>ERZ857521.2282-NODE-2282-length-18928-cov-3.493085_pt1 | contig 18928 bp, 16 predicted proteins | sample MGYA00519701_ERZ857521 | MGnify/ENA primary metagenome ERZ857521 (study PRJEB31778, sample SAMEA3449346) | human gut metagenome | biome: human gut; feature: human-associated habitat; material: faeces | place: United Kingdom | collected 2010/2012 ...
GCCAGAGCGCCGGAGGACGCCCCCGCGCTGGTAAAGAAAATCGGCAAGACCACCTACAAGGTGCGCGTCCATTTCAGCGACACCAGCACCGAAACCATGAGCGACAAAATCAAGCGTATGCTCAAAAACGAGATACAGCAGATGTGACCGGCTGATAAAGCCAGCCGCCTTGTGTTAAACTGATGATGGTACACACCAAAACTTTTAGCCAAGGAGGACATGAAAATGCTGTACACAGAAAAAGAGAAAAATGAGATTGAGCGCGTCCGCAAAGTGTTTGAGAAACATATCCAGCAGATGACCGCTTATGATTTGGTTTGGTCGGACAAGGTCGGCTATGTGTGGCTGGCAATATCTATCGACCCGGTCTATATTGACACCGGCAACTGGATAGAGTCCGCTGCCGGTCTTTGTTATGAGTGCTTGAATGATATAGCACTGGATGTTTTTGGAATGACCGGAAACGACCATGACTTCGAGGACGCCGATCCGCTGGAACTGGCCGAGATTAAGCGGCGCTGGAAACCCTATATCGACCAACTGCCGGAATATGCGTACCTTTGCGACGAACTGTTAAGCAGGAGAAAATAACCCATCCGCCAAAGTGTCAGGAGCTAAAATCTGCTTCCTGGCACTTTTTTTGTGGCTTTTTTGTGAATTTGATTAAAAAGTCCTTGACAACTCGTTTCGGGCAAAACGGCCAAGTCGATCCTGATTTCCTGCGGCGCGCGGCTGGCGGTATTCGACATCCAGGAGCTACGGGAGCTGACGGCATATGACGAGCTGGAGCTGGACACGCTGGGCGACCGAAAGACCGCGCTGTTTCTCATCATGAGCGACACGGACGATTCGTTCAACTTCCTGATTTCCATGTGCTATACCCAACTGTTCAATCTTCTGTGTGAGAAAGCCGATGATGTGTACGGCGGCAGGCTGCCCGTCCATGTGCAGTGCCTGATCGACGAGTGCGCCAACATCGGACAGATTCCCCGCTTGGAAAAGCTCATTGCCACCATCCGCAGCCGTGAGATCTCTGCCTGTCTGGTATTGCAGGCGCAGTCCCAGCTCAAAGCCATCTACAAGGACAACGCCGACACCATCGTGGGCAACTGCGACAGCATGCTGTTCCTGGGCGGCAAGGAGCGTACCACGCTCAAGGAGCTGGCGGAGACGCTGGGGCGTGAAACCATTGACACCTACAATACCGGCGAAAGCCGGGGCCGCGAGGTATCCCACTCGCTCAACTATCAAAAGCTGGGAAAGGAGCTCATGTCCGTGGACGAGCTTGCCACGATGAGCGGCAACAAATGCATCCTCCAGCTGCGCGGTGTGCGGCCGTTCCTGTCGGACAAGTACGATATTACCAGACATCCAAATTACCCATACACCGCTGATGCGGACCCCAAAAACGCCTTTAACATCGAGGCGTTTTTGTCTACCCGCCTGACGGTTAAGCCGGGCGACACCTTCGTGACTTTTGAAACGGATGAAAGAGAGGAGGAAGAGCCGTCATAGAGCCAGACGCGTTCTACGACATCCGCGCGCCCTGCCCGTGAGGTGGGACGCATTGAGCCGCCCATAACGGAGCGGCTTTTCTTTATGTGAAAAATGAAGGAGGAATGCCATGACATTTTTCAGTTCCACGATTGACGTGCTGCAGACGCTGGTGATCGCGCTTGGCGGCGGTCTGGGCGTGTGGGGCGGCATCAACTTGCTGGAAGGATACGGGAATGACAACCCCGGCGCAAAGTCGCAGGGCATTAAACAGCTCATGGCGGGCGGTGGAATGGCGCTCATCGGCACCATGCGGATCCCGCTGCTCAAGGGCTTGTTCGGCTGATCCAAAGGCCATCCCGGCGGCCTCCCGTATAACGCGGGAGGCCGTCAGAAAGGAGGAAACGGTTGGACTTTATCTGGAACAGGATCACGGACTGGCTCAAGGAGATTCTGGTGGGCGGCATCATGGGAAACCTTCAGGGGCTGTTCGATCAGGTGAACACCCAGGTGGCTGGAATTGCCGGACAGGTCGGCACGACGCCGCAGGCATGGAACGGCGGCGTGTACAGCATGATCCGCAGCCTGTCCGATCAGGTAATTCTGCCCATCGCGGGCGTGATCCTCGCCATCGTGATGACGATGGAGCTTTTGCAGCTGGTGATGGAAAAGAACAACATGCATGACTTCGAGACCTGGGTGTTCTTCAAATGGATGTTCAAAACGTTCTGCGCCGTCATGATCGTGACCAACACCTGGGATATCGTCATGGGCGTGTTTGATCTGGCGCAGGGCGTGGTCAACGCGGCGGCGGGTGTGATCTCGTCGGACACGTCGCTGGAGCTGGGCGAAGTCGTTGCAAATCTGGAGGCGCGGCTGATGGAAATGGAGATCGGGCCGCTGCTGGGGCTTTGGTTCCAGAGCCTGTTTGTAGGGGTCACGATGAACGCGCTGACCATCTGCATCTTTGTGGTAATCTACGGCCGCATGGTGGAGATCTACACCGTCACGTCCCTTGCGCCGCTGCCCATGGCTACCATGATGAACCGGGAATGGGGGCAGATGGGACAGAATTACCTGCGGTCACTGTTTGCGCTGGGCTTTCAGGCGTTCCTGATCATCGTGTGTGTGGCGATCTATGCGGTGCTGGTGCGTTCTATCGCCACGGACGGGGATGTGGCATCCGCCATCTGGACCTGCATTGGCTACACGGTGCTCCTGTGCTTCACGCTGTTTAAGTCCGGCAGCGTCGCCAAGGGAATCTTCGGGGCGCATTAGCCCGTTGCTGCAAATTAGCAGTTGAATTTTACAACGATGTGCATTATACTTCATAGAGAGAGGAGGTTATCCTTATGCCAAATATCAAACCGATTTCCGAGCTGCGTAATTACGGCGAACTGCTTCGTGAGGTAACTGTGGGTTCGCCTGTGTTTCTTACCAAAAACGGACATGGCCGGTATGCTGTTATGGACATGCACGATTATGAGAAAATGCAGACGACCCTTGAATTGATGAATGAAATAGCCAAGGGACGCAGGTCTGGTGAAGAACAGGGCTGGATTGATGCTGATGAAGTAGAATCAAGGCTGGGGATTCCTCATGCATAAGCTGCGTTATGCTCCTGAAGCGGCAAACGATCTTGAGGAAATCAGGGATTATATAGCACAGGAATTGATGAATCCCGACGCTGCTGCGCATACTCTGGAAGAAATCGCAAAGCGGCTGCGCCTGCTTTGCCAGCAACCCCTGCTGGGGAAACGTCTGACATGTGGTACAGGAATTGAGACGGATGAACGATTCTTAGTCTGTGGTCGTTATCTTGCTTTCTATCACGTTTTTCAAGACGCGGTACTGGTAGATCGAATTCTTTACAACAAGCGGAATTATCAAGCCCTTTTGTTAGAGACAAAGACACATTGATGGTTTCAAGCTTTCCAGCGCCTTTCACGAGGCGCTTTTTTCTACCCCAGGACCCAATCAAAGGAGGGATTCATTGGCCTACGTTTCCGTTCCCAAAGACCTGACAAGAGTCAAGAGCAAGGTAATCTTCAACCTCACCAGGCGGCAGATCGTCTGCTTCGGTGGCGGCGCGCTGATCGGTGTGCCGCTTTTCTTTTGGCTCCGGCCGGGGCTGGGCTCAAGCCCCGCGGCCATCTGCATGATGCTCGCAATGCTCCCGTTTCTCCTGCTGGGCCTGTACGAAAACAACGGCAGGCCGCTGGAAAAGGTGCTGCGCGACGTGGCGGACACGCTCGTTCGCCGCCCGAAAGCCCGGCCTTACCGGACCAATAACGTCTACGGTGCGCTGATGCGCCAGGAAGTTATCGACAAGGAGGTGCAAAAGCTCAGCGCCCGCAAGCTCACCCGCGAGGAAAAGGAGCATATCAAAGCCGTCATCCGGAAAAACCGCCCCAACGGCCGGCAGCCGGGCAGCGCGCAAGAGACTATCCCGTATGACCGCATCTGGCCGGACGGCATCTGTCTGGCGCGTGGCTGGTACACAAAGACGCTTCAGTTTCAGGACATCAACTACCAGCTTTCGCACAATGACGCCAAAAGCGCCATCTTCGAGGGCTGGTGCGATTTCCTCAACTATTTCGACAGCTCCATCCATCTCCAGTTCTCCTTTCTGAACAGGAACGCCGACGCGGACCGCTTTGAAAACTGCATCCATATCCCCGTTCGCAGGGATGGGGCGGAAAGGATCAGGAGCGAATACGCGCAGATTCTCAGCAATCAGCTTGCCAGAGGCAGCAACGGCATCGAAAGGGTCAAGTACCTGACCTTCGGCATCCGGGCGGACAGTCTCAAGACGGCCAGAGCGCGCCTTGACCGAATCGAGCTGGACGTTCTGGCCAACTTCAAGCGCATGGGCGTCGCCGCGTCTCTGCTTGATGGCCGGGAGCGGCTGCATCTTCTGCACCGCATCTTCCACACCGATACGCAGGAGCCATTCCGCTTCGAATGGGAGTGGCTTGCGCCCTCCGGGCTGTCCACCAAAGATTTCGTGGCTCCATCGTCCTTCGCCTTTGGCGAGAGCCGCCGCTTTCGCATGGGCGGCACGCTGGGCGCGGTAAGCGTCCTTCAAATTCTCGCGCCGGAACTCAACGACCGCATGCTGGCCGATTTTCTGGACATCGACGCAAGCCTCATCGTCACCATGCACATCCAGTCCATCGACCAGAACGCGGCCATCAAGCAGATCAAGCGCAAGATCACCGATCTGGACAAGACCAAGATGGAGGAGCAGAAGCGGGCGGTGCGCGCCGGGTACGACATGGACATCCTGCCCAGCGACCTGGCCACCTACGGCGCGGAGGCCAAAAAGCTGCTGGAGGATCTGCAAAGCCGAAACGAGCGCATGTTTCTGGTCACGTTTCTGGTGCTCAACACCGGTGCGAACCGGCAGGCGATTGAGAACATGGTCTTTCAGGCGCAGGGCGTGGCGCAGAAATACAACTGCCAGCTCACCCGCCTGGACTTCCAGCAGGAGAAGGCGCTGGCGGCCTCGCTGCCGCTGGGCGTAAACGAGCTGGAAATTCAGCGCGCGCTGACCACCAGCTCCACGGCCATCTTCGTGCCCTTCACCACGCAGGAATTGTTCCAGACCACGGGCGAGCCGATGTATTACGGCCTCAACGCCCTGTCCAACAACATGATCATGGCCGACCGCAAGCAGCTCAAGAACCCCAACGGGCTGATTCTCGGTACGCCGGGCAGCGGCAAATCGTTCAGCGCCAAGCGTGAGATCACCAACTGCTACCTGCTGACAGACGACGACATCCTCATCTGCGACCCGGAGGCTGAATACGCGCCGCTGGTGGAGACGCTGCATGGACAGGTCATCCGAATTTCGCCCTCCAGCCCCCACCGCATCAATCCCATGGACATCAACCTCAACTACTCCGAAGATGCCAACCCGATCTCGCTCAAATCGGATTTCATTCTCGGCCTGTGCGAGCTGATCGTGGGCGGACGAAACGGCCTGATGCCCATCGAAAAGACCGTGATCGACCGCGCCGTGCGCATGGTGTACCGCCGGTATCTGGCAGACCCGCGGCCCGAAAACATGCCCGTGCTGGGCGATCTGTACAACGCCCTTCGCAGCCAGCGGGAAGCCGAGGCGCAAAACATTGCCACGGCGCTGGAAATCTACGTGTCCGGGTCCCTCAGCGTCTTTAACGGCCAGACCAACGTGGACATCACCAACCGCCTTGTCTGCTATGACATCAAGGCGCTGGGCAAGCAGCTCAAGCAGCTGGGCATGCATATCGTTCAGGACCAGATCTGGGGCCGCGTAACGGCCAACCGCTCCGCTGGCAAGGCCACCTGGTGTTATCTGGACGAGTTCCACCTGCTGCTCAAGGAGGAACAGACCGCGGCGTACTCCGTTGAGATCTGGAAAAGATTCCGCAAATGGGGCGGGGTCCCGACAGGGATCACCCAGAACGTCAAGGACCTGCTTTCCTCCCGCGAGGTGGAGAACATCTTTGAGAACTCCGACTTTATCTACATGCTCAATCAGGCCGCCGGGGACCGGGAAATCCTCGCATCCAGGCTCGGCATTTCGCCGCATCAGCTCTCCTATGTCACCCATTCGGGGGAAGGCGAGGGGCTACTGTTCTACGGCAACGTGATTCTGCCCTTTATGGATCATTTCCCCAGGGACACCGAGCTCTACCGCCTGCTCACCACCAAACCAGACGAGGTACGAAAGGAGGCGAAGGCATGAAAGCAGCGGCATGGCTGGCGATTCTCCTGGGATGGGGCCTTTTGAGCTGGTTGTTTCTGGGCGTGGCGCGTCTGGCGGCGCAGGCCGACCGGGAGACGGAAAGGGCGTTTCAGACCATGATCCGGCAGCAGAGCGGAAAGGAGGACGCGGATGGAGGAAAGCCGCCTGAAGTTTGCGGAGGATGAACAGCCGCCCGCCGGACAGGAAGTCCCCGCGCAACGGATGGAGGCCGCCGCGTCAAAGCCCGGCGCGGGCCGTCCCACTAAGCGCAGGCGCATGGAGCCCGCCTGCAAACGGAGAAGCCGCGTCAGACTTCCTCCCGGCTCATCCATGAGGCGCTGCCCCAAGCCGGAGAGGAAGTCCACCGGCAGATTCGCCGCGTGGAGGATGATAACACCGGCGTACAGGCGGCGCATGAGACGGAGCAGGGCGCGGAAAGCGGCGTGGGGCTGGTTGTCCGAAGCGCCCGGAGGGCAAGGCTGAACGCATCCCGCCACACGGAGCAGGCTGCGCAAGCCATCCGCCCGCAGACTCCGCCCTCCAGCAACCCGCTTTCCCGCTGGCGGCAGAAGCGGGCCATCCGCCGGATGTACATGACGGGACAGGCGGCGGGCGAAACGGCGCGGAGCGCGGCGCAGGCCGGAGGCGCAGTCGCCCGCGCGAAGCGAGGAGTGAAAGCCCTGGTCGCGCGCAGCCGGAAAACGTATCTTCTGGCGGGTGCGCTGGTGGCTCTTCTCGCCTTTGTGATGAACGGCCTGTCCTCCTGTGCCCCGCTGGTGCAAAGCGCGATGCAGTCCCTCGTGATCGCCGCCTACCCCGCCGGGGACGAGGACCTGCTGGCGGCGGAGCGGTACTACGCGAATTTGGAGAAGGAACTGCAAAATGAGCTGAACCATTACGCCTCCTATCATCCCGGCTTTGATGAATACCGCATCGAAGCGGACGATATCTGGCACGACCCCCATGCGCTCATGGCGCTGATCTCCGCGCACGCGAACGGGGAATGGACCGTCGATGACGCATATGGCTACATGGACCGGCTGTTTGAAAAGCAGTACATCCTGACCGAAGATATTGAGGAGGAAACCCGCTACCGTCAGGAATGGGTCACGCGCTACCGCAGGGAGGAGGACGCGGAGACAGGGAAAGTAACCTGGGTTCCCTATCAGGTGGAGGAGGACGTGCCCTACACCTACCGCATCTGCAATGTTACGCTGGACAACTTCAACATCTCCCACCTGCCCTTCTATGTACTGTCCCGCGAGGGGGTGGGGCGCTATGCCATGTACATCTCCGTGCTGGGCATGCGCGAGGACCTGTTCCGGGGCAACCCCTACGCTTCCACGCTCCGCGAGCCGGGCGAATACGACATCCCGGCGGACGTTATGGAGGATGAAACCTTTCGCCGGCTGATCGAGGAGGCGGAAAAGTACATCGGCTATCCCTATGTATGGGGCGGCGACAGCCCGGAAACCAGCTTTGACTGCTCCGGGTTCATCAGCTACGTCTTTGCGGCCAGCGGCGTCAGGGACGTGGGCCGGCTGGGCGCGACCAGCCTGTACGGGCGCTGCACGCCCATCGCGCCCCAGGAAGCGCGGCCCGGCGACCTGATCTTCTTTGAAGGGACCATTTCCGGGGAGGAGGGCATCACCCATGTGGGGCTGTATGTGGGCGGGAATCACATGCTGCACTGCGGCTCGCCCATCGGGTATGCGGACCTCATGGATTCCTACTGGCAAAATCACTTCTATGGCTACGGCAGACTGTACGAGTAAAGAAAGGAGAAAACATGGAGAAAAGCAAGCTGGAAAAATACCGCGAGGAACGCGCGCGGCATCTGGAGAAGATTGCGGACCTGCAAAAGCGGGTGCGGGCGCTGGACCAGCGTATCATGGAAAACGAAAGCATGGAGATTCGCGCCCTGATGCGCAGCGAGAACGTGACGCTGGAAGAGCTGACGGCGCTGGTGCGCAGGATGCAGCAGCAGAACCGTCAGCCGGTGGAAAATACCGCTCCGGCCCACGAAGAACCGTCGTACCAGCGGCCCGCCTACGCGGCTACCTTCCCGGACTGGAAGGGGGAAAACGAATGAGGAAACAGCGGACATTCATCCGCCTGATGGCGCTGCTTCTTCTGCTGCCGGTGCTTCTGACGGCGGCCTGTTCCTTTGCGGCCATGGCGGAAGGCGAGGTGATTCTGGAGGACCCGGCTTTGATCGGCGATCTGGAGGACGCCATGGCGGACCTGGTGATGGAGTCCGTTAAGCAGACAGAGGGAGAACCGGCTCCTACGCAAGAGGCGGCCGCAGAACCGTCTGTGGAACCCTCGCAGGAACCGACCGCCGAGCCGTCCGCGCACCCCTCGCAGGAGCCGACCGCCGAGCCATCCGCGCAACCCTCACAGGAACCGACCGTCGAGCCGTCCGCCCAGCCCACGCAGGAGCCCACCGCGGCTCCTGCGGCAAGCTATGAAATTGAGATGGAGGCTCCTTCCGGCTGGTATCTCAACCGCGCCGTGATGGAGATCACGGTCCGGGACCTGGGTGGCACGGGCTGGGCCGCCGTGCGCATCAGCGTGGGCGGAAAGACGCTCATAGACGGGCCGCTGCCCTCCGGCCACGTCTGGATCGACCTGCTGGAAAACAGCGAGGTAGAAGTCATTGTGACCGACCCCTATGGCGAGGCGCACCGCAAAAGCCTGCCGGTCAACTGCATTGACAACACCCGTCCCACCCTCAAGGCGAGCGTCAAGGGCGAATACCTGCACATCGAAGCCGCCGACGCGCAGTCCGGCGTGGCCGCGGTACAGGTCAACGGCACGTCCTACACGGAGTTGTCGGGCGGCACGCTGAGCATCCATCTCAAGCAATACGCGGACGCCTATGAGCAGTTGCTGGTGCAGGCGGTGGACCGTGTGGGCAACGTGAGCAAGGCCATCGCGGTGGCCAACCCGTTCTTTCACGACACGCCCGCGACCGCAGCCCCCACCGCCGCGCCGACCGCCGTGCCCACGCGAAAGCCGGGGTCCTCCGGCAGCAGCTCCGGCAGCGGGTCCGGCAGCGGGTCCGGCGGGAGCCGCGCTACGCCCAAACCGACGGCAACGCCCCTTCCGACCGTGGCCCCAACCGTGACGACAGCGGTTCTGCCCACACTCCTGCCGGTGACCGGCACAGCGGGGATGCCCTTTACCCAGGCGGGCAACGCCTTTACCCGCGATCTGCTCTACGACCGCTACACCAACAAGCAGTTCATCGCCATCGAGACGCGCGGCGGCGATGTGTTCTACATGGTGATTGACTACGACAAGCCGCTGGACGAGGACGGTGAACAGTATGAAACCTACTTCCTCAACCTCGTGGACAGCCGGGACCTGCTGGACATCGTGGACGAAAGCCTGATCGAGCCGGAGATCGTGTATGTCACGCCGGAACCTACGGTTCCGGCTACGCCGCAGCCGGTTTCCGGGCAGGAGCCAAAGGACGCGGGAACAGCGCCCCTGCTGGGGCTGGCCGGGCTGCTGGCCGTCGCGGGCGGCGGGGCGCTGGCGTATGTCAGGCTGAAAAAGTCCAGCAAGAACCGCAAACCGGCATATGATTATGCGCTTGACGATGAGGAGGACGAGGAACAGAGCGAATGACACGGCGCATTGAAGCAGGCGTCATCCCATGATATAATCATACAAAAGGAGGCGCTGCCGATGGATACTGTTCAAACGTCCGACGAGCGCACATGTGCGGAGCTGGAGCTTCTTCGCATGCTGGAGGAAGCGGATGAGAATGTGCGTGCGGGCTGCATCGCACCCATGGAGAATACGTTTTCCGCTTTGCGGGATAGTCTGCTCCAGCGAAAACAACAATAACCAATTTGCCCTGCCTGCGCCCGTTCAGGGCGTTTTTTTGTGCAAACAAAAAGGAGTGATTGATTGTCCAGAACCCGACGCCGTTTTTCCTTCCTGCCGTTAGCCGCGGCGCTGCTGCTGTTGGCGGGTATAGGGGCTATCCTGATGCCCGTTTTGCAGATGGACCGGGAGATTCGCAGGGATGTGGAGGAATATGCGCAGCTTCGGGAAACGGCAAGCCTTCCCGCCGAAGCGCCTTCCCGGCCGCCCGATGCGGATGCCGAAGGGAACCCGCTTGCCTGCCGGGTCCAGCCATCCGCCGCGCCCCCTGACCGGTTCACCGGAGCGGACCTTACGGCGTGTCAGGCGCAGAACGGCGATTTTATCGCATGGCTGTCCATCCCCGGAACGCCCATCGACTATCCCGTGGTGCGCACCGGTGATCCGGATTATTACCTGAACCACACGTTTTCAGGCCGCAAGAGCTATCTGGGCACGCTTTTTTCCCTCGATGGGACGGACTACGAAACGCCCGGACGCAATATCGGCATCTACGGCCACCATATCCGCAGCAGCGGCGAAGCCATGTTTTCGCCGCTGCTTTCGTATAAGGACCCGGAGTTCTACGCCGCTCACGCCGTGATCTATCTGGATTCCCTGTATCACAGCGCGGCCTACCGCGTCTTTGCCGCCGTCAACCTGCGAAGCGGCGAGTGGGACCCCGCCACGGCCCGCTTTGCCGGGGACGAGGACTTTCTTGCCTTTGTCCGTCGGGCACGGGCGCAGGCGCTGTACGATACGGGCATCGAACCCGGCGCGGAGGATGAAATTCTGACGCTCATCACCTGTGACCGAAGCTATAGCGACCCCGACGGGCGGTTGGTGGTCATGGCCGTCCGGGAATACTGAAGGAGGAATGAAAGATGAATCATAAACCACGCACAAGACTGGCCGCGATGCTTCTGGCCTGTCTCCTGCTGTGCCCTTCGCCGGGCAGGAGCGAAGCGGCGATACCGACAGAAGAAACGGTGGAGTCGCAGACGCAGGAATCTGTCCAGAAACCGGCGGCAACGCCGGCAGAGGAAGCGGCACAAGAAGTGAAGCCTACGGAAGCACCTGCACTTCCTACACAGGAACCTATGCCAGAGCCAACCGAGGCTCCACCGGCAGAGGAAACAGCACAAGAAGTGGAGCCTACGGAAGCACCTGCACTTCCTACACAGGAACCTATGCCGGAGCCAACCGAGGCTCCATCAGAAACAGCGCTTCCAACGCAGCCTCCTGCACAAGCCCCGACCGAAGCACCGCAGTCTCCAACCGAGGAACCGACTTCCGTACCCGAAGCAGAAGCGCCATCGCCCGCGCCTGAAACAGTGCCGGCACAAACAGGGGAACCCCTGCCGTTCTCCCTGCAAGACGCCATGGCCCAGCGCGGTTACGCCTATGTGCTGGCTGCGGCTATCCCTCTGTATGCCGCGCAGGACCTCGCCGAACCAGCCTATTGCATGACGCAGGAAACGGCGGTGCTGCTGGTCCGTCGCTTTGCGCCCGAAGAAGGGTTTGCCGAGGTCTGGCTGCTTAACGAAAGCTATGAGCTTATCACGGCCTATACCACCGTGGACGCGCTACCCGAAGCCGCGCTGTCCGATCAGGAGGTTTCCGCGCTGGCCGGTGAACGACTGTCGGCCCTGACAGCGGACGAGCGCCTCGTCTTTGTTGTGCCGGGATATGTGCCCGAGCAGGAACCCGTTCCTGAGCCGGGTGCAGCGGAGACTGTGACCCCCTCCGCAGAGCCGGAAGCCACCGAAACCCCGCCCGCGCAGCCCGGCGTGTTTGTGCAGGTGAGCACCCAAACCAATGCCTATACCGACATTGATTCAAGCGGCATGGATGCGGACAGTCTGTGGGCCGGATGCTTCACACAGGACGCAACCGTGCAAATAGAAGAAACCCTCCAGGATGCCCTCGGCCGCTGGTGGTACCGGGTGCGCTACCTGTACGGCGACGATTTTGCCGACGGTACGCTCAAGTGGACGGAGGAGGGAACGCTCTGGGTGCTTGCGCAGGAAACCTGCGCCACCGGCGCGGCGGACCTCACCGTGACGGATTACGCCCTGCCCGTAAGTCCACCCTCCCGGATGATGCGCATGTCCGCCAGCCCCATGCCCGGCTTTTCGCTCAAGACCATCAACGCGCCGGTGCCGTCGCTGTATGTGGGGCAGGGCGGGCTGCATGGCAGATCCGGCAAGGACAGCGCGTATTTGCAGATCGCCAAGGCCCCCGGCCATGGCACGGTGTATGCCACCCCGCACTATCTGGACGGATACACGGTGTATTGCCTTGAGCACACGCTACCTGGGCCCGGTGAGAACATCTCCGGCGGCGGCCAGCAGCCTACCGGCCCGTATGTTATCGTGGACATGGATTCGTACCGTACCAATCCCGGTTATTCCTCCATCATCTATCACGAAAGCACCCTGCACGCCATCGGCTGGGTGCTTCGTCATACCTACCCGTTCATGGTCATCGACGATGATGACCCGGACAATGAAACCTGGTCGCGCGTTGCCGGACAGTTCGCCATCCGGCAGGTCATCCGCGAGCTGGAAGGGCCGCAATACGTCCGTGATTACTGGAACATGGACAACTTCTACCGCGCCAGCGGACAGGCTCCCGGCGTGTATCTGGAATACGCGCGCTGGCTTGCGGCCAACGGCATCGCCCGCGCGTCCATGACGGGGGCCATCTCCGTGAGCAACCAGTCCACCCGCTTTTCAGGCGGCTCCCTGACCGGCACCGTCACCCTTACCACGGACGCGGACCTCATTCGTGTCAGCCGGTCCTATGGGGCTTTGACCGGAAACACCGCCGGGCAGGATGAATCCTACTACTACCTCAACAGCGGGGACACGGTGTCCATCACCGCGCCGGGGACCCACCTCAGCTTTGTGGCCGAATCGGTTTCGTCCGACGAGGAGGAGGCGAGCTTTCTGGTAGGCGTACCGGACGTAGCCATCCAGAAGGTGCTCATCCCGCAGTACGGCGCGCCCTACAAGCTCCAGTCCGTGACCGTCACCTTCGATATGCCCCTGGGCGCGGCAGCCGTCACCAAGACGTCCGCCTCCACCGGCGCGCCGCTGGCGGGCGCGGTGTTTGAACTGGTCAGCGGAAACGCCGTCATTGCAACGCAGACCACCGGCGCGGACGGCGTGGCACGCTTTGAGAACCTCCAGCCGGGCGTGTACACCATCCGGGAAAAGAGCGCCCCGGAAGGGTATCTCGTATCCGTTCCGGGCGAGCAGAGCGTCACCGTCACGGCGGGCGGCACGGCCCATGCGAGCTTTGCCAACGCGGAGATCACGGGCAAGATCCGCATTGTGAAACGGGACAGCCTGACACGGGAGGCGCTGGCCGGAGCGGAGTTCACCGTCACCCGTTTGTCGGCTCCCGCAGGCGCAACCGGCGTGGGCGGCAGCGTGGTCATCGTCACGGATGCAAGCGGCGTTGCCGAAACCGGCTGGCTTCCCTGGGGCCGATACCGCATCGAGGAAACCAAAGTACCGCGGCACTATGTGGACGTTGGCTTTGAAACCGAAGCCGAGATTCGGGACAGTGGCAGGACCTGCGAGATCGAGGTTGAGAACGAGCCAACAAAGGGGTACATCCGCATCACCAAGACCGACCGCCTGAACGGCAACCCCATCGAGGGCGTGCGCTTTGATATTTACGAAAACGATGAGTATGGCTCGGCGCTGGTCGGCAGCATGGTAACGGACGAAAACGGCGTTGCCGTATCCGAACCGCTGCGCAAGGGGCGTTACATCGTTCGGGAGCACGGAGAAACGGCGGGGTATGTGTTTGAGGAGATTGCGCTGGACGCGGTGGTAAAGCCGGATGAAACCACCGACCTGTCCGTGACCAACCAGCCGGTGCGGGTCCGGCTGAAGCTGTACAAGCGCGATGCGGACGAATACGCCGGGAAGCCCGCGGATGCGCCCGGCACGCGCGGCGACGGCGAGCTGACGGGCGCGGTCTTCCGCGTGCTCGCGGCGCAGGACATCACCGACCGGCAGGGCAACGTGATCTATGAAAAGGGCGCTGTGGTCGTTGATTCCCTGACCACGGCGGGTGAGGATGCTTCCGTAACCACGGATGCGCTCTGGCCGGGCGTGTATGAGATTGTGGAGCTTGCGCCGCCTGTGGGGTATCAGGAAAGCGATACGGCTATTACGATTGATACACGCGACGCTGCCCGGCAGTCCGTGGAAGCCGTCATTACCTATGAAGGCGTAATTACCAACAGCATTAAGATGGGCGCGCAGGCCATTGTCAAATTGCTCGGAGGCATGAGCGACGATCCCGACCCGGACCGCGTGGAGACGCCGGAGGCGGGCGCGGAGTTTCTCGTGTATCTTCGCAAGGCAGGGTCTTACGAGAACGCCCGCGCGTTGGAGCGCGACCGGCTGGTGACGGATGAAAACGGCTACGCGAAAACCAAAGCCCTGCCCTACGGCGTCTATGTGCTGGAACAGACAAAGGGCGCGCCGGGGTATGAGCTCAAGGGCCCGATCCTCTTTGAGATCGACGGGACCGAGGATATCCTCAACCCGCCGCCCCTGACGCTCTCCGACCGGCCCATCCGCTACCGCCTGCGCCTGATGAAGACGGACAGCGAAACAGGAAAGACCATCACGCTTTCCGGCGTCTCCTTCAAGCTCAGAGACGAGACGGGAGAGTTTGTTACCCAAACCGTCTCCTATCCCACCCTGCAGGAGACCGACACATTTGTTACCGACGAAACCGGCAGTGTGACATTGCCCGAAACGCTCACCTGGGGCCTGTACTTCGTTGAGGAAGTCACAGCCCCGAAAGGCTATCTCATCCGCGAGGAGGCGCTGCCGGTGTTCGTAGGGCAGGACGGCGACGCGCCCGGAGAAACGTACCAGATCGACGTGGAAGTCCCCAACGAGCCGGTCAAGGGGCGGATTCTGCTTGAAAAGAAGGGGCCGCGGCTCACCGGGTTCGAGGTGACGGCGGATGCTTACGGGAACGAGGCGCACCGCCCCGTATACGAAGAAAGGTATCTGGCGGGGGCGGTGTTTGAGCTTCGAGCGGCGGAAACCGTCACCGGCGGGGACGGCACTGTCTGGTTTGAACAGGGCGAGCTGGTGGAAACCCTCACCACCGCTTCGGATGGGCCGGCAGCCTCCGGGCTTCTGCCGCTGGGACGGTATGTGCTGGTGGAAATTCACGCGCCCGAAGGGTATGCGCTGGATGACACGCCGCATGAGGTCACGCTGGATGCTTCGGATGCCTACACCCCTGTGGTAGAAGTCCGCGCAGAGCTGACCAATGAATATCTGCCGGCTGAAATTACGCTGACCAAGTATAAGGAAACCATGCAAGCGATGGAAGATGAGTATGGCGTTCGTCAGACTGTCATAACCGTCCCCGGTGAGGGCTTTGTATTCGGTCTGTACAATGCCTCCGACATTCCCTGTGACGGCGGCGTTCTCCCTGCCGGTACGCTGGTAGCCTCCGGCGCGACGGATGCGGACGGGCGGCTGGTGTTTGCCGGGCAGTACCCGCACGGGGAGTACTATGTGAAGGAGCTGCAAGCGCCGGAAGGATGGAAATTGTCTGCCGGGACGTTCCCCGTTTCGATCCTGCCTGAGAAAGCGCAAGAAGACGCCGTCATCCGCGCCGGTCTGACGGTGCATAACGAGCTGATCTGCACACCCGTCACGATCACCAAGACCGACATCACCGGCTCGGCCCCGGTGCCCGGCGCGCTCATCGAGGTACGAAACAGCCGGGATGAGATCATCTATCGTGCGCGCACGGATGAAAACGGCGAGCTGCCGGACATTCTCCTCATGCCCGGACAGTATGCCTTCCGTGAAGTGCTCGCGCCGGACGGCTACGCGCTCAACGAGGCCGTATGCATCTTTGTGGTGGACGCGCAGGGCCAGGTGAGCGGCGATACGGAGATTCGGGATGATTGGACGCGCTTTTCCCTGCGCAAGACCGACACAGGCGGCCGGGCACTTGCGGGCGTACAGTTTGCGCTGGTTGATGCGGACGGAAACCAGATCATGACCGCCGAGACGGACGAAAACGGGCTGGCTTCGTTTGAAAGGATTCCTTACGGGCGCTACACCGTTGTGGAAACGCGGCCTCTGTCCGGCTATCTTCCCGCCGGAACGGTCGCGGAGCTGACCGTAGACGGGCAGTACGTCAATCCCGACGCGCCGCTGGAGGTCGTCAATGTTCCCGCGGACACTCCCGACATCCAGACCGGAGTGGACCTCCCCTTCACACCCCTGATGTGGGCAGGCGTGGGGATGACGGTGGGCGGGTTGGTACTCATCGGTGCCTATGGGTACAGGCGCAGGAAGCGCAGGTGACAGCTTTCGGGAGGACGGCTCTGCTGGCCGTCCTCCTTCCTCGCGGTTGCCGGGTGGGAGCAAATACGGTATAATGAAGCCAATTCAAAGGAAGAAGCGGTGAGAAAACATGCCCAACGAAACCGACGGCATCATCAAACGCTTTGAGCAAAGAACCATTCGCAGCCTGTGGGATGAGGAGCGCCAGGAATGGTATTTCTCCATCGTGGATGTGGTAGGCGCGCTTACGGACAGTCCCAATCCACGAAAGTATTGGAGCGTGCTGAAAAGCCGTCTTAAGAAAGAAGGCAGCGAGTTGACTACAAATTGTAGTCAACTGAAAATGCGTGCCGCCGACGGGAAATATTATAAGACCGACGCAGCCGATACCGGGCAGCTTTTGCGCATCATCCAGTCCATCCCCTCGCCCAAGGCCGAACCCTTCAAGCTGTGGCTGGCGCAGGTGGGCCGGGAGCGCATCGAGGAAACCATCGACCCGGAGCTGAGCATTGAGCGCGCGCTGGAAACCTATCTGCGCAAGGGATATTCCCGTGAATGGATCAACCAGCGCCTGCAGGCCATTCAGGTGCGCCGGGAGCTGACGGATGAGTGGCAGACGCGCGGCGTAAAAAAAGGCGTCGAGTATGCCATTCTCACCGACGAGATCACCCGCGCATGGTCGGGAATGAACACCCGGCAGTACAAGCGGTTCAAGGGGCTCAAAAAGGAAAACCTGCGCGACAACATGAGCACCACGGAAATTGTGCTCAACATGCTGGCGGAAGCATCCACAAAGGATATTTCCCAGGCCGAAGCGCCGGAAACCTTTGCGGAAAACCAGCAGGTCGCCCGCAAGGGCGGCGAGGTCGCAGGCATTGCGCGGCAGGTGCTGGAAGCGCGTACCGGCAGACCCGTCATTACCCCGCAAAACGCACTGGACTTTCACCGCCTGATCGAAGATGTCATGGAAGAAACCGCAGCTTTGCCGGAGACGGAGAAGCGGCGCGAATGACGGACCGGCTGCCGCGTCCTGCGCGCTCATGCCGAAAAAAAGAACCAAACGCAAGAAGCAGTCCTCTCAAGGGCTGCTTTTTCTTATGCAGATGAAGGAGGAAACTCATGAAACGGTTGATTATAGCGGAAAAACCCAGCGTTGCCCAGGCCATTGCCGCGGTGCTGAACATCCGGGAGAAGAAGCCCGGCTATCTGGAGGGAGCGGACGTCCTGGTGAGCTGGTGCGCCGGGCATCTGGTGGAACTGGCCGCACCGGAGGGTTACGATGCGCGCTACGCCAGATGGCGGCAGGAGGACCTGCCCATCGTCCCAGGGCCCTGGAGGTACGAGGTCATTGAAAAGAGCGCCCGGCAGTTTGAAACGCTCAAACGCCTCATGCGCCGCGCCGACGTTTTCGAGGGCGTCAACGCCTGCGACGCGGGGCGCGAGGGCGAGCTCATCTTCCGCCTCGTCTATGATCTGGCGGGCTGCGATAAGCCCGTCCTGCGGCTCTGGACCTCCTCCATGGAGGAAGACGCCATCCGCGAGGGGCTGCGGCAGATGAAGCCGGCCGCGCACTATGATGCGCTGGGGCAGGCCGCCCTGTGCCGGGCACAGGCGGACTGGCTGGTGGGCATCAACGCCACCCGCCACTTTTCCCTGCTCTATGGACGGACGCTCAACGTCGGGCGCGTGATGACCCCCACGCTGGCCATGCTGGTGGAGCGCGAGGCGGATATCGCCGCGTTTCAGCCGTCCGCCTATTATCATGTGCGGCTGGACTGCGGCTCCTTCCCGGCCGAAAGCGAGCGCACGGAGGATCGCACGGAGGCGGAGCGCATCGCCGCCCTGTGCGGTGGCAAGGAAGCAAGGGTCGTATCGGTGGAAACCAGAGAACGCAGGGAACAGCCGCCAAAGCTCTACGACCTGACCGCGTTGCAGCGGGACGCGAACAGAATTTACGGTCATACGGCGCAGCAGACGCTCGATTACGCGCAGACGCTTTACGAAAAGAAACTGGCGACGTATCCGAGGACGGACAGCCGATTCCTGACGCATGATCTGCGGGACAGGCTGCCCGCGCTCATCGAGTGTGTGGCGCAGGTATTGCCGTTTGCAAGCGGTCTGCCGCTGGCAGTTCACACACAGCAGGTTATCCGCGACGAAAAGGTGAGCGACCATCACGCGATTATACCGACGCAGAACATGACACGGGAAGCACTGGCACAGCTTCCGATGGGCGAGCGCAGCATTTTAACCCTGCTGGCGGTGCGTCTGCTTGCGGCGACGGGCGAACCATGCGAAACGGATGAGGTGACGGTGATGCTGGACTGCGAAGGACATGATTTTACGGCAAAGGGAAGCACTGTGCGGCAGATGGGCTACAGGGTGTTTGAAGAAACATTTCGCGGGAGCTTGGGCAGCAGAGAGCGGAAAGAGCAGGAATACCCCATCCCGCCGCTTGAAATCGGACAGATGGTCGGAC
>ERZ857521.2283-NODE-2283-length-18910-cov-2.996340_pt1 | contig 18910 bp, 17 predicted proteins | sample MGYA00519701_ERZ857521 | MGnify/ENA primary metagenome ERZ857521 (study PRJEB31778, sample SAMEA3449346) | human gut metagenome | biome: human gut; feature: human-associated habitat; material: faeces | place: United Kingdom | collected 2010/2012 ...
CCCGGATCACGCCGTCCTCCAGCACCAGATAACCCCGCTCCGTGATCTGCAGCTCCCCCAGCGCCGGGGCCTGCACGATGTTTCCCTTCAAAACCTGCACCATATCCGTTTCCTTCCTTTCCGCAAAAAATAGGCACCCCGCCGCTTTTCCGGCAGAGCACCCATAGTAGAGCCTTCGGCGGCTCCGTAGAAACGCCTTGCACCATTTCCGCAAGGCTATATGAGTTTCTCTATCACGGGCCGCAGCCCGTTTTTCTGTTCAGCCGTTCAGGACACCTGACTGCTCTCACTCTCCCAGTTATACGGTGTCTCTCCCTGTGCCAGCATAGCCTGATGCTCTTCGGCTGACAGGAGCAGGTCGTCTACCTGTATATCGCCCACTTCCACGATCTCATAGCTGTCCACATCGTTCTCCGGCAGCTGCTCCAAGGCCGGAGAGCGCCGTCCCTTTCTCCTCCGGTTTTTCACACCGGGCAGCAACGGGCCTGCACTCTATGTTGATTTTACCATATATCCCTCCTCTTTGCAAGGGTGGATTTGTTTATATTTCCGCCAGTGCCTGACTCTCGCCGGGAAAAAATTTCCCACCGTGGTTGAAAACTTCACAATTTCCGTTTAAGATAGAACCAGTCTCCCTGGGAGACAACTACAAGCGAGGTATTTCTATGAAAACGATCGGCAACATCCTCTGGTTTCTCTTCGGCGGACTCATCGGCGGACTGAGTTGGGTGCTGGCGGGCTGCCTGTGGTGCGTCACCATTGTGGGCATCCCTGTGGGCCTTCAGTGCTTCAAATTCGCCTCTCTGGCCTTTTTCCCCTTCGGCAAGGAGGTAGTCTACGGCGGCGGGGGCTTCTCACTGCTGGTGAACATTCTCTGGCTGCTGCTCTCCGGAATGGAGATGGCCTTGGGCTATGTCATTCTGGGATGCCTGTGGTGCGTCACCATTGTCGGGATCCCTGTGGGCCTCCAGTGCTTCAAAATGGCCCGTCTGGCCCTGATGCCCTTTGGGGCGTCGGTTGTGTAGCTTTTTGTTCCCATGATCCCCACTTTTCTATGAAAAACACTTGCATTGTACCACTCGTTGTGCTATGATTCTTTCACGGATCGGAGCACTTCGATCTTAGGAGCTGCGCCTGTTTCAGCGCAGCAATCGCAATTTACAGGAGGCAATTTATCATGAAACACATTGGTTTGTTCGCCGCCGGTCTGCTGTTCGGCACGGCCGGCCTGAAGATCCTCACCAGCAAGGACGCTAAGAAGGTCTATGCCCACACCACCGCCGCCGCTCTGCGTACCAAGGACTGCATCATGCACACCGTCACCTCTGTCCGTGAGGGCGCCGACGACATCTACGCCGACGCCAAGGCCATCAATGACCACCGGGCCGCTGAGGCCGAGGCCGAGACCATTGAGGACACTTCCGCACAAGAGGCTTAAGTTCAGCACTGCGTTATGGGAAGAGCCGCATTCTGCGGTTCTTCTTTCGTTTGGAGGTTCAAACTGATCTATGAAATGCAACATTCTCCACGAGTCCCCCAACCGCCTGCGGGTACATCTGCACTGCGCCCGGATGTCGTTGCATGAGGCGGATCTGCTGGAATACTATCTTCGCAGCGTAGACGGTGTCACGGAGGTCACGGTCTATGACCGCACACAGGATGCCGTGGTGCACTACACCGGCCAGCGCAGCGCCGTGATCGGCGCACTGGCTTCCTTCTCCTTCGCCAAGGCCGAGGCCATGGAGCTGGTGCCGGAGCACACCTCCCGTGCTCTGAACCGGGAGTTCGAGGACAAGCTGGCCATGACGGTGATGCGCCGTATCTTCTCCAAGCTGTTCCTCCCCGCCCCCATCACCACGGCCATGGCCCTGTACCGCTCCGTGAAGTACATCCGGGAGGGGCTGACGGCCCTGTGGCACGGCAAGCTCACCGTGGCGGTGCTGGACGCCACCGCCGTCACCGTCTCTATGGTTCGGGGCGACTTCTCCACCGCCGGCTCCGTCATGTTCATGCTGCGGCTGGGCGAAATTCTGGAGGAGTGGACCCACAAGAAGTCTGTGGCCGATCTGGCCGGGGCCATGTCCCTGAATGTGGACAAGGTATGGCTGCAAAGGGGCGATACGGAGGTACTGGTTCCCATCGGTGACGTGCAGCTGGGCGACCGGATACTGGTCCGCACCGGCAGCCTTATCCCGCTGGACGGTCAGGTGGTCAGCGGCGAGGCCATGGTGAATCAGGCCTCCATCACCGGCGAGTCCATGCCCGTGGCCAAGCGCCCCGGCAGTCCGGTATACGCCGGAACAGTGGCCGAGGAGGGCCAATGCGTGGTGGAGGTTCAGAAGGTGCAGGGCAGCGGCCGCTACGACCGCATCGTCCGGATGATCGAGGAGTCCGAGAAGCTGAAATCCACCACCGAGGACAAGGCCGCCCGTCTGGCGGACCGGCTGGTACCGTATACGCTGGGCGGCACGGTGCTGACGTACCTGCTGACCCGGAACGTCACCAAAATGCTGGCGGTGCTGATGGTGGACTTCTCCTGCGCTCTGAAGCTCTCCATGCCCATCGCCGTGCTCTCCGCCATGCGGGAGTGCAGCAGCTATCACATCTCCGTCAAGGGTGGCCGCTTCCTGGAGGCCGTGGCCCAGGCGGATACCGTGGTGTTCGACAAGACCGGTACCCTCACCTACGCCGTCCCCACGGTGCAGGACGTGGTCCCCTTCGGGGGTCACGACGCTCAAGAGATGCTGCGTCTGGCGGCGTGTCTGGAGGAGCACTATCCCCACTCCATGGCCACCGCCGTGGTGGAGGAGGCCAAGCGCCGGGGCCTGTCCCACGAGGAGTACCACTCTCAGGTGCAGTACATCGTGGCCCACGGCATCTCCAGCATGGTAAACGGCGAAAAGACCCTCATCGGCAGCGCCCACTTCGTTTTCGAGGACGAGGGCTGCACCATCCCCGCCGGGGAGCAGGAGAGGTTCGATGCCCTGCCCACCCAGTACTCCCACCTCTATTTGTGTCTGGCCGGGCAGCTGGCGGCGGTGATCTGTATCCACGATCCCCTGCGGGCCGAGGCCAAGGACGCCATCCGTGCGCTCCACGACTGCGGCATCCGCAAGGTGGTCATGATGACCGGCGACAACCGCCGTACCGCCGCCTGTGTGGCGGAGGAGGTAGGGGTGGACGAGTTCCACGCCGAGGTCCTGCCGGAGGATAAGGCAGACTTCATCCGCCGGGAGCGTGCCGCCGGACACACGGTCATCATGATCGGTGACGGCGTCAACGACTCCCCTGCCCTGTCGGAGGCCGATGCCGGTATCGCCATCTCCACCGGCGCCGCCATCGCACGGGAGATCTCCGATATCACCATCACCTCCGAGGATCTGTTCCAGCTGGTGACGCTGCGGCGCATCAGTCAAAGTCTTATGGATCGCATCCATCGGAACTACCGCTTCATTGTGGGCTTCAATCTGGGCCTGATTCTTCTGGGCGTGGCGGGCATCCTGCCCCCCACCACCTCTGCGCTGCTGCACAATGCCTCCACGCTGGGCATCAGCCTCAAGAGCATGACGGATCTGCTGCCGGAGCCTGAAGCAACCGTCCCGGAGAGATCCGGCGAGTGACCTCGCAGCCGGTAATCGTAATCTGGCGGCCGGTGATTTTGCAGCGACATATCTGCTGCTGTTCCGATGGAACATCTGAAAAGGGAGGAAGCCCTGCGGCAAAGCCGCAGGGCTTCCTTCCTTGTTTATTTTTCCCTCACCGGGGCAAACTACCTCAAATACGAAACACGAGGTGAAGTCTATGCAGACCAAACGAGCGGGCCGCCAGACGGTGCAGCTCTCCCATCCTCCCAGCGTGGTGTCCTTCGCCAACATCGGCGGCCGCATGGAGGGGCAAGGCCCACTCTCCGACTATTTCGACGAGCTATCCCCCGACACCTTCTTTGGGAAAAAGACATGGGAACAGGGAGAATCCGCCATGCAGGAGCGGGTCCTGCGCCGGGCGCTGGAAAAGGGTGGCCTCACCGCCGGTGAACTGGACTACGTGCTGGCTGGGGACCTGCTGAACCAGTGCATCGGCACCTCCTTCGGCCTGCGGAGCTTCCATATCCCCTTCTACGGGCTGTACGGCGCCTGCTCCACCATGGGAGAGAGCCTGTCTCTGGCGGCGCTGCTCATTGACGGGGGCTTCGCCCGGCTGGCCGCCGCCATGACCTCTTCCCACTACTGCAACGCCGAGCGCCAGTACCGGATGCCGGTCCCCTACGGCAGCCAGCGCACCCCCACCGCCCAGTGGACGGCCACCGCCTCCGGCTGCTGTATTCTGGGCGCTCAGGGGGACGGCCCCTATATCACCCATGTCACCTGCGGCCGCATCGTGGACTGGGGCATCACCGATGCCAACAACATGGGGGCCGCCATGGCCCCCGCCGCCTACGACACCCTGCGGGCGCACTTCACTGCTACCGCCACCAGCCCGGAGGACTACGACCTCATCGTCACCGGCGATCTGGGGCTGCTGGGTCACCAGATCGTCACCGACCTCTTCCGGCAGGACGGCGTGGACATGACGAAAAACTACACCGACTGCGGGCTGCTGCTGTACCATCTGGAAAAGCAGGATATGCACGCCGGAGGCTCCGGCTGCGGATGCTCCGCCGCCGTGTTCAACGGCTATCTGCTCCGGGGCCTGCGGGAGGGCCGCTGGAAGCGCCTGCTCTTCGCCCCCACCGGGGCGCTGCTGAGCCCCACCTCCTCCTTTCAGGGGGAGTCCATCCCCGGCATCTGTCATGCGGTGGCACTTTCCGCCGCAAAGGAAGGAGTGTAAGCCTTGGATTACCTGAACGCATTTCTCTGCGGCGGCGTCCTCTGTGCCATCGGCCAGTTGCTCATCGACCGCACCCAACTGACCCCTGCCCGCATCCTCACCGGCTATGTGGTGGCCGGAGTGCTTTTGCAGGCGGTGGGCGTCTATCAGTATCTGGTGGACTGGGGCGGCGCCGGCGCCACCGTCCCCCTCACCGGCTTCGGATACAGTCTTGCCAAGGGCGTGGCCAAGGCCGTGGCGGAAAAGGGGCCGCTGGGCATCCTCACCGGCGGCCTCACCGCTACCTCCGGCGGCATCGCCGCAGCGGTGGTCTTTGCCGTGCTGGCAGCCATTTTCTTCAAGCCCAAGGAAAAACGTTGACAAATACCCACAGGGGGTATATAATGCCACCATGAAATTATACCCCAGGGAGGTATTTGTATGGACTGCTGCTGCCACAAGACAAAGCACCGCTCCGACGAGGAGCAAAAGAAACTCACCCATCGCCTCAACCGCATCGAGGGACAGGTCCGTGGCCTGCGGGAGATGCTGCAAAAGGACGCCTACTGCCCGGATATCCTGATCCAGGTCTCCGCCGTCAGCGCCGCCCTCAACAGCTTTAGCAAGGAGCTGCTGGCCACCCACATCCGTACCTGCGTGGCCGATGGCATCCGTCAGGGGGATGACGCCGTCATTGACGAGCTGGTCACTACCCTGCAAAAGCTCATGAAGTAAGGGGGTGCCGATGATGACCGAACAATTTGCCGTGACCGGCATGACCTGCGCCGCCTGCTCGGCTCATGTGGAAAAGGCGGTCTCCAGGCTCAGCGGCGTGCAGAGCGCCCCGGTGAACCTGATGCTGGGTAGTATGACCGTCACCTACGACGAGAAGGCGGTCACCGAAGGTGATATCATCGCCGCCGTAAAGGCGGCGGGCTACGGAGCCTCTCCTGCCTCTCAGACGGATCAGGGCCAGCTGCGCCGGGATCAGGACGCCGCCCTCCGCCGCCGGAAGAAGCACCTCATCTGGTCGGTGGTATTTCTGGTGCCGCTGTTCTACCTGAGCATGGGCCACATGATGGGCCTGCCCTTGCCGCAGGTGCTGCATACGCACCCTCTGCTGCTGGCCTGTCTGCAGCTGGCGCTGGTGATCCCCATTCTCATTCTCAACCGCAATTATTTTACCGTAGGTTTCTCCCGTCTGGTGAAGCTTAGCCCCAATATGGACTCGCTGGTGGCCGTCGGCGCTGCGGCTGGCCTTGTATACAGCCTCATTGAAATGGGCCTGCTGGCCGCCGGACAGGTATCCGGTATGCCGGACCTGTACTTCGAGTCCGCCGGCATGATCCTGACGCTGGTGACGGTGGGCAAGTATCTGGAGGAGCGCTCCCGCGGCAAGACCACCGGTGCCATCTCCGCTCTGCTGGCTCTGGCCCCGGAGAGTGCCGTGGTGCGCCGTCAGGGACAGGAGCTCACCATCCCCACGGAGGAGATCGTGGCCGGTGACACCGTCATCGTCCGTCAGGGCGGCCGCATCCCCGTGGACGGTGTCATCACCGACGGCCACGCCGCCGTAGACGAGTCCGCCATCACCGGTGAGAGCCTGCCGGTGGAGAAGGTCCCCGGCGACGCCGTCACCTCTGCCACTGTCACCAGCTCCGGTTATCTGGAGCTGCGGGCTACCCGTGTGGGCGGGGACACCACCCTCTCCCAGATCATCCGGCTTATGGAGGAGGCCGCCTCCTCCAAGGCCCCCATCTCCCGGCTGGCAGACCGCATCAGCGGCATCTTCGTGCCGGCGGTCATGGCCATCTCCCTGACGGCGGCCCTGCTGTGGGCCTTCGTGGGGGGCATGGATGTCCGCTTCTGCCTCTCCATCGCCATCGCCGTGCTGGTGATCTCCTGCCCCTGCGCTCTGGGTCTTGCTACCCCCGTGGCCATCATGGTGGGCACGGGACAGGCCGCCCAGCAGGGCATCCTCATCAAGTCCGCCGAAAGTCTGGAGCTGCTGCACAAGGTGCAGACGGTGGTGCTGGATAAGACCGGCACCGTCACCATGGGCCAACCCCGTGTCACGGAGATCCTCTGTGCCCCCGGCGTCACGGAGGAGGAGCTCCTCTGCGTGGCCGCCTCGGCGGAAAAGCCCTCGGAGCACCCGCTGGCCCACGCCATCGTGGAGGAGTCTCAAGCCCGCCACATCCCCCTCTGCCCCGTGTCCGGCTTCCGCTCCGTCCCCGGCGGCGGGATCCAGGCCACCCTCTCCGGCGAAGCGGTGCTGGCCGGCAATGCCGGTTATCTGGCGCAGAACGGTGTCTCGCTGGCAGCCATGGAGGCCGACGCTCACCGGCTGGCCGAGGACGGCAAAACGCCCCTGTTCTTCGCCGAGAGCGGCCGTCTGCTGGGTTGCGTGGCCGTGGCAGATGTGGTGAAGCCCGACAGTGCCAAGGCCATTGCGGCTCTGCGGCGCATGGGCCGCAGAGTGGTGCTGCTCACCGGCGACAACCAGCGCACCGCCAACGCCATTGCCCGCCAGATCGGCGTAGATCAGGTCATCGCACAGGTGTTGCCGCAGGATAAGGCCAGGTGCGTGGCCCAGCTCCAGCAGCAGGGTCAGCGGGTGGCCATGGTGGGCGACGGCGTCAACGATGCCCCGGCGCTGGCGCAGGCCGATGTGGGCCTTGCCATCGGCGCCGGTACGGACATCGCCATCGAGTCGGCGGATGTGGTGCTGATGAAGAGCAGCCTGCTGGACATCCCCGCCGCCATGGACCTCTCCCGTGCCGTGCTGCGGAACATCAAGCAGAACCTGTTCTGGGCCTTCTTCTATAACTCCATCGGCATCCCCGTGGCCGCCGGTGTCCTGTATCCGGCCCTGCACCTGACCCTGAATCCCATGCTGGCCGCCGCTGCCATGAGCCTCAGCTCCGTGTGCGTGGTGTCCAATGCCCTGCGTCTGCGGGGCTGGAAGCCCCCGGTCTTTCCCGATCAGCCTGCACCCACCGCTCCCCTGCCGGAGAGCGCCGTGTTCCAGTCTCAAGGAAAGGAGGAGAATACCGTGAACAAGACCATCCATATTGACGGCATGATGTGCACCCACTGCACCGGCCGTGTGGAAAAGGCCCTCAATGACCTGCCCGGCGTAGAGGCCACCGTGGATCTGGACTCCAAGTCCGCCGCCGTCACCTGCACCCCCGATGTGTCCGATGACACCCTGCGTCAGGCCGTGGAGGACGCCGGCTACCACGTTACCGGCATCCGGTAATTGCCGCCTCCCACCACGGGGCTTTCCTCCCGGGAGGACGCCCCATCCCATGGCATTTTCCCAAGAAAAAGAGCATCCTGTGAAGGTCATTTCCTTCACAGGATGCTCTTTCTGTTATCCGTTGTTCTGCTGAACCACATAGGAGAAGTAGTACCCGCCGATGCCGTCCGTCAGCAGCCCCGTGTAGGCGCTGCTGAGCCGGCTGCTCTGGCCGGTAAAATACAAGGGGCATACATACCCCGTCTCCAGCAGCAGACGCTCGGCATCCTCCAAATAGGCGTCCCGTACCTCTACCTCGCCGCAGTCCGCCGCCACACCCATCAGCATATCGTAGGCGTGGGAGTAGAAGAACTCCCCCTCCTTGCTGCCGCTGGCCCACTGCCGCAGCAGGCCCATGGCGTCGTTGCGGTCGCTTTTCATCGTCACCATGGCGATGGTAAACTCGCCGCTGGCCACATCCCGCTGTACCTCCTCGCCGGTAACGCCCTTCAGCGTCACCACAAGGCCCAGCTGATCCCGCCACGTATCCCGCAGCAGCTGGGCGAGCTTGGCGTTGATGTCGTTCTCCTCGTACAGCAGCGTCACCTGCCCCAATCCCGCCAGACTGCTGGGGTCCGTCAGACCGGCCTGCTGCATCAGCTCCGCCGCCTTCTCACGGGCAGCCGTCAGCGCCTCTGGGTCGTTGTTCATGAGGTCGCCGCTCTCCGTGCGGAAGTCTCCGCCCATGGTGTTGCGTATCCCTCCGGGAATCAGTCCGGTCGCCAGAGTCACCAGACGGCTCTCTGTCAGCGCCGCCAAGGCGTTCCGGTCGATGACCAGCGACATGGCCTGCCGCAGCTCCTCGCTAGCCAGGCTCTGTGCCATCTGGTTCACCAGCAGCGTCATCACCTGAGGATAGCTGTCCGGTGTCCATGTCTCCGGCTCATTCGCCAGCTCCTCTTGGGACAGTCCCAGTACGAAATCCACCTCGTTCTTTTTCAGCAGCTCCGTCCGCACCGCCGCATCCGTCTCGAACCGGAACACCAGCGTGCTCATTTGCAGTCGCCGCTGGTCGTAGTAGCTCTCCGGTACCGTGGCGGTCAGCAGACCGTTCTTCCATTCGCTGATGCGGTAGGCCCCGTTGGTACACAGGACCGTGGGATCCGCCTGCCAATGCTCCGGCTGCTCGCTGCGTACCGGCATGGTGGCCGCCGCCGTACACACGGCGCTTAAAAAGTAGGCGCACCGATTGCTGAGGGTCACCACAAAGGTGTTCTCTTTCGGGGCCGACACCTGCAACTTGCTGACATCGCCGCTGCTGCGAACCTGCCGATACCCCGCCACCATCTCCAGCAGCGCCGCATTGGGGGAGGCCGTGGCCGGGTCCGCCAGCCGCTGCCAGGCGTAGACAAAATCCGCCGCCATCACCTTCTGCCCGTCGGACCACTTCATGTCCCGCAGGGTGAAGGTATAGGTCTGTGTACCGTCGCTGTTGTCGGTGCAGGTATATTTCCGGGCAGCCCCGGCTTCCACCCGGCTGCCGCCCTGCCCGTCGGAGGACAGCTTCATAAGATTCTCATACAGATGGCTCACCACGATGCGCTCGGAGTCCGTGGTGACCATAGCCGGGTCCAGCGTCCCCGGCAGCTCCGGCAGGCATACCCGCAGCGTCTGCGGCTCCCGCCGGGTGCCGCAGCCCGCCAGCGCCGCCGCCATCACCAGCGTCAGCAGCAGGCAAACGCCCCGTTTCCAAATATTCATAGCCCCACCTCTTACTTCTCCAGCGGAACCACCGTGCCGTCCTCCTCCAGCTTGGCGGAGACGATCTGGCTGCGGGTGTTGCGGGCGATATCATCCAGCCGCATCCGGCTGGGGAAATCCGACAGCAGCGTATAGGCCACGCCGTGGCGCTTGGCCCGCCCCGTCCGGCCGATGCGGTGTACGTAGTACTCATTCTCCTCCGGCACGTCGAAGTTGAAGACGGCGTCCACATCGTCCACGTCGATGCCCCGGCTGGCCACGTCCGTGGCCACGAACACATGGAGCTTGCCCTCCCGGAACTGGGCCATGACCTCCTCCCGCTTCTTCTGGGGGATATCTCCGTGGATGCACTGGGCGTCCAGCCCACGCATCTGCAAAAACTTCGTCAGCCGCTCCGTGGAGCCCTTGGTGTTGCAGAAGCAGATGACCCGCTCCAGCCCCTGCTTCTTGATGATGGCGGCAATGGCGTCCACCTTGGCGTCGGAGTCCACATCGAGGCGGTACTGCAAAATATCGGGCTTATTCTCCTGCGTGGCCTGCACCGTGATCTCCTCCGGATCCCGCTGATAGATCCACGAGATATCCATCACCTCACGGGAGATGGTGGCGGAGAACATCCCCAGATTCTTCCGGTTGGGGATCTTGTCCAATATCCGCCGCACATCGTGGATAAAGCCCATATCCAGCATCCGGTCCGCCTCATCCAGCACCACGGTGGACACCTCGTTCAGCACCACCGTCCGCCGCTTCATGTGGTCGGAGAGCCGCCCCGGCGTGGCCACCACGATCTGGGGCCGCCGCTTCAGGGCGTTGATCTGCTTGCCGATAGGCTGGCCTCCGTACAGGCACACCAGCCGCACCCCCTCGTGGCACACCGCCACCTCCCGCATCTCCTCGGTGATCTGCATGGCCAGCTCCCGGGTGGGGGCCAGGATCACCGCCTGCACCGTCTCGCTCTCCGGGTCGATGCGCTCGATGATGGGGATGCCAAAGGCCATGGTCTTACCGGTGCCGGTAGGGGCCTTGGCGATCACGTCCTTCCCCGCCAGCATGGGGGGGATGCACCCGGCCTGTACGGGGGTGCTCACTTCATATCCTTTGTTGTGTATGGCACGCATGGTCGCCTCCGACAGCCCAAAGCTCTCGAAGGGTGCGCCCTGTGTAATGTCCATAGTGTTGTCCTCGTTTTCGTATATTTTCAGCCATAATAGATTATACCACCGCTGTCAATAGAGCGGCGCACCCTCCCGCCGGAGAATACGCCGCTCATCATCTCTTACTCCGCCCGTTGGCGCTGCACCTGCTCCACCGTGTGCCGGTACTGCTCCGCCGCCGTCTCGGCGCTCACCCTTTCCGGAGAGCCCATCAGCCGGAAGCTCCCGTCCTCCAGTCTTACGCCGTAGGAAATGCCGCCGAAGAAGTCCAGCCGCTCCTCCGAGACCGTCCCTCCGCCCTCCTCGGCCAGCCCCTCATAGGCCGGGATACCGTCGAAGGAGTAAGCGCCGGTGCAAAGCTCCCCGCCCAGCGCATCCACTTGAAGATACCCCGTCTCCATGCCGCCGGTGGTTAGCCTGCACACATACCCGTTGCACCGGTCGTCGGGGCCGTAAAGGGGCCTGCCTTGGAGGATCGCCGTGGTATCGTCCCATGTGCAGTCCGGCCCGCCCTCCCCTGCGATGCGGCGGATTTCACCCTCTGCGAAGGTCATGGCCTGCTTTTCCGTCACGGATACCTCCGTCTTCTCCGGTTCTCTTCCGGCCCGGCCCCAAAGCAGCACCAGCGCAAGTCCTGCCAGCAAGGATACCGCAAGCACCGCTATGTTCCTTCCCGTTTTCATGATAGAGCCTCCCTTCATCGCCCATTCGACTGCCGTCTGTTTTCTTACTTTTACCATACCCCCACGGCAAAGTCAATAGATTCGTCCCTCACTTTTGTGTAAAGTGCATATTTTCCGTTTTACCTCCTCCAAATATTATAAATTATTGACAATTCATTTTCTTTACCATACAATGATCTTACCATATACCGAAACCATATCGTGTGAAAAGGAGGGCCACCGTGAAGCATCGAATCCTCTATCTCTTGAGTGCACTGTGCATCCTGCTGACGGGATGCAGTGCCTTACCCGGGAGCACCGGCGATGAGATCGCCTATTGGACCGGCGAGGCCCCTTCCATGCCGCCGTGATCCCGGCAGCGCCCACCTGCACCGACGGCGTATTTTACGCAGACGGTCAGGCCCTGCCCACCGAGACCTTCTCCGATACCCTGCCGGAGGGACAGCTCACCTTCCTCTGGTGCCAATATGGTGGGCAGATCTTCCTCCAGAACCAGCAGGAGGATTGGTCTGCCGAGCCCATCTCCGGCTCCATGGACGCCGTCCTGTGCCGCCTGCGTGACCCGGAGCAGCTGGATCAGGGCCGGTACGCTCTGGCGTGGCTGGAGAACGGCCAACTGACGTGGCTGCTGCCCGACCTGCTGACCCCCTACGGCATCTGGCAGCTGGAGGTCTCCCCGGATTTGCAGCAAGCCATCTTCCTGACCAAGCAGGCGAATCGTCAGGGCGCTTTCTACTGCGACGGGCAGCAGGTGGTGGATCTGGCCGTCGCCTGCGGCATAGCAGAGGATGCCTCCCTCATGCTCACCGCCCGCTGGCTGGGAGCGGATATCCTCGTGATAGCCACGGATGACGGAAGTCAGGAATCCCGCCTGACGGATGTCTATGTCTACGACTGCGCCACAGAACTGGCCCGGCCGACCGTGTCCCGTGCCGCCGCCTACATCCCCCAGCGGCAGGAGGACGGCCTGCAATTCTATACCGGTGCCGCCTATGCCACCTACCGGCAGAACGGAACCCTCTGGGTGACAAACCTCCGCACGGGAGATACCCACGACACCGGCGTCTCCACCGATGCCCCATACCACATCTGCACCGTCGGTGAGGACATCGCCGTGGTACAGGAGCAGTAACCACCATAAAGGACAGGGCAGGGCCGACAAAATGTCGGCCCTGCCCTATCCTTTTCTTATTCTGACAGCGGAACCGCCCTCCTGCGGAGGCTCTCTCTGTCATGTGTTTCCCCCTTACAGTGCCTGTTCAATAGCCGCCAGCAGGTCGTCATACTCCTCGAAGGCCGGATACTGGGGATAGTCCGCCCTGATCTGCTCCGTGGTGCGGAACAGGAAGCCCGCCTTGCTGGCCCGGATCATCTCCAGATCGTTGTAGCTGTCGCCGGAGGCGATGGTATCGTAGCCCATGGACTGGAAGGCCCGGACGGTGGTGAGCTTGGAGTGACTGCACCGCATCCGGAAGCCGGAGATCATACCGTCCTCCCCCACCTCCAGCGTGCGCGGGCAGAGGCCGGTCTCAGCCTCAATAAAACCCATCACCATGCCCATGTGGCGGTATAAATGCCGATACTGCGATAAAATCAGCGTAAACCGCGTCCACTCACAGTTGTCGGGCCTCTGCAGCAGATCCTCGTCGTGGAGCGAGGTCAGATAGATGGACAGCTTGGCCTTGATTGTATAAAAATAGTCATCTATCGCCAGTCTGTCAAGACGCACTGCCGGGTAAATGTGCAGTTCCTGCAAGTGCGGCGTGTGGATGGGCGGCTCGACAAAGTCGGTGTCCCGCGGGTTGATGAACCACTGGTCCAGCTCGTGCAGGGTGTGGTAGACGTGCTGCCACAGCGGTGCTCCGCCGTAGCAGCGGTCCCACAGCGCGTCGGGGATGCAGTCCAGCAGGTTTTGCAGCTCCCACAGTGCGCGGACAGTCATCTCGGCAATGACCGCGTGGTAGGATGTTTCCCGCATGACACATGCCCCCTTTCAGGGTCAGTATGCCCGCAGAAAGCACGTTTATTCGTTGTAATTTTCCGTCTCGCGGATGGTTTTGCGGGTCGTCAGCAGCTGCATGAACGGGTCGAGCAGTGCGCGTTCCTCCTGCGAGGGCGTGCGGCTGCGGGCCTGCATCAGCAGCCAGGCCAACTCGCCGCTGACGGGGCGGCCATAGACCAGCGCGTTGTAGCCGTCCTTGCAGACGGCCAGCTTAGCCGACGTGATGTCCAGCGTCGTCGCGCCCGCGTAGTGGCGCAGCACATTTTGCAGCGCTGCCGGGCTGCCGAACACCGACTTGACCAGCTGCACATACGCGGCGATGTACCGCGGCGGCATGCTGTCTGCGGCGCGCAGCTCAATGCGGGATTTGAGACGTACATCGTAAAAGAAATTGGACAAAATCTGCGCGGTTTCCTGACGGCTGACGTGCCCGGCGTAAAGCTCCGGCGCAATCTTTCCGCCCGCAGCCCTGACGCGGCCCAGCCGCAGCGCAGTAATTTGAGGCTTGGTCAGCACGTTCTCCGCATAGCGGGCGTAACCGAAATCCGCGTCCATCAGATGCGGCGTGACGCCGCAGCGGTCACGGTCCACATCCTGCCAGAGCCGCGTGCGGATGCAATAGCTGCTGTTGCGGCTGGCCTGATAGACCGGGGCGTTATCGCTGAGCAGCGCAAAGAACGGCGTCAGCAGGCTGGCCGCGCGCATTTTGCGGACAAAATCTGTCTCATCCTGATAGTCAATGGACACCTGCGTCGCCGCCGTGGCGCGCATCATTTGCACGCTGCAGGCCCCCTTTTCCCGCAGGTAGGCGTCCATGGCCTTGTCCCGGGTGCGGGGCACCAGGGGCAGGTCCTCGGCATGGCAGGTCGGGTGGCAGCCCGCCGTCCAGGCACGCAGCCCGTGGGCAGCCAGCGCCAGCCCCAGCTGCAAATAGAAGCGGTTGTACAGATCCATGATGTCCTGCACGTCGCGCAGCGGGGCCAGACTGATGCGCAGCTGGCACGCGGGCCCCAGCGTGGCCGTCAGCGCCGGGCCGCTGTATCCGAAATATTCGCCGTCGGTGATGATAGGCGCGTCTGTCTGCTGCTGCAAATCGCGCAGCGCGGCCTGCACATCGGCAAAGGCCGGGGGCTGGCCGTCGGACCGGGTGAGGAAGTGCTCGACCTCCAATTGCAGCGTCAGTTTGCCGTCCGGCTCACAGTCCGCCACAAAGTAGCCCGCCAGCGTTTTGATTTGTTCGTCCAATTTTGGCATAGCGTGTGGTGGTTCTCCCCTGTTGTGATTCTGGCACTATTATACCGCGATTTTGGGGCGGACGCAATGCTGTTTTGACGCCGACCTGCGGCAACGGCACGGTGCCCGGGCGGATATGGAATCCACCTCTACGGTGTCGGGGCAGGGCTGACTTTACATATCCCGCGCCGCCGGGAAGCCGTACGCGCTGTCCGCGGCCTCCACGGCCCGGACGATGGCCTTAGCCATGACCCGCGCGCCGATCACGCCGACGGCGTCGAGGTCAGCGGGCACGTCGCCAAGCGAGACCGCGTAGATGCTGTCGCCGTCCATTGAGGTGTGCACCGGGCGGATGGCGCGGGCGTAGCCGTCGTGCGCCATGCCCGCGGCCTTGCACAGCCGCGCCTTGTCGAGCTTTGCATTGGTGAAAAGGATTCCAAGTGTCGTATTGCCGACAAATTTTTCCTGCGCCGCGTCGAGCTGCTGCATCAGCACCCGCTCGGAATCCAAAAACGTTTTGCCGTCGTCAGCCCGCAGCCCGGCGACCTTGCGGCCCGTCTCAAAATCGTAGACGTCGCCCACCGCGTTGACCGCCACCAGCGCGCCGACCTTCAGGTCGCCCACCTGCACGGCGTAGCTGCCGATGCCGGATTTCATGCAGTGGTCCATGCCCAGCAGCTTGCCGACAGTCGCACCGGTACCCGCGCCGTGGTTGCCGTCGCGGTAGTTGCCGGTCTCGGCGTTGACGCAGGCCGCGTAGGCCATGGCTGCATCGGGCCGGGTGCGGGCGTCGGCGACGGTCAAATCGAACAGGTCTGACTGGCAGACGAGGGGAACTTTCGTCACACCTACGTCAAAGCCGATGCCGCGTTCCTCGAGATACCGCATGACGCCGCCTGCGGCATCCAGTCCGAAGGCGCTGCCGCCCGCCAGCACAATGGCGTGGATGACCTGCGCCGCCGCCAGCGGCTTGAGCAACTCGCTCTCCCGCGAGGCCGGCCCGCCGCCGCGCACATCAAGCCCCGCCGGGGCGCCGTCCTTGCCCAGCAGCACCACCGTGCAGCCCGTGCCCGCCGCCGTGTTTTCCGCCTGGCCGATTTGGAGGTTGTCAAAGGATGTAATGGGGATTTCTTTCATGGGAGTGTCCTTTCCGCGAATGCCTTTTCACCGTATTATAGACCATTGTACACCACCCGCGCCACCCGCGCAACAAAAAATCCCGCCAGGCGTCAGGCCAAGGCGGGATGGCAGGGTTAGGGGTTGCTCAAACTCGAGGGCATAGGATTTTGCCTTGGTGCTTTCTGATGTTGAATCGTGCATTTTCGAAAACATCTTTTGCTCATAGTTTGCAAATTATCTTGGTTTTCCATGCAAAAGGAGTCACCTTACTAGCGTTTTTACTGGCAACTCCATACCTCAATTGCCTTGTTTGCCAATTCGTCTGCACGTTCCTTTATACAGCTTTCATTCCATTCCGTGTAGTCAAGATATTTGGATATGGTTTCTATACCGTTTGCGTACTTTTTCAGGCCTTCTTTTGTTCCTTTTCCGGCCAGTTTAACACTCCATTCGGAATCCCTGATAGACGCATTCAGGGATTGCGTAATAATTGCAAGGTTTCCCAACGTCAATAGTACCCTATCTCTTTCTGTTGCCTGCTCGTCAGTACCGTTAAATTTCCAATGGTTGCGCCACTTTTTAGGCATTATATGCTCAAGGCTGTATTTTCGTATACCTAATAGCTGTGTCGAACTCATTTGTTCATTCCGAATCTTCGATTCAAGCAAATAAATAGTGCCCGCCGCATACTTGTTTGTCAAAACCGATGTATGGAATGCAGCTGTCACTTCACTATTCGTCGGCATATAATTGATTTTATCCGTCTGCTTTGCCAGATAAACAATGAAGTCTGACTTTGTCATGATACGGTTAGCAATAAGTCTTTCTGTAAAAAGCTGATTGTAATTCTTCGTCGTTTGCCGCGTAACCAACCGGCGCATTATATACGACTCCAAATATCCATACAAGTCATTCTTTTGCTGCTCATCTTGCACATTCTGCTCTATGAACAAAATATAAGGTATCAGCGTTGTTGTGTCCAGTGCAAAAATCAGAACGTTGATTCGTTCAATACCAGCTTTCTTAGGTAGTTCCTTATCAACAACACTCCCGTCAATTTTGTTACGAAAAACGTCTGCATACTTTACCATTTCTTTCAAAAGCGAATTCTTATCACCGTTCAGATAACTCCCAACAAACTTTTTGTAAGACGGAAATAACAATTCAACTCTGGAAAAAGTACTTTTATCCTCGGCCCTTACCGCATACTTGCTGTCTTGGACGAGAATTTGCAGCAGTGAATAAAAGAACAAATCTATAAAAGTTCTCTTGATGCGGCCTGTTACTATTTCCTGACCCCAATAGCTGCGGGTATCCTCATCCCTTTCAAAAACATCTCGCCAATGCGTTTTGTACAAATCCAAATCATCACGGCTAAAGAAATAGTTTTTTAGAAGTTCCGCCGTCGTTAGTCGTACTCCAAGCGAGTTTATAGTATCAAATATCTGCTGCTCATTCTCATCATAATTCAAATCAATACCAACGAACATAATTTTGCTGCAAATCACATCAAAATCCACTTTGAAAGGATCCAAATTCTCAGCAAAATATGTATAGGCACTTGTAATCGTATCTTTGTAAGGAAGTTCCTCAATTTTCTGCAAATCCATAATACGGTTATACGATGCGACATCATTGAAACTGTGCTGTAACACAGGTCTGTCATCGTCCAGACGGAAGCGTTTGTCAAATTTTCGCAGCGCATTCGTTTTGAGGCACAGCACTTTAAGAAGTATGCTAAGTGTTGTCAGACGCTGCTGTCCATCAATAACAGTGCGCACATCACCTACCGTACTGTTGCTTTGCGTAAGCTGTTGTTTCAAAATTACAGAACCCATAAAATAAGGTTCTTTCGTCACACATACATTTTCAATGTCTTCGAGCATTCTCTCCCATTCGCTCTCTTTCCAGACATAAGAACGTTGAAAGAATGGAATTTCAAGCATTTTGCTGCCCGTAAAAATATCATTTATGGTTCTCTTTCCGGCATCCATATAGTTTTTTCTCCTAACTACATAAAAGTGCTTACTGATATGAGACTTCCGTTGTTTCATTTTTCAAACGGCACATTCAAACGCTTACGTGCTTCTATCGTATGTTCTTCTTTCCTAATTGCACCTTTCTTATACCACTTTATTGCCGTCTGTAAATCAGGTTTGCCCAATTCACCGCTTTCGTATAGCCACGCGACATTGCAATAGCACAACGCATCTCCCATTTCTGCCGCCTGCATATAATAGTCCAATGCCGCATGTGCGTCCTTTTTCACACCCTGTCCGAGCGCATACATAACACCCAATTGACAGTAGCAATACGCATCACTTTCGAGAACACACAGTCTGTAATATTTCCGTGCCAAATCATAATCACGCTTCATTCCAAGACCCTGCTGTGCATACAAGCCAACATAGTTCTTGTTTCATAGCATCCTCCACATAAGAATGTCTGATTTCATAATACCCTATCCAAATCCAAACTGCAACAAAATTATTCGTAGACTAATTCATTCGTTACGATTTCTTCGGCGCGGTTACGGATGTTGTTCATACGACATACCCATTCAAGCTGATCCTGCCGTTTCAGTTCCTTGGTGATTTCCTCGGTTTGACGCATCTGTTTCTCGGTCAAAATTAGGGTATCGCGCACCTAACGATCAAATTCTGCCAAGTAGCTGTGCAGCTTATTTCCTTTCAGTAGACCTTGGTACAGCTGCGAGCGGTGCTGTTTGATAAATGCAAGGCGGATATTTGCCCAGCGGACCAAATCGTTATGTGTTATGTTGTACTCCTTATCTTTCATCGCGTTCTTGTTCACGAGATTGTTCTTTTACAGGGTCGATACCGTGCCGCCGCAAAAGGTTCGTCAGGCCTTTTTGCTCACGCTTTAGCATAAGATTCCAAAAGGACAGCTG
>ERZ857521.2284-NODE-2284-length-18891-cov-15.822733_pt1 | contig 18891 bp, 12 predicted proteins | sample MGYA00519701_ERZ857521 | MGnify/ENA primary metagenome ERZ857521 (study PRJEB31778, sample SAMEA3449346) | human gut metagenome | biome: human gut; feature: human-associated habitat; material: faeces | place: United Kingdom | collected 2010/2012 ...
AGACGCAAGATTTTGCGTCTCTACAAAAACTCATCCCAAATCATCGCACGATAAACTCAAAACAGCTTCTAATAAACAAATGTAGCAACGTGCTGATTCATTCTCACATTAGCCATTAAATCTACTCATTTCTTCCCAAATTCCGGGTCTATCTTCAGCAAGGCCGCCACGGCGAAAGTCGCACCGCAGCACGCCATAATCCAGATGAAGAAATGACGATAGCCCAGAAGCTCCTGAAGCCAGCCGGCTGCCATGCCAGGCAACATCATGCCCAGCGCCATAAAGGCGGTACAGATGGCGTAATGGGCGGTGCTGTGACTCCCACGCGAAAAATAGATGAGGTACATCATGTAGGCGGTGAAGCCGAAGCCGTAGCCCAACTGCTCGATGAAAATGCACACGTTGACCCAAAGTAAGGGCGTTTGGGGAAAATAGCTGAGGTAAACGTACACCAGATCGGGCAGAGATATCGCCCACACCATCGCCCAAAGCCAACGCTTCAAGCCGTGACGCGCCACGGCAATGCCACCCAGAATGCCGCCCAAAGTCAACCCGATGACGCCCACTGTGCCCTGCGTGAAACCTATCTGCTCGGTGGTCATGCCCAGCCCTCCTTCTGACACGGGGTCGAGCAGGAACGGAATGCCCATCTTCGCCAATTGCGCTTCGGGGAAGCGGTAGAGCAGCATGAAGAGCAATGCCACGCCGATGCCTTCCTTACGGAAAAACGAGCGGAAAGTGAGAAGGAACTCGCGCCACAGGCTCTGCGCCGAAATGCTTGCTGCCGGACGGTCGGCACTGGGACACGGAAGTACAAAAGCGTGGTAGACGAACACAGCAAGAAACACCCCCGCCAACAGTAAGAACGTAACGCTCCAGGCAAAAGGGATTCCCCTACCCGACTGTTCCAACCAGCCGGCAAACATCAGGAGCAATCCTTGGCCGGCGATGGTGGCAAGGCGGTAGAAGGTGCTCCGGATGCCCACAAACAAAGCTTGCTGGTGCGGCGTAAGCCCCAACATATAGAACCCGTCGGCTGCAATGTCGTGGGTGGCGGAGGCAAACGCCATTAGCCAGAACAGGGCGAGCGTGGACTGAAAGAAATGCGGTGCAGGTATAAGGAAAGCAATACCCGCCAGTGCAGCACCAATAAGCATTTGCATTGCCACTACCCACCAGCGTTTGGTGCGCACCAAGTCTACGAACGGGCTCCACAAAGGCTTGACCACCCACGGCAGGTTGAGCCAACCCGTATAGAGCGCCACCTCGGCATTCGAGATGCCCATCCGCTTGTACATCACCAGCGAGAGGGTTATTACCGCTATATAGGGCAGCCCTTCCGCAAAATAGAGCGTAGGCACCCACGCCCACGGAGAATCTTTTTTCAAGTTACGATTTGCCAATTTGCTATTCATGTGAACCAGGAGTTAAACGTAGTTATGTTTCACAGAAGTTATCACTTCGTTCAGGAGTTAAAGGTCGATAGTCTTACCGAGAATCTGTTTTGAATTTCTCCAAAAAGTTTTTCTGAGGTATTGGCATTCAACTCCCAGCCCACACCAGCGGGGCGATAACTTCTCACTAGTCGTCTCCCTCATCGAAACGGTCCTCACCATCGTCTTCATGACAACACCCGCGATGGTGGCGGTGAGGACGGCGATAACGGTTGTGGTCGTCCCACTCATCATCTCCTTCGTCGAAATGGTCCTCGCCGTCATCCCAAGACTCGCCTTCCCAGCGTCCTTCGTCCCACTCGTCATCCCATTCGTCATCGTAAAAGCGGTCGATGATGTTTCCCCGCTCCGACACCACCAGCACGTAACTTTGGTCATTACGGTCGGCCTGAACGATATAGAACATTCCCCGACGGTTCTCCATCGCCATATTATCGTTATCGTCTATCTCTTCGTACACGAACCCTGTCCTTCTCAATACACTGATTACCGCACGCGGAAGCCTGCTGCGGCGTACTTCCCACATGGTACGCAACCATTTTCCATCGGCATTGAAAATAACGATCTTTTCCTTTCCGCGATGCGACATTTTCACTTCGATGAATCCGTCATCCCAATCACGGTCTAAAATACGGGCATCCGGATATCTGTTCCGTACAAACGACGTAGGATCACTCTCTGCATACACAAAAAGCGCAAAGCACATTGCCATCATTCCTAAAAATACACGCATTTTCATAAATAGTCTGTTTTTTAATGGTCTACGGCAAATGTACAACACTTTTTCTTATCTGCCAAAAAAACAATTGGCAATTGACAACCGGCAAAGTGCTTTGTGCCCTTTGGGGACTGGAGCATAAAGCAATCATTACCAATCATCAATTGCCAATCAGAAATAATTGTCAATTGTCAATTGCTCAGTTATTTTCCGGACGGAGCTTACGTACTACCACACCCGTCTGCCACATTTCGCTTTCGCGCAAGGCTTTCAACTCTTCGTTCAGCTTTTCGCGATAGTCGGGCTGAGAGTTGGAGTCGATGGAACGCTGGGCTTCCAGTCCGTCGGCTACCGACTTATACAGTTTTTCGAATACCGGCTTGGTAGCATCGTGGAACGGAACCATCCAGTCGAGTGCGCCGCGCTGGGCGGTAGTAGAGCAGTTGGCATACATCCAATCCATACCTTTGGCGGCAAAGAGCGGCATCAGCGACTGGGTAAGCTCTTCTACGGTTTCATTGAAAGCTTCAGAAGGTGTGTGCCCGTGTTCGCGCAAAGTTTCGTACTGAGCCAAAAGCAAACCCTGGATGGCACCCATCAGCGTACCGCGTTCGCCGGTCAGGTCGGAAGTAGCTTCGCGCTGGAAAGTGGTTTCGAACAGGTATCCCGAACCAATACCGATACCCATAGCGATGACACGGTCCCAAGCCTTACCGGTAGCATCCTGATAGATAGCATATGACGAGTTCAGCCCGCGGCCTTCGAGGAACATGGTACGCAAAGAAGTTCCCGAACCTTTCGGTGCCACCATAATCACGTCTACATCTTTCGGGGGAACCACACCTGTACGGTCGTTCCACGTAATGGCGAAACCGTGAGAGAAATACAGTGCCTTACCAGCCGTAAGATGTTTCTCGATAGTCGGCCAGCAAGCTATCTGCGCTGCATCCGAGAGCAATACGGCGATAATCGTCGCACGCTCGCAAGCCTCTTCGATGCCGAAAAGGGTTTCGCCCGGCACCCATCCGTCGGCAACGGCTTTATCGTATGTCTTTCCCGGACGCTGGCCCACGATGACATTGAACCCGTTATCGCGCAGGTTCAACGACTGGCCCGGTCCCTGTACGCCGTAACCGATTACGGCTATGGTTTCGTCTTTCAATACTTCACGTGCTTTTTCCAAAGGAAATTCTTCGCGGGTCTCTACGTTTTCGATAACTCCGCCAAAATTCATTTTTGCCATAAAATTACAATCTTTTTACGCAGACCTTACCGGTCCGCAAGTTAATATTTGAGTTTGTTAGTTTTTAAGTTTGTTAGTTTTTAAGTTTTCACCACAAAGGACACAGAGGCACACAGAGTTTTTTAATTATTATGAATATCCGCATTTTGCCCTTACATAGGATGATTGCGGACATTCATTTTAATTATTAATTCTTAATTATTCAAACACCACTTTGCTCCGTATGGCGGTCTCAGTCCCGTTCTTCCGTACCTCGATGTCGTATTCGTTTTCCGACTTCTGTTCCCGATAAAACCCCAGCACATCACCATAATGGCTTTCGGCTGCATACGCAACCTCGAAACGGTGCAGCGTTTTTTCACGGTACATTTCCAGCGGAAACAGGTCGAGGATATGCTCGATGTACTTGATGCTGTTCACATGCCCGTTCAGGTCGATGTCGCTGTACCGGGTATGATATTCCGCCACCGGCTGCGCATCGCCTACCTTTACCCTGCCCGCCTTTGCGATGGGACAAGGCTTGTCGGCGCATATATAGCTTGTGATTTCATCGCCATGCAAGAGAAACAAATCGGCAGGCTTACGAGTCTCCATACTAATCATCGCCCATACCGAACGTGCATAACCGATGGGCTTGCCTTCCGCATTGAGTACCGCGAAGTTGCGGTCGGTGAAGAGCCGGTAGACATTTTCCACCCATGTCTCGATACTGAACTTCTCGTATGCCCGGGGCATATCGGTCATTTCTACCGCCAAGCGCGAAAGCACCCACGTATAATGGTTCTCATTCAATACCGCTATCCCAAACCCGCGGTCGGCGGCATGGAATCCGGCACAATTCAATAAATGGTTTCCCAATACTCCCATGGTGAGCCGTCCCGCAAAATCTACATGAAAAGGCTCAGCCACAAATTCGTATCTGCCTACTTTCTCTTTTGCGTCCATAATGTTTACTCTTTTTTCTCTTTCAAATAACGTTCTTCCCGATGCGCCAGGTACTCGTTCACCCGCTCGAAACAACTGGTAGACACAGCTATCCGCCCTGAGCGGACAAACTGGAGCACGCAGTTCAGGTCTTTCAGCTTCTGGTACAAGTCGGTGATTTCGGCACTCATTCCTGTCAGTTCCACGATGCAGAACGTGGGGTTCACCTCCACAATGTGCGCACTGGCACGGCGCACCACCTTCGATGCCTCGGGGTTCGACTGAAACTCGGGTGTAGAAACCTTGTACATCGCCACCTCACGCTGAAAGATTTCCTTTTCAGTGAAATAATGCGCCTGAATGACGTCGATTTTCTTCTCTATCTGACGCACTACCTTCTCCACGATGTCGGGGGTGGTCCAGCACGTTATCGTATATTTATGCACGCCCTTGATGGAAGATGCCGAAACGTTCAGACTCTCGATATTGATTTGCCGGCGGGTGAACACGGCGGTCACCTGATTGAGCAAACCGGCAAAGTTTTCCGAGTGAACGATAATTGTATATAATGTCTTATTATCCATTTGCGTTTTATTTTTAGGTAACAAGTTGACGAGTTAACGAGTTGACAAGGTTTTAGATACACAAAGCTATTCAGAACCTTGTCTCCTTGTAAACTGGTACCTTGTCAACTGATATTCAACAATCCAGTTCAAGCAGCATATCGTTTACCGAACTTCCCGGAGGAGTCATCGGAAGCACATTGCCTTCTTCTACCACACACACTTCGAGCAGGAAAGGACCGTCGGTGTCCAGCATCTCGCGGATGGCACCTTCCAGCTCGTCCCGTTCCATCACGCGGCGTCCGGCTATGCCGTAAGCGGCAGCTATCTGCATGTAGTCGGGGTTCATCATCGGCGTAAACGAATAGCGGCGGTTGAAAAACATCGCCTGCCATTGGCGCACATTACCTAAGTAATTATTGTTCAGTAAAATAAGCTTCACCGGTACTTGCTGCTCCATCACGGTACCCAGCTCTTGCATCGTCATCTGCAAGCCTCCATCGCCCATAAAGGCGCATACCGTACGTCCGGGACATCCGAACGTGGCACCAATTGCCGCCGGAAGGCAGAAGCCCATCGTTCCCATACCACCCGAAGTCACGATGCTCCGTTTTTTCCCGAACTTGAAATAGCGGCATGCCATCATCTGGTTCTGACCTACATCGGTCACCAATATCGCTTCGCGGCAGGTTGCCTCGCTCACGGCATTGACCACCTCGCCCATATTCAGCGGACCGCTTTCGGGATGTACCTCGGGACGGATTACCTGCTCGTACTCTTTCTCATCGTACGGGCGGAAACTTTCTATCCATTCCGTATGCTTGTGGGTCTGTATCAATTCGGTCAGCAAAGCCAACGTACGCTTGCAATTGCCCAGCACGGGCACATCCACCGGCACGTTCTTGCCTATCTCCGAAGGGTCTACATCCAGGTGGATGACCTTCGCCTGACGGGCGTATGTTTCCAGCTTACCCGTCACACGGTCGTCGAAACGCATCCCCACGGCTATCAGCACATCACACTCGTTAGTCTTCACGTTAGGAGCAAGATTACCGTGCATCCCCAGCATTCCCTTGTTCAGCCGGTGGGCAGAAGGCAATGCCGAAAGCCCCAACAAGGTACATCCGCAGGGGATGTCCGCCTTCTCGGCAAATGCTTTCAGTTCTTCTTGTGCACCTCCCAATTCTACACCCTGCCCTACCAGCAGCAAGGGGCGTTCGGCTTCGTTGATGAGCTTCACCGCCTCTGCCACCATCTTCGGGTCAGTCTCGGGGTCAGGGTCATAACTCCGGATAAAGTCCACATCCACCGGTTCGTATTCCGTCATTTCGGTCTGCGCATTCTTGGCAAAATCGAGCACCACCGGACCGGGACGCCCGCTCCGCGCAAGGTAGAACGCACGCGACACCGCCCATGCCACGTCTTCGGCACGACGTATCTGGTAACTCCATTTCGATATAGGCTGGGTAACACCTACCAGGTCCACTTCCTGAAAAGCGTCTGTACCCAATAACGATGCACCCACCTGACCGGCTATCACCACAATGGGCGTACTGTCTATCATCGCATCCGCCACACCAGTAATGGTATTCGTAGCGCCGGGACCGCTCGTCACCAGACATACTCCTACCTCACCCGACACCCGGGCAAAGCCCTGTGCCGCATGTACCGCTCCCTGTTCGTGACGCACAAGGATATGGTTCAACTTGTCCCGATGGTCGTATAATGCATCAAATACCGGCATAATGGCTCCGCCGGGATAGCCGAAAAGCGTCTTCACCCCTTCGTGCTCCAGCGAACGCATCAATGCCTCCGAGCCTGTTATTCTTTCTTTGTCCATATTCTTCCTTTTATTTATTTTAGGAACTAGGGTTTAGATACTAGTTGACTAAGTTTTGAATAGTCTTACGAATGGTATCCAGAACCTAGTTACCTAGTACCTAAACAATTCAGTCAATCATTCTCACTCCTCCTTTATCCGCCGAACTTACCATCGCGGCATACGCCCTGAGAGCTTTCGACACCTTGCGGTCGCGCGTAACGGGTGCCATCGGACGTGCAGCCAGCTCCTCATCGCTCAGCCGTACATTGATGGTGCGGTTCGGGATATCTATCTCGATGATGTCGCCGTCTACAATCTTACCGATGTTTCCCCCGGCAGCAGCTTCGGGCGAAATGTGCCCGATGCTCAAGCCCGATGTACCGCCGCTAAAGCGTCCGTCGGTAATGAGGGCACACTCTTTGCCCAAGTGTTTCGACTTGATGTACGATGTGGGGTAAAGCATTTCCTGCATTCCCGGTCCTCCTTTGGGACCTTCGTGGGTGATGACCACCACATCGCCGCTCACCACCTTGCCACCCAAGATTCCCTCGCAAGCCGCTTCCTGCGAATCGAAGACTTTAGCGGGACCGGAGAATTTCCAGATGCTCTCATCCACTCCAGCCGTCTTCACCACGCATCCGTCCTGCGCAATGTTGCCCTTCAATACCGCCAGGCCTCCGTCTTTCGAATAAGCATGTTGCAAATCACGGATACACCCTGCGGCACGGTCGGTGTCCAGCGTATCGTACATTGTGTCCTGCGCGCCCAGCGCGATGCAGAACTTTCCGCCCGGTGCGCTCCGGTAAATGCGCAACGCCTCGGGATCGGGAGCAGGCACACATATATTATATCGGGCTATGGCTTCTGCCAAGGTAGTTCCGTCTACCCGGCGCACCGAAGTGTCCAGCAAGCCTCCCTTCGCCAGCTCGCCCAAAATGTTCAGAATACCACCGGCACGGTTCACGTCCTGTATGTGGTATTTCTGCGTATTGGGAGCCACCTTGCACAGGCAAGGCACGCGTCGCGAAAGCTGGTCGATGTCGTCCATACAGAAATCCACTTCCGCCTCGTGGGCAATGGCAAGCAGGTGAAGCACCGTGTTGGTAGAACCGCCCATCGCAATGTCGAGGGTCATGGCGTTGAGGAAAGCCTGGCGTGTGGCGATGCTCCGTGGCAATACACTATCATCCCCATCACGGTAATACTTCCACGCATTCTCCACGATGAGCCGTGCCGCGTCTTCGAACAGGATGCGGCGGTTGGCGTGCGTGGCAAGAACGGTGCCGTTCCCCGGCAGGGCAAGCCCGATTGCCTCGTTCAGGCAATTCATCGAGTTGGCGGTGAACATTCCCGAGCAGCACCCGCATCCGGGACAGGCGTGACGCTCTATTTCCGCCACATCGGCATCGCTCACACTCGTGTCCGCCGACTTAATCATCGCGTCTATCAGGTCGAGATGCATCCCGCCCCATTCGCCAGCCTCCATCGGTCCTCCCGACACGAACACCGTGGGGATATTGAGCCGCATCGCCGCCATCAGCATCCCCGGCGTAATCTTGTCGCAATTGGAGATGCAAATCATCGCATCCGCCTTATGCGCGTTCACCATATACTCGATGCTGTCGGCGATAATGTCGCGCGAAGGCAATGAATACAACATCCCGTCGTGCCCCATCGCTATTCCGTCATCAATGGCAATGGTGTTGAACTCGGCGGCAAAGCACCCCTGCCGTTCGATTTCGGCTTTCACCATCTGCCCGATTTCATGCAGGTGGGTATGTCCCGGCACAAACTGGGTAAACGAGTTGACCACCGCAATAATCGGCTTGCCCATCATTTCTTTCTTCATCCCGTTGGCCACCCACAAGGCGCGGGCTCCCGCCATGCGCCGGCCTTCGGTACTCATTGAACTGCGTAACTGATGTTTCATCTCCATTATGTTTTTTAGTTCTTTAGTTTTTAAGTTTGTTAGTTTTTAAGTTCTTGAGCTTCCACCCCAATCACAATACCAGCTTAACCCAACTGCCAATTATAAAAAAGCCTCTCTCGACCTCAGGGGTGAGAAAGGCTTTTCAACGTATAATCTCGAACAACTACATACACGAACCTTCCTCACCCCCTGGTACCACCACGACGTGAATCAAATGCAGGACTGCCAAGTTAATTCGTATATCAGTTGTCATTGTCATTCGGTTTAATTGGTTTTTACGGTTGCAAAGGTAAAGCCTTTTCCCGAATAAACAAATAAAATGAAACTTTTTTATCGAAAAAAATTATCATTAGTAAGAGAGTGTTTCAATTTTTCCGATAAATTTATTTAGCGGATATGAATCAATGTATGATTGAGAAGCTGTTTTGAATTTCTCCAAAAAGTTTTTCTTGGCTTGATGTATCCGTTTTCGTGTGTGCTTTGGGCAATTTTTTGGTCCTTTCCGCTCCTGTTCTTCGTCAGATAGCCCGCTATCTTCCTCATCACAGAAGCAAAAATGCCTCAAAAACTCATCCCAAATCATCGCACGATAAATTCAAAACAGCTTCTGAAAGGTTCAGTATCTGTTTCAAGCTGTCTTCTTTTTACGTTCTCCATATCAAAACCGTACGGTTTCCATATCGAGAACGTACGGTTTTCAATTGGAGAACGTACGGTTTTGATATGGAAACCATAAAAGGATGATGTCTGGATTGATAATATAATCCAATCAGATATTTCAATTATATGGCTTTAGGAATTTGATTATAAATGCCCATAACATTTTTTCTTTGATTAATTCAAAATAGTTTCCAAATAAAACGGTTCATCGTTTCCGGTATCCAAGCAAAAGACTATCTTTGCACTGAAAACGCATATTAACGCATATAAAAAAGCTATGACAAATACCCCACAACTATTAGTCTATAAAGCCTCAGCCGGTTCAGGAAAGACCTTTACCCTTGCCGTGCAATACATCCGGCAATTGATAGAAGATCCTGCATCCTACCGGCGTATCCTGGCAGTAACCTTCACAAACAAGGCTACAGCCGAAATGAAAAGCCGTATTCTGGAACAACTCTATGGGCTGGGCTACAACGTCAAATCATCGGACAGCTACCTCAATGAACTGAAACGAATATGTCAGATGGACGAAGACGCCATCCGCAAGGCAGCACGACGGGCGTTGCACAACATCATACATGACTACAGTCGTTTCCGAATTGAAACCATTGACTCTTTTTTTCAGGCCGTGCTGCGCAATTTAGCCCGCGAGCTGGAACTAGGTGCCAATATGACCATAGAACTGAATAACACAGAAGTACTCTCAGATACCGTAGATGCAATGATAGAAAAACTGGACCGTCATTCACCCGTACTGAGTTGGCTGATGGAATATATAGACGAACGCATCTCGGATGACAAACGCTGGGATATTTCAAGCGAAATCAAGAACTTCGGACGCAACATCCTTGACGAAGGATACATTGAGAAAGGCGACGGGTTGCGCCGTAAACTTGCCGACCCGACTTTCATTCCCAACTATCGGAGACAGGTGCAGGACATCCGCCGTGAAGCATTGGAAGAGATGAAAAGCTTTAACGACCAGTTTACAGGTGTACTGGAAATGAACGGCCTGTTGCCAACCGATCTGAAAAACGGTTCGCGTGGTATCGGAAGCTATTTCAACAAACTCGCCCTAGGAAACCTGTCGGACAATATCCGCAATGCCACTGTAGACAAGTGCCTGGCGAGTGAAGATAACTGGGCAACACGCACTTCACCCCATCGCGCTGCCATCTTAGACCTTGCCACACGCGAACTGATTCCCTTGCTGAAAACCGCCGAAGAGTTCCGGCCGAAGAATAACGTACTGGTAAACTCGTGCAATCTTTCGTTACGCTATCTGAACAACCTACGCCTTCTGGCACATATTGATGAGGAACTGCGCTTGCAGAACCAGCAACACAACCGTTTTTTATTATCCGATACCAACGCCCTCCTGCATAGCCTGATGCACGAAGGTGACGCAGCATTCATCTATGAAAAAATAGGTACTTCCATCGACACAGTGATGATAGACGAATTTCAAGATACGTCACGTATGCAATGGGAAAATTTCCATCTGCTGCTGGAAGAAAGTCTTTCACAAAGGGAAGGTAGCCTCATCGTAGGCGACATCAAACAAAGCATCTACCGCTGGCGCAACGGAGACTGGAAAATTCTGGCAGGACTGGGGAATGACCCGACCTTGCGTATCCGCGAACTGACCCTGAAAACGAACTGGCGAAGTGAAGCACGCATCATTTACTTTAACAACGCAATGTTTACTTCCGCTTGTACCGCCCTGAACCACAAATATGAGGATGAAACAGGCACCCCATGCCTGCAATTGCTCAACGCATACAGCGACGTATGCCAGGAAACTTCCAAACAAAACGAACAGGGATTCGTCAGCCTGACTTTCCTACCCGATACCCAAGAACAGCCATACGCTGATGCTACCCTGCATGCCCTTGCCAGCCAGGTAGAACAACTTATCGCACAAGGAATACATACCAACGATATAGCTATTCTGGTACGGAAAAATAAATCCATTCCCTCCATAGCCGATTATTTTGATAAACATACACCCTACCGCATCGTATCGGACGAAGCCTTCCGCCTCGATGCTTCGCTGGCTGTATGCATGATGGTAGACGGGTTACGCTATCTCACCTCGCCCGAAGACCGCATAGCCGGTGCACGTCTGGCAGTAGCATACCAGCACGAAATACTTCACTCCAGCATCAGCCTAAACCAAATCTTAGCGGATGACCTCACTCCTTTCCTACCTGAAGCCTTTGCAGCACAGATGCCTGAATTGCGCCTCATGCCTCTTTATGAGCTATTGGAAAAACTCTTCCTGCTATTCGATATGCAACGCATTGAGCATCAAGACGCCTACCTATGCGCTTTCTACGATGCTGTAACCGAGTACATGCAGCAACATTCGTCTGAGCTAACTGCCTTCATTGCTTTTTGGGACGAACGCCTGCACGAAAAAACCATCCCATCGGGAGAAATAGAAGGTATCCGTATCCTTTCCATCCATAAGTCGAAAGGATTAGAATTCCACACTGTACTGCTCCCTTTCTGCGACTGGAAGATGGAAAACGAAACCAACAATCACCTGATATGGTGTTCAGTGGCAGGAACAGGAAAAGAGACCGACCGTGCCCCGTTCAACGAACTGGACATCGTACCGGTAAATTATTCTTCAGCCATGGCAGACTCTGTTTACCACGACAGCTATTGGGAAGAACGACTCCAGCTATGGGTGGATAACCTGAATCTACTCTACGTGGCGTTTACCCGTGCGTGCAAGAACCTTATTATATGGGGTAAAGCAAACCAGCGGGGCACTGTATCGGAACTACTTGCTGAAGTAGCCCCCCAACTCAACATTTGGGACACAAAAACAGAAGAAACCGAAGAAACATCTCCTCTGACATACACCTTCGGCTCTCTCTGTCCTTCGGAAAATAAAAAACAGGAAAAAGGCTCTGAGAATCCACTTGCAGTACTTCCACAAAGCTTGCCTGTACAGGTGGAATCGATAGAAACCCCAATCGAATTCAAACAATCGAACCGTTCTGCCGACTTTATCCGAGGCGATGAAGATGAAGAAGAACACGAACGCTACATCCGTCAAGGACAACTCCTGCATCAAGTGTTTGCTTCCATCACCACTGAATCCGACTTACCTGGAGTCATCAAAAAACTCACGTTTGAAGGCATACTGGAATCGGAAGAGAAAGCATGCGAAATCGAAAAACTTGCTCGTTGGGCGCTAAACCACCCGCAGGTAAAAGACTGGTATGGAGGAAATTGGAGACTCTATAACGAATGCAGCATCATTTACACTGATGAAACCGGAACATTCCAGACACGGCGACCAGACCGCGTAATGATGAAAAAAGACAAAGTGGTAGTAGTCGACTTCAAGTTCGGTAAGAAAAAAAATGTCTACCGCCAGCAGGTAAAAGAATATATGAACCTGCTCATCGGGATGGGCTACAAAAATGTAGAAGGCTACTTGTGGTATGTATTCGGAAACGAGTTGGAAAAAGTATGACTCCACAGAAATCCAGATATCCAGAAACCGATACTTTTCCCCTAAAAAGGCATTAATATCCAATCCCAAGTGACAAATTCCCCAACTACTAACCCTCAATAAACCAATAAAAAAGATGAAAACATTCCTACAAGAAGTAGCACACGACCTATATGAAAAAACGCACGGTGACCTGAGCAATGTTGCCGTGGTTTTCCCCAATAAACGCGCCAGCCTGTTTTTCAACGAGTATTTGGCACATGAAAGCAAGCGCCCCTTGTGGTCGCCCGCCTACACCAGCATCAGCGAATTGTTCCGCCAGTGCTCTCCATGGCAAACAGGCGATTCCGTCAAATTGGTGTGTGACCTGTATAAAGTATTTCGCCAAGTAACCGGAAGTAATGAATCTCTAGACGATTTCTTTTTCTGGGGAGAGATGCTGATAGCCGATTTTGATGACGCAGACAAGAACTTGGCAGATACCCAGGCGCTCTTCAGCAATCTGAAAGACCTGAACGGCTTAACTGATGATTACGATTTTCTGGAAGAAGGACAGAAAGAAGCCCTTTCGCAGTTTTTCCGAAATTTCTCGATTGACCGCGTAACAGAGTTGAAACAACGCTTCATTTCGATATGGGACACACTAGGAGAAATCTACACCCGATATAAAGCATTGCTGGAAAGCCAGCACATTGCTTACGAAGGAATGATGTACCGCCAAGTCATCGACACCCTGAATCCCGACAAACTTCCATACCGGCTGTATGTTTTTGTAGGTTTCAACGTACTGAACAAAGTAGAACATACACTCTTCCGTAGACTTGCCGATGCAGGCAAAGCCTTATTTTACTGGGACTACGACACCTTTTACCTGAACCGGACACCTCATGAAGCAGGCGAATTCATCCGCCGGAATTTACGGGATTTCCCATCTGAGCTTCCTCCCTCTTTCTTTAATAACTTAAATCAAGCCAAAGACATTACTTTTGTAGAATCGCCCACTGAAAACGGACAAGCGCGCTACCTGCCCCAATGGCTTCGTGAGAATCTTACCGAAGAAGAAAAAGAAACTGCCGTAGTGCTATGCAACGAGGCACTGCTCCAGTCCGTACTCCATTCGCTTCCCGAAAATGTAAAACACATCAACATCACAATGGGCTTTCCTCTCTCACAAACGCCTGCATATAGTTTTGTCTGTGCCTTGCTGGAACTGCATACTGCAGGATACAACACACAAAACGGACGTTATCGCTTCACCGAAGTAATCAGCCTGCTGAAGCACCCTTATACGCGACAACTCTCGTCACAGGCGGCAGAATTGGAGCAAAGCCTAACCCGTGACAACAGATTCTACCCACTTCCCTCCGAATTAGAAAAAGACGGAATACTGGAGATACTCTTCACGCCCGTTACCACCAACTCCAACTTATGCCAGCTGATTACGAAGGCATTAGAGAAAGTCGCGTTATCTTACCAGCAACAAAAGCCTTCGGATACAACCGCTTTCGACCAGCTTTACCGTGAAGCCTTGTTCAAGACCTATACCTTGATGAACCGATTCTACACACTGATAAAAGACAAAGACTTAAACGTAAAACCCGAGACATTGCAACGCCTGCTTACCCGCGTCATGGCTACTTCGAGTATTCCTTTCCATGGCGAACCAGCCATCGGACTGCAAGTAATGGGAGTACTGGAAACACGTAACCTCGACTTCCGTCACCTCATTATGCTCTCGGTAAACGAAGGCCAACTTCCAAAAGGTGGAAACGATGCCTCATTCATCCCCTACAACCTGCGGAAAGCATTCGGAATGACCACCATCGACCACAAGATAGCCGTCTATGCCTATTATTTTTACCGTCTGTTACAGCGCACGGAAAAAGCTACACTGATATTCAACACTGCTACTGACGGCATCAACCGTGGCGAAATGTCGCGCTTCATGCTCCAATTCATCATCGAATGGGGGTATCCCGTCAAGTGTTTGAGACTGGAAGCTGCACAATCGCCACAAGGCTCTACCCCTATCTGTATCTCCAAAGGACCGACCGTCCTCCGACGCTTATGGGAAACCTTCGATGTACGTTACAACCCAAAAGCTGTACTTTCGCCCTCGGCATTGAACTGTTACCTGGACTGCCCGTTAAAATTCTACTACAAGTATGCGGCACACCTCAATGCCCCCGATGAAATCTCTCCTGAAATTGATGCTGCCAAATTCGGCAGTATTTTCCACCATGCTGCCGAACACATCTACAAAGACCTGACAACACACGGAAAAGTCATCAATCAAGAAACAATAGAGAATCTGCTGAAAAATGAAGTTCGCTTACAGGACTATGTCGACAAAGGTTTCAAAGAACTTTTTTTCCATCTGCCTCCTGAAGAAAAACCCACTTACAATGGTATCCAACTTATTAATTCAGCTGTCATACTACGCTATGTGAAGCAACTGCTCCAGAAGGACCTGAAGCATGCACCATTCACGTTCGTCAGTTCAGAATACCCCGTCTACGAAGAACTGAAACTCACCGTAGCCGACACCGTCCTACATTCACGTATCGGAGGCATCATTGACAGAATAGATTGGAAAGACAACATTCTGCGCATCGTCGATTATAAGACTGGAGGAAACGCCGACACGCCATCCAGCATAGAATCGCTCTTTTCTCCCGACCTCAAACGTTCGAGTCATGTATTCCAAACATTCCTCTACGCTGCTATCGTATGCCGCAAGCTACGGGAGAAACAAGACACACGCCAAGTAGCTCCCTCACTGCTGTACATACACCGGGCTGCCTCAGAAAACTACACGCCAGTCATCCAACTGGGTGAAGCACGAAAAGCTGAACCCGTTTACGACTTTGCCCGTTACGAAATGGAGTTCCGCGAACGACTGAAACTGTTGCTGATGGAAATCTTCTCCCCGGAAATCCCATTCACACAAACCGAGATTCCGGATAAATGCACCTATTGTGATTTCAAGGATTTATGCCGGAAATAACGGATAATCCTATCTTCAAAAGAGGATTATCCGACCTGACACAGAAGATAATCCTCTTCTCATTCACCGCATTGTGGACATTTAACCTTAGCCTTGCAATATTGAGTACTACAACAATTTCACATACCCCAAACGGGTATAACGCACTCCGCGACTCTCGTAATGCGATATCACCTTAGCAGAAGCAAGATGCAACATCTCGTGAGCAATGACCTTTCGTGTATGGCAACTTAATACATTGGGCGAAAGACTACGTCCGCCTGCTTTAAGAAAAAACGTAAAACGATTTCCATCACGGTCGGCTGCCAAAATATATTGGTCCACATAGAAATCAGGCTTGTAAATATCTACTTGTAGACGGACATTCAACACCGTCAGAAAAAGTTCCTTCAAACGCTCGCCTACTTGCCCCACATTATGGCTCACCGATGAAACGCGACGCTTTTGTACTGTCAGTTCAAAATGAACACGTGCAAACTCTTTGGCCAGAACAACCAATGGTTCGTAACGCTTGAGACTAGGTACAAATTTATTTGCCAGCCACAATACGTAAGAAGGATCAATATAATACACTTCAGCCAATCGTTTGCCACGGTACTTTCCGAAAGGAACAAAATCTTCCGATTGTCCATAATAGCATTCAAAAACCCTATTATCAAATACTTCAAGTTTTACATTACAATTTTGAAGCAAAGAAAAAGCACGTTCAGCCGCCATATCAAAAGTGACGGCAAGTGTCCGTATAAATAAAGGAATCTCTACGTTGGGGAAGAAACGCCAGAAAGCATAATATGGACGATAAGCTGTAGCCACACTAATAGCATAACAACCATTAACGGTTGTCCTGCCCCGATTGAATTCACCGATACGGGCTATTACCGTTTCTGCCAACCGGGGAGATACTTGATATAAAGTCAAGTCATAATCCATATTCTCCCTTTTTTGCAAAGATAAGATTTTCAAGTCTATTTTACTACATATTCCCGACAAGAATCAAATAAAAGCATCATCATACCCTTTGGCAAGCATACTCTTTTCCAGTTGGTGATAAGCAGACTGCAAACGCTTGGCTATTGTCGATTTGTTCGAGTTTAATTTGACGGCAATAGCCTCTAAAGTCATTCTTTTCCAGATTTTCATCTCTACCAATATTCTTAATTCCTCCGGAAGCTCCTTGACCGATTTCCTTAGTTCTGCATATTTATGTTCTCTATCCTGCGAACTTAATTCATATTCATTTTGCCAATCTTTCACCGTCTCCAAATCCAAATCTGTGATTTTAGGCTTCATTTTCCTACAATAGCTACATAAATAATTGTCAACTACACAATGTAGCCAACCTCCAAATTTCCCATTTTCCTTGTAAGCTGTCTTCAGTTTAATACTGAAATGAATGGATAAATCTTGAAAAACATCTTCAGCTTCTTCAATACTGGATATGATTTGACGGTAACCATTCTATTTTCCGCTACGACAATTTTATCGGCTGTTTTTCAGCCGATAAAATAAAAATGTCCGCAAGAAAATATTTTTGTTTTAACATTCCGATTTATAAAAACATGGCAGAAGAGCCTTCTTGTCGCAGTCCTTACCATGAAGAATACATTCAAACAAGTGTTTCAGGTAATCCTGAGGATCTATGTCATTAAGTTTACAGCTTTCTATCAGAGAGAAGATGAATGCCGAGTTTCCTGCTGCATCCTCACTGCCGATGTTCATACAGTTCTTGAGCAGCAGCTTTACAGGTTTCATCCTTTGCTCACAGAGGTTGTTCGAGATTTCCGCTGCACCGTCCTTTAGGATATTTTTCAGGGATTTCCACTGGTTTAACGTATAGTTCGCAGCCTTTCTTATCAGTTCGTTAGCCATAATCTTCGCATCCTGCATCATCATGACCACCTTATGATGGATACGTTCAAGAATAGGTCCTGTAAGCTTAAGTCTTTTTTCCTTAATCTGCTCACCGCTGAGTTTCATTGTGCGGAACAAGTCTTCATTTCTGAACATATCACCGATAGAATCTATTATGTCCATCGCCGTCCTGTCTGATGGCAAGGCATCAACCCACAACCTCCTGCAGTGTGTCCAGCATCCTATATGAAGAACCTTTGAGTCTTCTCCGTCGAACATCCTGTAAACCGTATATCCGTCTGTAGATACAGATCCTATAAAATGCTCAAGGAAGGTCTTTGCTACATCAGAGGCTCTGCTGCCGTTATTGTAATGATAGTAAACCAACTTGACATGCTTTGCAAAGAAAGCCCATAAGTACTTTCTCCTGTAAGCCTTACCTTCCGGTGTTTCAACTCCGACAAGTTCGGTAGTCTCATCAACCATAAGGTATTTTGCCTGTTGTACAAACTCCTTGAAGACATCTTCCATAAACTCCCTAAGTCTGGAGATTCCGTTATGGATATAGCCGTTCAGCGTGGTATTGCTTATGTGGATGCCTTCTCTTGCAAGCAGTCTTATCTGCCTGTTCTCAGGCATGCTGAAGTCATATTTCAGACAAAGCAGACGGGCAAGCAAATCAGGGGAAAAGATTCCTCCAAGGTTTTTCAAGGGATGCTCCATCGTGTTAGTGAAAGTGCCGTCTGCAAGCTTTACCCTTGCCACCTTGTACACATGCTCCACGTTATGAGCACGCACATGTTCTATAAACCTGTATTCCCACACATCAGCCATTCCGTTACGCTTCATAAGCCTTGCGCCATCCGGGAGTTGGTAATAGTCTTCTATTTCATGAACAATTACCTTATCCACCTTCAGCTTGGTCTTTGCTGCACGGGGAGCAGTTTCCTTTTTCCTTGAAGGCCTGCAGTTCTGTGCAGGTACGTTACCGGAAGAGGTATTGCTGCCGGTACCGTTACCATCGGTCTTATTATCATCATCACCTTTCTTGCCAGAACCGTCGTACTCGGACTTCTCCATTGCAGACTTATCAATGTTACGGTTGTTCAGCAGCCTTCTTTGTTCTGAGGTACGGCCGAAACGGTGTTTCCTGCCGTCCTCAAGCTGAAGCCTGAGATTGGATATCTCATTTGCCAGCATCATGTTCACCTCGTCTTTTGCCTCAAGCTGCTTTCTCATAAGTT
>ERZ857521.2301-NODE-2301-length-18743-cov-6.476455_pt1 | contig 18743 bp, 9 predicted proteins | sample MGYA00519701_ERZ857521 | MGnify/ENA primary metagenome ERZ857521 (study PRJEB31778, sample SAMEA3449346) | human gut metagenome | biome: human gut; feature: human-associated habitat; material: faeces | place: United Kingdom | collected 2010/2012 ...
AAAGAGTTCTGCTGTCTGATACAAGAGGATAAATTGAATTGATAGAACTCACCTTTACATTTATAGTGCAAATATAGCTGATTAATTTTAATGACAAAATCTTTTTATATTAAATTTTCATTAAGAGGCGCATTAGGACAAAAAACAAGAAACACGGAACAAATTTGTTTTCACCTTAATTATATTATAGGACTAATATGTCAAATGACAATGTATAAGAATTTTGACTTGTTCACTTAAAAAAGTTGTAGCAGCCCGTAAAGTTTTATACGGCAGACGGCAGAAACCAGACCAGATATTAGTATTCTTGCAAAAGAGCGTCTTTCGTTCTCCAAAACATGCTCTTTTACGACGTGAAAGGCCGTTAATTGCGACACGAAAGGACGTCAATTAAAAAGAATGATTTTCCATGTCTGTCAAACAATGGTTTATCCGTGATATTGGTTCATCCGCAAATCTGTTGGATGGCAGCGAACGGCAAACACTCATAACAACAGGTAACGAAATAAACTTTTTCAAACTAAATTTGACAAAAAAATCCACCTCTTTCATTGCAGTTTCATTATTATTGTTTAAATTTGCAGATGGATGTTCGTGATGAACGCCAAATGTGTACGTGAAAACTATTTACTAAAATAATACTGAACACTTAAAAACAAATCACTTATGAGAAAACAGTTACTCAGATTAGGCATATTGTGTCTTTTCGTATTGTTGGCTTGTGCCGCAAAGGCGCGGGAAGGAGCAAACATCAAGGAACAACTGCTCTATTCCACTGACTTTGAAGGTTATCCGACAATAGCTAACAATGAAGGGGACAAAGTCGCAATGGAAACGACTACAATGTACAGCCATGAGACTCTAACCATTAGCGTACATAATGCCGATGTCTCCGGCAATGCACAAGACGTTGTTGATTGGAATAAATTTTCTGGATACGCAGACCAAATAAAAGGCGTTATCGGCGCTGAAAAGAATGTCGGTTCTGAAATATACATTTCAAAGCTTGCGTCAGTGACAAAAGTATCGTTTGTTCACGGTGTGACCGGCAGTAACCGAGGATGGTCACTTTGGGCAAAAGGAGATGGAGACACGGATTGGGTGCAATTAACCCAAAGTTATGCAGATAACCCAAAAGAATATTGCATCGTGCCTGACATTGAAGTAAACAGAACCAACTGTGAATTAAAATTCACAAACCTTAGCGACGGCAACTACGCCTTTTTATTCAAACTTGACATATACGGGAACGTTGACATGTCACAGACTCCCGCTCTTGGAACTTTCGACTATAACGGAACAACATACAAAGCCGGAGAAATATTCACCGAAACATCAGAGAACGTGCAGGAGGCAACTATCGAGTTATTCAACGACGTGGAACTGCCCTCCGAAACAAATCCCATCACCAGTATAACATGCGACAACGGCGAGGTTGACGGAGAAGTAACATATACGGAACAAACCGACGGCTCAGTGCTGGTAACTATAAACGTAAGCGCCAACGGCGAGACCGTAGCGTACAAAGCCACATTCAAGCACAAGCCCTATTATACCCTTACATATTATAATACAGACGGACAGGTAATAAGTAATGACCAACCGGCAGAGAAAGACAGGCCTATCGGTAAATTCACAAAAGGTGAGGCTGACGTAAAAGTACCCGACGGGCAAGCTTTCCGTGGATGGTTCATGTCCGCTGACGGTGGCGAAAAATACACCACCGATTACATCGTTACGTCGGATATCAACCTTTATGCCATTGCCACCGAAATCGAGACGGCAAGTACTACCGCACGATACACATTCGACCTTACGGACGAGTTCTTCTATGACGAAGACCACGAGGCGTTTGAAGCCGAAGGCAACGGTACCCAGTTCCATGACGGCACACACGGTTGGGTATTAAAGCCTACGGGAAAAATCAAGTTACTTGTCGGCGGACACGCATACATTTCGCTCCGTATGTGCAACCAAGGCAGTAACCGCACCTTTACCATGACCGACGAAAACAACAACGAAATAGAAACCTTTGACGGCAAAGCTTCTACCGACGGCGAGCCTTATACAGTTGAGTATAACGGCGAAGCAGGATGGCTTACACTGACAACAACCAATGCCGACGCATATATCCACAAAATCATTATTGCCAATGTTGAGGATGGCGAACCCGTGGCAACAAACGAAGAAGGATATTATGTTGTGAAAGCCGGCGACGGTACGCACTTAATGAACACACTTGACGTAGTAAACTCGTTACCGGCCGACCAGGGGCGCGCCTACATCTTCCTGCCCGACGGCACATACGACCTTGGCAACGAAGTGCTCACGCCGATTTCACGCGACAACGTGTCTATTATCGGACAAAGCATGGACAAAACCATTATCGTAAACGAAGCCCCCGTAGAAGGTATCGGAGTTTCGGCAACGTTCCTCATAACGGGTACCGGTACTTACATGCAAGACCTTACGCTTAAGAACGCCTACGACTATTACAACAAAAGTACGAGTGATGGCAGGGCTGTAGTAATACAGGACAAAGGCAACCATACAATATGCAAGAACGTAAGACTATTGTCATACCAAGACACCTACTACTCTAACGCCAATGGAGATTATTATTTTGAAAACTCAGACATTCACGGAACGGTAGACTTCATCTGCGGTAGCGGCGACGTATTCTTCAATGAATGTACACTTACAGTAGAGGAACGTAACGCTGACGGTAGTGGAGAATGCACCTTAACAGCACCGTCAACGGACACATCGAAAGGAGACAGCTACGGATATGTGTTCAATAATTGCACTATAAACAGTTTGGCTGAAAAATTCAACTTTGGCCGTGCATGGAACAATGATCCACGTTGCGCTTACTTGAACACAACCCTGCTTCAACCCGAAAAGCTTAACAGCAACCACTGGACTCTCGGCGGCATGAATGTCGTTGCGGATAAGTTCGTTGAATATAATTCTATGGACGCAAATGGCAAGGTCATTTCTCCTGAATCATTAGTCTTAAAATTCACAAAAGATTCTAATAGTAACGAATACGAAACTATCCTTACAGCCGAGCAGGCCGAAGGCTATACGCTCGACAAGGTATTCACTGACTGGACTCCGGGCGAAAGCGCAAAGCAGAAAGAGCTCGGGCTGTTAAAGGCTGATGGCACAAGCCTGACATGGGACGCCGTAGACGACGCAACGGCATACGCCGTGTTCCATAACGGTGAGTTTGTAAGCATGACCGCCACTCCTTCATACACAATCAACGAAGGCTCAGCCGATGAATACACCGTACGCGCGGCCAACGAGTGCGGAGGATTCGGCAAGGCGGCAAGCACCACTTACACATCAGGTATAGACAATGTCGGTGCCGAAAGCGGCAATGTAGTGTCGACGGCGTATTACAGTGTGCAAGGCTCACGCGTAAGCGAATCTTACATCGGCATTGTAATCAAGGTTGAAACTTTTGACAACGGAAAAACAAAAACGACCAAAATGGTTAAATAGTTTTTTAAGGCAGGGAAGGTTTCTCCGTGATGGAGAGACCTTCCTATTCTTTCATAGAAACCACGGTTTTCTTGTTTTTCTACTTTTTCGGTCATTTTAATTATTAAAAATTTTCGGTTCTTGTTTTTTTTCTTAAATTTGCATTTTATTATTGACGAGAATATTGGCACACGACTGTTTCTGCCAAAACATTAAAAAGAACAAAAGCTGAGAAATGACACGCGAAGAAGACATAAAAAAAGCCGTTGAGGTAATGAGAAAAGGCGGCGTAATACTTTACCCTACAGATACAGTTTGGGGCATAGGCTGTGACGCTACGAATGCTGAGGCCGTAGCAAAAGTGTACGCAATAAAAAAACGCGACGACTCAAAAGCGTTGATTTGCCTGGTTGACTCGGACGTACGCCTACAACGATATATAAGGAATGCGCCAGAAGTGGCATGGCAGGTTATGGAACTGGCAACAAAACCGACAACCGTGATTTTCGACAATGCAGTAAACTTGGCCTCCAACCTTGTGGCCGAGGACGGCAGCATTGCCATGCGCATAACTCAAGAACCATTTTCCAAAGAACTGTGTTACAGATTCCAGAAACCTATCGTATCGACCAGCGCCAATATAAGCGGACAACCAGCAGCCGAAAATTATAGGGATATAGATGAAGAGTTGCTCAACGCCGTCGACTACGTATGCTATAGCCGCAGGCAGGAAAAACAGCCGCACACACCGTCAAGCATTATCAGGATTCGCGAAGACGGGCAGGTGGAAATCATAAGGAAATAATAATGGCAAACACCCATATAGAAACTGAACTCGCGGAAGGATCACCGTCACTGATGCAACGTGTAATAGCGCTACGTGAACGTTATCTTACCGACCGTCAGTTTACATTGATATTAAGCTTCCTCGTCGGCCTGTTCGCCGCCGTTGCGGCTTTCATACTGCACTGGCTTATCGAGGAAATCCAGCTACTGCTAACCGAGGGCTTCGACACAGAGACCTTCAACTGGATGTACCTCGTATATCCGGTAATAGGCATTTACCTGACATCACTGTTCGTACGGCACATTGTAAAAGACGAAATCAGCCACGGTATTACACGTATTCTTTATGCCATAAGCAGCAAACGCAGCCGGCTGAAAGGCCATAATTGCTGGAGCTCAGTAATAGCCTCGGCTATAACCATCGGTTTTGGAGGTAGTGTTGGAGCGGAAGCGCCGATTGTGCTAACTGGCTCCGCCATAGGAAGCAACCTCGGGCAACTGTTCAAGATGGACAACAAGACGCTCATGCTGCTTGTAGGATGCGGTGCCGCAGCCGCTATCGCCGGAATATTCAAAGCCCCCATTGCAGGACTTGTATTCACTCTTGAGGTTCTCATGATAGACCTTACGATGGCCTCTTTGTTGCCGATTCTCATCTCAAGCGTAACGGCTACATGCTTTACGTATATTTTTACGGGCAGCGATTCGCTATTCACCTTTACATTGGACAATCCATGGCCTGTAGAACGAATACCGGCAAACATACTTTTAGGTGTATTCGGAGGTTTTGTCAGCCTTTATTTCATCAGAACCATGACCGCGTGCGAATCTGTATTCGGACGTCTGAAACAAAAACCCATCGCCAAGTTACTACTTGGGGCATTAATATTAAGCCCGCTGATTTTCCTGTTCCCGTCGCTTTACGGTGAAGGCTATGGCAGCATAAACATCCTGCTCAGCGGAAAGACGGAGGCTGACTGGGATACAATCCTGCACAATTCACCCTTTTACGGACACAGCAACATGCTCGTGCCCTATATTGGAATGGTATTGCTTACCAAAGTTTTCGCGACATCTGCAACAAATGGCGGCGGAGGATGCGGCGGTACATTCGCGCCCTCATTGTTCATCGGCGCCTTTGCAGGCTTTTTCTTCGCACGAATATGGAACATATACAACATAGGCGTGTTCCTGCCAGAGAAAAACTTTGCGCTGCTTGGCATGGCGGCCGTAATGGCAGGCGTGATGCATGCACCGCTAACAGGCATATTCCTTATCGCCGAAATAACCGGCGGTTACCAAATGTTCATACCGCTGATGATAGTCAGCATTTGCTCATACCTAACTATAATAATATTCGAGCCTCACAGTATTTACGGCATGCGATTGGCAAGACAAGGCAAACTTATCACCCATCATACCGACAGGGCCGTACTAACCCTTATGAGTCTTGACAGCGTTATTGACAAAAACTATACAGCTGTATCACCTGACATGCCACTGGCCTCGCTCGTGCATGCCATAAGCAAAAGCCACAACAACATCCTGCCCGTATTGGACAACGCAGGTAACCTGCTGGGCGAAATTGACATTACAAAACTGAGGCACATTGTCTTTCGTATAGAACTGTACCATCATTTCACTGTCCGACAACTCATGTCACAACCTGAAGCCACATTGAATGTCAACACTAAAATGGAGGACGTTATGAGACAGTTCGACCGCACAGATGCATCTATGCTGCCGGTTCTTGATAAGGACAATCACCTGCTGGGGTATATATCCCGCACACACATGTACTCTGTTTACCGCAAGATAGTAGCAGACCTGTCAGAAGACTGACGAAGCTACAAACAAAATTAACGGCGAGCGGACAAAATTATGCCATGCATAATAGTCAACTGCCGCCATAACATACCCTAAGCATGCTCCTCACACATCGTAAGCGCGGCCGTGACGCTCCTTAAGCGCCGTTATTACGGAGGGGTATGCCAATGTGGGATATTACCGAAATTAATACGTCCGACAACAACCTTTATTGCAGTTGTTAAAAGTCCGACGTGCAAAATAAACGGACAAAATACGCAAGCTTTTGACAAACATTAAAGGCACGTCAGCCATGCGTATACATAATAATATAAAAACATCCTAAAAAACAATCTTAAATTTTATTATTCAGCCATAAATATGTATATTTGTAGGCAAATTGCTGAATAGTGGAAAATCTATTAACATTAAACTTATACATTACAAACTTAAACTCATGAAACAGTTACAGACATTATTATTGTGCCTGCTGTTACCCTTGGCCGCATTTGCGTCGGCATGGGACGAAGCTAAGTACAAACAAATCGAAAAAAGTATCAGGGTGCCTGTATTTGCAGACCGTACATTCGACATCACGAAATACGGAGCTTCACTAAAGGCTACTCCCGCACAAAACCAGAAGGCGATAAACAAAGCCATCGAAGCATGTTCAAAAGCCGGCGGAGGACGTGTGGTAATCCCTGCCGGTACCTGGCAAACTGGAGCGCTCAGGCTGAAAAGCCACGTTAATCTTGTTATCGAGAAGGGAGCGACATTGTTTTTCGCTTTCGACAGGGCATTATATCCATTGGTGGAAACCCGCTGGGAGGGACTTGACTGCATAAACTATTCGCCACTCATCTACGCCTATAAAGAAACAGACATAGCCATTACAGGCGAAGGCACCATAGACGGTAACGGCTCTGACGAAACATGGTGGCTAATGAGCGGAAAAACGCCCAAAAGCCGTGACATTGTTGTAGAGGAAAAACAGCAAAATCCTGGCGGACGTGCCGACCTGCTGAAAATGGCAGAAGACGGTGTACCATTGGAAAAACGTGTGTTCGGCCCAAAGAAAGGACTGCGCCCACAAATGGTAAACCTCAACCAGTGTGACGGAATTTTAATTGAAGGTGTTACGATGGTGCGTTCGCCGTTCTGGGTAATGCACCCGTTACTCAGCAAAAACATTACGGTAAGAAACGTGACAGTACATAACGACGGCCCCAACGGTGACGGCTGCGACCCTGAGTCTTGCGAGAATGTACTCATCGAGAATTGCGTGTTTGACACTGGCGACGATTGCATTGCCATCAAGAGCGGACGCAACGAGGACGGCCGCGAGGGCGGTAAAGGACGCTATGCCGGCATTCCGAGCAAGAACATCATCATACGCAACTGTGTCATGAAGGACGGACACGGAGGCGTGGTTATCGGTTCTGAAATCTCCGGAGGCTGCAACAACGTATTCGTAGAGAACTGCCAGATGGACAGTCCAAACCTCGACCGCATACTCCGCATTAAGACAAACTCATGCCGTGGTGGAATAATAGAGAACATATACATGCGTAACGTTGTTGTAGGCCAGTGTGCGGAAGCTGTATTGAAAATCAATCTCGACTACGAGCCGAAAGAAGTCGGACGCAGAGGCTTCTATCCCACGGTACGCAACATTTACATGGAGAATGTAACTTGCCAGAAGAGCAAGTATGGTGTAATGGTAGTAGCATTTGACGACCGGACGAATGTCTACAACATCAACTTAAAAGACTGCAAGTTTGACGGAGTGTACGGCAAGCCTGTTTACATCACAGGTCAAACAAAGGACATGAACTACGACAACCTGTTTATCAACGGCTCACTTGTCCTCTCGCAATATCCCTACAAGAACTACAGCGAATGGCTGGTATATTCAGAGATGAAACGCGTGCCCGACCCCACCCGCCTGGACTTCCCGAAAGACGACAAGCCAAGATGGGGATACACCATAGGAATAGAGCTTGAGGCCATGCTCGACACGTACCTTGCGTACGGTGGCGACAGTATAATCAACTATCTCAAACAATACACCGCCAAGATGATTGACGAAAAGGGCAATGTTGTAAACGGATACAGATATGAGGACTTCAATCTTGACAATACACGTCCAGGACGCTTCATCCTGCGCATGAACCAGCTCTATCCTGAAAAGAAGTTCGACAAAGCGCTAAAGACAATTTTCAAGCAGCTTGAAAACCAACCGCGCACTACTGACGGAGTATGGTGGCACAAGGCAATATACGCCAACCAGGTATGGCTCGACGGTGTATATATGGGACACCCTCTATACACTATGGCCGCGCCGATACTTAAAGGCGAGAAGAAAGCAAAAAAGTATTATGACGATGCTTTCACGCAGATATCGAAAACTTACAACCGTACATATGACAAGGAGACGGATCTATGGAAACACGCGTGGGACGAAACCCGTAAAATGTTCTGGGCCGACCCCGAGACTGGTCTGGCCAAACATTCATGGGCACGTGCGATGGGATGGTACGCGATGGCAATAACCGAGGTTCTCGACGCTATTCCACAAGACTACGAGAACCGTGGCAAGTTCATTGAAATGCTCAACCACGTGATGAAGTCTGCCGTTAAATACCAAGACAAGAAAACCGGAGTATGGTATGACGTACTTGACGTTAACGACCCACGTAACTACCTTGAAGCGACAGCATCATCCATGTTCGCATACGTACTGCTGAAAGGTGCACGTCTCGGCTATTTCGACGACAGCATGAAAGAAGCAGGTCTCAAGGCGTACAAGGGCATACTGAAAGAATTTATAAAGGTCAACCCTGACAAGACCATATCACTTACACGCTGCTGCGAAGTATCCGGACTCGGCCCGGCCAACAATCCAAGACGCGACGGCTCGTTTGAATACTACATCAGTGAACCCATCCGCGACAACGACGGCAAGGGGGTAGGTCCGTTCATTTGGGCTTCGCTTGAGATGGAACGTCTCGGATATGACGTTGCAGCACTGAACAAGTAACATAAAACCGAAAAAATAAGTAGGCATGTACACAAAGCATACCTACTTATTTTTTATTACTACTACTTACAAATCACTAAAACAAACAAGCATGAAAAGAAAAATTTTACTCTTTATGGCCGTTGCCCTCGGCACGGCAACGGCGGCATTCGCTCAGGATGATATCCCCGCTTTCCCCGGTGCTGAAGGCCACGGCAGGTATGTGCAAGGCGGACGTGGCGGGAAGATCATACACGTAACCAATCTTAATGACAGCGGCGAAGGGTCATTAAGAGAGGCCTTAGAAGGTGACGCCCCGAAAATTATTGTATTTGATGTCGGCGGCGTAATACCATTGCAATCAGAGTTAGAAATCGGATCAAATACAACAATCGCAGGTCAAACAGCACCACAACCAGGAATAACACTTAGGTATTATACAGTTCGCCCTAACGGCAACAATATAATCATCCGTTTCATACGAGTGAGACGTGGACAAGAGAAAGAGGTTGATGATGGTGCAGATGCAATTTGGGCAAGAGAACACACAAACATAATACTTGACCACTGTTCATTCAGCTGGAGTATTGATGAGGTGGCCTCGTTCTATGACAACAATAACTTTACCATGCAATGGTGCACCGTAGCGGAAAGTCTCAACAACGCAGGACACGGAAAAGGGGCACACGGCTACGGCGGTATATGGGGCGGTAAGCTTGCCAGTTTCCACCACAACTTGATAGCGCACGTAACAAACCGTGTACCACGTTTCAACGGCGCACGGTATGACTGGAATGGCTACACAAACAATGCATTATATGACGAATATAAATGGGAAAATCCTGTCCAGGCCGAGAACGTAGACTTCCGTAACTGCGTAATGTATAACTGGGACAACTCAAACGGCTGTTATGGAGGCCCGGGCGGCGGACAAATAAACATCGTGAACAACTATTACAAAGGCGGCCCTATTACTCCTGACAACAAAGCACGAAGAATAACCCAAATTAGCGTTGGCAGCAGCGGCAACCAAACAAGCACAAAAATGCAGGACATGACAAGCCGTTATTACATAGACGGCAATACTTCCGAAACCAATGATGGCGAGATTACCGAGAGAAGGGATTGGACAGGTGTAGACTACGATAGCGGTGTTTATACCATTGACGGAGAAAGATGGTCAAAGGATGTAAATAACTTTTACGGCGACGCTGTTGAGCATAAGGCAAACAACGACGGTGATATGTGTGTAAGGATAAGGATGGACAACCCCGCTTCCACAGGAGAAGTAACCACGCATCAAGCCAAGGTGGCACTTGAAAAAGTCATGGATTATTGCGGCGCTTCACTGTTCCGTGACAATGTTGACGCCCGCTATATGGAAGAAGTCAACACCGGAACAGCAACTTATACAGGTTCGGTAACAGGTAAAGAAGGATTGATTGACATCGTTGCCGATGTCGATGGTTACACCGAACTGAACTTCGGTACAGGTTCACGCCCCGAAGGATTCGACACGGACAATGACGGCATGCCTGATGAATGGGAAATAGCCAACGGACTTAACCCTCATGACGATTCCGACGCAGGCCAAAAGACGATCGACACGGAAAAGGGGTGGTACACAAACATAGAAGTATACCTCAACTCCATCGTTGAACATATAGTAAAGGCACAAAATGCTGACGGAGACGCAAATTACGCCGAATATTATCCCGCATATATATCCACCGGCATTTCATCCATGCCCACGGTAAACTCTGAAGTTGAAAGGATTGAATACTACACCGTCGGAGGCGTAAAGCTGAACGAGCCTGTTAAGGGTATCAATATACGCAAGATAACATATAACAACGGCAAGACTTCTACCGACAAAGTAATAAAATAATCACAAGGCAACAAACTTATTCAGGGGTGTGCCGAATGGAGTATAAAAATCAACTCCCAGCGCGACACACCCTTATTTATTCACACTTAGCCACGAAAGTCAAGCAGGACAAACATTTATAATCCGCCATACACCATAAACAGCTGATAAACATCAATAATCTTTTGCTTTTATATATGGCATTTGTATTTTGCACAAAAGATCAAAAACAATCTGTCATCTTTCAGTTTGGTCCGCAATTTATTGATTATCAGATTATTATGGGATGACAGATTGTTCTGTACGATCTTTCATCTGGTTGCCGTATATGTAGCGCTGACAGATGCAAGGAGCATCTGTCAGTATATAAGGCGCTCATTGTCAGGACCTTACGCCTGAAATAAAAGACTGAAAGATAAAATGCAAATCTTTTTATAAATAATTGATATGTCATTCACGAAATTACACAACACATGTTTAGTCACCAAGTAATGTTGTCATTGCACTTGTAATCTGGCTATTGACAAGGGCATTATCATGAACATAAATACCGCATTTTGGTTTATAAAAGGCGGCACTTTACAAGGTAAAATGCGGTAAAATATCGTGTCATTAACCGTTAACTGCAATAATGAATAACCTCAGATTAACAAAAAAGGAGGGACAAACTATTTGTCCCTCCTTTTTTATTATAGCACGCACGGACTAATACCAGCGCGGGTCACCGGCCTGTACGCCACGTACTTCAAGCGTGAAGTCATGGTTGGCAGGGTCAGCGAATACATCGGCAGACCCGTCAAGAGTTGCTGTCGGGTCGAATGAATTACCCGTTAACGAGAAGTCGTTGGTGAAATAAACCTCCGTTATTACAGGTGTAGCACCACGCACACCTTTGCACTCGCTGTTAGCGAAGATACATCTTGTAAGGTTTACAGTCGCACCAGTGGTATTGTTTGCGTCCACTATATACCTGCCGCTATCTGGACCTCCGTAGAACGTACAGTCGTTTACTGTAACCGCTGTACCAGTGTCGTTGCCGGTAATCTCCGCAAATGAGCGTGTAAACGTGTCAAACGTAGAGTTTGTAACGTTAAGGTTGCTCACAACGCCTTCGTTGTCCTTCCACAAGAACATCGAGTAGCCCTGGGCGACATTTGTTACAACGCAATTATTGACATTCAAGTTGTTTATCGACTTTGCATTGCCAGCGTTCTGCAAACGTACAAAGCAACGCTCAAAATCGGATACGGTACAACTTTCAAACGTGAGCTCGCTTATAGTTGCCGCTCCGCTTTGGTTAATAAGGTATTGACAACCTGTATCTATGAACTGGACATTATTAAAGCGTATGTAAGCGTGGGTGCCTCCTATATCGACACTCTTTGTCATGTTCAGTACAGGAGCTTCACCTCCAGCCAATCCGAAGAACGTTACCGACATTCCGTCTGGGATCTTGACAGCTGTCGGATCACCAGTATCAACGTCAGTTCCATGGAAATCGAGCGTCACACCTGCAGGTATACCAATTGTTACGCTGTAATTTGCCGGATCGACACCTGGCTGGGCAAGGGCCTGCGCCTCAATCTCGTCCATCAGGTCTTGGCTGAAGACCGTAACAGCTGAGGATAAAGTGTATTTGTATTCTGCGTCAGGCATTGAAGCCATTGTCGTCAATATCAGTTCTCCGCGTCTGGTATCACCGTTATAGATAGTAAATACGTACGTCGTTAGCTGTGTAAGCCCCTCAACCATGTACTCGCCATTAGCTACTGCGTCAGGCAGTTGTGTCAGGTCGATGTCCTGAACGATTGCACCGTCAGGAGTAGCGACAGTCAGGCGTGTTACTTCCGCTCCCGGCGTCCATGTCATGCGCATGTACGTGTCACCTTGGTCGGCAGCGGCCGGAGTGTTGAAGATTTGTTCTGCCAAGGTCTCGAACGAGGTACCGCCATCGCCGTTGTCAAAGTAAACCCACCTCGACTCAGTCTGCTGTGTTGACATAGCTTTCATACGGAGATAGTACTTTGTCTCGCCGAGAAGTCCGCGTATAGTGTCAGGCGAAGTTGTTATGCTACGGTCTTCGCCGAAAACGATTGAGCCGGCAGATTCGCCCATGCCGATATCATCGGTCAGTGAGTCTGTGCTTACTTCTATTATATAATACTCCGTTCCCCTGAAGCCGGAAAACTCTACTTCGGCCCAAGTGTCTCCTTCGGTTACGTTCAGGCCGTCGTTGGCTACACCGAACAACCTGTCATGGGAACCGTCAACGTCCCAGTCGTTCTCGTCTGCACACGACGCAACGCCAAAGCCAACGGCCAAGGCCATCGTGTAGCCGAATATTCTCTTTAAGGTTTTCATATTTTCTTTATTTTAATGCATGTATAATTAGTTGCTGTAGCCGTAAGAGTTCTGCAATACTCCGTTTGAAGCGGAAATAGTTGTAGAGCCTATCGGCATAAGGTAACGGTTGACAACAACAGGCTCAGCCGGACCCGAACCGACTATCGTTCCGTAATCAGGAGAAACTACCGTGCTACCCACAAGTCCGCAGGAAAGATTCGGCAGATTGGTGTATATTTGAGTATCATCAAGTTTCGTCGGATCACTGTTACCGTATGAACTTACCGAGCTCCATAATGTTTTCTCCTCAGCGGGTAAGGCATCATAAGCAGCTTTTGCGTCGTCAGCATTCGTATACCATGTCACTGATGAAGGATCAATTGTAGTCAATGAAGAGTCTGTGTATTTAAAATAAACAGTCTTTTGGTATGTTCCGTCCGTCAAATGGGTCAAGTAGTCCTGCTTTGACTCCATGATTTTCGGCACGAGCAGATTCCAACGGATAAGGTCCCACTTGCGTATGTTCTCTCCGGCAAACTCCCAAGCATTTTCCTGCACGAGAGCGTCGAAGAAAGCGTCCTTACCGCTGATTGAATTCACATAAGCCTGTGCATCAGCCAAATGCTCCGCCTCGAATGCACGTGTATGCACTTGCATGAGAGCCTCGCGTGCCGTGATACCAGCGTCGCCTTCATAGTGCGCGTCAGGGTCGCCAGCCAGCTCGTTCAGGCACTCTGCATAATACAAAAGCACCTGTGAATAACGCATCTTAACAGGATTAATACCGTAACCAAGCTTACCTGCCGCATTCAAGTTCTGGCTCTTCCAGGAGTCGCTCATCATGCGCACGTCCCACTTGCCGACATAAAGTCCAAACGGGGCGTTTCCGAGCATTGTCTCCACGCCTACCTGTGAGCTGTTAGGTCTGATGTCGATATATGAACAGGTTATGTCACGGCGTGTATCGTTAGGGTCGTATGAATAAAACAGCTCAGACGTAACCTTCAAGCTGCCGGAAGAGTTACCATATCCCCAATTAGTAGTTTTTACGTCACCAAAATTCATACGTACACCTGCAGTGTAGCCAAGCTCGCCGGAATCGCCAAGTCCCATCGGAATTTCAAACAGGTTCTCTCGGTAAGTCTGGTCAAGCGTTAGCTTGTTTATCAACTCCCATTCATTCTTGAACGACGGATTTAACTGGTGAGTACCGTTAGTTATGATTGCCGTCCAATGTTGCAGCGCCTTCTCATACAACGCCCTGCGTGTTGCAGCACCCGGACGCTGTGTCGGATATGTCGGATCGCTATAGTCTGAAGCCGTTTCGTATCCCTCTTTAGCTTGTTCACGGATAACCCATCCTGCGCGTGTCATCGCCATCTGGGCAAGCAGTCCGTGGGCATATCCTTTAGTAATGCGTTCAGTCGTATAGCCCGACACTTCGTCTGCCCATGGCAACAAATCAATAGCCTCCTCAAGGTCAACCATGAGAGTATCCATGATGACGTCACGGTCAGTCTTACCTACGTATGCGTTGCTAAGGTCTGATTTAGACGATTCAAGTTTCAACGGTATGTCACCCCAATAACGCAACAAGTCAAAGTATATCATGGCACGTATCGTTAGACACTCACCAAGGTAACGCTGCATCATTGTGCGTTCATTATCTGTCCCGTTATTGTACATCGAACTGCCACGTATACCTTCGATATTAATATTTGCATCCTCGATGATGGCGTACATGTCATCCCATGAATTCGCAAAGTTAGTGAAAGCCGGGGAAGCACTGTAGTTACCCACGCCACGATAGTGTGTTGAGTTTGTTGCATTAGCACCAAGACCGTCTACAAGTTCAACGTCGGTGTTCGTTCCCCACTTTATAGGGATGTCCTGATCGTATGTTCGGTCGCCGTTAATCATTCCTCCGTAAAGCTGGTCAACACGTGCCTTAGTAAAGAACTCCGAACCCCATATAGTCTCGGTCGTCTGCTCAGACGGTGACGTCTGGTCAAGGAAGTCCGAACAGGATGTAAACCCGACAATACCGGCGGAAAGTACGATTATTGAAAATATCTTTTTCATTTTATTTTATGTTTTATGGTTTTCGATTTTCGGTTTTTATAGTATATTTATGACATTCATTTTGCTGTCTTATACCTCATAACCAGATAACCTCATGACCTTAAATTTATTAGAATGTGATGTTAATACCTCCCACGAATGTACGTGCCTTAGGATATGCAGCATAGTCAACACCAGGCGTCATCGGGTTATTCTTGCTGCTTGTATCCACTTCTGGGTCGTAGCCGTCATATCCGGTGATGCAGAACAGGTTGTAGCCCGTGAAGTATATGCGTACATTCTCAAGCCAGACGGTCTTAACCCATTTCTTCGGCAAAGTATAACCTATGGTGATATTCTGGAGACGCAGGAAACTTGCATCCTCGATTGCATCGTCACTGAAATACATTTGCGTTACCGCTGCAGGATTGTAAATGTTCGCTCCTGCATTGATTTCGTTCAAACGTGCCATAACGGCTTCGGCCCCACCGTATGCGGCAACCGTTGATGTTGACGGGCGCCCAAGGTTCAGACCAGTCTCAGGGTCAATCCATGTATAACGGTTGTTAACGTTAAAGTCAGCTATCAAGTTGTAATTCCTGCTTGAACCAGTGAAGAACGAGTTTGCAATTTTCGTACCGTTGACAATCTTGTTGCCAAGAGAATAATTGAAGAAAATGTTGAAATCGAAATTGCCAACACGTCCGTCGAAGCCGAAACCGCCGGTTGTAGAAGGAATCGTATTGCCGAGGCGCGACTTAATCGGGTCGCCGTTCTCGTCAACAACATATTTCTTTCCGCCCGGATAAAGGTTTCCTCCTGTCAAAGAAGCGCTATTGTCAGGGGCGTGTCCCGGAGCGAGCTCCCAAGTCGTACCATTTAGTACGAGGTCACCTTCGCCAGTAGCTGGGTCGTAAACTGTGAAAAATCCGTTAGCCTTGTATCCCCAGATTTCGCCTACTCGACCGCCTTCCTCTATACGGAAAGTCTCGTAGTTAGCGAATGTGCTGCCGGCAAAGCTGTTGACCTGCCAAGGATTATCCATCAGCACTTCCTCGATTTTATTGCGGTTATAAGCAATGTTGAAATTGAAGTTCAGGCCGAAGTCCTTTTTGTCAACCAGTACTGCGTTGACAGCGAACTCGACACCTTTGTTCGATGTCTTACCGAAGTTTTGATACTGATAGTCGTAACCAGTGGTACTCGGTATGAGACTTCGCATGAGCAGGTCTTTCGTGGTATTCCAATAAAAGTCCAACGTACCGCTGATACGGTTATTCCAGAAGCCGTAGTCGATACCAATGTTTCTCGTTATGGTCGTCTCCCATTTAAGGTCGGGATTGTACATAGTGTTACCATGACGCAACATAGGCACACGGCTCTCGTTGAAGAATGGCCCGTGGTCAGTGTTCTCCGACAATGTATAGACAGATCTTACAGAACCTGCCGGTATACGGTTGTTACCTGCCATACCGAAACTTAGGCGCAATTTAAGATTGGAAAGCCAATCCTGGGCCTTCTTCATAAAGTTCTCCTCAGAGATACGCCAAGCCAATGCGCCCGAGGGGAAGAAACCCCAACGGTTGCCAGCAGCAAACTTTGACGAACCGTCGGCACGGAGCGTAAACGTCGCAAGATACTTGTCGGCTAACGTATAATTGATACGTCCGAAGAAAGAAAGAAGGTTATCTTCCTCACCAATATCCGAAATATTGGCCATAGCCGTACCCGCACCCATGTTTGCGAGCACTTCCTCCGGTGTCATGGTCTCGGGAAAACTGATTGATGTCTGTTCGTTTGACGTCTCCTTCGTGCTGCTCCACTCATGTCCGATAAGCACATTGAGATGGTCTCGTCCTCCAAAAAGCTTGTCGTTGTCGTATGTTACGGTATTAGCGTTACGCCACTGCTTGCGCGTCTCCTTTGTCAGGACAGCCTGCGGCATACCGTTTCCGCCGTATTTTGAGTTCTGTGTAGCGTCACCGTTCCATGCCTGGTCGGTGTTATAGTATCTCCAGGTATACCCGAATTCCGTACGGAATGTCCATCCCTCAAACGGTTTCCAGTTTAAGCCGATGTTGTAGTTTTGCTGAAAACGCTCCTGGTACTTGTATGTACCATTAATACGCTCCATCGGCGTACGTTGCGTTGACGAGTTATTCTCCGAGTCGTCGTCAGAGTTTGCCAGCGGCTCCACGGGCCTGTACCTTACACTATTGGCTACCAAAGAGTTAGCTGCGTTACTTTCGTTAGTATCAGCACCGCCACTAAGACCGTCAAGCTTGGTATATGCAAGTCGTCCAGTGAAGTCAATTGTCATCCATTTGTTAAGCTTCGCATTCAGCTTTGCGTTGATGTTGTTCTTTGAGTAGCCCGAGCCAACCATTATACTCTCCTCGTCCGAATGAGAATAACCAAGGTTGAACTTCACTTCCTTCGAACCCCCGCTAACGTTCACGTTATACATCTTCTGCGTACCTGTGCGCCCGAACAACTGGTCTTGCCAGTCATTACCCTCTACTGATCTCCAGATGTCAAGGTCGTTATAGTTACCATAGTCGGAAGTTGTAGATGACGTGCCGGCCGTACCAAGCTCATACTGATAATAAGCGTAGTTATACGGATCCATCACGGGTATCTCCTTTGTTATCTTCTTCCAACCGAGCGAACCGTTGAAGTTCACCTGGATTTTGCCTTCCGAACCACTCTTGGTGGTTACGATGATAACGCCGTTAGCACCACGCGAACCGTAGATGGCCGTTGACGACGCGTCCTTGAGTACGTCGATACTCTCGATTTCCGACGGGGAAATGTCACTGATACTCTCAACGGGGAATCCGTCGACAACGTACAGCGGCGAGTTGTCCTGTGACAGCGAGCCTCCTCCACGTACACGAATTTTCACGTCGGCGTCAGGCGAGCCCTCGGTCGTGGTGATGTTTACGCCGGCCATCTTACCGGTAAGGGCCTCACTGACATTAGACACAGGGATTTGCCCTATGTCCTCGGCGCTGACGGATGTTACGGCGCCCGTCAGGTCGCGCTTCCTTACAGTACCATAACCGATGACAACGAGATCGTCGAGTGCAGTAGCCTCATCTTCCATTGTAACTGTTACACTACTCTTTCCGGCCACGTTTACCGTCTGCGGCTTCATACCAATGTATGAAAACTGCAGCTCGTTACTGCCGGAGGTTTTGATTTCGAAGTTTCCGTCGAGGTCGGTCACGGCAACATTCTTCGTGCCCTTCTCCTGGACTGTGGCGCCGATGATTGGTTCACCGCTGGCGTCCTTTACAGTTCCCTTGACTGTCTGTGCCGACAGCGAGCCCACGATGAGCGTGAACAGCGCCACAAGCGCAAGTCGAAAAG
>ERZ857521.2312-NODE-2312-length-18657-cov-7.787120_pt1 | contig 18657 bp, 11 predicted proteins | sample MGYA00519701_ERZ857521 | MGnify/ENA primary metagenome ERZ857521 (study PRJEB31778, sample SAMEA3449346) | human gut metagenome | biome: human gut; feature: human-associated habitat; material: faeces | place: United Kingdom | collected 2010/2012 ...
AGGTGGAGCCTTGTAATTAACACATAGTAAGCAAAAAAACACAAGAAGGGCTCTCAATGAGCTCTTTTTTTTGACCTAAATTTTCAAAGTAAATGCACATATTGATTTAAAAGAATTGGAGAACATCATGAAATTATCAGTAAAGTCAGTTTTAGCATCAGTAGTTTTAGCTCTAGTATCAACTCAAGCACAAGCTTTGGACAAGACCAATGTAAAGGTTGGTGTAGTAGGTGAAAACAACGAATTCTGGCAACCTATTATCGATAAGTTAAGAAAAGAGGGCGTAAATCTAGAGTTAGTTCGTTTTGCAACTTATCCATTGCCAAATCGAGCATTAGAAGATGGCGAAATTGATTTAAATGCTTTCCAAACCGGCGCTTTTTTAAAGACAGAGTCTAAAGAGCATAACTACCATTTAGTTGCTATCGGCACCACTGTGATTGCTCCTTTATCTTTATACTCTGACAAGATTAAGTCACCAAAAGACATAAAATCAGGGGATACCGTAACCTTAGCTAATGATCCTATCTCTACAGGCCGAGGTCTTCGTGTATTAGAAGATCTTGGTTTTATAAAAATTAAGGATGGAGCAGGTTACTTACCAGGTCCTTCAGATGTAGTTGAGAACAAACAAAACTTAAAGTTCTTTTTTGTAGATGCTGCTAATACATACAACACACTACCAGATGTAACCGCAGGCTTTATTAACGGTGGCTATGCTGTAGATCATGGCTTAAAACCTCGAACTGATGCTATCTATACAGAAAAGACTGAAGGCAGGGGACTTGAAAATCCATTTGTAAATGTGATTGCCGCAAGAGAGGTAGAAAAAGATGATCCTCTGTATCAGCACATTGTTGAGTTATACCACACAAAAGAGGTAGCTGACATCATCTCAAATTCCTACAAAGGCGCATTGATTCCAGCTTTTAAGTACTAGTAACAGCTCATTACAATAAGAATTCGTACATAGGTGTACAAGGGGTAAGAGAATGTCAAAAAAGGTTATTTATCTAGCAGGTGGTTGCTTTTGGGGAGTATCAGAGTACTTCTCACGTATAGATGGGGTGCTTTCAGCAGTTACAGGTTATGCAAACTCAGATGTAAAGTCTCCAGCTTATGAAGAGGTAAAGTCAGGCATTACCGGTGCTGCTGAAACTGTAGAGGTTACCTACGATTCAGATAAGGTAGCTCTAAAAATACTGTTACGTCAGTTCTTTAAGATAATCGATCCTGTGTCCTTAAATAAGCAGGGCGAGGATAGCGGTACTCAGTACAGAACCGGTATTTTCTACTTCTATGATGATGACATTGCAACCATAGACGAAGTCTTTGCTGATGAGCAGAGAAAGTACGAGAAAAAGATAGTAACTGAAAAAGGCAGATTACGTAACTTCTACAACGCTGAGGATTACCATCAGGATTATTTAAAAAAGAATCCTCAAGGTTACTGCCATATCGATTTTTCCTCACTAAATGATCTTAAAGAGGATAAAAAGCAGTTTGTAGATCCTGATAAATATCAAGCACCTGACAGAGAAACTCTAAAGACTAAACTTTCAGCTCAAGCTTATGAAGTTACACAGCATGCAGCAACTGATCCTAAATTTAAAGGAGAGCACAATGACAATTTTAAGAAAGGTATTTACGTTGATCCTATTACAGGAGCCCACTATTTGTCTCAACAGATAAATACGAATCCGGATGCGGTTGGCCTGCTTTTTCAAAGCCAATTGATGACACTGTCCTGTCACGGCATTTAGATACTTCTTTAAATCGTCAGAGAATTGAGGTTAGAAGTAAGACCAGTAATGCTCATTTAGGTCATGTCTTTACTGACGGTCCTAAAGAAACAGGTGGTTTGCGCTACTGCATTAACAGCGCCGCCTTAAGGTTTATTCCTTTTGAAGAATTAGATGAGAAAGGCTACGGGGAGTTTAAAAAGTACGTAAAGTAAAAGATTAGATAGTAAGTTTGTAAAAATTCATTAAATAAGATTGCCATAAAACACGAGATGCTCTAAGGAACACTTTAGAGCCTCTTCTTTAGCTTTGGTAACTAGTCAGAATGCTCATCTTATTTCTTTTGGTGATCTCCATGTAGATCCAGAAAAATCCTACCTTGGTTAGAGTTAATTTTCCTCACTCAACAACTGCAACCTATAGCACTCATAAAATATAAATCCCAACTGAAACTATTGTTGATGGTTAAGTCAAGGAGTTCCTCTACGTCATACACATCAAAAATGGAAGAATAGTGCATTTGTACACATTAGTACAACTGTCGAAAATATGATTCATATGATAAACAACTCAATGTTTTCTTCTTAACTAAATTAAAGCAATGGTAATCAGATTATGGAATGATGTTATATAAAATAACAGAGGTAAATAAAACAGAAAATATAATGAAAGGTGGACTTTATGAGATTTATCTATTCTATTAAAGATAGATGTATTTATACTCAGATTTTGAATGCATTTGAATTTGATTTAGAGCATAACGGTACAATCAAAACCATAAGATTAACAAAAGAGATCGATAAGATTGATGCTTACGCTCCATGTACATTTTTTGGATACAAGTTTGAAGATAATTTAGATGAAACTCTTAGAAAAAAAGCAATAGATTATCTTGAAAAATCATTAGATTATAAGACTTTCAGCAAACTGGCAAGAGGAAGCATATGGACCTTAGACAGAGAATTAAATATCTTTGATTTTAAAACAGTTGTTTATCAAACAACTAAATCAAGATTTGATTATTTATTTTCTGTTACTGCTTATCATATCAATGCAGGTTATTTTGTATCAGATCTGCTGATTACAGAATTGACCAAAAATATAGAATTTGATTATGACGGATATACATTGTTTTTAAGACAACATAATGTGAATGAAAATGACATTACTGAATCTTGCAATGTAGTTAAAGCTATGGTTGGAAATCTCCATAACCTGCCATATTTTAAGGTAGATGAAAGTACAAAAGCCTATTTTATGAGTGCACAAAATACAAAAGCTAAATATGGAGACTTTTTAAATAAGTTCTTTACGTTTAAGTCTCAAAGACAAGCAGAAGCATTTGAAGCTGTTCAAAAAGATTACTTGTTGCTTATAGCTGATATTTCTGCGTCTCACTTTGCAATAAAATCTACTATGAATAATATAAGAGCATTAAATCCTAAATGTGAAATCATAGTTTTTTTTGTGGGGGCTTCGGCAAAAGAGGTGTTGCCTTAACCCCAGGAAAATCTTCCTTTAGAACATATTTCTCTATGGTGTATTTATGTGAAAACATAATATTTACCTTATGCGTAGTAAAGATAAAGTCCACCAAAAGTTTCTCTTAACTAAAAAACTCACAAACGAATATGATAGCTCTCCAACATATACATGCGATAAGCTCTGCTGAAGGCCCTTATTGTGTTTTGCAGAAATTTAATGAACATGATCACCTAAAAACACAAGAGGCCCTAAAGTTATCCTTTAGAGCCTCTTCTTTAGCTTAAGATCTTAAGTTTACTTTGAATACTTCTCATCAACTAACTTGTGAAGTTCCTGTAGAGAGTGTACTGATGCGTACTCATCTGCACCTACAGCCTCGATACATGCAAATGCAGCATTTAAGGTTGTAGTGTAGTAGATGCCGTAACGTAAGCAGCTTCTACGTAATGAACGAGAGTCTTCAACAGACTGACGACCTTCTGTAGTGTTGATAACCCAGCTGTAACGACCTGACTTGATGAAATCAAGTAAGTTTGGTCTGCCTTCGTATACCTTGTTTACAAGTACGCAATCAAGACCTGCAGCCTTTAATACGTTACATGTACCCTTAGTACCTTCTAGCTTGAAGCCTGCTGCTACTAATAACTTGCCTAAAGCTGGTAATCTATCCTGATCTGACTTCTTGATTGACAGTAAGATAGTACCGCTTCTCTGTACAGGTGCCTTAGCAGCTAACTGTGACTTAGCATAAGCCTCAGGGAAGGTTGTAGCTGTACCCATAGTCTCACCTGTTGATCTCATTTCAGGTCCTAATAGAGGATCTGAACCTGGGAACTTGGCAAATGGTAATACTACTTCCTTAACAGAATAATATGGAGGAATTACCTCATGGGTAACACCCTGCTCAGCTAAGGTCTTACCGGTCATTACACGAGCTGCAATCTTAGCTAATGGAAGACCAGTTGCCTTTGATACGAATGGAACAGTACGTGCAGCACGAGGGTTAACTTCGATTAAGTAAATCTTGTCCTCTCTGATTGCTAACTGTACGTTCATCAGACCTTTAACGTTCAGAGCTAAAGCTAATTCTTTAGAGATCTTAGTTAATCTTTCAATCTGATCCTGTGTTAAGTGGTATGGAGGTAATACGCAGCTTGCGTCACCTGAGTGAACACCACACTCTTCGATGTGCTCCATGATACCGCCGATAACAACATCCTTGCCGTCTGCTACAGCATCAACGTCGATCTCAGTTGCATGATCTAGGAACTTATCTAATAGAACTGGTGACTTGTTTGAAACTTTAACAGCTTCAGCGAAGTATCTCTTTAAGTCCTCTTCACCGTATACAACTTCCATTGCACGACCACCTAAAACGTATGATGGACGAACAACTAGAGGGTAACCGATGTCATTAGCTACAGAGATAGCCTGTGATAGAGAGGTTGCAGTACCGTTACGAGGCTGTAATAAGTTCAACTTGTTTACAACTTCCTGGAATAACTTACGATCCTCAGCTCTATCGATGTCATCAGGTGAGGTACCGATGATAGGTACACCTTCCTGCTCTAACTTCTTAGCTAATTTTAATGGGGTCTGACCACCGAACTGAACGATAACACCAACAGGTTTCTCGATTCTTGCAATCTCAAGAACATCTTCTAGAGTTACAGGCTCAAAGTACAGTCTGTCTGAGATGTCATAGTCAGTAGATACGGTCTCAGGGTTGCAGTTAACCATGATTGACTCATAGCCATCTTCACGTAATGCCATTGAAGCATGAACGCAACAGTAGTCGAACTCAATACCCTGACCAATTCTGTTAGGACCACCACCTAGAACGATAACTTTCTTTCTGTCAGTAGGTCTTGCTTCACATTCCTGCTCATAGGTTGAGTACATATAAGCAGTTGAAGTAGCAAACTCAGCAGCGCAGGTATCAACTCTCTTGTAGGTTGGATAAACTTCAAACAACCAGCGACGAGCGCGAACTTTATCTTCTGTGGTCTTTAACAGAGTAGCTAATCTTGCATCAGAGAAACCACGAGCCTTTAAGTCGTGCATTTCGTCAGCATCGATTGACTTTAGTGTTCTGCCACTTAAAGACTGCTCAATGTCGATGATCTCTTTAATCTGGCTTAAGAACCAAGGATCGATCTTGGTGTAGTCAAATACTTCTTCAACGGTCATGCCGATACGGAAAGCATCGCCCAAGTACCAGATTCTGTGAGCACCGGCACTCTCTAATTCATGAAGTAACTTCTGACGTGCATCAGGTTTCTTCATGTCTAAACGAGGATCAAAGCCTAACTTACCAGTCTCAAGACCACGAAGAGCTTTCTGTAAAGACTCTTCAAAGGTACGACCGATAGCCATAACCTCACCTACAGATTTCATCTGAGTGGTTAGTCTGTCATCAGAGTTAGGGAATTTCTCGAAGTTGAAACGAGGGATCTTAGTTACAACATAGTCTAAGCTTGGCTCGAATGATGCGGGAGTCTTATCACCAGTAATATCATTGCCTAACTCATCTAAGGTATAACCTACAGCAAGCTTTGCTGCGATCTTAGCGATAGGGAAACCAGTAGCTTTTGAAGCTAAAGCTGATGAACGTGAAACACGAGGGTTCATCTCAATGATAACCATACGGCCGTTCTGTGGGTTAATACCGAACTGAACGTTAGAACCACCGGTTTCAACACCAATTTCACGTAAAACTGCCATAGCAGCATCACGCATGATTTGGTATTCCTTATCTGTCAGAGTCTGAGCAGGTGCAACTGTGATTGAGTCACCGGTGTGAATACCCATTGGGTCAAGGTTTTCAATTGAGCAGACAATAATACAATTGTCTTTGCGGTCACGAACAACCTCCATCTCGTACTCTTTCCAACCGATAAGTGACTCATCGATTAAAAGTTCATGAGTAGGGGAGAGTTCTAAACCCTTGTTACAAATCTCTTCGAATTCTTCAGGGTTGTAAGCAATACCGCCACCAGTACCACCCATGGTGAATGATGGACGGATGATGCAAGGGAAGCCAACCTGTTTTTGAACATCCCAAGCTTCTTCCATGCTGTGAGCAATACCAGCACGGGGGCACTCAAGACCAATCTTCTTCATGGCCTTGTCAAAACGCTCACGGTTCTCTGCCTTGTCGATAGCATCAGCTTTTGCACCGATCATCTCAACATTGTATTTAGCTAGAACGCCGTGCTTTTCAAGGTCTAGAGCACAGTTTAATGCTGTCTGACCACCCATTGTAGGTAGGATTACATCAGGGCGCTCTTTAGCGATGATGTTCTCAACAACTTTCCAGTGAATTGGTTCGATGTAGGTTACGTCTGCAACATCAGGATCAGTCATGATGGTTGCAGGGTTTGAGTTAACTAGAATTACCTCGTAGCCTTCTTCACGAAGTGCTCTACAAGCCTGAGTACCAGAATAGTCAAACTCACAAGCCTGTCCAATAACGATAGGACCTGCACCTAGGATCAAAATCTTCTTTATATCAGTACGCTTTGGCATCTGTTATCCCCTAGTCTTTCTTACGGTAATTGCGCATTAGTTCTACAAAGTGCTGGAATAGATACATTGGATCATGTGGACCAGGACTTGCTTCAGGGTGACCCTGGAAGCTGAATGCAGGAACATCAGTACGCTCAACACCCTGTAAGGTGCCGTCAAACAGAGATTTATGAGTTGCCTTCAGATTTGCAGGCAGTGTAGCCTCATCAACGCAGAAGCCGTGGTTCTGTGAAGTGATGTAAACAACACCAGTTGCTAAATCACGAACAGGGTGGTTAGCACCGTGGTGACCACACTTCATCTTGATTGTCTTAGCACCAGAAGCTAAAGACAGTAACTGGTGACCTAAACAAATACCGAACAGAGGGATCTTGTGCTCAATAAATTCTTTAATTGCTTCCTGTGCATAAGTACAAGGCTCTGGATCACCAGGACCATTTGACAGGAATACGCCATCAGGGTTCATCTTGATAACTTCACTTGCAGGGGTCATTGCAGGAACGACTGTTACCTTGCAACCTAGAGAGGCTAAAATGCGGAGAATGTTGCGCTTGATACCGAAATCATAAGCTACAACGTTGAATTCTGTACGGCTCTTGTTTACATAACCCTGACCTAACTCCCATGTACCTTCAGTCCAGGTGTAGATTTCAGGAGTTGTAACTACCTTAGCTAGATCCATGCCTTTAAGACCTGGGAACTTACGAGCTAATTCAACAGCCTTTTCTTCAGTCATATTAGGATCTGTTGATAGACAGCCGTTCTGAGCACCCTTCTCACGAAGAATTCTTGTCAGCATACGAGTGTCAATGCCGTAGATACCTGGCTTTTTGTATTTTGCTAAGAAATCGCTTAAATTCTGTGTGCTACGGAAGTTTGATGCAACTAATGATAAATCACGAATGATTAAACCCATTGCAAATACATCACGAGACTCAACGTCTTCGTCATTAGTACCGTAATTACCAATATGTGGATAAGTTAATGTAACGATTTGGCTAGCGTATGAAGGATCGGTTAAAATTTCCTGATAGCCGGTCATAGATGTGTTGAAAACGACTTCACCAACAGTTGTTGTATTCTCAGCACCAAAAGCTTTACCTTTGAATACTGTACCGTCAGCAAGAGCCAAAATTGCGGATGCGACCACAAAGACCCCCAAAAATGTTATTGAGTACACCAAGTGACGCAGATCGAATATTTGCTTGTTAAATACACTGATCTTAGTCTGGGATATTTTAGACGAATCCTGTTTTTTTTCAAGATAAAAATGCGATCTTAGTCTCGTTTATTTTTTACTTATAAAACAATAAATTAAAAAATCACGAGCCATTTTGATAGGCTCTAAACATAAACTTAGAATTTTTTGCTAGCGTATAAGGTAAAAGACAGCTAAAAACAAAGCTGAAAAAAATCCTTGAATTTGATTATGTTATTGCGAGTCTTTAGTAAAAAATCAAGCTCATTCTTTAGTATAATGACAAGCTATATAAGCCAAGCTTTAAGTCTTTATAGCCAAAATTACTAGTAACGTTACAAAGATTAGATAAATGAGTTTTAACAAGTCAAATCATAAGCACTGTTCTTGCAGACATTTACTGTCAGCAGTGTCTTTTGCACCTGTTACAAGCACATTTACAAGTACTTTTACAAACGCAATTTCAAAATCATTTGTACTCGATTCAATTAAAAAATCTCTTCTCTCAATAGCACTTTCCTCTGTTTTAATGAGCATTGCTCTGTCAGCCTGCTCATCAGATGGTAAACCTTTAAAAATTAAATCAGGGGTAGATGATCCTGTAAGTATTGAGGTTAAAGGAGTGCAAAGTGAAGATGTTGAACAGAATATCAACGCTTATTTAGCAACTCTGCCTACCATTTCTAAATCAAGAGCAAGACTGTACAGCCGAGAGATCACCGATAAGATCACTACAGCTATGCATTCCTTTGGCTACTACCATCCTACGGTTACTTTAGATTTTCCTAAAAAGGAAAGTCTTTTTGACAGAAGCTTAAGAGCTAATGTTGATTTAGGTAAGCCTTTATTTATTCGTAATTGTCAGATTGAAGTTATAGGTGAAGGCGCTTATTACAGTTCCTTTGCCAAGATCATTGATGAGAGCGGACTAAAGTCATACACTCTCTTAAGACATGGTAATTACGAAAAGTTAAAAGAAGATCTAAAAAGCAGAGCTCTAGAAATAGGCTTTTTTGATGCAAAGATTATCTCTTCACGTATTTTGGTCTACAAAGAGCAGAACGTAGCTGATATCCAATTAGTTTTTGATACAGGTAAACGTTATCAGTTCGGCGCTGTGATTGCGGATGCTAAAACAAAAGAGCTGATGCAACCATCATTATCTTTACAGAACTTTGTAGAAGGTGAGTATTTCTCATCGAAAAAACTCTCAGATTATACTTCAGCTTTATCTCAAACTAATTTCTACAAATCAGTTGATGTAAGACCGTTAGTTGAAGAGAAAAAAGATGGCAAAATTCCTGTATCAGTAGCGCTTGAACGACAATCTAAAAATTTATTCAGAGTAGGTTTAGGTTACTCAACAGATGAGAGTGTTCGTGGTATTTTAGCTTGGGACAAGCCTTTAATTAACTCAAAAGGGCATTCTTTTAGCTCATACTTTAGAGTATCAAGTATAAAGCAGGATGCTCAGGCAATTTATAAGATCCCTCATAAGAATCCCAATTTAGATTACTTCTATATCAAGTTAGCTCAAACTCATACTGACTTTAATGATACCTTATCAGACTTATCTCATGCTTCATTCCATTATGTAGCTAATATGACAGGTGTCTGGAGACGTGATTATTATTTAGCTCTAGAGTATGAAGACTTTATTCAAGGTCTTGAAAAAGATAAGGCATTGAATTTAACTCCAGGTGTTATTCTTTCAAGACGAACCACCACCGGAAGTTTAGATCCTAAGACAGGTTACAGTATCAGTTTTGATAACCGTTTTGGTACCAAAGCGGTAACAGATGCTAATTTCTTTAGATCAGAACTTGTGATTAAAGGTGTGTTCTCGCCTACAGAGAGAACCAGAGTCTTGTATAAGTTAATGCAGGGTGGAATTTTTGGCTCAGATGCAAATAAAGTGCCTCCGTCAATGAGATTCTTTGTAGGTGGTGAGCAGACCTTAAGAGGCTTTGGCTATAAGACTCAGTCATCAAGACGTTTAGGTTATCTTACAGGTTCTCGCTACCTAACAGCAGGAACACTAGAATATATGTTCCCTGTTGGTATTGAGAATTCTCGAGGTGCAGTATTTTTAGATTCAGCAATTTGTACTAATTCCTATTCAAAAGATAAATCGGTACTCTACGGACCAGGTATCGGCTTTAGATATATGTCAAAGTACGGAACCTTCAAAGTCGATCTTGCCTATGGCATTGATAACAAAAATGACAATCGACAGTTTAAGCTTCATCTGTCATTCGGCCCTGAGTTCTAACAGGAAAAGATAGAAAATAAAGAGTTAAATCATGAGTGCAAAAAAGACTATTAAAATAGCAGCTCTTGTAGGATCAGTAATTTCAATTCTGATCTTATCAGCACTCTTTTACCTTTTTGCAACTACAAGCGGTCTGCGCTTTGTGATTGCAAGAGTAAATTCAGCTTTAAGTGATTATGTAAAAATTACAGCTGATATTGAAAAAGGCTCGGTATTAACAGGATTTAAAACTACCAAACCATTTGAGGTCTTAGTCTATGATGTAGTTGATGTCAGAGCTAAAAAACTCAATATTGAATATGACGGTTTAGGGTATCTTGCAATCTCTAGACTTGATATCAATTTAATCGATGCTGATACACTTGAAGTTGAGTTATTAGACTCAGATGACACTTCAAGTGATGACGAAACAGATGATGGTGAGAATTTTAGACTCAACATTCCTGTAAAAATCTTTATTAACAAGTTAAAACTTAAAGATTTTGCTTATTTGTCATCAGTAGTAGACGTTTTAGTTAAAAAAGCTGATTTGTCACTGCAGACCCATAAAGACTATGCTGCAGTAGATAAAGGTGAAATAGACAATCCAACTGTTCACTTAAAGTACGAGTCAGAGGATGACACTCCTAATAACTTACCTGAGATCTTAAGCTTTGATAATGGCAATGGCGCCATCGAAAAAATCCATGACATCTTTTTACCCTTAGATGCTGCACTACATAACCTGAAGTTAAAAAATGCCCACTACTATATGAATGGCTATGACACAGGTAATTTCAATGCCTTTGTAGATGTGTTCTGGTCTCAGTCATTATTAAAAGTTAAAACTATTGATGTGGAGCATCAATTAGGTAAAGCCTCCTTAAAAGGCTCAATGGATTTTATTGACTATTACAATCTAAACTTCAAATTAACAGGTGAGGGCGCAAAGTCTGAATATAACCTTAAGAATTATGATGGCTCTTTATATGGTTTAAAAGGAAGCTTCTCTCTTACAGGTGACTTAGTGAACATGAATGTGGATATGTCAATTGACAGTCCATATGAGGCCAAGGTAAAAGGCAGATTAAATCCACTTTCAAATGAGTTGCCTTGCTATTTATCAATTGAATCAGACAAAATTTTTTATCCTCTGCAGAATACGCAGTCTTTAAAGAGTAAAACCAAAGAGCTGTCCTTATCTGAACTCTCTGATGTATTCAGTGCAGTTGAAAAGTCTTTATCTCCAAATCTTGAAAAAGAGGATCTCTTAAAAGACAGAATTAAAGCTCAAAACATGAAACTCCTGCTTACAGGAGCTGTTTTTAAAGAGATGCATCTGACTTTTGATTCTGAAATCTCAGGACATGGTTTTACAGACTTAAAAACAGATATTGATGCTACAGTAACTTTAGATAAAGCTCATTTTAATAACTTCTCTTTAGAAGGACTTTTAGGTAAGAGAAATTTTTCATCAAAGATTGAAGGTGATCTTACCTTTACAGATGGACCTAGCTATCAGGGTAACATTAAGATTAAAGCTGATGATGCCTCAGGTTTACATGAAAAGTTAAAAGGTGAGTTCTCTCTAAACTCTGATCTTTCAATTGGCTATGATCTTGACAGAGATGAGGTTATCTTTGATGTAGCGTCATTAAAATCAGATTTTTACTTCAACTCTCATAAAGCCAATCTGAATGTTGAGAATTTTTTAGGGTCAGTTAAAGATGGTTTCTCTGTAGATGTCTTTAAGTTATCTCAGAATGATAATTATGTAGTATTAAAAGGTGATGTCTCAGAAGACTCTTATCTTGAAGGCTGGGTATCAATTTCTGATCTTTCAAAACTTGATCCAAAAGCAAAAGGCGCAGTTACAGGAAAACTGCTAATTGAAGGTGCCTTAGACGAGCCTAATGTCATTGTTTCAGGAAAGAGTGAAAAGATAAATTATGGTGAGCTGTTAGTAAATAAACTTGTCTTTGACAGTAATGTAAAAGTGGCAGCAGGTACCGTTAATTTATCAGTCATCTCTAATACCATACGTCTTGCTAAAGACATTAAAGCTTACAAGAAGTGCTCTTTAGATGTTGAAGGTACGCTTGAAAAGCACAGCCTTACTTTATCCTGCGGTTCTGATTCAGGAAGCTATCTAGCAGCAAACGGTGGCTATAACAAAAAGAGTAAGGTTTATTCTGGTACTGTCTCTAACCTTATTGTGGTAAGCAATGTTATTGATCCTATTTCAATTGCTGATCCTGTGGAGCTTACATATAACAACGCAACTCACAAAGGCTCTGTAAGTACGATTAAACTTACAGATGGTAATGCTAATTTAGATATATCTGAGATTAAGATTGCTCCTAATTCAGTATCAGCCATTGTTGATTTAAATAAGTTACAGTTAAAGCTGCTTAAAAAGTACTTACCAAAAGACAGTTTTGTTTCAGGTCTCTTATCATTACATTCAGAGATCAGTGTTAACGGTAAGGTGCCTTTAATAAATGCTAAGGTTAAAGCTCAAGACGGTGTGGTAGTTTATAAGTCATCTATTTTCCCATATGATACTGTAAACTTTGATTTGAATGCTAACTCAAGTCTACTTACAACCGATCTTACAGCTAATCTTAAAAAGGACAATGGACTACTCTCAGTCCATGCTGATGTAGCCGATCCTTACAATAAGAAAAACTTATCAGGCAAGGTAAAGTTAAAAGAGCTGTCCTTAGATCTGTTTACAGCATCTACTAATTCATTAAATTCCCTAAAAGGCAAAGCCAATATTGAAGGCTCTTTAGATGGTACTTTAGCTAAACCTTTATTCTTTGGAAAAGTTTCTGTTAAAGGCAGTGCAAATCCTAGCTACAACGTAGGTACCGTTGATGACTTTGATATTACCGTTAATGCTAATGGTTCGACCGGTATCTTAGACGGTGACCTGTCTTTGAACGGTTCAAAGGCAAGTTTAAATGGTAATTTAAATTGGGAGAATGAAGCTTTAGGTCAGCTTAATGTTGATGCTGACAATCTGCCAATCTTCTTATTAAGCTATGGTGAAGCTCAGGCTAATGTCCATACTAAGGTTACCTTAGATAAAATTTTAAAAGTCACCGGCAATGTAGAAATTCCAAAAGGCCTAATTAAGTTCAAGTCAATTGAGAACAGCGCTATAGCTCCTTCTAAAGATGAGATCTTTGTAGATGATGAGAGCAATTTAAAAAGCGTGATCACCAAACTCAATGAAAATGGCATTAACAACGACATGTCTATTGATGTGGATGTAAATCTTGGAAATGACGTTAAAGTTGATGCTATGGGATTAAAAGCTGATGTCTTAGGTAGTGTAAAAATCCATAAGGCAACAGACAGTAATACTGTAAGAGGCAGTGGTTTAGTTTATTTAGAGCATGGTAGAGCAGAACTCTACGGTCATAAGTTCATCGTAAATAATGCTGAGGCTAAATTTAAAGGTAATCTCTTTACACCTTTAATCAATTCAGAGGTTGTAGTTGATCCTTCCTCAATTGAAGATGATGTTGTGGCAGGTGTAAGAGTAAAGGGCAGAAGTGACGATTTGAATATCACCCTATTCTCAATGCCAGCTATGAGTCAGAACGAGATCCTGTCATACCTCTTATACGGGCATGGACTTGAAAAGTCTACAGTTACAGGTAATTCTGATAACAGCAGTGCTCAACTTTTAATGACATTAGGTTTAGGCACCACTACAGGTATATTAAATTCAGTTGTAGGTATCTTTGGTATGGATGGAGTGCAGTTAGGCTCATCAGGAACAGGTGACGATACCCAGGTTGAAGTACAAACCTATTTAAGTAACAGAATTAGATTATCCTATGGTTATGGTGTATTTAATTCTGTAAATGAATTTAAGTTACGTTATGAGATAATGCGCAGACTTTATGCTGAATTTATTTCATCACTTGATCAGTCTATAGATTTGATTTACAGCTTTGAAGTTGACTAGAATTTCATATGCAAGAAATTTAGACATAAGTAATATAGACTCAAGTAATACAGAATCATAAATAAAGTTTAAAGAACTTTAGGTGAACCATATTGAAATACGTTTTTACTGACAATACAACAGAAGCTCAGAATGCTGAAGATGCGGTTTTAGAGCTTGAATATAATGATCTTTTAACTAATCTTGGGGAATACTCTTTTAAGACTACAAAAGATCTTACACCTCGTTCATTTTCTAAATTACAGTTAAGAGCGCGTAATGCTTTAAAGTCTCTTTTAAATAACCCTCTATCAAAAGTAATGCTCTTATGTGGAAGCACCAGTGTCGATACTATTGATATTGCTTGTGACCTTTTCAAAGATGTAGCTTCAATTACACCTACTATAGCTATTGCTCCTACAAAATTTGAGCTTTTCGGTTCAGAAAAGGAAAGTGGTGTTTTAACAGAACCAGGCTTTGTGGTTATGCCTTGTTCTCACTTTATTGATCATCCAAAGTGGCTCGGTATGGCTGATGCTTGCATTGCGATGAATGAAGGACTAAAGCTGGTTCTATGCGGTGATGCAACTGACTGTGCTACTTTAAATATGATGTGGCAGACATTAGATAATACTGTGCGAGCTGATATTGTCCTTGAGTATCCAATATTAGGAGCTATGACCTTAATGGGCTCGTTAGTAGCCTCTTACAGTGAAAAGTACCACGTCAACGCTTTTGATGATAAAGCAATAAGGCTTTTATGTATCTGGTCATGCAGACAAAGTGGTGACAGACGCTATTTAGGTATTCCTGAGGCAAAGCTACTCTCATTAGTCATTGAAGCTAATCGCTATGCATCTTTAAAAGCTCATTGCAGTGAAGACTTTATAGTTACAGAACATGATGTTCTAAAGGCTATTGGCGCTGCTGACTTTAGAGTAAATTCTCTAGCTGAATCTGAACTTAGAAATCATCGAGACAATCAGATTATATTAGAGACAAAAGGTGAGGTTACAGGACAAATCAATGGACTGAGTGTCATTGAAACTGCCGGTACCTCTTATGAGTACGGTGAGCCTGTAAGAATTACAGCTACATTAAGAGCTGGAGGTGATGGTGACGTCATCGATATTGAAAGAAAAGCAGAGCTAGCTGGTCAAATTCACGCTAAAGCAATGATGATCATCAATGGCTTTTTAGCAACAGAATTTGGTTCTGAACAGCCACTGCCAGTATCTGCAAGCTTAGTATTTGAGCAATCCTATAGTGAAATCGATGGCGATTCTGCCTCATTAACAGGTTTGTGTGCAGTAATTTCAAGTTTGGCAGACTTGCCTATAAGACAGGATCTGGCTGTAACAGGTGCAGTCGATCAGTTTGGTGACGTACAGCCTGTAGGTGGTGTTAACGAAAAGATAGAAGGTTTCTTTAAGATCTGCCGCTTACATGGACTTACAGGAACACAGGGCGTAATCATCCCTTACTCATGTATTCATCAGCTTGTTCTCCGTCCATCAGTTGTAAAAGCTGTAAAAGAAGGTCGTTTCCACATTTATGTGGTAGGACATGTAACAGGCGCTTCTAAAGTTCTGATGAAGACTAATTGGGGAGAGCCTGATGACAATGAGTCTATCTGTGGCAAGATCTGCACCCGCTTAGATGATCTAAGTGCGGTTAAAGCCTCAAAACCATGGTGGCATTTGTGGTAAGTAATCTTATCAAGCCTTAAAATATCTAATCTATTTTGAGCCTGCAAGACACAATAAAGCAGGCTCAACTCTATCCTTACTTTGTACTCGAATCCTAAGTTAAATTTTACCTTACACAATTTTCAAATCTGAATTTTTACGTTTTAAAGAGCGCTTATTTATCGTATTTGTAAAACATGAGATCCATTTATGAGATGACTCTATCTGTAAGAATACTTAACGCTAAGTTATTTCTAAGAATAACTAATTATTCTTAAAGACATAAAGAATGAATAACCATAAAGGAGTTCATATGAAAGTTAGAAACTTTTTAGCTGCAATTTGTTTATTAGGCTGCGTATCAGTAGCTTCAGCACATGGAAGCTATGGTTTCTTTTATGATGATGGAGATTCTAGTATCTCTATAGGTAAATCAGGTGCCCATTCAGCTCCTGTGGCTCCAGCTCCACATTTTGAGCCAAAACATGATGGCCCAGAGCATCGCTTGGCTCCTCCTCCACGCCGATTCGGTCATGATTTAAGACCTCGTTTTGTAGAGCATTATTAAAAAACAGAATTAAATGAAATCTAGGCTAATTGCTTTAGTTCTAGACAAGAAATATAAGTTTAAAAAATACTTTTGAAACAACTTTGATAATGACAAAAGGTTTATTTATGAAGTTAAAGATTGTCTTATTAGTCATCATCAATTTAGGCCTGATTTCTCAGGCGCAAGCTGGTATGGGCTTCTACTTTGATGATGACGATACTTCATTTTCAATAAGTTCTGGTCGTAGACATCATTATGCGCCTCCGCCTCCTCCTTCAGTAGTGGTATTGCCCCCATCTCCTGGTCCTCACTACGCACCTCCACCACCACCTCCTCCTCGTCAGTTCGGTCCTGGTCCTTGGGATGATCCAAGAGGTTTTGCTCCACCTCCACCTCCACGTGGTCCACATGGTCACCATCATAGACATTTCCGCTAACCTTAGAAAAGAGAGTCTTAATCAAGGCTCTCTTGATTTTTTTTCTTACGCTTTATTAATCTTACCTTTCAACTTTGTGGGAGATCTTGTAATTAAGTTACAAAACAGAGCATTAAAATTTTCTAATGCACTCTTTATATGCAAAATAGTTCAATTTTCATAAAATAAGGACAATTAACCATTAAAGCTCCATAATATTGACATTATCTTTTATGGAGAAAACTCATGTCAGTAAAATCAAAAATATGTGGCGCACTTTTAGGCGTTATTGTTTCTATGTATTCTTTTAATTCTTATGCACAAGAAACCATCCATGTAGGAACAGAGCCTACCTTTGCTCCATTTGGTTTTGTTGATGATAAAACTTCAGAAATTGTAGGTTTTGATATTGATGTTATCAATGCTATCGGAAAAGCTGCAGATCTTAATGTTGTAGTTGAATCAATGCAGTTTGACGGTTTAATTCCTTCAATCTTATCAAACTCTATTGATGCAGCTATTTCTGGTATGACTAAGAACCCAGAGCGTGAAAAGATGGTTTTATTCTCAGATCCTTACTATGTAGCAGGTCAGGATCTAATGGTAAGAAAAGATTCTGTTGGCAAGTACAAGGACATGAAAGCTTTAGAGGGTAAAGGCGTTTGTGTACAGTTAGGCTCTGTTGGTGCAATCGTAGCTGAAGGCATTAAAGATGCTAAAGTGAAAAACTTTAATACCGTAACCGAAGCTTATATGGAGCTTAAAAAGCACGGCTGTGAAGCTGTTATCACTGGTACACCTGTAAATCAGTTCTATTTAGTACAGACAGGCGATAAAGAGCTTGTACATGTCCCAGAGAGTGTGGTTCGTGCTGCAGATTTGGGTATTGTAACCAATAAGAAAAACACAGCTTTAATGGAAAAGATTAACGCAGGTCTTAAAAAGATCAAAGAAGATGGTACTTACGATAAGATCTACAACAAATGGTTTAAGTAGTAAGTACTGATAGATTTTAAGAGGGAGGCTAAAGCCTCCCTTTTTTATTAAAGCTCACAATTTCGTGATTTACGACAATTAAGCTTATTCGTTAAATAAAATTCCGTCGGCCACTTCTTTAGCCTTAGCTTCACCCTCAAGAGCTTTTAACAACTCCAAAGCAAATGGAATTGCATAGTTAGGACCACGACCTGTAATGATGTTTTCTTCAGGATTTACACTTACAGGCTTTTCACTGAATTTAGCTCCACACTCACAACCAGGGTAGGTTGATGCCTTTTCAGTATTCTTTAAAATACCGCATGAATAGAGAATGAATCCAGGAGCAGCACAGATAGCTCCAATTAGTCCTTTCTTTTCTTTTTGAGACTTTAACATATCAATTAGCTTTTGACAGCCTGAATAACTCTTAGTACCAGGTCCACCAGGAACGACGATAAGATCAAAGTCCTCATTAACATCTTCAATGTTCTGCTGACATAAGAGGGTGGATCCATGAGCTAGGTTTACCAAGCGAGAACCATCTGCACTTACAGATGCGGTTACTACATTTACACCGCCTCTTTTTAAGATATCTAATACAGCAGTAGACTCAATGTCTTCTGTTCCCTGAGTATATACAATTAAAGCTTTTGACATGGTTATCTCCTTATCTAATATATTTAAGATCATATAAATTTCATTAGAAAATTCAATAAGAAGATTTAAAAAATGCGAGATAGAGGGGATAAAAAAAGCAACCATCTGGTTGCCTGTATTATTTTTGGCTCCTCCTGCGGGACTTGAACCTGCGACATACGGATTAACAGTCCGCCGTTCTACCGACTGAACTAAGGAGGAAC
>ERZ857521.2314-NODE-2314-length-18647-cov-3.312339_pt1 | contig 18647 bp, 17 predicted proteins | sample MGYA00519701_ERZ857521 | MGnify/ENA primary metagenome ERZ857521 (study PRJEB31778, sample SAMEA3449346) | human gut metagenome | biome: human gut; feature: human-associated habitat; material: faeces | place: United Kingdom | collected 2010/2012 ...
CGGTGATGAAACGCTGGAGTTTCGCGATTTTGACAGGCGCGTCCAGCCGCGACCGGGCACAGGCGCCTTCGCACAGTTCGTTGACCGGACAGATGCGGGAACAGCTCGCTCCCAGCGGATTGTTTTCCCGGATGGTCTCTGCCGCTCCCCAGAGGTTCGAGAAACGCAACGAGCGGATGAATCGGGCCGGATCGGTTCCGGCCGGGCAGGCGGCGCTGCATGGTGCATCGTGGCAGAGCAGGCAGCGCGCCGCTTCGGCCATGGCGGCGCGGGCGTCGAGGTCCTTGCGCTTTTCCTCCGGGAGAGAGAGAAGCGTGATGTCCTCCCGCCCGGCGAGGCGCTCTCTGACCCGCAGGCCCGTGGTTCCCTGGTCGCCGTCAATGAATACGGTGAACATGGCTTACAGCTTTCCCTTCAGAAGCATTGCCCGCGCGGCGATGGGCAGGCCAAAGAGATTGATGAAGCCGGCAGCGTCCTTCTGGTCGTAGACGTGGTCCTCACCGAAGGTGGCGATCTCCTCGCTGTAGAGCGAATAGGGAGAAGTGACGCCGGCATTGATGATGTTGCCCTTGTAGAGCTTGAGTTTGACTTCGCCGGTGACGGTCTTTTGCGTTTCGGTCACAAAGGCGGCGAGCGCCTCACGCAGCGGGGTGAACCACTGGCCGAAGTAAACCAGCTCAGCATAGCGGTTGGCGACCAGCTCCTTGTAGTGCTGGGTATCGCGGTCCAGGCAGATGGTCTCCAGCACCTGATGCGCGCGGTAGAGGATGGTGCCGCCGGGGGTTTCGTACACGCCGCGGCTCTTCATGCCCACGAGGCGGTTTTCCACCAGGTCGCACAGGCCTACGCCGTTTTCGCCGCCCAGCTTGTTGAGGTATTCCATCATGGCGACGGGATCGAGCTGCTTTCCGTCAACCGCTACGGGGATGCCCTTTTCAAACGAAAGGGTCACATAGGTGGGCTTATCGGGGGCCATCTCAGGGCTGACGCCCATTTCCAGGAAGCCGGGCTTGTTGTACTGCGGCTCGTTGGCCGGGTCCTCCAGGTCCAGGCCCTCATGGCTCAGGTGCCAGAGGTTCTTGTCCTTGGAGTAGTTGGTCTCGCGGTTGATTTTGAGAGGAACGTTATGCTTTTCGGCATACTCGATTTCCTCTTCACGGCTCTTGATGTCCCACTCACGCCACGGGGCGATGATGGTCAGCTCGGGCGCAAAGGCCTTGATGGTCAGCTCGAAGCGGACCTGGTCATTGCCTTTGCCGGTGCAGCCGTGGCAAATGGCGTCCGCGCCTTCCTTTTTGGCGATCTCCACGATGCGCTTGGCGATGATGGGCCGTGCAAAGCTGGTGCCAAGCAGGTATTCGCCCTCGTACACCGCGCCCGCCTGCATGGTGGGGTAGATGTAGTCGGTGATAAATTCTTTCTTCAGGTCCTCCACATAGAGCTTGCTGGCGCCGGTCTTGAGGGCTTTTTCCTCCAGTCCGTCCAGCTCCGTGCCCTGGCCTACGTCGCCGGAGACGGCGATCACTTCGCAGTTGTTATAGTTCTCCTTGAGCCAGGGGATGATGATGGAGGTGTCCAGTCCGCCGGAATATGCGAGTACAACTTTTTTAATATCCTTCTTGGCCTTGGGTGCCATAGCAAATGCCTCCTTGAATGTTTATGCATGTATTATGCATATTATGCAGATGGTTGTCAAGGGGTCAAAAGCATTTTTTTGGAGAATCCGCGGCACATCTTTTGTGAGGAGACCACAAAAAAGGAAGAAAACCAGATGAAACGGGTTTTCTTCCTTATGATTTTGTGGGAAGTGGCGCGTGCTTCAGCCCCGTGCCGGCAGCCGCAGGCGAATGACGCCGGGAAGGGCTTTAAGCTGGGTCTGAAGCATGTCGTCGGGCTCGCGGTCCAGTTCCAGCACGGTCACGGCCATGTCGCGGCGGCTTTTGTTGAGCATGTTGTTGATGTTGATCTTGCGCGCGCCGATGGCGGCGGAGATGGCGGACACCATGCCGGGCTCGTTTTCGTGGATGATGAGCACGCGCACGCCCTCGCTGTGACCCAGGAGGATCTCCGGGAAATTGACGGAATTGCGGATCTGGCCGTCCTCCAGATAGTCGCGCAGCTCGCGGGCGGCCATGTCGGCGCAGTTGACCTCGCTTTCGGGCGTGGAGGCGCCCAGGTGCGGAATGGCGACTGCGTTCTTCATCCTGAGCACGTCCTGGGTGGGGAAGTCGGTCACATAGCTGGCAACCTTGCCGCTTTCCAGCGCGGCGGCCAGCGATTCGGCGTCGGCGAGCTCGGCACGGCTGAAGTTGAGCAGGTGCACGCCGTCTTTCATCTGGGCGATGGCGCTTTCGCCGAGCATGCCGCGGGTAGCGTCGGTGAGGGGTACGTGCACGGTGATGTAATCCGCGGTGCGGTAGATCTCATCCACGGAGGAGGAACGCTTGATGGCGCGGCTGAGCGACCAGGCGCTTTCCACGCTGATGAAGGGGTCGTAACCGATGACGTTCATGCCCAGGCCCTGCGCGGCGGCGTTGGCCACGATGGCGCCGATGGCGCCCAGACCGATCACGCCCAGCGTCTTTCCGCGGACTTCGGGACCGGCGAACTGAGCCTTGCCCTTTTCCACCAGCTTGGCGACCTCCGCGCCCTGTCCGTTCAGAGTGCGCGCCCAGTCGATGCCGCCGGCCACGTTACGGCTGCCCAGCATCAGGCCGCAGATGACCAGCTCGGCCACGGCGTTGGCATTGGCGCCGGGGGTGTTGAAAACCACGATGCCGCGCCTGGTGCACTCGTCGATGGGGATGTTGTTGGTACCCGCGCCCGCGCGCGCGATGGCCAGCAGGCTGTCGGGCAGGTCCATGTCATGCATGGAGGCAGAGCGAACCAGAATGCCGTCCGGCACGGGCTCCTCCTTGGCAATGAGATAGCGCTCGGCGGTCAGGCTCTGATGGATAACGTCGGAAATATTGTTGAGCGTCTGAATCTTATACATCATGCATTCTCCTTCTCAAAGGCCTTCATCACTTCGACCAGCTTCTTCACGCCCTCTACCGGCATGGCGTTGTAGATGCTGGCGCGCATGCCGCCCACGCTGCGGTGGCCCTTGAGGTTGACCAGGCCGTTTTTGGCGGCATACTTGACAAAGGCCGCGTCCTTGTCGGCGTCGCCGGTAACAAAGGTCACGTTCATCAGCGAGCGGCAGTCCCTGCGGGCGGGCGCCTTGAACAGCGCGCTCTGATCCAGGTAGTCGTAGAGAAGCCCCGCCTTGTACTTGTTCTGCTCATAGATGGCGTTAACGCCGCCCAGGCCCTTGAGCCACTCAAAGCCCAGGCCCGCCATGTAGATGCCATACGTGTTGGGGGTGTTGAGCATGCTGTCGTTCTTGCTTTCCAGCGCCCAGCTCATCAGCTTGGGGCACTTGGGGTCCTCGTGGCCCATCAGGTCGCGGCGCACGATCACGATGCACAGGCCCGCGGGGCCGATGTTCTTCTGCGCGCCGGCGAAGATCACGCCGAACTTCGTCACGTCGAAGGGCTCGGAGAGGATGTTGGAGCTCATGTCGGCCACCAGCGGCACATTGCCGGTATCGGGGATAGCGGTATAGCGGGTGCCGTAGATGGTATTGTTGGTGGTGATGTAGGCGTAGTCCGCGTCCGGGCGCCAGTCGAAGGTATCGGGCACATAGGTGTAGGTATCCTCACGGGAGGAAGCGGCAATGTGCACGTCCGCGTATTTCTTGGCTTCCTCGGCGGCCAGGTGGGCAAAGTTGCCGCTGTCCACATAATCGGCCTTGCCGGTGGAGAGCAGGTTCAGCGGTACGGCGCTGAACTGAAGCGTCGCGCCGCCCTGCAAAAACAGGATTTCATAATCGTCCGGCACATTCATCAGCTCCTTGAGGAGCGCTTTGGTGCGGTCGAAGATTTCGATGTACATGCCGCTGCGGTGGCTCATCTCCATGACGCTCATGCCGCGTCCGGGATAACAAACCAGTTCATCAGCAGCCTTTTTGAGCACGCTTTCGGCGATCATCGCGGGACCTGCGGAAAAATTATATACGCGTTCCTCCATGTGATAGCATCCTCCCTGTTTGATTTGCCGGGCTTTCGGTCTTGCGGGACATTTTTTGCCCTATTGGCGACATTTTGACCGGTTGGGTCTGTTATACACCAAATCAGCGGGAATTGCAAGAGGAAAAACGAATTTTCTTTTGTGCAAAATATAGATGCGCCTGGAAGGCCCACTGCTTGGAGCCGGGGTTATGCGCCATGCCGGCGCTGGTTGCGCAGGGTTTCAAGCTCCTCGCGCAGGCGGGCTTCCCGGCGGTCCAGATCATCGCGAAACGCCTGACGCCGGGCTTTGAGATCGCGGGAAAGCTGAGCACGCCTGGCTCTGATATCCGCCAGCAGACGGCGGTTATACAGCCGTGCGTAGGGGAAGGCGTGAAGCGCGCGGCGGGCCAGCATGCCCTGTCGGATGAGCGCCTCGCGCACGCTCTGGGTGAGGGCTTCGGTGCTGTCGCCCTCGCAGTGCTCCGCAGTCTTGCGGATTTTGCCCAGGATGGTAGCCGAAAGCACGGTATCCCCCAAAAGCAGCGCACACAGTCCCAGGCACAGGCCGTCCATCCACGCCTGCGGCAGGCGCAGATAGAGTCCGAACAGCACCGGCCGGGCCACATATACCATGCCCAGGCCCATCAGCCCGAAGGGAATCAGCGTGCCCGCGCAGACGCGGCCGTTGAGGTTGAAGCGGCGGTGGCTGTAATCCCACCAACGGGCGTGGAACAGTTTTTCCATGGCATAGCTGGTGAGGTATTCCAACGTGCCGCACACGGCCATGGCGAGCACGAACACGGCCGGCGGGCTGGCGGAAAACGGCGTGAGCAGCGCCGTGACCAGCACTGCCCCAAAGCCGTAGATGGGGCAGTAGGGGCCGATCAGAAATCCCCGGTTGATGAAGCGGCCAAACTGAATCAGCTTACAGACCACCTCCATCACCCAGCCCAGAAAGGCGCCCGTGAAGAACAGCAGGATGTAACATTCCAACGTAAGACGCATAAGTGCGGCCTCCTTTGTATCCTATGCGGATGTCCTTATGATAGCGTACCAAAAACGGTTGACAAAGGGGTGGGAGCGCGGACGGACAGGGGCGGGACTTTGACTTTTTTCCATCCCGCGGCTATAATGGCGGCAGCAAGGGAGGCAGAGAAAGCATGAGCGATTTTGCCTGGCTGGACGGATACCTGCGCCAAAAACCCGGAACCGTCTGGGATTACAAGCCCGAGTGGGGCTGGGACCGCTATCGGATCGCGCAGAGGCTTTATGCCGCCATCTGCCTTCCCGGTCCTGTTTATGCGAGGGAATATGCGGGGCATCCGCTGCTTACGCTCAAATGCGACCCGCTGGAATCCGAGCTGCTGCGCGCCGCCTGCCCGGACATTCTGCCGGGTTTCTATACGGACAAGCGCACCTGGATTTCCATCCGCCTGGACGGCGGGGTGGAGCGAGAGCGCATCCTGCGCCTGTGCGATGCGTCCTACGACCTGGTATTCGCCAGGCTGACACGCCGGGCACGCATGGAAATTATGGATGACGGGACGTAAATTGTTGCGCTTGTCCTTGACCCTCTGTAGCAGATGGGCTACAATGAGGATATCTGGGACCCGGCAGAGATGAATCAACAAAAGGAGGCTCCTTTCATGAGCATTTCACAACGCCCGTTCGGCGTCACACCCAATGGCGAGAAGGTAACGGAATATACCATGACCAACCGGGACGGGGCCAGCGTATCCATGCTGGACTTTGGCGGAATCATCACGCGCATTCTGGTTCCGGACCGGGACGGAAAGCTGGACGATGTAAGCCTGAGCTTTGACGACATCGATGTGTATGCACAGGGCCGCAGCGGCAGCATGGGCATGCTCATCGGCCGGGTGGGCAACCGCATCCGCGGCGCGTCCTTCGAGCTGGAGGGCCGGACCTATACGCTGCCCAAAAACAACAACGGCAACTGTCTGCACGGCGGCATGGGCTTCGGCCTGCGCATGTGGCAGGCAAGGCCGGTCCTGGCGGAGGGCGGCGACGCGCTGGAGCTGACGCTGACCAGCCAGGATGGCGACCAGGGCTTCCCCGGTACGCTGAAAGTAAAGGTGACCTATACCTTTACCGACCACAACGAGCTGGGCATCCACTATCAGGCCAGCACCGACAAGACCACCCTGTGCAGCCTGACCAATCACGCCTATTTCAATCTGGACGGCCATGCCAGCGGGAGCGTGCGCGACCTGGAGATGCAAATCAATGCCGATCTGGTCACCGAGGTGGGCGAGGGACTGATCCCTACCGGGCGGCTGCTGCCGGTCAGTGAGGTGCCCTACAACTTTACCTCTCCCACCCGCATCGGGGATGTGCTGGACAAAATGCCCGAATGCCCCGGCATGACCATGGCAAAAGGCGTGGACTTCAACTTCTGCGCGGGCCGCGACCGTGAAACCAAGGTAATTGCCACGCTCTATTCCCCCAAAACCGGCCGCGTCATGGACGTGATCACCGATCAGCCGGGCGTGCAGTGCTATACAGGCAACCATCTGGACAACGATGGCAAGGACGGTGTGCATTACGGCCCATATGCCGGCGTGTGCCTGGAAACGCAGCACTATCCGGATGCCATTCATCATCCGCATTTCCCCAGCGTCGTGCTCAGGCCGCAGGATACCTACGATACCCTGACCATCTATCGCTTTGGCGTGCGGTAAAGGGAGGCGCCCATGGCCCCGATCAATCAAACGCTTCTTTCCCCCGGCCCGCTGCTGAATGCACGCGGCGCGCTCGTTGAGGCAGGCTACGCCACCTCGCTGGTCAGGCGCTACGATCGCGCCGCAATCCGCGCGTGCGGGCTGCGCATCAAGGAATGGGATTACTACTGCATCACCGGCGGCGATACGGTGCTGGCGTTGACCATTGCCGACAATAGCTACATGGGTCTGGAAAGCGTCAGCCTGATTGACTTGGGCACCCGCTGGCAGCACACGCGCAGCTTCATGCGCCTGATGCCTCTGGGCCGAACGGGCCTGCCGCCTGCCAGCGGTCAGGGAAGTGTCGCCGTGGAGCGCCCCGGATATGCCCTGCGCTTTGACAATGACGGCATGCGCCGGGAGCTGATCGTACGGGTGGATGACTTCCGGGAGCACAAGCCCCTGACCGCGCGTGTGACGCTCACCGGCGCGCCGAGGGACAGCATGGTGATTGCCACGCCCTTTGCCGGACATCCGCGCGCCTTTTACTACAACCAGAAGATCAACTGCCTGCGCGCAGCGGGCGAGGTGGTATTTGACGGGGAAACCCGCCGGTTTGACCCCGAGACGGCAACGGCGGTGCTGGACTGGGGCCGGGGCGTGTGGACCTATCAAAACACCTGGTACTGGGGCAGCGCCAGCGGCTATGTGGACGGTGTGCCGTTCGGGATGAACCTGGGCTACGGCTTTGGCGATACCCGCGCCGCCACGGAAAACATGCTCCTGTATGACGGCGTTGCCCACAAGCTGGATCAGGTGGATTTCGGCATTCCCAAAGATGCCGCGGGCAAAGACGACCTGCTGGCGCCCTGGCACGTAACGGACAACCTGGGCCGCCTGGATCTGACCTTCACGCCCATTCTGGACCGCGCTGCTTACACGGGCGCGGTGGTGCTGGAAAGCAATCAGCATCAGGTGTTTGGTCGCTTCGACGGCACGGCTGTGCTGGATGATGGGACGGCGCTGACCATCCGTGGCCTGCGCGGTTTTGCTGAAAAGGTCAAAAACCGCTGGTAAGAGTCCAATGCGCCCTTGCCCGCGAAATCATGGAGGAACCGAATTGCGCAAACTGCTGATTTTCTGCTGCTGCCTGCTTCTGATTCTCACGTGCCTGCCAGCCGGGATGGCGGCAACCATTTCCGGCCGCGGGTACGAGGACTTTGAATTGTGCTATGCCGACAATCTGGACTTTATCAACCAGAACACCGGCCGCCACCTGCTGCCGCTGGTTCTGGCCAAGGGCGAGGCCAACGCCGACGGAGGGCACCGCATGTACGAGCTGCTGGGCGATGTGCTGCGTGTGACCATCCGGCTGGACCAGAGCAATCAGATCATTGAAAGGTGTGAGATCGTGCTCACGGCTCCGGCGGGCATGTCCTATGGCACATCCGAGTACAATGATTTTGTCACGTCGGGCTATCACAGCTACGCGCTGCTCATGGCCATGCACACCGCGGCCGACCCTGCGGTGCGCTATGGGCTGGTCACCGCGGTCAATGACGGATTGCTTGCGGGCGAGGGAACCTATGCCACGCAGGTGGGGGTCTATACCCTTAACTGCACGCGTGCGGACAACGTGGCGACCCTCACCTTTGAAAACACCCTGGCCGCAACGCCGGAGCCACAGGCCACGCCCGACGGCACGGCGCCGGAGGAGGAAGGCGTCAACGAGGAGGAAGGAAGCCTGGCCGGATGATGACAGATAAGGCAAAAGCCGGGAGCGTTCTGCGCTGAGCAAAACGCTTCCGGCTTCCTGATTTTTGCCGGACTTTATCCATCGGCGCGCATTTTGGCAAAGGCGATGATGATATCCGCCACATCCTCCGGCTGGCGGCCGTCCGTGCGGAGCATCAGGTCGTAATTGCTGCGCATGCCCCAGTTGCCGTCGGCAAAGAAGTTGTAATAGCTGCGGCGCTGCCGGTCCGTCTTGCGGATCAGCTCTCGGGCATGCTCGCGGTCCACCTTTTCCACACGCATGATGCGCGCGATGCGCCGCTCTTCCGACGCATAGATAAAAATGTGCGTCACTCCCGGACGGTCCTTGAGCACATAGTCCGCGCACCGGCCCACGATTACGCCCGGACCCTCCGCGGCAATTTTGGTGATGGCGTCAAACTGGGCCAAAAACACCCGCTGGTTCAGCGGCATCTGCAGGCCCATGCCGCCCGCACCCACATGCAGGCTCGCGCCCGCGCTGCCCGCCAGCATGCCGCTGACGGTGTTTTTTTCGTCGTGACGCTCCAAAAGCTCGTGACAAAGACCGCTTTCTTCCGCCGCACGGGTCAGGATTTCTTTATCATAGAAGGGAACACCCAATTTATCGGCTACCAGCTTGCCAATTTCACGCCCGCCGCTGCCATACTCGCGTCCAATAGTGATGATGGGGTCCATATAAAAACACCTCCGAAGGTTTGTTCTATTCAAGTTCTATAACGACATTATACATCACATGCCGGAAAAGTTCAATGAAAACCGCACAATCGCGCATCAAACCCGGCATAGGCCGCGCGAAGCGTTGACATTCCCGGCATGCGCTGGTAAAATAGCCACAATCCTTAATGATAACGAAAGGGTGGGTAAGTTCGATGCTGGAGGAGAACATTCGCACAGGCCTTACATTTGACGACGTGCTCCTGGTGCCCCGTGCAAGCAGCGTGCTTCCGCGGGATGTGGACACCTCGACCATGCTGACCCCAACCATCAAGCTCAACGTCCCTCTGTTGAGCGCGGCCATGGATACCGTGACCGACGCGCGGCTGGCCATTGCCATGGCGCGTGAGGGCGGTCTGGGCATCATTCACAAAAACATGACCATTGATGAGCAGGCTACGCAGGTGGACAAGGTCAAGCGCAGCGAGCATGGCGTGATCACCGATCCGTTCTTCCTCTCGCCCGATCACCTGATTCGCGATGCGGAGGCCCTGATGGCCAAGTACCGCATTTCCGGCGTGCCCATTACCCGGGGCAAGAAGCTCGTGGGCATTCTGACCAACCGCGACCTGCGCTTTGAAACCGACGACAGCCGGCGCATCGAAGAGGTCATGACCTCCGAAAACCTGATCACCGCGCCCGTGGGGACCACGCTGGAGGAGGCCAAAAAGATTCTGGCTGCGCACCGCATCGAAAAGCTGCCCATCGTCAACGATCAGTTTGAGCTGTGCGGTCTGATCACCATCAAGGACATCGAAAAGAGCACCAAGTATCCCAACTCCGCCAAGGACCAGAAGGGCCGCCTGCTGTGCGGCGCGGCGGTGGGCATCACCAAGGACAGCATGCTGCGCGTGGAGGCGCTGGTCAATGCCAAGGTGGATGTGATTTCCATCGACTCGGCGCACGCCCACAACATCGAAGTGATCAACAAGGTCCGCGAGCTGCGCGCCGCCTTCCCGGACCTGTGCATCATCGCGGGCAACGTCGCCACGGCCGAGGCCACCCGCGCCCTCATTGAAGCGGGCGCGAGCTGTATCAAGGTGGGCATTGGACCCGGCTCCATCTGCACCACGCGGGTGATCGCAGGTATCGGTGTACCGCAGCTCACCGCGATCAGCGACTGTGCAAAAGAAGCGGACAAGTATGGCGTAACCGTGATCGCCGATGGCGGCATCAAGTATTCCGGCGACATTCCCAAGGCCATCGCGGGCGGCGCGAGCGCCGTCATGATCGGCAGCCTCTTTGCCGGTGTGGACGAGAGCCCGGGAGATATGGAAATCTATCAGGGCCGCAGCTTCAAGGTGTACCGTGGCATGGGCAGCCTGGGCGCCATGGCACAGGCCCACGGCTCCAGCGACCGCTATTTCCAGGAGCCCGACAAGAAGCTGGTACCTGAAGGCGTGGAGGGTCGCGTGCCTTATAAGGGACCACTGGCCGATACGGTCTATCAGCTGGTGGGCGGCCTGCGCTCCAGCATGGGTTACTGCGGCACGCCGACCATTGAGCACCTGCGCAGGGAGGGGCAGTTTATCCGCATCACCGGAGCGGGCCTGAAGGAGAGCCATCCGCACGATATTTCCATTACCAAGGAAAGCCCCAATTATTCTACCAGGGAGTAAGCCAAGGAGCAGGCAGCGCGGCATATGGCGCCGGCTGTCTCTGGGTGAAAATCAATTAAATACACGGAAACGCAGGCTCCAAAGGGCCTGCGTTTCTGCTGCACCGAAGTGGCGTTAGCTGCTTTTTTCCAGCGCTATGCACAGGGCGTGGGCGAAGTCCAGCTGATAGGCGCCAACCACGCCTTCCGGCTTTTCCACATCAGGAGCATAGGATGGGGAGGCTTTATCCCAATGAGGATCGTGCGCCAAAAACGGAGCCAGATAGACGCGCCGTGGCAGTTCGCCAGCGACAGGAACGAGTGAAAGACAAAAGGAAAAGTCCTGCGCGCCTTCCTGATCCCAGGTCAGGACATTGCTGAGCACGCACTGCCCGTCAGGGTCGGCGAGGATGAATCCCTGCCTGAGGAACGTTTCGGCGCCTTCGCCGGAAAGCCGGCCCTCCATCCGGCCGCCTGTGTGTGTCAGATCGAAGCGGCTGATCGTCAGCGTCAGGTTGTCAAACGCATATTCGGTCTGCACGGGACGTACGTGGGTGAGCTGGTCAGGGTCCAGCGTCACATCCAGCTCAAGGCTGATTTGTCCGGCAAGCTCGGCCCAGCCCAGCTCCCGGTAGGCCTGGGCGTAGATCTCCGAGCTGGACCGGTCTGCCGTGGCGTTCAGGCTGTACGCCTCGGGGCGGAACAGCTCCAGAGATACATAGCCGGTTTTATCGGTTACAAGCCGGTCGGAGGCTTCCGACACGTTCATGCCCTCGTAATCGCCATAATTGACCAGTCGGGGAGAATGGATAGGACGCCACACGGCAATGTCGATTCTCAGGGATGCTTCCCCCTGGGGAATCGGCGCCGTGCCAAGATACTTGCCCTGTCCGTCAAACTCATAGAGCGCCTCCGCCTCGTTGTAGGCCGAAATACTCATGGGAAGTGCAAGGCCGTCCAATGTACCGCCCAGCAGATATCCGGCGGTGCCGGCGCCTTCGGTGAACAGCGTGCTTCGCGTAAGCGAACAGCCGTCGAGATACAGACCGTCCACCGTGTACAGGAGCGTTTCTCCGGTTGGATTGGAAAGGGTGAAGGCGGTGTGCAGGGCGCTCCCGTCGTAGAGAAGCTCATCCAGAACGAGCACGCCCAGATCAGAGGCCGTACTTTCATCCGGCGTCTGAATCCGCTCTGCCACATCTCTGGGAGCTGCTGTATCGCCGTAGAGTTCGCCCGCGATCCTCGACTGCACCAGCGCGTAGGCTAGGCCCAGCACCGTGAGTGTGAGCACCAGCACGAGAATGAGGGAAACGGATAGTTTCTTTTTCATGGGCAGTTCTCCTTTCGCTGCAGCGATGATTCGCCGGGCCAGAAAGGGATTTTCCTGCAGCCCGGAAAGCCGGTGGTCGATTGCGGACTGGAGAAGGCGCTTCATTTCCTGGTCATTCAACAGATATCTCTCCCTTCCAGCAGCGTGCGAAGCTTCCCCCTGGCGCGCTTCAGCCTCCCGGATACCGATGATTGGGAAATGCCCAGCGAAACGGCAATTTCCGTTACGGTCATGTCCTGATAGTAATACAGGAGGATCACCTCCCGCAATTTGCGCGGAAGCTGTATCACCTGCGTGACGAGCTCTTCCTCCGCCGGTGCGAAGGGCTCCGCCGCCTGCGGCAGCAGTTCGGGGATACGGCGCGGGTCGATGCTGCGCAGCCGGTGCGCGCGGCGAAGGTCGCAGCAGGTATTCATGGCGATCTTCATCAGCCACGTCTTTTCGCTGCATTCTCCTCGGAACGATGCCAAACTCCTGTAGGCCTTGAGAAAGGTCTCCTGCACCGCATCCTCTGCCAGTGTTCTGTCGCGCAGATAGATAAAGCAGGTGCGAAGAAGTGGTTGCTGGTACTGGAGGACCAGACGCTCCAATTCATGGTTCGGGTCTTGAGCCCGATCAGGGCCCTTGATGCGGCTCATGCGGTTCCCTCACCTCCTTGCACCTCTATTGACGAAAACAAACTCAAAAATATCGTATCATATTCATAACGTAAAATGTTTTTCTTTTTTACGTGCGTGCGCCTGTTGCCGCGCGGGGGAGCAGGCTCCCTGGGACTGTACGTGTAAATTTCCGGATTTCCCCTGCCCAAGGGCGCACGGGTATGCTATAATGAAAGATGATTCCCAGAATATCAGCTGAAAGGAATTTTGCCGATGAGCCTGTATCGACGCGTGATCGCTCTTTGCACATGCCTGCTCCTGCTGGCAGCAGCTTTTTCCGCGCTGGCGGAGGAAACGGACCCCGTCATGACTGCTGAGGAGGCCGAAGCCGCCGGTATCGAGGTGGAGGGTATTGCGACGGAGGATGAGGATGAAACGGCCGTTGCCGACGCGGAGGATCAGCCGGCGAGCATCGAGGGTCTGACGCCGCTGTACACCACCAAGATCAAGCCCTTTGTAGCCTCGGGCAAGGCCATTCGCATGCGCGCCCTGCAGGACGGCGAAAGCGACGTGGTCTGCGTGATTGACGCAGGCGAAACGATCACGGTCTACGCGGTGTATCCCTCCTACGTGCTGGCGGAGTATAACGGCTATGTAGGCTATATCATTCGCACCTGGGTAGACGAGAATATGACGACGCTGGACCCGGAGAATACCCCTCCGTACGGCGTGGTGACGTCCAAATATGTGGCTACGCTCACCGAAACGGCCAACATCTACGCCGAACCGTCGCTCAGCGCTGAGATCAACGATATCCATCCCGGCGCAGGCAGCAAAATCGCCATTTTGGACTTCGTGGACGGTTTTGCCAAGGTGCTGGTGTGGCGCAGCTATGGGTACATCGACGCGCGCGTGCTGACCGACCTGGTGATGGTGGCCCAGGGCGACGAGCCCATGAGCGATGAAACCCCCATCGCGGCGTTTTGCAGCTTCTTTGAGTACAATACGGGCGCTGAGGGGAACGATGGCCGCTGCAAAAACATCGTGCGCAGCTGCGAATCCATGACCCGCCTGATGCAGCCCGGCGAAAGCCTGGATTTTAACGCGCAGGTCGGTCCCTATAAAAAGAACAATGGGTACTTCCCGGCCCCCGTGCTCATCGACGGCGGAACCCAGATCGGCTACGGCGGCGGTACCTGCCAGAGCAGCAGCACGCTGTACAATGCCATCCGGCAGGTGCCGGGCATCACGGTGCTGATGCGCCGGCCGCATGGACCAGGCTGCGCGCGGTATCTGCCCATGCATCAGGATGCGGCGGTGGGAAATGACTCGCTGAATCTGGTGTTCCGAAACGATTGCGAATATCCCATCTACGTGCTGGCGGAAAGCACCGGTGAGGGTACCCTGTGCATCCAGATCTTCCGGGCGGACTGAGGAGGAGCAACGAAATGAACATCAGAGCGCTGGGCGCGACGGGCATTCGCGTGGGCGAAATCGGCATGGGATGCGAGGGCTTTATCGGCAAAACCCGGCAGGAAGTGCGCGAATTCCTGGACGTGATGGAACGCTCGGGCGCCAATCTCATCGACCTGTATTCCCCCGATCCGGAAATGCGTTCGGCGCTGGGAGAGGCGATGGCCGGCCGGCGGGACAGCTTTGTGCTCCAGGCGCATTTGTGCACGATCTGGAAAGACGGGCAGTACGAGCGCACCCGCGATATCGGGGAGGTGCGTCAGAGCTTTGAGGATCAGCTGGCGCGCCTGGGCACTTCATGGGTGGATATCGCCATGATCCACTACGTGGATTCGGTAAGCGACTGGAACGCCGTGGAGAGCGGCGAGGTGATGCGCTACGCACAGGCGCTCAGACGCGAGGGACGGGCACGGGCGGTCGGGCTGTCCAGCCACAACCCCGCGGCGGCGCGGCTGGCGGTGGAGAGCGGGAAAATCGATGTGCTGATGTTCAGTGTCAACCCCTGCTACGACCTGCTGCCTGCCAACGAGGATGTGGAGCGTCTCTGGGCGGCGGAGAGCTATGCCGGTCCGCTGGTCAATATGGACCCGGAGCGGGAGGCGCTTTACGAGGCATGCCAACGGCGGGGCGTGGGCATCACGGTGATGAAGGCCTTCGGCGGAGGCGATTTGCTGAGCGCCGCACTTTCGCCTGCCGGAAAGGCGTTGACGCCGTATGAATGCCTGCACTACGCGCTTACGCGTCCGGCGGTGGCGGCAGTCCTGTGCGGAGCGCGCACGCTGGAGCAGCTGAAAGACGCCCTGGCCTATGAGACTGCCTCGCCCGGGGAGAAGGATTATGCGGCGGCGCTGGCCGCTTTGCCCAAGATCAGCTGGCAGGGGCATTGTATGTACTGCGGTCATTGCGCGCCATGCCCCAGCGGCATTTCCGTGGCGGAGGTGACCAAGTTTCTCAACCTGGCGCGCGCACAGGGTGAGACGCCGGAAACTGTGCGGGAGCACTACCGGGCGCTCAGCCATCATGCGAGCGAATGCGTGCGATGCGGTGCGTGTGAAAAGCGATGTCCCTTCGGGGTGCCTGTGAGAGAGAACATGGCACGGGCGACGGAGATTTTCGGATACTGAGGAAAGCAGCCGGGGCCCCTGCTGCTTTCCGGGAAGGGTTGAGCCGGCGGGAGAACGTTGTCCCAATGCGATTGCCCCCGGCAAGATAAGCCTCTCAAAGAATGCCCCACAACGACCAAAGACCGCCCCGCAGCCCCTCGGCCGCCCGGCGGTCTTTGTTTTTCCGCATCTTTCACGCCCCGGTATTGGTCTGCGGCTGGGATACCATTGCGTTGCCGCCGCCGGTGATGGAGCTTCCAATATCCAGCACCTGCGTCTGCAATTCTTCAAAGGTGATCTGGCCGTTGTTGAGACTCTCGCGCAGCTGATCAATTTTGTTCATGATGGCTTCGTCGTCCGTTACGTGCACGGCGGTAATGGTCTTGTCCATTGCCTCCACGCGGGATTTGACCATTTCCACCAGCCGGTCGGTTAAGCCGCCCTGATACTGGGCATCATACGAGATACCCACCAGCGCGATGTTGCCGGCTACGACGGCCTCCGCGTCGTCCAGCTCGCTGAGCTTTTCTACCTCTTCGCTCACATCGTCGCTCAGGCGGCGCGCGTCCTCCACGGTATTCACGCCGGCCGGCTGCACGGTTGCGGAGGGCATGGCGCTGGCTGAGGGCGCCGGTGTGGCTTCCGGCATAGCGGAGGGTGTTACACTCGCGCTGGGAGCAGGGCTGGGCAGGGTATCGGCATTGCTGGCGCAAGCGGAGAACAGCGCCAGGCCGAGCAGGGAGATTACCACAAGGGTCCAGGTTTTTTTCAATGCTGTTCGCCTCCTCGCGGCTATTGTGTGCAGGAGCGGGGGGGCGAATGTGCGACAACTCTTCCCAGCGAGCGACGATCAGCCCTGGCGGTCCAGAGAGCGAATACGCCCGCAGATGAGATTGGTGACATCGCCGGCAAGCTGTATCAGACGCGGATCGCTCAGCATTTCCAGACGCTGGTCCATTCTGCCGGAAATGGCGCTGATCAAATAGGGCGAACCGGTCAGGGACTGCTCGATCAGACCGAAGAGCGGGGCCTCCATGGCATCCGTAAACACACGGGCAGCGCGGATGACTCCGCCGTCCACCTTGAGCTTGACCGTGACCTGCCCCCAGGGAAAGCGCTCCGACACGCTGAAGGTGGAGGCCATTGCCTCGGGATAGATCCATTTTGGATCGGAGAACCGAAGGGTGAGCGCGGCGATGGAACGGCCGTCCAGAATCCGTTCGTCCAGCCAGGCGGGTTGCGCGCCATAGGCACGGGCAAAGGCCCAGTAGAGAGCCTGCTCCAGCTCTTCGACGGTGATGGCGGGGTTCAGCGTGCGCAGGTTGATCGTATGTGCCGCCGTGTCCGGAGGATTGGGGGCGGCAAGATCTCCGCCTCCTGCTGACAGAAACTGTGCCATTTGGTCCAGAGCGGTATCCACATACAGCGTGCCGTGATGCAGCGCCGCCGAACCAGCCTTGAAATATGCGTTGACGCTGAAGCGGCGGCCCGCTGCAAACAGGTCGCCCCGGCCCATGGCCCGCGACTGAATCCCGAACGCACCGACCGCCATCCCCAGAATGCTGAGCTGATGATGGATGTCAAACGCCGTTTTGGGAAGAATAAAGCTGAAATTGAGGGCGCCCCGGTCCTGATAGACCGCTCCGCCGCCACTCAGCCGCCGGGCAATATGCCCGCCTGCGCTTAAAAAGGGGTCGACCCGGCACTCATACAGCGGGTTCTGACACCGGCCGATGGAAATGCAGCGGTCGTTCTGCCACAGATAGAGGATGGCCGTATCCTCCGGAAGCGTGTCCATCAGGTGCTTCTCAATGGCCAGGTTGCGATAGGGTTCGCCTCCAAGGGCGATCAGGCAGGCGGTACGTCGGATCATCTGCTTCCACGGCCTTTCTGAGAATGGTCATCCAAATGCTTTCAAAATGTGATATTTCGGCGGAGACGAGCGGTTCTCCTGCGTAAAGGAAGCAGGCCGCCTCCTTTTGGCATAAAAACGGCACGCGCGTGAAATTCCGCGCGTGCCGCACAGGCGGATCCGTGTCCTGTAGCGGAAATCAGGTCAAAATTTTGCGGAAGTCATTGCCGGGACCCTGCTCGTCATAGACCAGGAACTCGCGCACGTTGAGAGATACCTTCTTGCCGGCCTCAACATCCATGCTGTCGTAGGGATCAGCGATGACGCGAAGCTCCTTGCCGCCACCCAGGTCCACGCGGCAGTCGTTCACATCGCCCAGGTAGAAGTGGCTCTTGATGGTGCCGTTCAACGAACCCTGACCGATGGGAGCGTACTTGACATGTTCGGGACGCACGCCGACGATCACGCGGCCCTTCTTATCTCCCTCATAGGGCAGGCGCTGGCCGCAGCCGTCCAGCTCGATGCAGTCGGCCTTGACCTCTCCCTCCAAAAATTCGATCTTGCCCACGAAGTCGGCCACGAAGGGGTTGGCGGGCTGGGAGTAAATGTCGCGCGGCACGCCGATCTGCTGGATAACGCCGCGGTTGATGACCACGATGCGGTCGCTCATGGCCATGGCCTCCGTCTGGTCATGGGTGACGTAGAGCACGGTAATGCCGGATTCGCGCTGGATCTCCTTGATTTCAAAACGCATGCTTTCACGCAGCTTGGCGTCGAGGTTGGAAAGAGGCTCGTCCAAAAGCAGCAGGGCGGGCTCCGCAACCAGCGCGCGCGCCAGCGCCACGCGCTGCTGCTGACCGCCGGAGAGCTGGCTGGGGATGCGCTGCGCGTACTGGGTCAGGTGCACCATGGCAAGTACGCGATCCACCTTTTTCTGGATGACGTCCTTATCCATCTTTTTGATACGCAGGGGATAGGCCACATTGTCAAACACGGTCATGTGCGGCCATACGGCATAGCTTTGAAAGACCATGCCGATATCGCGCTTTTCGGGCGGGATGAACACCTTGTCGCTGGAAACGACGCGGTCGTCAAATTTCACGCAGCCGCTGGTGGGTTTTTCAAAGCCGGCGATGATGCGAAGCATCGTGGTTTTGCCACAGCCCGAAGGCCCCAGCAGGGTGATGAATTCTCCATTTTGAAAAACCGCGTCGAAGTTTTCCAAAACCACGGTATTGCCAAAACTTTTGGTCACATTTTGAATGGTCACGCTGGACATGGTTCCAACTCCTTTATCGAAAATGCGGGCGCATCAGATGGAGAACTCGCCCTTGGTGAGCTTGTTGAGGATGAAGTTGAGCGCCACTACCACCAGCAAAATGCCGAACGCCATGGCGGACGCCTGCTGCTGGCTGGTATAGGTCCAGTAGTAATGCAGCATGTAGCCGATAACCTGCGCGTCGCGGCTGT
>ERZ857521.2324-NODE-2324-length-18567-cov-4.088537_pt1 | contig 18567 bp, 13 predicted proteins | sample MGYA00519701_ERZ857521 | MGnify/ENA primary metagenome ERZ857521 (study PRJEB31778, sample SAMEA3449346) | human gut metagenome | biome: human gut; feature: human-associated habitat; material: faeces | place: United Kingdom | collected 2010/2012 ...
AACCCTCGACCCAATGATTAAGAGTCATTTGCTCTACCAGCTGAGCTACGAAGTCATCTTAGTGTAAGCAACCCTATCTCTCGATTGCGGGTGCAAAGATAGAGACTTTTTTTTATTCTGCAAAATTTTTGAAGGTTTTTTCCTTTGCAATCTAAAAAAATAATTCTCCGCCCATCTGTTTCCCCAATGCTGCTATTCATGCCTAACTTCGCGGGCGATTATGCCTATGATTCGTTTTGTTTATGCCTATGATTTGTTCCGTTTATGCCTATGATTTTGAGCCACCAGTATCTCATATCTCACTTATCTCAAATCTCAGTAAGGTTTTTCCGTAGTTTTTTTGTATGTTTGCCCCCATGAATACATATAAGTTGCAAGACTGGTTACCCACGACCAAAAAGGAAATAGAAGCCCGAGGTTGGGAATATTTGGATGTAATCCTCTTTAGCGGAGATGCTTACGTAGACCATCCTTCATTCGGAGCGGCGGTCATAGGACGTGTTTTAGAGGCTGAAGGATTGCGTGTGGCCATCGTTCCGCAACCGGATTGGCGAGGCGACTTTCGTGATTTCCGTAAGTTGGGCAAGCCCCGCCTTTTCTTTGGAGTCTCCCCCGGAGCTATGGATTCTATGATCAATCATTATACAGCCAACAAACGGTTGCGGAGTAATGATGCCTATACGCCAGACAGCCGGCCCGGGATGCGGCCGGATTATCCCAGCATAGTCTATACCCGAATACTAAAAGATCTCTATCCGGATGTTCCGGTAGTATTGGGCGGAATCGAGGCCTCTCTGCGCCGGCTGACTCATTATGACTATTGGCAGGACCGGTTGCGTCCGGGGATTCTGATAGATAGTCCGGCTGATCTGTTGATCTACGGAATGGGGGAAAAACCTATCCGGGAACTGGTACATCGCCTTTTGGCGGGAGAAGAATTCGCTTCATTACGCGATATCCCCCAAACGGTCTATCTGACCCGTGAGGTCGAGAAAAAAGAGGATGACCTGATTCTCTTCTCACACGAAGAATGCGTGAAGGACAAATTGAAACAGGCCAAGAATTTTCGCCATATCGAAGAGGAATCCAACAAGCTGGCGGCTCATAGAATCATCCAGTCCTGCGGCCGGCAGATGATTGTGGTAAACCCGCCCTATCCTCCCATGACGGAAAAGGAAATCGATGCCTCTTTTGATTTGCCTTATACCCGGTTGCCCCATCCCAAATATAAAGGCAAGGTGATCCCGGCGTATGAGATGATTAAGTTTTCGGTCAATATCCACCGGGGGTGTTTCGGCGGATGTGCCTTTTGCACCATCTCCGCCCATCAGGGGAAATTCATCTGCTCACGAAGCAAAGAGTCTATCCTCAAGGAGGTAAAGAGCATTGTAAATATGCCTGACTTCAAAGGATATTTGAGTGACCTGGGAGGACCTTCGGCAAACATGTATGAGATGAGGGGCAAAAACCCGGATATCTGCGCCAAGTGCAAGAAGCCCTCTTGCATCTCTCCGATGATATGCAAGAACCTCCATGCCGACCATACAGCCCTGCTGGCTTTATATAAAGAGGTAGACCGGATACTGGGAATAAAGAAATCCTTTATCGGTAGCGGCATACGTTATGACCTGCTCTTGCACCATTATGAGGATGAAAAGTTAAACCAGGCAGCCCGCCAATACACCGAAGAGCTTATTACGCGTCATGTTTCCGGAAGGCTCAAAGTGGCCCCCGAACATACGCAGGACAGGGTATTGCACTTCATGCGCAAGCCTTCATTCAAGTTGTTCGAACAATTCAAGAAAATATTTGACCGGATCAATAAACAACAAGGATTGAACCAGCAATTGATACCTTATTTTATATCAAGCCATCCGGGGTGTACGGAAACAGATATGGCCGAACTGGCCGTAATTACCAAAAATCTGCATTTCCAATTGGAGCAGGTGCAGGATTTTACCCCTACCCCCATGACTTTGGCTACAGAAATGTATTATACCGGGTATCATCCTTATACTTTGGAAAAGGTGTATACCGCCCGGACCAAGGAGCAAAAGCTTGACCAGCGGCAATTTTTCTTCTGGTATAAACCTGAATTTCGCCGGCAAATCACGCAGACCCTTCAGAAATTAGGCCGGAGGGATCTGATTGATAAATTATTCCGGAAGAATATGCGATGAAAACCGGCACTTCATGGGGAGATACTGAAAAATTTATTAATTTTGCACCTAATAGCAAGGATAGAATCAAATTAATTTATTGACATTCTAAATACACAACACGATGAAAAGAGACAACATTATCTTCGATATTATCGAAAAAGAGCATCAGCGCCAATTGAAAGGCATCGAATTGATAGCTTCCGAGAATTTTGTAAGCGACCAGGTCATGCAAGCCATGGGCAGTTGCCTGACCAACAAATATGCCGAGGGATATCCGGGCAAACGCTATTATGGAGGATGTGAAGTGGTAGATCAAAGCGAAACGATTGCCATCGAACGGGTAAAGAAACTTTTTCATGCCGAATGGGCCAATGTCCAACCGCATTCGGGAGCCCAGGCCAATGCAGCCGTTTTGCTGGCGGTGCTGAATCCGGGGGATACGTTCTTAGGACTGAACCTGGCCCACGGAGGACACTTGTCGCATGGCTCATCGGTAAACAGCTCCGGAATCCTGTATCATGCTACAGAATATAATGTAAAAGAAGATACCGGGCGTGTGGATTATGACCAAATGGAAGAGGTGGCTTTGCGCGAGAAACCGAAATTGATTATCGGCGGGGGATCTGCCTATTCGCGTGATTGGGATTATAAACGCATGCGTGAAATAGCAGATAAAGTGGGTGCCTTATTGATGATTGACATGGCTCACCCGGCAGGTCTTATAGCCGCTGGTTTGCTTAATAATCCGTTGGAATATGCCCATATTGTCACTTCAACGACTCACAAGACCTTGCGTGGCCCGCGTGGAGGTATCATCCTTTTAGGAAAAGATTTCGAGAATCCTTGGGGCAAAAAGACCCCGAAGGGACAGATCAAGATGATGTCTCAGCTTTTGGATTCGGCGGTGTTCCCCGGAATACAGGGAGGCCCGCTGGAACATGTCATTGCCGCGAAAGCCGTAGCTTTTGGCGAAGCGTTGGAACCTGAATACAAAGAGTATCAGATGCAGGTGAAGAAAAACGCGGCGACTATGGCGCAAGCTTTCATCGATAAAGGTTATAAAATCATTTCCGGAGGAACGGACAACCACAGTATGCTGATCGACCTGCGTACCAAATTCCCTGAACTGACCGGAAAAGTGGCTGAGCGTGCCTTGGTTGCGGCTGATATTACCGTAAACAAGAATATGGTCCCGTTTGATAGCCGTTCTGCATTCCAGACTTCCGGAATCCGTATCGGAACCCCGGCTATTACGACCCGTGGCGCCAAAGAGGAGCTGATGGGCGAAATCGTGGAGATGATTGATACGGTATTGGCTTCGCCGGAATGTGACAAGACCATCGCGGCCGTCCGTGAAAAAGTAAATAATACAATGAAACAATATCCGATATTTGCCTGGTAAATTATGAAGAAGTTATTAGCTACAATCTGTGCGGGGATGACCTTGTGCGCACTGGCCTCATGCGGTGGGCCGCAAGGCGAAGTCAAGTCCTACAATTTAGGCATCAATGTCATTCCCGCTCCGCAGAGCTTGGTCCAGCACAAGGGGTACTTTAAATTAAGTAACAGTACATCCTTGGGGGCAACGACTCCCGAAGCAAAAACAATCGCGGAGTTCTTCGCCTCAAAAATGAAACTATCGACGGGTTTTGATATAAAGGTAGCCGAGCAGGGAAACATTTCATTGGTCATAAACGAATCTGCTGATCTTTCGAATGACGAGGGATATACCTTGGAGGTCTCTGAAAAGAACGTTACCGTAACGGCTAAGACCGCACAAGGCCTGTTTTATGGAATGCAGACCTTCATGCAATTGCTCCCGGCCGAGATAGAAAGTCCTTCGGTCGTAAGCGGCATCGCCTGGCAGGCTCCGTCCGTCAGCATCAACGATGCTCCCCGCTTTGGTTATCGTGGAATCCATTTAGACCCATGCCGTCATTTTATGCCCGTTGAAGCGGTAAAGAAATACATTGATGTTCTTTCCTTGTTCAAGATTAATCGCCTGCACTGGCACTTGACCGATGATCAAGGGTGGCGCATAGAGATTAAGAAATATCCTAAATTGCAAGAAATCGCCTCTAAACGTATCGAAGGGGAAGGTTTTGAACATGGCGGATATTACACGCAGGAAGAAATAAAAGAGGTTGTACAATATGCAGCTGATCATTTTATTACGGTGATTCCCGAACTGGAGATACCGGGACATGAGATGGCCGCGATTGCCGCATATCCGGAATTGTCCTGCAAAGGTGAACCGGGAACCCCGCGTATTATCTGGGGCGTAGAAGATATTGTCATGTGTCCGGGTAAAGAGGATATGTTCAAGTTCCTGGAAGGGGTTATTGATGAAATGGTACCCTTGTTCCCCAGCGAATATTTTCATGTCGGTGGGGATGAATGTCCCAAAATAAGCTGGAAGAATTGCCCGAAATGCCAAGCCCGTATTCAAGCAGAAGGCCTGAAAGGGGATGATAAGCATTCCGCCGAAGAAAAATTACAGAGCTATGTCATCCAGCGTATGGAAAAGTATCTGGCTTCGAAAGGCAAAAAGATTATCGGTTGGGATGAAATCTTAGAGGGAGGTTTGGCTCCTACGGCTACGGTGATGTCCTGGAGAGGAGAAGAGGGCGGTATTGCAGCTGCCTCTATGAACCACTCGGTGATTATGACGCCAAGCGGGAACGGCATGTATCTGGATGCTTATCAGGGTGATTCAAAAATCGAACCGGTAACTATCGGAGGGTATACGCCATTGGAAAAAACATACAGCTACAATCCTGTACCGGACACCCTGGCCGCTATAGGCAAAGGCAATTACATCTTAGGCGTACAAGGCAACACCTGGTCTGAATATATGTATTCGGAGGAGAAACGGGAATATATGATATTTCCACGCATTATTGCTGTAGCTGAAATCGGGTGGACCAACTTGGACCGCAAAGATTATAAAGATTTCGAACGGCGTATCGAAAATGCTTATGTCCGGCTGGACGGGCATGATATGAATTATCATATTCCACTACCGGAACAACCCAACGGGTCTTGTGATTTCGTGGCATTTACCGACAAGGCTGTATTGGAATTCACGACCTCTCGTCCCATGAAAATGGTCTATACCCTGGATGGGAGTGAACCAACGGCTACATCTACGCCTTACACGGCACCGATTGAAATCAACGAAACTACAACACTTAAGATTGCATCGGCCCTGCCTTCCGGAAAACTGAGCCCGATACGTACTATCCAAGTGGAGAAACAGACTTTATCTCCGGCTAAAGAGGTGGCACAAACGAAACCGGGATTGGAAATGGAAGTGTTCGATGGCATGTTCTTGAATGTCAAAGAGCTCGAAGCGGCTCAACCGAAAGGTGTAAAAAAGGTGATCCGATCAACCCGTGAACTGACCTCGCAGGTCAAGACCTCCGAATCCATGCGTGGAGTAAAACAATATGCCGCTATCGCTAACGGATATGTCAATATCCCTGAAGATGGTGTATATTTTGTTTCATCGGATCTGGAAGAGGTTTGGATTGACGGTAAATTGCTGATAAACAACGGAGGTGAAGTAAAACGCTTCTCCCGCCATGATAAATCTATCGCTTTAGCGAAAGGTCTACATGAAATCAAAGCTGTATTTTTAGGACATATCATCGGAGGATGGCCTTCTAACTGGAATGACGGAAGCATTAACTTGCGTAAAGCTGATGCGGATAAATTCTCGGCCATTACCCCTGAAATGCTTGTTCATGAATAAATTCTTTCCCTCTGCGGTGATCTTTCCTGGATTCCACCGCAGAGGGAATAAACCTATCCCATAAGATTGTTACAGAAATATAATACCTTTGTCGCTTTTCCTTCATACGGATTACACCCTTTTGTAATATGACTGACCTACTTTTGTCCCCCGGAAATAAAAAGGGATAAAAGTGATGACACGACAAGAAAAGACTTCGGATTTTCTATTTATTTTATGGGCTGGAGGAGCCGCATTACTCTCATACGCTTTAGTATATGCGCTACGAAAGCCTTTCACCGCAGCTACCTTCGATGGACTTGAGTTCATGGGAATGGACTATAAAACCGCCACAAGCATTATCCAAATCGCAGGGTATGTGTTATCTAAATTTTTAGGAATAAAACTTATCTCGGAATTAAAGCGCGAACACCGGTTGCGTTTTATCATCGGATCTGTGGTCATGGCAGAAGCCGCACTGGTTCTCTTTGCAATATGCCCTCTCCCATTCAATGTTCTGGCACTATTTTTTAATGGTTTGGCCTTAGGATGCATGTGGGGGGTCATTTTCAGTTTTATTGAAGGACGTAAATTGAGCGGTATTTTAGCCAGTGTAATGGGGATAAGTATTGCTTTCAGTTCCGGATTAGCCAAATCGCTGGGATTATATCTGATGAATGATTTAGGCGTAGATGCTTTTTGGATGCCTGCGATTATCGGAGGAGGAGCTCTCGTCTTATTGATTTTATTGGCCTTCTCGTTGAACCGTTTGCCTGATCCGACCGAAGAGGATGTCCGTTGTTGTACGAAACGTGTTCCGATGGATGCCCGTCAACGTAAAAACATCTTCCTGCGTTTTGCCCCGTTCTTGAGTATGCTGCTCATCGGTAATCTATTTATCACCATTATCCGGGATATCAAAGAGGATTTTCTGGTCAATTTGGTAGATACCACCCAATTCTCAGCATGGGCAATAAGTGGTATCGATGGTATTGTCACACTGATTATATTGGCACTATTCATTATGTTGTCCTTTATCCGTAGTCATAAGATGGTTTTGGCCCTCCTTTTAGGATTGGTCATCACCGGAAGTTTAGGATTAGTCGGCACGGCACATTATTATGACCAGTTGCAACTTTCACCTCTTATATGGATGTTTACCCAGAGTTTAGGGGTATATGTAGTATTTCTGACATTCCAAACGCTATTCTTTGAACGCTTTGTCTCCTGCTTCCATATAGAAGGTAATGTAGGATTCTTTATCGTAGTAATTGATTTTATCGGCTATGTAGGGACCGTAGCCGTTCTCGTATTCAAAGAACTGTTTATCACAGACCTGAACTGGATTGAGTTCTATAACAGCATGGTGACCATATTAGGGGTTGTATGTTGCTTGTTATTCGGGGGATGCCTTGCTTGGTTAGGTCAGCAAAATAAACGACCTTTACCATCGGTTTCAACCCATAGAGAATCGGAATCGGTCCTTTCGGTCAATAATATTTAAAAGAACTATTTCAAATATATAATTGATAATTGATAAAAGAGATGAAACAAATTGAGTGTGTAATTTTCGATTGGGCCGGAACGGTCGTAGACTATGGATGTTTTGCTCCTGTAGCCGCATTTATTGAGAGCTTCAATGCCATTGATGTTCCCGTATCAGCCGAAGAGACAAGAGCTTACATGGGCTTGACCAAGATTGAGGAAATCCGTGCCTTATTCAACATCGAGCACGTCCGTTATGAATTCAGAGAGAAATTCGGCCGTGACTATAACGAAGAGGATGTACAGGGACGCTACAAAGATTTCCAGCAGATCCTGTATAATACGCTGGAGCAATATGCAACCCCGATACCCGGAGTTATAGAAACCGTAGAAAAGCTTCGAGCACAAGGTATCAAGATCGGGTCAACTACCGGTTATACCCAAAAGATGATGGATATTGTTATCCCGGCCGCCGAGAAATTAGGATATAAAGTTGATAATTGCGTTACATCGGATAATCTGCCTGGAGGTCGTCCTAATCCTTATATGATTTATCAGAACATGATCGATTTGGCTATCCCTTCAGTCGACCATGTCGTCAAATGTGGTGATACCATAGCTGATATCAAGGAGGGTGTGAATGCCAAGGTGAAATCGGTAGGTATCATACTCGGAAGCAATGAAATGGGATTAACCTTGGAAGAGACTCAAGCGTTATCGGCTGAAGAATTGAAACACCGCATGGATGATGTGCGTCGCCGGATGTTTGATGCCGGAGCTGATGCCGTATTGGATAGCATTACTGATTTGCCTCAATATATTGATAAATTAAACGAAAAGTAATATGGAACGTAACTATTTATTGTTGACTCCAGGTCCGTTAAGTACATCAGAAACCGTACGCAAAGCCATGTTGCAAGACTGGTGTACGTGGGACAAAGATTATAATGAAGGAATTGTAACGCCACTCCGCCATGATTTGCTGGAAATAGCAGGTCTGGATGAAGAAAAATATACTACCGTTTTACTTCAGGGAAGCGGAACCTATTGTGTGGAGGCTACAATTGGCGCATCAGTCGGCCCGAACGACAAATTGCTGATTTTGGCAAATGGAGCCTACGGAAAGCGCATGGCGCAAATCGCCGATTACTATCACATCAATTATATATTAGTTTCGCTAAGCGAAACGGAATTAGTTACAGGTGAAGTTGCCCGGAAAGCTTTGGAAGAAAATCCGGGCATCACCCACCTGTCAATGGTGCATAGTGAAACAACAACAGGTCTGCTGAACCGTATCGAAGAGGTGGCTGAAGTTATCAAGGGGAAAGGCATTACTTTTATTGTAGATGCCATGAGTAGTTTTGCGGGTGTCCCCATTGATATCGAAAAGCTGGGCATCGACTTTTTGGTAAGCAGTGCCAATAAGTGCATTCAAGGTGTTCCCGGATTTGGATTCATCATCGCCAAAAAAGACAAGATGATGGCCACAAAAGGTAACGCACGTTCTTTGTCTTTGGATATCTATGCACAATGGGAAACGATGGAAAAAGGCAAAGGGAAATGGCGTTTCACCTCTCCTACTCACGTAGTACGTGCTTTCTATCAGGCTATGCAAGAACTGAAGGAAGAGGGCGGAATCGAAGCTCGCCATCGTCGTTACGAAGAGAATCATCGTGTATTGGTAGAGGGTATGCGCCGATTGGGATTCCGTACATTGCTTTCAGATGATAAGCAAGGATGTATCATCACGTCTTTCTATTATCCATCTGCAGACTTTAATTTCACCGATTTCTATAACCAATTAAAGGCTAAAGGATTCGTTATCTATCCGGGTAAAATCTCCGAAGCAGATACTTTCCGAATCGGAAATATTGGAGATATCTATCCCAAGGACATTGAAGCTTTGCTAAAGGCTATTGAAGAAGTAAGAGGATAAATACATCTACCGTTGAATAGAGTAATTGGTAATCGGGAAAAGATAATATTTGTCAAATCCTGATTGCCAATTGTCTTTTTATTTTATCTTTGCAACCTACAGCATTACGATAGGTTGCCTATGAAAATACTAATTATAGAAGATGACCCGTCTCTGCGTGAAGTCATCAAATCCTCCTTGGAGAGAGAAAGATATGTGATAGAAACAGCAGAGAATTATCGGACAGCCCTTTTCAAGCTGGACGATTATAGCTATGATTGTGTCTTGCTGGACATCATGCTTCCGGATGGGAACGGCTTGAAATTGTTGGAGGAATTGAAGAAAAAAAGACGCAAGGAGAATGTTATTATCATCTCAGCCAAAGATTCCTTAGAAGACAAGGTCAACGGATTAGACCTGGGCGCGGATGATTATCTTCCTAAGCCTTTCCACTTGGCCGAGTTGAACGCCCGCATCAAAAGTGTAATCCGGCGCAATAATCATGAAGGGAACCATGAAATACAGGTAGGTAATGTGATTATCGTTCCGGCCACATTTGACGTGAAAATCGAAGGAAAATCTTTGGAACTAAGCCGGAAGGAATATGATATTCTGCTTTATTTCATCAATCGGCCCAATCGGTTGATCAATAAACAAACCTTGGCGGAATCGGTATGGGGGGACCATATCGACCAGGTTGATAATTTCGACTTTATCTATGCCCAGATAAAAAACCTGCGCAAGAAGCTAAAAGACGCGAATGCCAGTATAGAGATTAAAGCGGTCTATGGTATTGGTTACAAACTAAACGTAGAATAAAGATGAAACTCTCCTATCGCATATTAAGCCGCTTGTCTGGCGCCCTGATCATTATCCTTACGGTATGGGCCGCCCTGTTCTACTTTGCCCTGATGGACGAGGTAAATGATGAAGTGGACGATGCGTTGGAAGATTATTCCGAAACTATCATTATACGCCATTTGGCAGGAGAAAAACTTCCGTCACACGATAATGGGTCCAACAACGAATATTTTCTGGAAGAGGTTACTCCGGAATATGCGCAAGCTCATCCCCGGCTTTGGTATTCAGACCAAATGGTCTATATCGCTGAAAAGAAAGAGACCGAACCGGCGCGTATCCTTACCACGATATTTACGGATGAGCAAGATAGGTACTACAAGCTGACCGTTGCAACTCCTTCTATTGAGAAACATGATCTGATTCTGGCCATCTGGTATTGGATTATGTTCCTTTACGGAGCCTTATTACTCACCATTCTCGGCATCAATATCTGGGTATTCCATCGGAGTATGAAGCCTCTTTATGTTTTGTTGGAATGGCTGGACAAATATACGATAGGGAAACCTTATCGGCCTTATGTCAATCCGACCCAAGTCACCGAATTCAAGAAACTAAATAGTGCGCTTGAACGAAGCATCACGCACAATGAGCGCATCTACCAGCAACAAAAAGAATTCATAGGAAATGCTTCCCACGAAATACAAACGCCTCTTGCCATCTGCCGGAATCGGATTGAAATGTTGATGGAAGATGATAATCTTTCGCAGAACCAAATGGAAGAGCTTGCTAAAATTCATGGCACCTTGGAACATATCACCAAGCTGAATCGTTCTTTATTGTTGATATCCAAAATAGAGAACGGGCAATATCCTGAGAGTACAACGATTGACATCGGTGCGTTGTTCAAGAAATTCCTCCCGGATTATGAGGATGTCTATTCTTATAAGAATATCTCCGTTGAATTGAAGGAATCCGAATCACTCTTGATTCAGATGAACGATACCTTAGCGACTATCCTAATCACCAACCTCCTTAAAAATGCTTTCGTACATAACATAAAGGGGGGATGTATCCGGATTGAAGTCAGCCAGAAAGGATTTATTATCGGTAATTCCGCCCATGGCGAGGCTTTAGATAGCGAACATATCTTCAACCGCTTTTATCAAGGAAGCAAAAAAGAGCACTCTACAGGACTTGGTCTGGCTATTGCCGCCACGATATGCAAACTTTACCCTTGTGAATTGCGATATTATTATAAAGAGAACATGCATTTTTTTGAATTTTCTTGTCAAAAATCCTGATATTTCAGATTCTTTTCAGAATCACTCCTCATCTTTGTCATAGAAATAATAATTAAACAAAAGGAGGATCAACAAATGAAAAAGATTATTTTATCAGTAGCATTATGTATAGTAGCAGTTACATCGGCTTGTGCGGATGACGATAAACCTATTCAGTTTTCTCAACTCCCACAAACCGCACAACAATTCGTCAAACAATATTTTGGTAATGAAAAGGTGGCGTTAGCTAAAATGGAATCTGATTTCTTCGGGAAGAATTATGACATCATCTTTGCTAATGGGAATAAAGTAGAATTTGACGGTTCAGGCAATTGGGAAGAGGTGCAATGCCGTTATAACGAGGTCCCGTCAGCACTTGTACCGTCTCAGATCATGCAATATGTCAAAAACACCTATCCCGATACGAAAGTGGTGAAATTGGAAAAGAAACGTAATGGGCATGAGGTTAAGCTTTCTAATGGCTGGGAACTTGAGTTCAACAAGAATTTCGAACTTATTGATATGGACAATTGATTTTTCACCTAAAAAAACAGAATGATCATGAATTTGAAAATAACAGCACTCACTTTACTTTTAGCAGGGAGCATGGGCTTCATGAGTTGTGATGATGACGATAGCAAGCACTCTTCCAACCTTATCCAGCAGGCATTCGAAACAAAATATCCCGGACTTACCGTACATGAATGGGATTATAAGGATGGCTATTCCGTAGCTGAGTTTATCCTTAACGGACGTGAAGCCGAGGCTTGGTTTGATGCACAAGGACAATGGTATATGACTGAGACAGATTACGGACGTGATCTGAGCCAATTGCCACAAATCGTACAAGACGCATTTCAGGGTAGCGGATATACGACTTGGACCATTGACGACATAGATATGTTTGAATACCCTGCCCGGCAAACCGTTTACGTTCTCGATTTAGAGCAGGGTGAACGTGACTATATGCTTAGAATCAATGCAGACGGGACCATCGATAACGGTCAGTCCCAGCAACCTGAAACCGGGAATGTGCCCGATGGAACGCTAAATGCATTCACGGCTATGTATCCCCATGCGACAAAGGTTGAATGGGAAAGCAAGGCCAATGGTTATTATGAAGCTACCTTCTACCAGGAAAGGTCTAAAGTTGAGGCTTGGTTTAAGGATAATGAATGGGTGATGACCGAAAGCGGAGTTTCTTATGAAGCTCTTCCGGAAATAGTCCGTTCGGCTTTCGAAAACAGCAATTTTGCCAACCGGCAAATCGATGACATCAACAAAGTGGAACGGAAAACGGCTCCGACCTTGTATGTCTTTGATCTGAATGATAGCGATACCGACTTGGAATTTACAGAAGAGGGCATTCTTTTTGAAAATCAGAATACCGGTTCCGGAAATACGCCATCCGATCCTGACGGGACAAATCCCGACAATCCATATTTGCCGGACGATAATCCGCAAGGTGGACAATCGGAAAACAGCGTGGAAAATGCCGTTCAAAAGCTTTATGAGGGTGCGCGCATCATTGAGATTGACCGCGAATACAATAAGGTAGAAGTGGATATTGTACATGATAACATCGGTAAGGAGATTACTTTCGATGCTCAATTAAACTGGCTTTATACGCAATGGGATGTCTGGACCCGCAATCTTCCGGAGTCTATTCAAGGATATATCCAGTCGAACTATGCCGGTTCACGGATTGATGACGCGGAATATTACGAAATGCCTTCAGGAAGCTATTATGAGGTGGAAATTGAACAATCAGGAGACCGGGATAGGAATCTCTGGTTTGATGCCCAAGGAAATTCGGTTTCCAATCCGTTCATTCAATAACCCCAATATGACGTGTGCCATAATGGGTAATATGCAAGGCGCTGAGGGAGAAGAAGAAGGAGTTTATTACTCCTGCACCTCATCCCGAAAAGCGACAAAGCAGATTGCCCATGATGGCGCACTATCATAAAAACCTTACGCGGGCAAAGAGCGTGAGGACTATGCCTCGTGAGAAAAGGTAAATCACAAAGGCCAGCCATAGGGCGTGATTTCCTAATACAGGTTCCGCCAGGTAATTGATGACGAAAAACAATCCCGTAGCAATAGCTATCGAATAGAGCATCTGACGGGAGGCCGTTGCTCCGATATAAATCCCGTCCCATAAAAAAGCAGCTACACCCGTAAGGGGGATCAGCAATGTCCAGTAAAAATAATTTCCGGCAGACTGGAGCACCTCTTTCTCGTTGGTCAATAGCCCTAAAAAGACATCTCCTCCAGCAACATAAAGCAAGGTAAATGCCATAGAGAGTCCGAATCCCCATACAAATAGCTGGCGGATCATTCTTTTCAGGTCCGTCCGGTTCCCCGCACCGATATAACGTCCGCTCAAGGCTTCTCCTGCATACGCGAATCCGTCCATCACATAAGAGAACAAGGTGAACAATTGCATCAAAAGCGTATTTACCGCCAATATTACTTCACCCCTCTCCGCTCCCTTCGAGGTGAAAAAAGTGGTCACCGCTATGATGCAAAGCGTCCGGAAAAAGATATCCCGGTTCAAGACAAAGAATTGACGGAGGGCCTTCATCTGCCCCACTCTTCGCCAATTGATATAGGATGCCAATCGCCTGTAATACCTATACCAAAGTGCCCAGGCCATAAACAGACCGGCATATTGGGCCAGCAAAGTGCCGAAGGCCACTCCGGCAACACCCATATTCCAGATGAATACAAAACAGAGGCTTGCCACGATATTGACGATGTTCTGCATGATGGCGATATACATCGGGAAACGTGAGTTCTGCATGCCGACAAACCATCCCGTAAAGCCATACAAGCCCAGCATGGCTGGAGCCCCGAAGATACAGATCCGGAAATAAAGCGTAGCCAAGGCACGGATATCTTCGGTGGTATTTATCAGAGAAAAAGCGACATGAAGTATCGGCCCCTGAAGGAGGATAAGCAAGAGTGCTATTCCTAACCCTACCGCCATCGCCCGGATAAACAAGGTGGAGACCTCTTGCAGGTCTCGCCTGCCATAAGCTTGCGAGGTCAATCCGCTGGTCCCCATACGCAAGAAAGCGAAAAGCCAATAAATCATATTGAACAACATACCTCCTACCGCTATAGCTCCAATATACAAGGGCGAGCCTAAGTGTCCGACTATGGTTACATCCACCAGTCCGAGCAAGGGCACGGTGATATTGGAGATAATAGAAGGTATGGCCAATGCCAGGATTTTCTTATTCATAGTTTTTATCCGGTCCTATTCAACGCTGGGGCTTTAACACGACCCCCAAACTACGTTTTCCATCCATCTTAATAATAGCCGGAGCCTCTAAACGGACATGGCGGAGGTACTCGGTCTCTTCGACCGCCGGAAGCAAATCCAGGTATTCCTCATCAAACCAGCCATCGCCCTTGAAAGGATTGATTGTAAAATAACCTACGCCAAAAGAGGTCAGGTTCTGGAAGAAATGCGTACCTTGGCTCGGATCGATCCGATAATTTTCCAAACCGCACTCTACGATTACCCGAGCATTACAGATATGCGGCCACTTGACCGGAATACCCAGCCACGTATCACTACTTCCCCAACGCCCGGGCCCTACGAGGATATATCCTTGGTCGGTACCGGTGAATTGCCGGTTCATCTTTTCTATATCGTAAGCCACCAGCTGATTGTTGGAAGCGTTAAACGTACGGCTTTTCACATAAATAATGTCCTGTACATCATTGACAATGCCATTTCCCAGCACATTTCCGGAAGAGAGGATGGTTTCCTCCTTAGGAACGACCGTCAAGTCCTCTTCCATTACCTCCTTGTTATCCACAATCGGACGGATTTGAAGCAAATAGAAAGTCGCTTTATGCGGATCGGTGCGATCCACGTTCACGGCAAATTCTATCTCGATAGGCCGTCCCATCTCCCGTTGGCCGATTTGCAAAAGCTGGTCCAGGGTATCAGCAAGCGGAAAAACATCATGTTGCAGGATATTCACAAACGAGAGGATCTTACGTCCGCCCGGATAATATCCGTCCCGGATAATCATATCATAAGGATCATAGGTCGATACGATATACTTCAATGCCCCGTCGGCATCCGCATCTTTCAAGGTAAGACGCTTGAGGTTAAAAGCATCATTCACCGAGAAATGGTCACTCAGGCTCACATCAGCAAGGTCCAGCGCATAGAAACGAGTCTGAGTCTCACGCAAGGCGAAATCCGTGGTGCTCATCTGCAAAATACTATGCGGATGGCGTGGAGAGAAACGCAAGGTAAGACCTCCGTCCACAATATATTTACCCAATCCCAACGCGATATTGGCTATGCCATCCTCGGCTTTCTCGTTTCCGATAGGATAAAAGTTCAATGAACGTGCCACACCGGATATCGTTGGATAGAAATGATCTCCATAACGGGTACCCACCACCTCTTGCAAGACTATCGCCATCTTCTCCTGGTCGATCAGGTTGGACGTAGCGGTCATATACGCCTTGCTATCCCGGTAAAATACCGAAGCATAAACCGCTTTAATCGCATCGCTCAAGGTCCTGAGCATCTCATATTTATCCTCCTGCATAGGAATCATATAGGTAGAATAGACCCCGGCAAACGGTTGATAGTGAGAGTCCTCCAAGAGGCTGGACGAACGTATGGCTATCGGGCCCTTTACCACCTCAAAAAAGGCCATCAAGTCTTCGATCAGACGCTTCGGGAGGCTGGCACGCAAGAAGTACTTAAGAATCTGGCTATCCTCCATATCACTCAACGCCACAGGATATAGTTCGTTGGTCTCCATGAACTCATCAAAAATATCGGTACAAATCACGACCGTTTTCGGGATATTGATCATGAAATTATCCTGTTCCAGTTTCGGGTAACGCTTAATCATCGCCCCGATAAAGGCCAGTCCGCGTCCCTTTCCTCCCAATGAGCCATCTCCGATCCGCGCGAAATTGCTATACTCGTCAAACCGGTCCTTTTGGTAAATGGCCACGACACCGGCATTCTTCATACGCCGGTACTGGACGATAAGGTCAAAAATCAGCTTCCGGGCCTCATCCATATCCGTATAATCACTCACATCCACATTCTTCAGGACCTCGGCGGGCGGGAACATGGCACGGGAATAGAAAAATCGGGAAAAATGATTCCGGCTCAAATGATAAACCAACGAATCGTCCGGTATGCTGAATATCTTACGTTGCAAATCTTTCAAGTCCTTGATGCGCATGATTTCCTCTTTCGTTTGCGGATTGATGATCACAAAATCCCCGAATCCGAAACGGTCGGTAATCTTCTTGCGCAAATCCTGCGGATAGCTTTTCGAGTTCTTGTCAATGAATGAGGCCCCCAATTCTTCCGCATAAATCCTATTGGAAGACTCAGACGATTCCAGCACAAAGGGGATGATCTTGCCCGTCTTGCGTACATATTGCCCGAATTTATACCCGGCATACGGATCCTTCACCCCGTCATGCATAAAGCTCATGTCCGAGATTATCCCCAGGATATTATTCTGGTATTGCTCGAATATCCGGATTGCCTCCTCATAGGTACGCGCCAACTTGATTTTCGGGCGTCCACGCATACGGAGCTTTTGCTGGTGGGCATTCAAAGCCTCTTTCGAGAATTCCTGGCTCTGCTCCAATACATATTTATAAAGATGCGGAAGGGCGGATGAATAAAAGCGGATGGAATCCTCGACCAGCATGATAATCTGCACCCCTACGCTTGCCACATCATGCGGGGCATTCATCTTGTCTTCTATCAGTTTGATGATAGCCAAAAGCAAGTCGGTGTTTCCCAGCCAGCTGAATACATAATCGATCACGCTCAAATCCTCGTTAGCCAAACGCTTGGACACCTCCTTGGAGAACGGGGTCAGCACCACGATAGGAATATTCGGATAGCGTACCTTTATCTCTTTAGCCACCGAGAATATATCCCGGTTATCCATATTCGGCATACAGATAATCAACTCGAAATTACGGCTCTGCAATTCGTTGAAAGCCTCCTCCTCGGTGGTCACCTGCGTGAAACGGGGAGGATAACTCAGACTTAACGAGGTATATTCATTGAATATCTGCTCATCCACACGCCCATCGTCCTCCAACATGAACGCATCATATTTCGTTGCAATCAGAAGGACATTATATATACGTTTGTTCATCAGGTTCGCGAATGGCGTATCCCTGAAAACCAATTCTTTTAAATTAGGTAGACCGCTCATAATAATTAATAATTAACAATTAAAAATTAACAATGAATTACAATTGATAATTAACAACATAATACAACTAATAATTGGGGAGGGGAAATCAATCCATTCTCCCCCTTTTATTTTTTCATTCTCTACGTTCTCCTCGTTTTTAATTTTTCATTTTTCATTTTTCATTATTAATTGTATTACGTTTTAATTTTTAATTTTTCATTTTTAATTCTCTACATTCTCCTCGTTTTTAATTTTTCATTTTTCATTATTAATTGTATTACGTTTTAATTCTCTAACTCCTCCGCAATCCATGTTCCTGCCCTTTCCAAGGTATCCGGCTTGCCTACATCCAGAAGCTTTAGGCCCGGAAGTGCGCAGGCATGTATATTGACACGGGCGCATATCGAAAGATAGAATTGAATGATGGAGAATTTGCCCGTCCATTCATCCATCCAGCGGAATATTTCAGGAGAGATGACATGAATACCGCTAAAGGCATAAGCCGTGTATTGCTCCGGATCGAAATAGGGGTAATAGGACTTCACCTCACCTGTATCCCGATTTTTCCACCCGCATAGCTTGTTTTCCTTATCAAACAAAAGATAACGTGAGGTTTTCCGATCGCTCACCAGCAGGGTGGCTAACGCTCCGCTTTCGGTATGTCTCCGGTAAAGTTCCTGCAGGTCGACATTCGAAAAGATATCCACATTATGTACCAGGAAAGGCTCATCGCCATGCAAGAAGGGTGCGGCATGTTTGATTCCCCCTCCGGTATCCAGCAGGTACTCCCGTTCGTCCGAGATATGTATCCGGACACCGAAATGATGATGTGCCTCCAAAAAGTCAATAATCTGCTGACCCAAATGATGGATATTGATCGTAATGTCGTCAAACCCCGCATCCCGAAGCTTCAGGATGACATGCTCCAGCATAGGTTTACCCGCTACGTGAAGCAAAGCCTTGGGGGTCGTAT
>ERZ857521.2334-NODE-2334-length-18504-cov-3.133774_pt1 | contig 18504 bp, 18 predicted proteins | sample MGYA00519701_ERZ857521 | MGnify/ENA primary metagenome ERZ857521 (study PRJEB31778, sample SAMEA3449346) | human gut metagenome | biome: human gut; feature: human-associated habitat; material: faeces | place: United Kingdom | collected 2010/2012 ...
GGTTGCTGCTGCCGGCCTGCTTAATGGCAGCCATGATCCGACCGGGCATCGAGCCGATGTAGGTCTTGCGGTGACCCCGGATGTCCGACTCGTCCCGGACGCCGCCCAGGGACATGCGCACATACTTGCGTCCCATGGCTTCGGCAATGGAGCGGGCAATGGAAGTCTTGCCCACACCGGGCGGGCCCACCAGACAGATGATCTGTCCGTTGATGTCCGGCGCCAGCTGACGCACTGCCAGCAGTTCCAGAATCCGCTCCTTGACCTTCTGCAGACCATAGTGCTCCCGGTCGAGCAGACGGGCCGCCGCCTTGATATCGATCTTATCCTTGGTGTAGACATTCCAGGGCAGTTCCAGACAGGTATCCAGATAGCCCCGCACCACACCGGCCTCCTGAGAGCTGGGATGGAGTTTGCGCAGCTTGCGCACCTCCGCAGTCAGCTTTTCCTTGGCCTCATCATTGAGCGAGAGCGCCTCGATCTTCTTGAGGTACTCATCTGCCTCGTTGTCGATGTTGTCCCCTTCGCCCAGCTCTTCGGCAATGGCACGCTGCTGCTCCCGGAGATAGTACTCCCGCTGGTTCTGGTCGATCTGCTCCTTGACCTTGGCGTAGAGTTCCCGCTCCAGGGTGAGGATATTGATCTCCCCTTCCAGCAGCGAAGCCAGCAGCTGCAGGCGCTTGGCAATGCTGTTTTCATTGAGCAGAGTCTGCTTCTTATCGGGGGCGAGGATCATATTTCCGCCGATATAGTCCACCAGGTACACCGCGTCATCGGTGAGCATGGCATTGGGGATCAGATCCTTAGACATCTTGGGCGACAGTTCACAGTATCTCTCATACAGATCCTTGACGGTACGCATCAGGGCGTTCATCTTATCAGTGGAGCCGGTGCGCAGTCCGCGATAGGGCAGTTCTGTGACTTCCGCCAGGAAAAAGGGCTCAAAATCGGTGACCTCATCCGAAATGGCGGCACGATACAGTCCTTCGACCATAATGCGCAGCTTTTCGTTGCGGGCACGCACGACCTGCTGGATCTCCGCTACAACACCCACCCGATACAGATCGGAAAAAGACGGGTCCTCCTGCTGGACATCCTTCTGAGCCACAATAAAAATCTTTCTGTTGTGTTTCATAGCATGCTCGATGGCACGGGCCGATTTTTCCCGGGCAACATCCAGATTGAGGATCGTCTGCGGGAACATCACCACTCCGCGGAGCGGCAGAACCGGCAGGCAAATCGGCAGCATATCAGTTTTGGTATCCGCCATAAAACACACCTCCATATATTCGTAGAATCCCATGCGAAAGCACATTCTTCCGCATGATTGTTTTATTATACACGAAAACAGTCCGCTTTTCAAGAGCAAGACCAGGGTAAAACAAGACCTCTGCAGGCGTACAGCAGAGGTCTTGGGCATCCGTATGCAGCTCGTTACAGCTTGGCAAGCAAATCGGCGATTTCCGGCATATCTCCGGCATTTTTGGCACGATGCGCATATACCACATTCATACCGCGGTCCAGCAGGAACACTGCCGGCAGCTGGAGCTCATTGCCCTCATAGGCACCGTGCTCCAGACCCAGCTTCTTGGCTGCCTGGATCTTGCGGATGGTCTTGATGGAAGCCAGACCCAGCTTGCTCCGGGCTGCCCCCACCTGATAGAGGTCATAGAGCTTGCCCTCGGGATCGCAGGCTACCTCGAACCGCAGCTCCTCCTCAGTAATGCTCTCGGCAATGGTAGCCGGAGCGCTCTGCAGTACCAGAAGAATCTGGGCATCCTTGTCCAGGAACTTCTGATAGTTCTCCCGATAGGCCCGGATATCCAGCTGACAGATGGTACAGCCGTAATACCGCAGGAAGATCAGGAAGGTTTTATCTGCCTTCTGGACCTTTTCCTCCAGAGTGGATGTCTTTCCATAAGGGGTCTGATATGTAAAGTCTATGGCCTTGTCACCGAAAGAAATCAGCTTATTCTCCATAAAACCACGCCTTTCCGCCTAAACAGGCGCATTCTTACAAATATCATAGTATATTCGGCTGAAACTGTCAAGTATTGCCGAAATTTGCCTGGATTCCCCATAAAACAGCCAGCCGGCAGGCAGTAAAGAAACCCGACGGCTGGCTGTGTGAAAAATCATGGATGGAATCTGCCAGGGGATCAGCCCGCAGTGCCGCTCCGGTGTGAGGAGGGCTTTTCGGGATTCAGCCGCAGCTTATGGGGCTGCCGCAGCTGATCGTAGGTGATCATCGGGCTGCCCTTCCCATTCACAAAGTCCGCTGTGATGGTAATGGACTCGATGGTGGGATCAGAGGGCGCTGTATACATCAGGTCGCCGAGGATCTCCTCCATCACTGACCGCAGGCCGCGGTCTTGCGCTCGATTACCTTATGGGCGATTGCCGACAGGGCTTCGTCCTCAAACTCCAGCTCCACATCGTCCAGCTTGAACAGGGTCTTGTACTGCTGCACAATGGAATTCTTCGGCTCAACCAGAATCCGCTTGAGGGCTTCCTCATCCAGCGAATCCAGGGTGGCATGGATAGGCAGACGGCCGATCAGCTCGGGGATCAGGCCGAACTTGACCAGATCCTGGGGAATGAGCTGCTTGAGGTACTCATCCCGGGCCTTATCCTTGTTGGACTTGAGCTGTGCGCCAAAGCCCATGGACGAGGTCGCTACCCGGCTTTCGATGATCTTTTCGATTCCCTCGAACGCACCGCCGCAGATGAACAGGATATTCTTGGTGTCGATCTGGATGAATTCCTGCTGGGGGTGCTTGCGTCCGCCCTGAGGCGGTACATTGGCAACGGTGCCTTCCAGGATCTTCAGCAGCGCCTGCTGCACGCCCTCGCCCGAGACGTCGCGGGTGATGGACGGGTTCTCGCTCTTGCGGGAGATCTTATCGATCTCATCAATATAGATGATGCCGCGCTCTGCCCGCTCGATGTCAAAGTCAGCAGCCTGGATCAGACGGAGCAGAATATTTTCCACATCCTCACCCACATAACCGGCTTCGGTCAGGGTGGTGGCATCCGCAATGGCAAAGGGTACATTCAGCACCCGAGCCAGGGTCTGAGCCAACAGAGTCTTACCCACACCGGTGGGTCCCAGCAGCAGGATATTGCTCTTGGCAAGTTCTGCGTCATCGCTGCCGAAATAGATGCGCTTATAGTGGTTGTAAACCGCAATGGACAGCGCCTTCTTGGCATTGTCCTGACCAATGACATAGTCGTCCAGGATCTTCTTGATCTCCATCGGCTTGGGGATGTCGATGGATACCTCTTCCCGGATGGTCCGGTGCGAATGCTTCTGCTCAAGCTCTTCCCCTTCGTGTACAACATTGTAGCAGAGATCCACACAGTAATTGCAGATATACACGCCATTCGGTCCGGCGATCATCCGCTCTACCTTATCCTGGGTCTTGCCGCAGAAGGAACAGCGGATCGGGCGTGTATCGTCATACTTGGGCATAGGGTCCTCCATTCTGGATACTGTTCACAATCAGCAAACAGGCGCCTGCCGGAGCAGACACCTGCGTGCGCTTTTTTATCGGTGTTCGATTACCTTATCGATCAGGCCGTACTCTGCCGCTTCCTCGGCGGACATGAAGTTATCCCGTTCACAGTCGGCGGTGACAACTTCTACCGGCTTGCCGGTATTGTCTGCCAGGATGCGGTTCATCCGCTTCTTGATTACTTCCAGACGCTTGAGATGGATCGCCATATCAGTGATCTGTCCCTGAGTACCGGCAGAGGGCTGGTGGATCATGATCTCCGCGTTGGGCAGTGCGAACCGCTTGCCCTTGGCACCCGACGAGAGCAGGAATGCACCCATCGAAGCTGCCATACCGATACAGATGGTGGAAACATCACATTTGATGTACTGCATGGTATCATAGATTGCCATACCAGCGGTTACCGAACCGCCGGGGCTGTTGATATACAGCTGGATATCCTTATCAGGGTCCTGGCCTTCCAGATAGAGCAGCTGAGCCACTACCAGACTGGCACTGGCATCGGTTACTTCCTCGCACAGCATAACGATTCGGTCATTGAGCAGTCGGGAGAAAATATCATAGGAACGCTCTCCACGGTTGGTCTGCTCTACGACCATCGGAACTAAACTCATACTTTTGACACCTCCGGATCATCTTATGGCAGAGCGAGCGTCAAAATGCGCTTATTCAGCGTCAGCGGTTTCCTCTGCCTTCTTCTTTCTTGTGGTCTTCTTCTTGGGAGCTTCTTCTGCACCCTCAGCCGGAGCCTCTTCTGCCTTCTTGGCAGTCTTCTTGGCAGCGGTCTTCTTAGCAGGCTTCTTCTCTTCCTCAGCCTCAACCGGCTCAGCAACAGCATTGGCCTTGATCAGCTCGATTGCCTTGTTGACTACGATATCCTGGCTCAGAGCGTTGAGAGGCATGTTCTCACGAACTTCCTTCTCATCCATGTGGTACATCTCAGCGATCTTGGCGATCTCCTTGTCCACATCCTCATGAGTAGCAGTCAGGCCTTCCAGCTCAGCGATCTTCTCCAGAGCCAGACGGATGCGTACATGACGCTCAGCCTGCTCAGCGAAGGTCTTTCTCATAGCAGGCAGGGTCTCGCCAGTGTACTGGAAGTAGGTGTTCAGATCCAGGCCCTGGGATCTCAGACGGTAGTCGAAGTCCTGAACCATCTCATCGATGCGGGTATCGATCATGCACTGGGGCAGATCGATCACAGTGTTCTCCAGCACAGCGGATACCAGACCGTTCTCATAGTCCTCTTCACACTTGGCTTCAGCTCTCTCCATGAGTCTTGCCCGGATATCGGCCTTCAATTCATCCAGAGTGTCAAACTCGCTGACATCCTTTACAAAGTCGTCATCCAGCTCAGGCAGCTGCTTCTCCTTGATGGAGTTGATGCTGGTCTTGAATACAGCCGGCTTGCCAGCCAGATCAGTAGCATGATACTCCTCGGGGAAGGTAACAGTTACATCGAAGCTGTCGCCAGTGCTATGACCAACGATCTGCTCCTCAAAGCCGGGAATGAAGTGGCCGGAACCCAGTACCAGATCCACGCCTTCACCCTTGCCGCCTTCAAAAGCAACGCCGTCAGCAAAGCCCTCGAAGTTGATGTTTACGGTATCGTTCATCTGAGCGGGACGATCCTCAATGGTTACCAGACGGGCAGCACGATCGCGCAGCTGAGCCAGAGTGGTCTCCACATCAGCCTCATCGATCTTGGCTTCAGCCTTGGGAGCCTTCAGGCCCTTGTAGTTCTTGACCTCAACCTCAGGCTTTACAGTAACAGTAGCCACGAAGGTGAAGCCGTCCTTGGAAGCTTCCTTGACCTCAACCTGAGCAGCCTCAACGGGAGTTACATTGGCCTCGCCGCAGGCTTCCTCATAAGCCTGGGGATACATGTCGTTGACAGCTTCCTCGATGAAGTAGTCGCCATACTGCTTTTCCACATAAGCTCTGGGAGCCTTGCCCTTACGGAAACCAGGAATGGTGATCTCCTTGGCATGCTTGCGGTAAACCACATCCAGAACGGGCTGGAATTCCTCAGCAGTGACGGTAACTTCCAGAGCTACCTTGTTATTCTCAAGCTTGTTGCACGAAACGAGTTTCATTGATCTTCGTCCTCCTGTAATTACAACGATATACTTTTGCAAGTATACCATAGATTTAATAAGAAATCCATACGATTTTATGAAAAAAACAGCACCAGAGGCGATGTTTTGTTCACGAAACGGTAAAAAATGCCGGTTTTATGGCAGAATTACGCCCGGTGTTTCGATCCGGACCGGATCAAAGCCCAGATGATCCGCTGAGATCAGCCGGAACTCGATCCCCATATAATTGCCGTTGAAGGCATAGCTGCATCCGGTTCCATGGATATGTCCGTAATAGCAGCGGCGGATCTTGTGCCGGAGCAGCACTTCGATGATCTCCGGAGAGAGCTGCTCGCCATACACCGGCGGATAGTGCAGGAACACCACCTTCTCCTCCGGGATGTCCCCGGCGGACTGAATGGAAGCCTCCAGCCGTCCCGCCTCCCGGGCAATGACCTTCTGATCAGCGGGTTCCCCCTGATCGAAGAGCCAGCCCCGGCTGCCGCAGATGCAGATCCCCTCCACCAGATAGTGGTTGTTGTGCAGGATATGCAGGGTGTCAAAGCCGTTTTCCGCAAAAAAGGCGTTCATTTTATTCATGGTCGCCCACCAGTAATCATGGTTGCCCTTGAGAATGATCTTCTGTCCGGGCAGGGCATTCACAAATTCAAAATCAGCCTTGGCCTCCGCGAAACTCATGCCCCAGGAGGTATCTCCGGCGAGCACGACTGTATCTTCCGGCTGGATCTTTGCCAGCCAGTTCTGCCGGGTCCGGTCAACATAGTTATGCCAGCCGGGGAATATATCCATCGACTTGTTGCCCGACAGCGAAAGATGCAGATCGCCAATTACATAAAGTGCCATAAACGCCTCCTGTGAAGTAAATTTTTCTTGGTATGCCGAACCGGTGTCCGGGTAAGATAAAGGCGAAAGGAGATGATTCACCCATGGAAAAGCAGAATTGTACCTGTCAGACCGCGGTGTCCTGTGAAGTGGGAAGCTGCGTCTACAACCGTGACAAGAAGACCTGCACTGCACCCTCCATCAAGGTAGGCCCGCAGTTTGCAAGCAGCACCGCTGAGACCAACTGTTCCACCTTCAAGGCCCGCTGACCATCGCCTGAGAACCGGCAGCTTCCTGTTTCCCATCCGGGCAGCAGAAAGCTGCTACATAGATTCATCCATCTTGCGCAGAGCATGCAGCAGGGCATGCTCCATCTCCTGGGGACGCACAGCCCCCTCGAACCGCACCGGAAGCTCCTCCAGCTGAGCCAGGCTTGCCGGAACCGCCAGACCGCTCACCTCGGAAAGCGCCCGCAGGCAGTCAAACTCCCCTGCCGGGACCTCGCAGCCCAGTGCTGTGAGGACGCTGTCCGCAAACTTGAACGGGCTGGCAGTGGATACCACCAGTGCCGGGGTCTTGTCCCCTGTTTCCTCCTGGTACTGTTCCAGTGCGTTCACCGCCACTGCGGTATGGGTATCCATCACATAGCCGCACCGGTCATGAATCTCCCGGATGGTGTCCAGGGTCTTCTGATCGTCACAGCTGTATGCGGCAAATTCCTCCCGGATCTGATCCAGAGCCTCGGCAGTGACCGAGTACTCCCCGCCCTCATTCAGGCGGTACATGCAGTAGGCCACAGCTCTCGCTTCCCGTCCGAACAGTTCGAACAGGTACCGCTCCAGATTGGAGGAGATCAGGATATCCATGGACGGGGTATTGGTGAGATGGAATTCCCGCTTCCGGTTATAGGTGCCGGTGGTGAGGAATTCGGTGAGTACATCATTGCGGTTGGATGCGCAGATCAGCCGTCCAATGGGCAGTCCCATGCGCTTGGCGTAATAGCAGGCCAGGATATTGCCGAAGTTGCCGGTGGGCACCGCCACATTGAGCTTGTCCCCTACCTGGATCTCGCCCGAAGCAGCCAGATCAGCATAGGCGCTGAAGTAGTAGACAATCTGAGGCAGCAGCCGTCCCCAGTTGATGGAGTTGGCGCTGGTGAGATACATCTTCTGCTCGCCCAGACGTTCTGCCAGCTGTTCTTTGGCAAAGAGGTGCTTTACACCGGTCTGGCAGTCATCGAAGTTGCCTTCCACAGCCTGGACTGCCACATTGGAGCCCTGCTGGGTTGCCATCTGCAGCCGCTGGATCTGGCTGACGCCATCCACCGGGTAAAAGACCGCAATGCCGGTGCCGTCCACATCCCGGAAGCCCTCGAGGGCTGCCTTGCCGGTGTCGCCCGAGGTAGCCACCAGCACAATGGCCCGGCGGTCATCGCCGAGATTGCGGCGGGCGGTGGAAACCAGACGGGGCAGCATCTGCAGTGCCATATCCTTGAAGGCACAGGTGGGGCCATGCCACAGCTCCAGCAGGCGCAGATCCCCTGCCGCCCGGACCGGAGCCGGCTGATCGCCGTCGAAGGTACCGCGGTAGGCACCCTCGGTGCAGGCCTTCAGATCCTCCCGGGAGAAGTCGTCCAGATAGAGCGCCATGATGCACTCTGCCCGCTCCCAGTAGGTAAGGCCTTCCAGCTCCCGGATAAAGTCGAGATCCACCTGAGGAAATTCCTCCGGGACAAACAGTCCGCCCTCCGGGGAGATACCCTTGAGGATCGCCTGCGACGCAGTGAGTTGAATGGACGGGTCCCGTGTACTGATATACTTCATAATGTACCTCCAAGCATTTGCAAGCAGTTGCGGTATGTAAAAGGGTTACAGATTTTTCTCAAAGAAGCGGCGGGCATTCTCAAACAGGATCTTCTGAGTGATCTCCGGGGAGATTCCGCTGTCCAGCAGAGCCTGCCGGAAGTTTTCCACCCGATCCAGGCCGTTCAGATAATCCGGGATCTCGGCGCCGTCAAAGTCGGAACCGCAGCAGAGGATATCCTCTCCGCCCAGGCTCAGGAAATGCCGGACATGGGCCAGCAGATCATCTATATCCTTTGAGATGCCGTCCTCTTTAATAAAGTAGCGGTAATAGTTGAGCCCCACCAGACCGCCCCGGTCCCGGATAGCACAGAACTGTTCATCGGTGAGGTTCCGGGAGTGATTGCAGATGGTCCGGCTGTTGGAATGGGTGGCGATAAAGGGCTTGGTCGCCACCTTGCAGAGATCGGCAAAACCCTCATCATTGAGGTGGGATACATCCACCAGAATGCCCAGCTCCTCCATCCGGCGCACCGCCTCGATGCCAAAGGGAGTCAGGCCCTTGTGGGTATCCGAGCCGCTGCCCAGCTCATTTTCCCCGTTCCAGGTGAGCGTGAGCATCCGTACGCCGCAGTTCCGGAGCTCGTCGAGCATTTCCAGCTGTCCGCCCAGAGCAGCGCCGCCTTCCACGGTCAGAATGGCAGCGAACTTCCCATCGTCAAACGCCTGCATGATCTCTTGATAATCAGAGGCCTGGACAATGCGGTCGGCGTTCTTCTCCATCTCAGCCCGGAAGAACCGGACATTCTCCCGGAAGAACTCCACCGCCTTTTCGCCCCGGAGCTCATCCGGGACAAAGATGGCAAATGCCTGGCCCCACCGGCTCCCAGCCGGCAGACGCTCCAGGCTGATATGCAGATCATTGCGGCGCAGCTCCAGATTTTTGGAACTGCAGACAGTAATGGTATCACAGTGCAGATCAAAGAGATCCATTGACATCAAACGCTCCTTTCCAGTAGGCCTGTTCCAGAATGCTCCAGCTGCCGTCCGCCGGCTGTGCGACGATCTCCATCACATCAAACCGGGGCTGATAGCCGGAATACTCCGGATGCTCCATGGTATAGTACAGGGCAGTTTCTATGAGTTTGCGGCGCTTGGTTGGCCCCACGGCCTCTGCCGGACGCACCAGATAGTCCGGGCTGCGGGTCTTGACCTCCACAAAGGCAAGATCCTCCCCATCCAGTATGATGAGGTCGATCTCCCCGTGTCCGAAGCGCCAGCCCCGCTCCAGGACGGTACATCCGGACTCCTGCAGCCATCGGGCCGCATGGTCCTCGCCGAACCGTCCCAGGGCATTCATGACCGCCCTCCGGTGAACTTCTTCAGGAAACTGCGGCGATGAACCGGCGAAATGCCGTATTCGGTCAGCCGTTCATAGTGCTCCTTGGTGGGATAGCCCTTGTGCTTTTTGAAATCATATTCCGGATACTGCTGATCCAGTTCCAGCATATACCGGTCCCGGGATACCTTCGCCAGAATGGACGCCGCCGCAATGGCCTGGGACTGTCCGTCCCCCTTGATGACCGTTTCGGTGGGAAGTCCCAGCCTGGGGTCCTGGTTGCCGTCCACCAGCACCAGTTCCGGCACCTGGGAGAGTCCCTCCACCGCCCGGTGCATTGCCAGGAAGGTGGCGCCGAGGATATTGAGCTCGTCGATCTCCGCTTCGCTGGCGGAGGCAACACAGTAAGCCAGTGCCTCCTGCCGGATCACATCATAGAGGGCTTCCCGCTTCTTTTCCGAGAGCTTCTTGGAGTCGTTGAGCCCGGGGATCTCCTTGTCCGCCGGCAGGATCACTGCCGCCGCGAATACCGGACCAGCCAGCGGGCCGCGTCCGGCTTCATCCACGCCGCAGAGCAGCTGGATGCCTTTGGCATGATACTCCCGGTCCAATTTCAGTTCTGCCATCTTCTCTCTCCTTATCGCCGCAGATCCCGGATGCCTCTCTCCCGGAATCCGCCATTTTCCCATACCCAGACGCTTCCGAAGCCCACTGTTTCCAACAGCTCCAGCGCCTCATCAAACCAGAATCGCAGCGCCGCTGTTTCGTGGGCGTCGGCATTGATGGTCATGCAGGCATGCTTTGCGCACAGCTCCCGCAGCAGAAAGTCCGCCGGATAAGGCGTGCTGCGGTACTTCCGGAAGATTCCGCCGGTGTTGAGTTCAAACACCGCGCCGGTATCCAGGCAGCGGTGAAGGCTTTCCTGCGCCGCCTGCCGGTACTGCCGGCTCTCCTCGTCAAACAGGCGTCCGCCTGCGTTATTCTTTATAATAAGGTCAAAATGTCCGATGATGTCCGGACGGTACTGCTCGGCATTTTCCGCCGTGATCTCGTAGAACCGCCGGGCCATGGCAAGACCATCGCCGCCGAAGGCTTCGTCCCGGCATGCTTCGGCATAGGAAGCCGGGCCGTCGATGATGTACCGCTTGCCGGTGTCCGGACTCTGGATCTCATGCACCGAACCGATGATATAGTCAAACGCCTCCCGGTGCCGCACCGGATAGTACCAGTCGTGTTCAATGCCTACGGCAATCCGCATCCTGCCGGCGAACTGTTCGCCCAGCTGCCGGAGCATAGCCGCATAAGCCAGCTCGTCCCGGATGCCGAAGTCGGCAAAGTCCACATAGGTATGCCCGGAAAAGCCCAGGTCGGTAAACCCCAGTTTCCAGGCTGCTTCCGCCATCTCCTCCGGGGTATTCTTGCCGTCGCACCAGGTGGTGTGGTTGTGTGTGGAACTACTCAGCATCGTCCTGCTCCTGTTCCCTGGCAGCCGGTGTAAACTTCGGCGGCTTTTCCAGGGTGATGCGTCCCAGCTTTCCGCCCCGGAACTCGTCCAGCAGCATGATGGCAGCCCGTTCGGTATTCACTACGCCGCCGGACTGCAGCATTCCGCGCTTGCAGCCCACCAGTTCCAGCAGATCAAAGCCATCTTTGCCCTCGATCTCCTCGGGGGTGAGGTTGTAGCGGGCGCAGAGCAGCTTGGGATAGTTCTCCGCCACAGTCTGCAGGAAACGCATTGCCAGGTGTTCGATGTCCAGGATCTCGTCCTTGATGGAGCCGATATAGGCCAGCTTTTCACCGACCTCCTTGTCATCGAACTTGGGCCAGAGGACGCCGGGCATATCCAGCAGCTCCACACCGCCGCCGATGCTCACCCACTGCTTGCCGCGGGTGACACCGGGACGGTCCTCCACCTTGGCCCGCTTGCTGCCGGCCAGCTTGTTGATCAGCGAGCTCTTGCCCACATTGGGAATGCCCACGATCATCATGCGAAGCAGCTTCTGGGAAAGCCCCTTGGCCTCCCGGCGCTTCATCACTTCATCCAGCACCTGACGGGCGCCAGGAATGATTTCATTCAGCCCCCGACCGCTCTTGCAGTCGGTGGGAATGGCCAGAATCCCCTTGGAACGGTAGTATTCACACCACCGGGCTGTGAGGTTGGGATCTGCCACATCGCATTTGTTGAGCAGGATCAGCCGGGGCTTCTGACCCAGCATCCGGTCAATTTCCGGGTTCCGGCTGCTCTGGGGAATCCGGGCGTCGGTGATCTCCACCACAATATCCACCATCTTGAGGTTGGCTGCCATCAGACGGCGGGTTTTTGCCATATGCCCGGGGAACCACTGGATGGACTGTGCATCTATCATATCTGAAACTCCCCTTAAAATATCAATTCTCTATCCTATTATTCTACCGTAAATCCCGAAACTTGTATAGACATTTTTCGGATAAAAACAAAAAAGGAGCTTTTAACAAGCTCCTCTTTGCCGTCACAGAATTTACTTGACTTCCTTGACCTTGGCAGCCTTGCCCACACGGTCTCTCAGGTAGTAGAGCTTAGCTCTGCGAACCTTACCGCTGCGGATCACTTCCACGCTGGCAACAGCGGGGGAATGAATGGGGAATACTCTCTCGATACCAACGCCGTGAGCAACTCTGCGTACGGTGAAGGTCTCAGCGATACCGCCATGTTTCTTGGCGATTACAGTACCCTCAAAGGCCTGGATTCTCTCTCTGTCGCCTTCCTTGATCTTAACGCCGACACGAACAGTGTCACCAACGTTTACGACCGGAAGGTCCTTCTTCATGCAGCTTTCTGCCATGAGCTTCAGTGCGTCCATTTGTTACATCCTCCTTGAAATATACAAGCGTTCATTCCCGATCACGGCAGAGGACCGCCTGCTTTAATGTCACCGCCTGTTTGGCGGGGCATCAAACCCCGCAGACGCCATTTTGGCCCCTGCGGTCATAGTATGCTGTAATATAATAGCACAATCCATTTCCGGATGCAAGCCATTTTTCAAAGTTTTCTGCGAAAAATCCCGCTTCAGAGCAGCTTTTCATAGGCGTAGTACCACTTGAGGCCATAGACTTCCTCCAGCCCCAGATCGATGCGTCCGCAGCAGTGGTATCCACAGGCCTCATAGAACCCGATGGCAGAGCGGTTCTCCTCATAGACATCCAGGCGGATGGCCTGCAGCCCCGCTTCCCTGCCCATTTCAGCGGCATGGCGAAGCAGTGCCCGTCCTACGCCCCGGTGCCGGTATGCCGGGTCCACTGCCAGGGTGTGCACCACAAAGACCGGCGTCTCAAAGGGAAACTGCCAGCTGGCCTGCCGGTAGGCGCTGTCCTGCTCCCGCCGGAGGATCACCGAGCCGGCGATCTGTCCGTCCAGCTCCGCAATGTAGAGCGCGCCGGCTTCCAGTCCCTCCTGGGCATCCTGCCGCAGCGGATAGACGCCCCGTTTCCACCGGGAGCCATCCAGACGGCCCTCTTCCGCGTCGCCTGCCCGCCCATAGAGCTCTTCGATCCCATCCAGATCCCCTGTTTCTGCCCGGCGCACCCGGATCTCCATCGCCCATCCGCTCCTTTCTGCCCTGTGCTGGTTCCATTATAACCCAAACGCGCTGTTTCTTCCAGTTTTCCGAAAGAATTTTCCGGAATCTGAGAAAGATGGAACCTTTTTTCTCCTGCCGCATATCATAGTGATAGGCGCGGGGCAATGCTGCTGCCGCGTAAATCCACACAAAAGGAGCTTGCTATGAATATTTTCAGAAATACCGGCTGTTCATCCGGGTTCTGCCCCGACAGCTGCGGTAACTCCTGTCAGGATTGCGGCAATTCCTGCCAGAACTGCGGCAATTCCTGCTGCGGTATGCCCGGCTGCCCCTGCACACCCGTCTGTCCGGATACCATCACCATCGGCACTACCATCACCGGCGCCCCGGGCACCGAAGCACAGGTCACCAACAGCGGCACTCCGCAGAATCCTGTCCTCAACTTTGTGATTCCCCAGGGCGCTACCGGCCCTCAGGGTCCCCAGGGGCCGCAGGGGCCTCAGGGACCGCAGGGTCTCCAGGGCGTTCAGGGAGAAATGGGTATGACCGGCCCCATGGGTCCCACCGGCCCGACCGGTCCTCAGGGCCCAACTGGTCCCACTGGCTCTACCGGCCCCATCGGCCCTGCTGGTGCCGGCCTGGAAACTGTGACTTCCTTCACTCCCGGCTTCCCCTATCCCCGTGGTTCCATGCTGTTCTACAATGGCTCGCTGTATCAGGCCGCTGTGGATAACCCCACCGGCACACCGGGTTCTTCCCCGGATTACAACCTCATCAGCGTTGCCGGTCCCACTGGGTCTGCCGGACCGACTGGCCCTACCGGTCCCACTGGACCGCAGGGGCAGCAGGGTCTCCAGGGCCCGACCGGTCTGCAGGGTACTGAGGGTCCCACTGGCCCCACTGGTCCTACCGGCCCTCAGGGTCAGCAGGGCGTAGCAGGACCGACCGGCCCCACCGGTGCGGAAGGTCCTACCGGGCCCACTGGTCCCCAGGGACAGCAGGGTCTCCAGGGTCCTGCCGGTTCCGCCGGTGCTCAGGGTGATGAAGGCCCCACCGGTCCTACTGGCCCGACTGGACCCACCGGCCCCAAGGGTGAAACCGGTTCTGCCGGCGCCCAGGGTGCGGAAGGTCCTACCGGCCCCACTGGCCCCACTGGTCCACAGGGCGCCGCACCGGCTGTGAATGCCCTCTATGCCACCAACACCGGCTCGCAGACCGCTGCCAGCACCGGAGATGACATCACCTTCGACACCAACCAGGTAGAAGAGGGCAGTGACATCACCCACTCCGCCAGCTCGGCAGACTTCTCGCTGACCCAGAATGGTCTCTACCGCATCACCTACTCGGCGGTGGTAACCAATACCTCCTCCACCGGCAATGTCGGTCTGGAACTGCAGGAGGACGGCACCCCCATCGACGGCAGTGTCAAGGAGGCCAAGGTCAGCAATACCTCCGACCCTGCCACTGTCGGCGCAACCGTTCTGGTGAATGTCACCAGTGCGCCGGTCACCATCACCCTCAACTCCACCGAGGACAATACCACTGTGACCAACGCGGCTATGACGATCCAGAAACTCAACTGACAATCAAGCTGTGATCAGACGGACAGTCCGTGTGGCTGTCCGTCTTTTCGCACTGTATCAAAATACTGGGAGGCAAGCGGATGAAAATCATAGTTTATGCAATCTGTAAAAATGAAAGCGGGTTTGTGGACCGCTGGATGGACTCCATGCAGGAGGCGGATCGGGTCATTGTGCTGGATACCGGCTCCACCGATGATACGGTACAGAAGCTCCGCAGCCGGGGCGCCAGAGTCTATGAGGAGCAGTTCTCCCCCTGGCGCTTTGATACAGCCCGGAACCGCTCCCTGGAGCTGGTGGACGATGATGCCGATCTCTGCGTCTGCACCGACCTGGACGAGTACTTCCTCCCCGGATGGCGGGCGGAACTGGAGCGGGTATGGTCGCCGGGAGTGACCCAGGTGCGCTATCCCTATGTGTGGAGCTTCCGGGCAGACGGCAGTGACGGCGTGACCTTCTGGTACGAGAAGATCCACGCCCGGCACGGGTACAAATGGACGCACCCGGTGCATGAAGTGCTGAGCTGGATCGGAGAAGGTACGCCGGGCAGAACGGCAGACGCACCGGGCATACGTCTGGAACACCATCCCGACCCTGCCAAATCCCGGGGACAGTACCTGCCGCTGCTGGAGCTCTCGGTGCGGGAGGACCCGGATGACGACCGCAACACCCACTATCTGGGGCGGGAATACTTCTACTACCGGCGCTGGGACGACTGCATCCGTACCCTGAAAAAGCATCTTGCCATGCCCAATGCCCTCTGGGCAGATGAACGGGCGGCCTCCATGCGGTACATTGCCTCCTCCTACAGCCACAAGGGACAGCCGGATGAGGCAGTCCGGTGGTATCTCAGGGCCGCAGCCGAAGCGCCCCATCTCCGGGAACCGCTCACCGATCTGGCCCTGGAGCTCTACTATCAGAAGGACTGGCATGGCGTGCTCTTTGCCGCCGGTAGGGCCCTGCGCATCACAAAGCGCCCCCGTACTTATATCTGTGAAGCTGATGCCTGGGGCAGTCTGCCCTGGGATCTGATGGCTGTGGCATACTACAACATCGGACGCAACACTCTGGCGCTGGAATACGCCCTGCAGGCCCTGGAGCTGGACCCCGAGAACGAGCGCCTTCAGAACAATGTGCGCCTGCTCCGGGAGCTGGAGGATGCCGCGGCACTTCCGCCGGTATTTAGAGACAGTAACCAACTGCCCGGAGAAAATGCGGAGTAAAATTGGCAGTCCCGTTCCAGGAGATTATGCTATAATATCACTTGGATTTAACGCCCCGGACACAATTTTGTCTGTCCGGGCCAGCCAGAATACAATATAGGAAGTGCAAACCTGTGATAGAAAAAACAAACAAGACTGTACCGGCTTCCGCTGAGAAACCAGCTGTTGACGCCTCTGAGGCACTGCTGTTCAGCATCCTGCTCACAATCATCGGCGGATTCTTTGAAACCTATTCCTATGTGGCACGGGATCATGTCTTTGCCAATGGTCAGACCGGCAATATGGCCCGGCTGGGCATGAACCTGGCTGCCGGAGATTTCGGCGGCGCATTCAAATACCTGATCCCCATTGTCTGCTTCGCTTTGGGTGTCTACTTCGCCGAGATGGTGAAAACCTACTGCGAACGGCACAATCTCCTGCACTGGAAGCAGGCGATCCTGCTCATCGAGATCCTGCTCACCGTCGTCACCGCCCTGGTGCCCAACGAATACAACACCGCCGCCAATGTGCTGATCGGCGTGCTCTGCGGCCTGCAGATGGAGGCATTCCGCCGTCTGAAAACCTACGCCTACAACTCCACCATGTGTACCGGCAACCTGCGCAGCGCCACCGAAGCCTTCTATCGCTTCTTCGCCCTGCGTCAGCCGTCCGAGGGCAGCAAGGCAACCCATTACTACGGGATCATCGCCATCTTTATCCTCAGTGCCGCACTGGGCAGCATCACCACCGAACATTTCGGCAACTATGCCATCCTGTTCTGTGTCATTCCCCTCTGTGCCTGCCTGTGGATTCTGGCCCAGAACCGGGATACCCTCCGGTAATCTGCCCGTAAATTACTTTCTCCCCAGCAAAAAAAGACCGCTCAGGTGAGCGGTCTTTTTTAATTCCCTGCGGCTTCTCCGGCCTGGGGCAGATAGCTGGAAAGCACCGTATGCATATCCTCATGCATGAAGGTATCCACCGAAACGCCGATGAGCACCTGGTTGTAGTCCTCCAGTTTTACGGCTGCCAGATCCTCCGGTGTGGCATGCTCCACATCGATAATGGCAATGTCCGAGTAGTGCACCAGAAGGAACGGGATATAGCTCAGCACTGTCTCATCCGCGAAGATCACCAGGCTGTTGTCACTGCTGGTGGAGCTCTTGAGGGTAATCACCGGCGAAAGTCCGCCGAGGATCAGGTCATTCCCGCCCTTATAGCCGGAAAGCTGGGCTGTGAACTCTGGGAATAGCGTGTAATAGGTCCGGGCTTCCCCATGGTCGTAATGGGTCACCTGGTATTCCCGGCGGTACTTGGAAAAGCGGTACAGCAGCACCCGGTCGGGCTGAATCCGGTCCACCGGAAGCTGCTCATACAGCTCGCCGTAGAAGTAGTCATCTGAATAGTCGATGTCGAACTGATCCAGAGTACGCAGCGGGGAAATACCCAGCCGCATGCCCAGCTGTTCATACACCAGATAGCCGCCCTTTGCCGTGAGGTTATCGGTGGTGCGGTAGTAGATATACTCCTCCATGCCCGAGAGGAGCTTCAGATAGGTATCCACCACCGAAACCGAACCGGACATCTCCGTATAGACCGAATCGATATAACTGCGCTGATTGAACAGATTGATATATTCGGGCAATTCCTGCTGCTTGATGGCACAGGCGGTCGGAAGCAGCATCACATAGGTGGGATGCTCCTGGAAAGAGGCAAGGTCGATGATCGACTGCTTGTTCTTGGTGGCGATCTCGTCATCCGGCGGCTGGACATTCTTCATCAGCATGGTGTCCCCCACCAGGATTCCGTCAATCTCAGCAGAACCGCCGAACAGCCGTGCGTCCACTGCCAGCTTGTGCAGCATGGAATGCCCCGGCATATTCTCACAGGCAGCCTCCTCCAGCTGGGCGGAGACTTCACCGTCTACCAGGGCCCGCAGGGTCAGTGTCAAACCATCAGCGCCGCCCGCTGAAAAACGGACGCACAGCACCGCAAACGCCGAGAAAATCACAGTGAGAAAGAAAATAGCGGAGATTCGTTTCGCCATGGGACACCTCCTGAATACAGAATCGAATCGGCCTTACACCAGCAGAGCTGTGGTAAGGATCAGCAGCGAGCCGTTGAATACCGCGATCACCCATTCAGACGCCACCGGGAATTTCTTGGAGAGGAACCCGGTCAGGCGGTCTGCCAGACTGGTGAAGAACAGCAGGCTCAGCAGGATCACAAGATAGTTGGAAGCCAGATAATAGCTTGTTTCGTCGGAGATCATACGCTGGGCCGAGAAGCCGAGCAGCACGGAAATAAGATCTCCGGTATTGGAAAACTGCGGCAGAACCAGCGGAGCCAGGCTGAACAGGAACAGCCCGAAGGTCACAGCGGACTGCAGCAGACCGGGAATATACCGGAACAGCCAGAAATACAGATACCGCTCCGCCAGAACCATCAGGAACAGGAATCCGGCCCAGAGCAGAACCTGCGGCACAGGATCAAACCAGATCCCCACCACTACAACTCCCGCCAGGACCGCAATAAGCTCCCGGGTATCGGCGTGGCGGTACCGCCGGAGCTGGCGAATCCGTTCCGCC
>ERZ857521.2335-NODE-2335-length-18488-cov-4.577388_pt1 | contig 18488 bp, 17 predicted proteins | sample MGYA00519701_ERZ857521 | MGnify/ENA primary metagenome ERZ857521 (study PRJEB31778, sample SAMEA3449346) | human gut metagenome | biome: human gut; feature: human-associated habitat; material: faeces | place: United Kingdom | collected 2010/2012 ...
TGGAGGTGCACGCCCGCTTTTCCTTGTCGGCGGTGAAATACTGGTTGCGGATGGAACAGGTGGCCTTGGAGGGCTTCCAGTACACGTCCGCGCCGGAGCCGGCAAACCGCTTCTCCACGTTGGCGTCGGCGGGGTTGAGCTTGGTAAAGACGGCGGTACGGTTGCCGGATTTGGCCGCCGCGAAACCGGAGGCCACCACGGCGCCGCCTACTTCCTTGCGCTCGTTGCCCTGATAGTCGATGTTGTGATCCAGAGAGACCGGTCCGATGACCAGCACGTCATAGCGTTCCGCCATGGAGATTCCTCCTTGTGTTTGATGGATCCGCCTCAGCCCTCCATAGCGGGAGGCTCATAGCAGGCGGTGAAGGCGCCCTCCGGTTCCAGGGTGAAGGTCAGGGCCCCGTGGGGGGGCGCCGGCTCCATTTCCTCGGGGAGGGAGGGGCAGTCGGAAAAGTACAGCGCCGCGCCGCCGGCGGCGATGGTACGCATCAGGTCCGGATGGGCGCTGTTGTAGCGGCGGTCACTGGAGGCACAGCACACCACAGCCTTGGGGCGCACAGCCCGGAGCAGCGCTTCGTCGGCGCCGTCCTTTTGCCCGTGGTGGCCCACCTTGAAGATGTCCGCCCGGAGGTCCGCCGGGTCCACATGGCCGTAGCCGGCCACGTTGGTATCGCCGGGCAGCAGCACCCGGGTACCCCGGTAATCCAGCAGCAGCATCAGGCTGAAGTTGTTCATCCGGGCGTCCAGGGCGTCCAGCTTGCGGAAAAACTCCTCCTCCGGCTGGGGTGCATACAGGGCTTCCATCCGCTCCATCAGCTCCCGCCTGGCCTCAGGCGCAGGGGAGAGCACCCGGAGTGTCAGCCCAGGGCAGAGGGTACGCTCCATCCCGGCGCCCAGATCCTCCACGGAACCGCCGGCGGCGCATACCCGCTCCATCAGGGGCAGCGCGTCATTGAGGGAACGCAGGAAATTATCCCGGGAAACAGTGCCGCCCCGCTTCGGCAGGGGGTGCATCACCCGGCGGCAGAAGTCCAGGGGCAAAGACTGCCAGAGAACCTTTGGCATCAGCGTGTCCGGCAGAGCCGCCAGACCGCACAGGTGGTCTTCGTGGATATGTGTGGACACCATGGCGTCCACATGGCCCAGGCCGGACCGGCGGACAAATTCCGTCACCGGAAGGCGCCCGGAGGGCTGGTTCTGATATTCTTCCGGCAAGCCGGAGCCACCGTCGATCAGCATGGTAAACACACCGTCAGGAGCGGAAGCATCGGGGCAGCTCACCAAAATGGCCTCGCCATAGCCCACATTGACAAAGGTGAGGTTCATATTCTCCATACGCTTAACCCATGGCCCGTTTGATGTAGAAACTGGACAGGATCAGGACCAAAACCGTCATGACGATGGCGCCGGCACTGCCGAAACCAAAGTCCAGGGATTTGATGCCGTAATTATAGAGGAACTGGGTGATGGTGGACGTGGTGCCTGCAGGGCCGCCGCCGGTGAGGACGTTGACCTTCTCGAACAGGCGGAAGGTGTCGATGGTCCGCAGCAGGGCGCACAGGGCCAGAGAATTCTTGATGTTGGGGATGGTGATATACCAGAACTGCTGCATAAAGCCTGCGCCGTCGATGCGGGCAGCTTCATACTGGGTAGCGGAGACAGATTGCAGCGCCGCATACAGCAGGAGGAAGACAAAGGGCACATTCTGCCATACGTCAATGAGCAGGATGGTCCCGAAAGCAGTCTTGGTATCCATGAACCAGTTGTACACCGGCAGGTTCAGCGCCTTGAGCACCTGGTTGATAATGCCGTAGTTGGCGGAGAGCATCATGCGCCAGCTGAGGGCCACTGTCACAGCAGGCAGCAGATAGGGCAAAAGCAGCAGCGTGCGCATGGCCTTCTGGCCGCGCTTGAGACTGTTGACAAAGATCGCTACCACGAGTCCGAACCCCATCTCGAAAATCACCGCCAAAATGGTGAACAGGATGGTGTTCCAAACCGCCTGCTGAAAATATCCGTTTTTAAAGAGGGAAACATAATTCTCAAAGAGAACGAAAGTGGCTTTCTCCGCTCCCTTTAGATAGTTGTAGTCGGTAAAGCTGTATACAAATGTGAAAATCAGGGGATAGGCAGTCATGACCAGCAGCACCACCAGGGTGGGAGTGAGCATGCCGATCCCGAAGCGTTTGGTAGCCGCCTGGGCGCTATTCAATTTTACAATGCCATTATTCTTCATGATGACGACCTCACAATTTGGAGAGGTTTCACCCGGAGGTCCGGGCCGCTTTGGAATGGGGCCGGGACGCCATGCGGCGTCCCGGCCGCCCGATATGCTGAGTTATCGCTGGGAAAAATCGCGTCAGCCGGCCATCAGATCCTCCAGCTGGCTCTGGGCATAAGCAAGGCCCTCATCGATGGTCTTGGTACCCTGGATGATGTTATCCATCTCAGTGCCCAGGATGTTGGTGAACTCGGTCCACTCCTCAATGACAGGACGGTATACGCCGGTCTCCAGAGCGCCGCAGACGGTCTCCAGGTGGGGATAGGTCTGCAGGACAGTCTCATCCAGCAGGCTGGAGTAACGGCAGGGCACGCCGCCGTTTTCAATGGAAGCCTTCTGGACCTCGGGGCTCATCACGTATTCCAGCAGCTCCAGGGCCAGATCCTTGTGGGGAGCGTTGTTGGGGATGCCGATGCACCACACGCCCTGCAGGGCCACGGCGTCCACAGGATCAGAGTCGTCGGTGAGCTTGGTGGGGATGGTGGTGTAGTTGGCGGGGCCGTCGGCGGTGGGCACGTACCAGCCGGGCCAGATCTGGGCCATGGCGGTCTCGCCGGCGGTGACGGAGGCCACGATGTCATCCTTGTCCAGAGTGCTGCCCAGCTCGTACAGGGCCAGGTATTCCTCCATGGCGGCCTTGAACTCGGGGGTATCCACGGTGGGCTGGTTGTTTTCATCCACGACCCAGCCGCCATGGACCACCAGGTGAGGCAGGAAGTCGGAGAGGATGTTGTCGGCGCTGCCGCCGCGGATCAGGAAGCCGTTCTTGCTGGAATCGGCAGCCTTGGTCTTCTGAGCCACGTCCATGATGTCGGCAAAGCTGTCGATATCCTCGGGAGCGTAGCCGGCATCGGAGAGCAGCTGCTTGTTGTACATCATGACGGTGACGTTGCCGTAGTAGGGAGCCAGGTACACGTCCTCGCCCACCTTGCAGATGGTGGTGGTGGCGGGGATGATGTCCTCGTCAAAGCTGTAGCCCATCTCGGTGAGGTTGGCCAGGACGCCGTTGGCGGTGAACTCAGCCATCCAGGAACCGTCCACCATGCACAGGTCATAGGTACCCTCAGCGTTCACGGCGTCCAGCGCAATGCCGGTGTGCAGATCATCGAAAGACATCAGCAGCACTTCGATATCCACATTGTGCTCCTCTTCGAAGGCAGGCAGGCATTTTTCCAGGACCTCGCCGTAGGCGCCGCCACGCAGAATCAGCGTCATCTTGGTGGGTTCGCCGGAGCCGCCGCCTCCTTCACCACCGGTATCCGTGGAATCACCGCCGCCGCAGGCAGCCAGGGACAGCGTCATGCCAAGGGCCAGGAGCAGTGCAAGCAGTTTCTTCATTTTCATTTCCTCCTAGTCTTTTTTTTGTGGGAACTCTTCTTTCCTTCAGGGATGCCGAAATCGCCGGGAATCTATTTTGTTACTCTTTGACAGCGCCGCTTGACAAACCGGAGATCAAGTAGTTCTGTGCAAAGATCACAAACAGGGTAATGGGGATCACGGAAATAACGCCGCCGGCGGCCACCAGGCCGAAGTTGGTGAGGTTATCCTCCGTGTTGAGGACAGACAGGGCCAGGGGCACCGTGTAGTTGGAGGGGCTGCGGGTGAAGATGACGGTGTAAGTGTACTCGTTCCAGGCATACATGAACGAGAGCATGGCCACCGCCGCGATGCCGGGGGCCACCAGGGGCAGCACAATCCGGCAGAACAGCTGCCACTCTGTGGCGCCGTCCACCTTGGCGCTCTCCTCAATTTCCTCCGGCAGATCCCGGAAGAAGCTGATGAGGAACCAGATGATCAGGGGCACATTGATGAGCACGCAGGCCAGGACCACCGGCAGCTTCGTGTTGAGAATGCCGATCTTGCTGAACATGGTGTACAGCGGGATGGTGAAGGCCACGGGGGGCAGCACACGCACCAGCAGCACCCAGTAGGTCATGGGACGCTTGAGCCCGAAGCGAAAGCGCTGGCGGGCAATGATATACGCCGCGCAGATGCCCACGATCAGGGAGATCACCAGTGAGGCACTGGTGGTCTGAAGGCTGTTGATGGTAGCCTGCCCAAAGCCCTTATCCGTAAAGAGGGAAACAAAATGCTCCAGCGTCAGAGAGCCGGGAATGAGGGAAATGTGTCCCTGCATTTCCTCCGTAGGACGGATGGCCATGGCCACCAGCCAGTAGATGGGGAAAAGGGAGATAAAGAGCAGCACCGCGCAGCCTACCCCTTTTGCCGCCGTACTCAAGATCCTCTTTCTTTTCATGCGAACATCCTCCTAAAAAGCCGAATTCCGACCTGCTGAGTATAACGGTCTTCTGTAAAAGGGACTATCGTGTCCCGGAAAAAACCATGTAAAATTTTGTAAAATCGGGATCTCAACTGGAGCGCCGCACCACCAGCCGGGTGGGCACCACCGTCAGCCGGGGGACGTGCTCCTCCCCGCAGAGCACCGCCTTGAGCCGCTCCACACAAAGCAGTCCCATTTGGCGGCAGTCGATATGGACGCTGGTGAGCTCCGGCTCCGTCAGGGCACAGGCGGTGGAATCGTCGTATCCCACCACCGCCAGATCCTCCGGCACCCGCAGGTGCAGCCGGGCAGCGGCTTTGAGCGTAGCAGCGGCGATGATGTCGTTGGCCGCAAAGACGGCCGAGGGCCGGTCCGGCCGGTCCAGCAGCTCCAGGGCTGTCTGGGTGGCATCCGAAACATTGGGATTGCACAGCTTGATGTCCTCGTCCCGCACCGGCAGCCCGTGGTCCTCCATGACCTCCAGAAACGCGCTGTACCGCTCTCCGGTAATATAGGGAGCAAACCGGCCCGCCAGCATCCCGATGCGCCGGTGTCCCCGCTCCATCAGGTGCTCCACCGCCTGGCGCACGCCGCCCCGCTCGTCGGAGACCACGCAGGGAAGGTCAAATCCCGCCATGCGGTTGTTCACCAGCACCACCGCCACATTCTTGCTCTGGAACTCGCTTACCAGCTCCGCCTGGGCGTCGCCGCCCAGGATCACGCCCTCCACCTGTTTGCTCTGGGCGGTAGCGGAGGCCTGGCTCCAGTCCTCCGCCGTGGAGATCAGCAGCAGGTAGTCCGAGCCGTTGGTCTCCCGCATGATGCCCTCGCAGATGCTGGCGTAGAACTCGTCGAGAATGGTGGCGCCCTTCTTGCAGATGAGAAAGGCGATCTTGTCCGTCCGCTGCCGGGCCATAGCCCGGGCGATGGCGTTGGGGGAGTAGTGCAGGGCCGCCGCCGCCTCATAGACCTTGCGCCGGGTGCCCTCCCGCACCTTCTCCGGCTCGGAAAACGCCCGGGAGATGGTGGCGGTGGATACCCCGGAGAGCCGGGATACATCATAAATGGTGGGGTTCATACGAGCCTCCCCTTTACAGCCCGATGTAAGCGCTTACAAAAAATCTTCCACAAACGGGGCAGGGCCTGATCACCCTGCCTGTATACAAATTAACGGTACCATTTGTAGCGAAAGAAATCAAGGGCTTTTTGGCAATTTTATTATATTCTCCCATAAACTTAACATAGATTTTATATATTTCGACAATTAGTGCAACCGTTTACATCTTATTTCCCACACTTCCGCGTTGACAAGGGCCCCCGGCGTCTCCTATACTGGAAGAAATTCAGGAACCGGGGCGCATCCCCGGCAAAGGAGGGCGTCGCCTTGAAAAAACGGGGAAGCCTTTGGAAAAAAGTGGTGGACACGGCGGCGGACACCTCGCCGGTGATGCAGACGGCAGGGCGGATCGCCCTGCTGGCGGTGGGGAACCTTTTGTGGCTGGTGTGCTCTCTTCCGGTGGTGACGGCAGGGGCCGCAGCGGCGGGGCTTTACACCGTGCTCTTTGACCGCGTCACCTTTGACCAGGCTCCGGGCGCCTTTTTCCGGGGCTGGCGGCAGCGCTGGAAGACTGCCACCACCGTGTGGCTGCCGGTGCTGGCGGTGGGCGCGGTGCTGGGCGGCGCCTGGCGCATCGTGGTGACGGAGCAGCTCACAAACGCCTTTTTCCCAACGGGGCCGTTGCTGCTGGTGACGGCGGTGTGGGCCATTGTGGCTCAGTGGCTCCTCCCGGTGCTGTGCATCCGGGGCGGCTCCTGGACCGAGACTTTCCGGGACGCGGCGCTGTTGGGTCTGGGGGAGCTGTGGCGCTCGGCGGTGATGGCGTCGGCGGACGGAGCCTGTCTGCTGGCCTTTGCATGGTGCGCCTTCTCCCGTTCTGTCACGGCCTGCGGGCTGTGGGCCCTCTTCGGCTTCTCCCTGGCGGCGGCGGTGAAGGTTTGGCTGGCCCGGCCGGTGTTGTGTCCCAAGGAAGAATAACGGGCTTTTGCCCCAAAAGCACGAAAAAGAGACGCCTGTCATGGCGTCTCTTTTGCTTCTCCCGTTGGGGGGCAGTTTTCAGATATCCAGCTCCAGCGTCACCGGGCAGTGGTCGGACCCCAGCACGTCCGTGAGGATCCCTGCCTCCGCCACCTTGTCCCGCAGGCGCTCGGAGACAATAAAATAATCGATGCGCCACCCAGCGTTATTCTTCCGGGCGTTGAAGCGGTAGCTCCACCAGGAGTACACCCCGGTGACCTCCGGGTACAATGCCCGGAAGGTATCCACAAAGCCGCTCCCCAGGAGCTCCGTCATCTTGGCACGCTCCTCGTCGGTAAAGCCGGCGTTGCGGCGGTTGGTCTTGGGGTTTTTGATGTCGATCTCCTCATGGGCCACGTTGAGATCCCCGCAGTACACCACGGGCTTTTTGGCGTCCAGCTCCTTGAGGTAGGCGCGCAGGTCGTCCTCCCAGCGCATCCGGTAGTCCAGGCGCTTGAGGCCCTCCTGGGAGTTGGGGGTGTAGCAGCACACCAGGTAGAACGCCGGGTACTCGGCGGTGATGATACGCCCCTCGTGGCGGTGCTCATCGTCCCCGAAGTCGTAGGTGACAGCCAGGGGCTCCGTCTTGGTAAAGACCGCGGTGCCGGAGTAGCCGGCCTTGTCGGCGCTGTTCCAGTAGCGGTGATAGCCGGGCAGGTCGAAATCCGCCTGTTCCGGGCGCATCTTCGTCTCCTGCAGGCAAATGATATCCGCGTCCACCTGAGCGCAGAAATCCAGAAAGCCCTTCCCCAGGCAGGCCCGCAGGCCGTTGACGTTCCAGGACACCAGTTTCATGGGTGGTTCTCCTTTGAAAAATAGTCTCCGCCCGCAGGCGGTTGGGTTTCTTTTTTTGATTTTATCCGATTTTCCCGGGAAAAACAAGATTGCCCCCGGGCCCAAAAGCGTGTACAGTATGAAGTAAGGGCGGACAGCCCCTGATGGAGAAAAAAGGAGGCGGGAGACATGGCACAATCAAAAAGCGGACTGCGGAACATGACCGTGGGTTCTCCCGCCGGACACATCTTCTATTTTGCCCTGCCGCTGCTGGCGGGGAGTTTTTTGCAGCAGCTCTACAACATGGTGGACAGCTTTGTGGTGGGCAAGTACGTGGGGGACTCCGCCCTGGCGGCGGTGGGCGTGGGCTTCCCGGTGATCTTCATGTTCACGTCCCTCTTCATGGGTCTCTCCAACGGCGGCACCGTGGTCATCGCCCAGTTTTACGGCGCCGGACGCATGGACCGGGTCCGGGACGCGGTGGACACCATCTACACCTCCTTTGTCTGCGCCGCTGTTCCCGTGACGCTGGCTGCCCTGCTGGCGGTGAAGCCCATGCTGTGGCTGCTGCGGGTGGATGAGAGCGCCTATCACGAGGCCTGGGTGTATCTCATGGTGGTGTGCGCGGGACTCATGGGCACCATCGGCTACAACCTCAACGCCGGCATTCTGGGAGGCCTTGGCAACAGCCGCTCCACGCTGCTCTTCCTCTCCATCGCCGCCGTCATGAATATTTTCCTGGATTTTGCCCTGGTGCTGTGGGCGGACATGGGGGTGCTGGGGGTGGCTCTGGGCACCATCATCTCCCAGGCCTTTTCCTGGCTCTTCGGCATCTTTTTCATCAACCGCCGCTATCCCCAGATCCGCATCCGCCCCTTCTGCCGCCGGTTCGACCGGGAACTCTTCCGCCAGATCATGGGCATCGGCCTCCCGGCGGGCATCCAGATGTCCCTGGTGGCGGTGGGGTCCATGGTCATCATGAGCAAGGTCAACTCCTACGGGGAGGCCTATACCGCCGGGTACAACGTGGGCTACCGGCTGGATCAGCTGGCCTTTTTGCCGGTGCAGAGCCTCTCCAACGCCGTCACCGCCTTCGTGGGCCAGAACATCGGCGCCAAACGCCTGGACCGGGCCCGGCAGGGCATCCGGGTGACGGTGGCCTCCGCGGTGGTGTGGTCGTTGGCCATGACGGCCCTTCTGATCCCCTGCGGACCGTTCTTCATCTCCATCTTCTCCCAGACCCCCGCCGTCATCGACGCCGGGGCGGCGTATCTGCGGGGCATCATGCCCTTCTACGCCCTCTTTGCCGTGTTCTTCACCCTCAACAACGCCATGCGGGGGGCGGGGGAGAGCGTCTTTCCCATGGTGAACACCATCCTGTCTTTGATCTTGCTGCGGGTGCCCTCCGTATACCTGATGGCAGCCTACTTCGGCCCCATGTACATGTACTACGGCTTCGGCGTGGGCTGGGCGGTGGGCTTTGCCGCCACGGTGGCCTACTATCTCTCCGGCCGCTGGCTGCGCCACGGATCCCTGGCGGAGGAAAAACAGCTGGAATAAGGCCGTATTTTGCGGATTTTTTCCTCCGGCGCATTGTAATCGGATAAAAGGTCGATTATAATGAATAGTTGTGTCAATACCGGCGCTCTTCCATTCGGAGCCGCCGTGAAAAAGGAGAAACCTCATGGAACAGCAGAAATTCTATATCACAACCCCCATTTACTACCCCTCCGACAAGCTCCACATCGGCCACACCTACTGCACCGTGGCCACCGACGCCCTGGCCCGCTACAAGCGCCTGCAGGGCTATGACGTCATGTTCCTCACCGGCACCGACGAGCACGGCCAGAAGATCGAGGACAAGGCCACCGAGGCCGGCGTCACCCCCAAGGAATTCGTGGACCGCATCGTGGAGGGTCCCCAGGGCGTCAAGGACCTGTGGAAGCTGATGAACATCTCCAACGACCGCTTCATCCGCACCACCGACGATTACCATGTCGCCTCCATCCAGAAGATCTTCCGGAAGATGTACGAAAAGGGCGATATCTACAAGGGCACCTACAAGGGCAAGTACTGCAAGCCCTGCGAGTCCTTCTGGACGGAGAGCCAGCTGGTGGACGGCAAGTGCCCCGACTGCGGCCGGGAGGTCCAGGACGCCGAGGAGGAGGCCTATTTCTTCCGCCTGTCCAAGTACGCCGACCGGATCCGGGACCTGCTGGAGAACACCGACTTCCTCCAGCCCCGCAGCCGGGTCAACGAGATGGTGAAAAACTTCATCGATCCCGGCCTGGAGGACCTGTGCGTCTCCCGCACCTCCTTCACCTGGGGCGTGCCTGTGGACTTTGACCCCGGCCACGTGGTGTACGTGTGGGTGGACGCCCTCTTCAACTACACCACCGCTCTGGGCCTCTTCAACGACAAGTACCACGATTACGACAAGTACTGGCCCGCCGACGTCCACATCGTGGGCAAGGAGATCGTCCGGTTCCACTCCATCATCTGGCCCGCCATGCTCATGAGCATGGAAATGCCGTTGCCCAAGCACGTCTTCGGCCACGGCTGGCTGCTGCTGGACGGCGGCAAGATGAGTAAGTCCAAGGGCAACGTAGTGGATCCCTATATCCTGGCGGAGAAGTTCGGCGTGGACGCCCTGCGCTTCTTCCTGATGCGCACCTTCCCCTTCGGCTCCGACGGCAACTTTAGCAACGAGCTGCTGATCCAGACCATCAACACCGACCTTGCCAACGACCTGGGCAATTTGGTCAGCCGCACCACCGCCATGGTGGGCAAATACTTCGGCGGCACCCTGCCGGAGGGCTGCGGCGCCTGGGACGCTCCCGAGTCCTTCGACACGGAGCTCATCACCATGGCCTCCGGCCTCCGGGAAAAATACCAGGCCGCCATGGATACCTTCGCCCCCCACAAGGCATTGGACGAGGTCTTCAAGGTGATCCAGCGGGCCAACAAGTATATCGACGAGAACGCCCCCTGGGCCCTGGCCAAGGACATGGAGAGCAACGGGGCGCGCCTGGCCCACGTCCTCTATAACCTGCTGGAGACCACCCGCATCTGCGGCATCCTCCTCTCTCCCTTCATGCCGGAGAGCTGCGGCAAGCTCTTTGCCCAGATCGGCGCCGGTGAGGATGTCCGCACCTGGGACGCCGCCGCCCGCTGGGGCAGCCTCAGTGAGACCGCCGCTGTCACCAAGGGTGAAAACCTCTTCCCCCGCATCGACCTGGACAAGGCCCTGGAGGAGCTGGAGGCCCTGGAGGCCGCGGCCCGGAAGGCCGCCCTGCCCGCCGTGGAGGTGGAGCCCCAGCTCACCGAGAAGGTGGACTTCGACACCTTCTGCAAGTCCGACTTCCGGGTTGTGAAGGTAAAGGACTGCCAGGCGGTGAAAAAGAGCGAAAAGCTGCTGAAATTCACCCTGGACGACGGCACCGGCACCGACCGCCAGATTCTCTCCGGCATCCACAAGTTCTATGAGCCCGAGGATCTCATCGGCAAGACGTTGGTGGCCATCGTGAACCTGCCGCCCCGGAAGATGATGGGCCTGGAGTCCAACGGCATGCTGATCTCCGCCGTCCACACCGAGCACGGGGAGGAGAAGCTCCACCTGCTGATGCTGGACGACAGCATTCCCGCAGGCGCCAAGCTCTGCTGAAACCTTGGCGAAAACGCAATCGGATATCGAAAATACCGTCCCGTGGGAAACGGGACGGTATTTTTTTGTGAAAATGGCTCACCACCCCCCTTGACATATACTACAAGCGTGTAGTATAAAGAAGATATACTACACCGGTGTAGTTTTTGGAGGTGTCTGAACATGGGTCAATTTCAAAGTCTGTCGGAATCCGAAATGGAGATCATGCGGGTGATCTGGGACGCCGGGGAACCCGTGACCGCCGCGTGGCTGCTGGAGGTCTTTGCCCACAAGGGCTGGAAGATCCAGACGGTGTCCACATTTTTGAGCCGTCTGGTGGAAAAGGGCGTCTTGTCCGTGGAGCGCCGGGGACGGTCCAATTTCTATACCCCTGCCGTCACGGAGCAGGGCTATCAAAAGCTGGAGGCCCGGCGTCTGGTGGACGAGCACTACCACGGCGACCTCTTGGACTTTCTGGCCGCCTTTTACGGAGGAGAGCGCCTGAAGAAGGAGGAACTGGACACCCTGCGCCGCTGGTTTGAACAGGAGGCGGAACATGCTGATTGACTTGCTCACGGGCCTGGCTGTATCCGGCAGCGTAGCAGCGGCAGCCTGCCTGCTGGTGCGCAAAGCGGCCCGGGGACGCCTCAGCGCCCGGTGGGAGTACCGGATGGTAAAGCTGAGCCTGGTATTTGCCCTGGCGCCGCTGGGTCAGCTGTTCTCCCGGGCAGAGGCGCTGCTGGATTCCCTGGGAGCGGAGAGTGCCGTGGTGCCGGCAGCGGTACAACTCCCCCTGCAAAGCGGCACAGCCGGGACGGTGCCCCTGGTGCCCCCGGCAATCACCGCCGCTCCGGCATCTCCGGCCCCGCTGGTGCTGCCCCACTGGGTGCTGGCCCTGGCGGCGGGGGTGTGGGGCCTGGGAGCCCTGTGGATGCTGGCCCGGAAACTGCGGGCTCGGCGGGCTCTGGGGCGTCTGGTGCGCTCCGCCCGCCCGGTGACGGAGGAGACCGTGCTGGAGACCCTCCGGCGCTGCCGGGAGCAGCTGGGATTGCACCAGCCAGTGACGCTGCGGGCCTCGGCGGCGGTATTCTCCCCGCTGGTGACGGGCCTGGTACGGCCGGTGATCCTGCTGCCGGAGACGGCCCTGGAGCCCCAAGCCCTCAGATGCCTGCTGCTCCACGAGCTGAACCATGTCCGCCGGAGAGATCTGTGGGTGCGCCTTTGCTCTATGGCAGCTCTGGTCATCCACTGGTACAACCCGCTTTTTCACATGCTGGACCGGACCGTCCGGGAGGTGGGGGAGGAGCGCTGCGATGAGGACGTGGCGCAGCTCCTGGACCGCCGGGAGCGGCTCCGGTACGGACGAATCTTACTGCAAATGGCCGCCGGGAGTCCGGGTCAGGCGGGCCCCTGGGCCCTTTGTCTCACCTCCCGGGAGGCCCTGGAAAGGAGACTGAATCAAATGCTGCACACTGCGCCGATAAAAGGCCGCAGGCGCCTGCTGGCCCTGCTGGCCGCAGCGGCGGTCCTGGCCTGCGGTACGGCGGCGGCCCTGTCCGTCAACGCCCCTCTGGTCACCGCCCCGCCGGAAGGCCCCGCCTCCGTCCAATCCGCCCCCCAGCCGGAGCGGCAGGACACCCCGGACGCCACCACTTCCCAGAAAACGGAGCAGCCTCAGGAGGAGCCCCTACCGCCGGAGGAACCCGCCTCCCCCCAGGAGGTTGCGCCGGAAACCGCCCCGGCCCAGACGGAGGAGACCGTCTCTGAGACGGAGGAACCCGCCCCGGCTTCCCAACCGGAGGAACCCGCCATCTCCCAGGAGCTCCAGGCCATCATGGAGACAGCGCTCCGGGGAGACACGGCGCTGATCGTCAGCCGGGGAGGCACACTGCTGCCGGACGATGACCGGGAGTCCTACTGCCAGATGGACGATGTATATTACAAAATGTATGTGGACAAAAATGGTGTCTATCGGATGGAGTATTGGGTAGGGAACCGGGACGCTCTGCATGAATCCAATCTGCCCCTGCTGGACGCCCTGGTGGACGGGGTGTTTCCCACCAACAGCCTGGGAGAATCCTACGGTTCCACTGTGCTGGCTGCCTATGTGGGATATGAGCCGGATCTGGTGGCCGCCAGTGGAACAAACGGTGAGTGGGGGTATGTCTGCTACGAGGATGAACAATTTATCCCCCACAACCTGCCCGCGTCGGAGTGCCCCCACGAATTCACCATCCCCCTGTACGACAGCGAGCACAACGTCATCGGGGAGTTTTCCATGAGCTGCGGCGGCCATTTCTCCGGCGGCATGACCATCGAGGAGGCCAAGGCGGCCCTGGCCGCGGGAGAGGACCTCTCATGACGGCGGAGGCTCCCGGCACTGCCCAGGTCTTCCGCATCTGGGTGGACCGTCAGCGGCGGGTGGTGTCCTTCCATCCCCTGGAGGGTTGTCCCCAGCTGGAATTCCGCAGCCGGGAGCTGTTTTTCCGCTGCGCGGACCAGTATACCGCCCGGCAGTTCCGCTGGCAGTAACAAGAAAGGAGAGGGAGCATGGCTCCCTCTCCTCTGTCTTACAGCTTCACCCCATACCGGGTCTCATACACCGCCCGGCCCTCCCGCCGGAGGGACTCCAGCAGCACCACTTGGCGCACCTCCATGGTCACCGGAGGCAGCGTCAGCGCGGGAGGCTCCCCCTTGGGCCGGTAGCGGCGCACCAGGGTGATGTGGGGGCGCCAGGGCCGTGCCTCCAGAAAAAAGCCCCGGCGCCGCAGATCCGCCTGGAGCCCCAGGGCCAGGGCCCCCAGGGCCGGGTTTTCCCGGATGCCCGCCCACCAGGTGTCCCCGAAGCGGCCCACACCCTCCAGCGTCAGGGGAAAGGGCCCGGTTCCCCGGAGGGCCGCTACTGCCGCCTCCGCCGGGGCGATATCCTCCACTTCGCCCAAAAAAGCCAGGGTCAGGTGCAGCATCTCCCGCCGGGGAAAGCTGCCCCGGCCCGCCCGGCGCAGGATGTCCTGGGCATATACCAAGGCGTCCTCCGCCGCCGGGGAAAGCCGGATGGCCGCAAACAGCCGCATGTTTTTCCACACCTTTCACACTTTGTTTCTTGTTTTCCATCCTATCACGGTGTTACAATCTTATCCATACCGATATCTGTATTTTCTTTTTTTATAAAGCGAGGAATGTTCCCATGAGACTGCAAAGCGCAATTTTTGATATGGACGGCACGCTGCTGGACTCCATGCCCGCCTGGAACCACCTGGGCAGCGACCTGCTGCGCCGCCACGGCATCGAGCCCGCGGCGGATCTGGACCAGCGGCTCAAGGTGCTCTCCGCCCGGCAGGGGGCGGCGCTGTGCCGGGAGGAATACCACCTCACCGAGACGGTGGACGAGATCATGGATGAGATCGAGGCACAGGTGGACGACTTCTACCACCATGAAGTCCGGGCCAAGCCGGGGGTGGAGAAATTTCTCTCCCTGCTGAAGATGGAGGGGGTGTGGATGTACGTGGCTACCGCCACGGACCGCCACCTGGCCCAGGCCGCCCTGCGGTGCGCCGGCATCGACGGGTATTTCCGCGGCATCGTCACCACCGCCGACGTCTCCAAGGGCAAGGACGAGAGCCCGGAGATCTACGAGCGGGCCATGACCCGGCTCCAGTCCAACAAGCGGGACACCGTCATTTTTGAGGACGCCCTCCACGCCATCCGCACCGCCAAGGCGGCGGGGTTCCGGGTAGCGGCGGTGTACGACGCCTCCGCCGAGGACGACCAGGAGGAGATCCGCTCTCTGGCAGACTACTACATCCGCTCCTTTGAGGAGATGTTCGACACCACTTCTTTGGACTAAGACGCTGCGCCGTCAAAAAAGGGATCCCCGCCGGGGTCCCTTTTCTGCTGTCTGGGAAAAATATTTTTTCCCGGGGTGTAACGAACCGCCCCCGCCGGGGATGTATGGACAAAGAGAGGAGGGGAGAAGCCGTGGAGGACATGGAGGAAATTTACCGGGCCCATGCCCGGACGGTGTACAAGTTTCTCCTCTCCCAGTGCCATGACGATGCTCTGGCGGAGGAGCTGACCCAGGAGACCTTCTACCAGGCGGTGCGGTCGTCGGATCGCTTTGACGGGGGCTGCAAGGTGTCCACCTGGCTGTGCCAGATCGCCAAGCACCTTTTCTACCAGCACCTGCGCAGGCAGAAGCGGGAGGAGCCATTGCCGGAGGAGGAGGGCGTCCTGGAGCCCCTGCCCTCCGCCGAGGCGGAGGCCCTGGGCCGGGCGGGACAGCTGGACCTTCTCCGCCGGGTCCATGACCTGCCGGAGCCGGGGCGGGAGGTGGTGTACCTGCGGGTCTTCGGCTCTCTCAGCTTCCGGGAGATCGGGGAGGTACTGGGACGAACCGAGACCTGGGCCCGGGTGACCTTCTACCGCTGCAAGGAGCATCTGAAAACCGGAGGTGAATACCATGAAAAATGATCTGACCTGCGCCGTGGTGGAGGACCTGCTGCCCTCCTACGCCGAGGGCCTCACGTCCCCGGAGACCAACGGCGCCGTGGAGCGCCACCTGGCCGGGTGCAAAGGGTGCAGCGCAAAGCTTGCCGCCATGCGCGCCCCGGAGCCGGAGCAGGAGCGGGAAGAGACCGCCAAAGAGGTGGACTATCTGAAAAAGGTGAAGCGCCGGGGCTGGAAGCGGGTGACGCTGGCGGTGCTGCTGACGGTGCTGGTGCTCCTGGGCGCCCTGGCGGCCAAGGTATTTGTCATCGGTTCCCCCGCCTCGGTGGACACCATGGCTGTCCGTACCTGGACCGCCGGCGGACAGCTGTGGGTGGACGTCACCTCCAACGTCTCCGCCAACGCCTACTGGGGCTGGGACACGGAGGTGGAAAACGGCACTGCCCGCATTACTGCTCGGGAGGTGGTGGTCTCTCCCATCCATCCCACCGCCTGGGGCAGGATTGGCGTGCCCCTGGAGGGGGTGGAGGAGGTGTATCTGTGCGGCCGCCTCATCTGGCAGGAGGGGGAGACCATCACCCAAGAGACCCTGGACCTGCTGGAGGCGAAACCCCCCTACGTGGGCGACGCCTCCGCCGTGGGCCGTCTGGTAGGCTGTACGGAGATCCCGCAGCTGGGGGGCTACACCCTCTCCCTCCAGACCAGCGCAGAGCCCTATGGCTGCACCATCCAGTTCCAGACCGTCATGGGGGCAAAGAGCCGGGTGAAGGAGATTATGGAGCGGGCAGCCTTCCAGCTGCTGGCCCTGGTGGGGAACCTGGGGGAGGTCTCCTGGACGTATACCGACGTCACCGGGGAGACCCACACCAGCACCGCCACGGAGGCGGACTACCTGTCCCTGCTCCGCGACCCGCTGCCGGAGCTGGACGGCACGGCCTTCTCCCGGGAGCTGGATATCCTGGACAGCCTGAAGGACTACACCGACACGGCCGCCCACTTCCAGCGGTTTTGCCGCTTCCTGGATGCGCAGTGCTATTTCCGCCGCGTGTACGAACAGTCCCCGGAACTACTCCCTGCACCCTGAGAAAAGAACGCCAGCGCCCCCGCCTTTCGGCAGGGGCGCTGACCTTTATTTTTACGCACACAAAGGACTACCCGCAGATAAACTCCGCGTCCTCACCGGACAAAGAAGCGGTAGCGGGTGGTCTCGTGGTACTCCGCCCCCGCCCGAAGGATGGGGGAGGGGAAGGCCGCGTGATTCATGGCATCGGGGAAGCGCTGGGTCTCCAGGCACACGGCGTGGTGGGGCCCATAGACGGCGCCGTCCTTGCCGGGCCGCTCCGTCAAAAAGCCCGCGGTGTACACCTGCATGCCCTCCATGGAGGTGGTCACCTCCATGGCGATGCCGGTGCGGGGACAGTAGAGGGTGGCATCGGGGCCCTCGCCGCCGGAGAGCACCAGGTTGTGATCCAGGCCCCGGGTGGCCTCCAGCTCCGGCCGGGAAAATACATCTCCCAGCACCGTAGGCTGCCGCAGATCCAGGGCCGTGCCTGCCACCGGCAAAATTTCCCCGGTGGGGATGTTGCCCGCCCCGCAGGGGGTGTACCGGTCCGCCCGGACCGTCAGGACGTGATCCGTCACAGGGCCGCCCTTCTGACCCGCCAGGTTGAAATAGCTGTGGTTGGTGAGGCTCACCACGGTGTCGGCGTCAGTGGTGGCCCGGTAGTCCATGGTGAGGCAACCCTCTTTGAGGGTATAGGTGACGCTGACCTCCAGCTTCCCCGGGAAGCCCTCCTCCCCGTCGGGGGAGGTGCGGCGGAAGGTGACGGAGTCCTCTCCCGTGGTAAAGCCCCAGAGCCTGCGGTCAAAGCCCTCCGCACCGCCGTGGAGGAGGTTTTCCCCCTCGTTGGGAGTCAGGCGGTACTCTTTGCCGTTCAATTCAAACCGGGCGCCGCCGATGCGGTTGGCGTACCGGCCGATGCAGTTGCCCAGATGGGCGTTGCGCGCCAGGTACTCCCCGGCGGTCTCATAGCCCAGCACCACGTCGGTGGGGCGGCCCTCCCGGTCCGGCACCCGCACCGCCCGGACGGTGGCGCCCAGGCTCAAAAATTCCGCGGCGCACCCGGTCTCATCGGTGAGGGTCACCAGGTGGACGCTGCCGCAGGGCAGGGCCTCAAAGGAACGCACGCTGACCATTTCTCTCACCCCTCGTAGCCATTGGGATGGGTGGAGTGCCAGGTCCAGGCATCGGAGATGATCTCCTCCAGGCCCCGCTGGGGCTTCCAGCCCAGGACCTCAGCGGCCTTGTGGTTGGAGGCGATGAGGACGGAGGGATCGCCGGCCCGGCGGGGCTCCACCACGGCGGGGATCTCTTTGCCGGTGATGCGGCGGGCGGTGTCGATGATCTCCTTGACGGAGTAGCCGTCGCCGATGCCCAGGTTGAAGATGCCGCTCTCGCCGGTCTCCTCCAGGTGCTTGAGGGCCAGCAGGTGGGCCTCCGCCAGGTCACGGACGTGGATGTAGTCCCGGATGCAGGTGCCGTCGGCGGTGGGATAGTCGTCGCCGAAGATGCCGATGTGGTCCCGCTGGCCCAGGGCGGTCTTCATCACCAGAGGGATCAGGTGAGACTCGGGGTTGTGGTCCTCGCCGATGCCCACGTCGGGGTTGGAACCGGCGGCGTTGAAGTACCGCAGAGCCACATAGTGGATGCCGTAGGCCTGGTCGCACCACTTGAGCATGCCCTCGATGGCCAGCTTGGTGGCGCCGTAGGGGTTGGTGGGATCCGTGCGGTCGCACTCCTCAATGGGCTGCTTCTCCGGCTCGCCGTAGGTGGCGGCGGTGGAGGAGAAGACGATCTTATCCACACCGTGGTCCTTCATGGCCGTCAGCATGGACTGGGAGCCGGCCACGTTGTTGCCGTAATACTTCAGGGGATTGGTGACGCTCTCGCCCACCAGAGAGAAGGCGGCGAAGTTGATGACGCCGTCGA
>ERZ857521.2339-NODE-2339-length-18471-cov-5.158015_pt1 | contig 18471 bp, 14 predicted proteins | sample MGYA00519701_ERZ857521 | MGnify/ENA primary metagenome ERZ857521 (study PRJEB31778, sample SAMEA3449346) | human gut metagenome | biome: human gut; feature: human-associated habitat; material: faeces | place: United Kingdom | collected 2010/2012 ...
CGCGCGTGATGCCCTTGATGGCGCAGCGCTTCATCAGGATCGGGCCGTTCTTGCCGTCGCGGTACAGCACGTTGTAGATCGTGCGCTCGTCGTTGCGCTTGAAGACCCCGATGTAGTAGATGCCCTTCTCGAAGAAGGCCTTGTCGCTCACCTTGGTGATGACGTAGCGGCCGTCCTTCGTGAAGACGATCACGTCGTCGATGTCCGAGCAGTCGCATACGAATTCGGCGTCCTTCATCGACTTGCCGATGCCGAAGAAGCCCTCGGCGCGGTCGACGTAGAGCTTGGCATTGGTCACGGCGACCTTCGTGGCCTCGATGTTGTCGAACTCACGCAGCTCGGTGCGGCGCTCCTTGCCCTTGCCGTACTTGTCGCGGATACGCTCGTAGTAGGCCACGGCGTACTCGGTGAGATGGTCGAGGTCGTACTGCGTGGCCTTGATGTCCTCCTCGATCTGACGGATCTCGTTGTCGGCCTTGTCGCTGTCGTAACGCGAGATGCGGATGAACTTCAGTTCCGTCAGGCGCTGCACGTCGGAGAGCGTGACCTCGCGGCGCAGCCGTTTCTTGAACGGCTCCAGCCCCTTGTCCACGGCGGCGTAGGCCTCTTCGCGGCTCTTGCAGCCCTCGATGAGCTGGTAGAGCTTGTTCTCGATGAAAATGCGTTCGAGCGACGCGGCATGCCAGGCTTCGTTCAGTTCGCCGAGCCGGATCTCCAGCTCGCGCCCCAGCAGCCACTTGGTATGCTCGGCCGAGCGGCGCAGGATCTCGCTCACGCCCAGGAAATGGGGTTTCTCCTCCCAGATGACGCAGGCGTTGGGGGCGATCGAAACCTCGCAGTCGGTGAAGGCGTAGAGGGCGTCAATGGTTTTGTCGCTCGACTCGTCGGGCGAAACCTGGATGATGATTTCGACCTTGTCGGCCGTATTGTCATCGACCTTCCTGATTTTGATCTTGCCCTTGTCGTTGGCCTTGATGATCGAATCCTTGATCGACTCGGTGGTCGTGGTATAGGGGATTTCGGTGATGGCGAGCGTGCGTTTGTCGATCTTCGAAATCTTGGCACGCACCTTCACCGCCCCGCCCCGCAGGCCGTCGTTATAGCGGCTCACGTCGGCCATGCCGCCCGTCGGGAAGTCGGGGTAAAGCTGGAATTCGCGCCCTTCGAGGTGTGCGATGCAGGCATTGATGAGCTCCACGAAGTTGTGGGGCAGGATCTTCGACGCCAGCCCCACGGCGATGCCGTCGGAGCCCTGCGCCAGCAGCAGCGGAAACTTGATCGGCAGCGTGACGGGTTCCTCCTTGCGGCCGTCGTAGGACAGCATCCACTCGGTGGTTTTCTTGTTGAAGACCACTTCGGAGGCGAACTTCGACAGGCGCGCCTCGATGTAACGCCCCGCGGCGGCCTCGTCGCCCGTGAGGATATTGCCCCAGTTACCCTGACAGTCGATCAGCAGGTCTTTCTGCCCCAGCTGCACCAGTGCGTCCTTGATCGACGCATCGCCGTGCGGGTGGTACTGCATGGTCTGTCCCACGATGTTGGCCACCTTGTTGTAGCGTCCGTCGTCGACGACCTTCATGGCGTGCAGGATACGCCGTTGCACGGGTTTGAGGCCGTCCTCGACATGGGGTACGGCGCGTTCGAGGATCACGTACGAAGCGTAGTCCAGGAACCAGTTCTTATACATGCCCGTCAGTTTGCGCACGCCCCCTTCGTCCTGCGTCAGGCGGTCGAACTTGCCCGCCCTGGCCGGGGCGTCGGCGGCAGGGGCCGCGTCGGCCGCATCGCCGGCGGTCTGAGGGGTCGGGGCCTCTTCGTTGAGCGGCTCGTCCCGCCCGATGGTATCTTTTTCTTCTGCCATATTGCTTAGTTGATTGCGAGATCCTGCTCGACGATGTCCTCCTCGATGCGCAGGTTGTCGATGATGAAGCCCTGCCGTTCGTAGGTGTTCTTGCCCATGTAGAACTCCAGCAGGTCGTGGATCGGGTCGTCCTTGGTGATGCGAACCTTGTCCAGGCGGATGTTCTCGCCGATGAATTCGCGGAACTCGTCGGGCGAAATCTCGCCGAGGCCCTTGAAGCGCGTGATCTCGGCATTGGCGCCGCAGCGTCCGACGGCTTTTTGCCGCTCCTCCTCGGAGTAGCAGTAAAACGTCTCCTTCTTGTTACGGACGCGGAACAGGGGGGTTTGCAGCACGAACAGGTGCCCCTGGCGGATCACGTCGGGGAAGAACTGCAGGAAGAAGGTCATCATCAAAAGGCGGATGTGCATGCCGTCGACATCGGCATCGGTGGCGATGATCACCTTGTTATAGCGCAGGTTGTCCATCTCCTCCTCGATGTTGAGCGCAGCCTGCAAGAGGTTGAACTCCTCGTTCTCGTAGACCACCTTTTTGGTCAGCCCGTAGCAGTTGAGCGGCTTGCCGCGCAGCGAAAAGACAGCCTGCGTGCGCACGTCGCGGCTCTTGGTGATCGAACCCGAGGCCGAGTTGCCCTCGGTGATGAAGATCATCGACTGTTCGGCCAGCTCGTGCTTGTCGGTGCGGTGTATCTTGCAGTCGCGCAGTTTCTTGTTGTTGAGCGAAACCTTCTTGGCCGTCTCGCGCGCCTTCTTCTGGATGCCCGAAATGGCCTTGCGCTCCTTCTCGTTCTCGACGATCTTCCGCTGGAGCACCTGCGCCGTCTCGGAATGCTTGTGCAGGTAGTCGTCGAGGTGCTTGCCCAGGAAATCGACGACGAAATTGCGCATCGACACGCCCGGCTCGATCTCCTTGGAGCCGAGTTTGATCTTGGTCTGCGATTCGAAGACCGGGTCGGTGACCTTGACCGAAATGGCGGCGATGATCGACGTGCGGATGTCCGAAGGATCGTAGTCCTTGTGGTAGAACTCCTTGACGGTCTTGGCGATGGCCTCGCGGAAAGCCGCCTGGTGCGTACCGCCCTGCGAGGTGTACTGGCCGTTGACGAACGAGAAATAGCTCTCGCCGTAGCCCGTGCCGTGGGCGATGGCCACCTCGATGTCGTCGCCCGAAAGGTGGATCGGCGCATAGAGCGGCTCTTCGGTCATGTTTTCGTTGAGCAGATCCAGCAGGCCGTTTTTCGAAACGTAGCTGTTGCCGTTGAAATTGAACGTCAGCCCCAGGTTCAGGTACGTATAGTTGCGCACCATCTGCTCGACGTATTCGAGGTTGTAGGCATACTCGCCGAAGACCTCCTCGTCGACGCGGAACGAGATAAAGGTGCCGTTTTTCTCGCGCACGCCGCTCTCCCACCTGTCGCTCACCTCGAGCCCCTTGGCGAAGGTCACCGTGCGGGCCTCGCCGTCGCGTACCGAACGGGCCGTGAACTCGCCGGAAAGCATGTTGACGGCCTTGACGCCGACGCCGTTCAGGCCGACGGTCTTCTTGAAGGCCGAGCCGCCGTACTTACCGCCGGTGTTCATCTCGCTGACGGCCGCCGCGAGCGATTTGAGGGGGATGCCGCGGCCGTAGTCGCGCACCGACACCACCTTGTCCTCGATCGAAATGTCGATCTGGCGGCCGGCCCCCATGATGAATTCGTCGACCGAATTGTCGACGACCTCCTTGATGAGGACGTAAATGCCGTCGTCGGCCTGGGTGCCGTCGCCCAGCTTGCCGATATACATGCCGGGGCGCAGACGGATATGCTCCCGCGGCGAAAGCGTAACGATGGCGTCGTCGCCGTAGCTGTCGTTAGGATTGGTATTGAGTAAATCTGCCATAGTCTATTTTCGGTTTCGGATCTGGGCAAGGGCTGCGCTCATGGCGTCGTGCACCTGCTCCATCAGCACGTGCGTCTCGGTCGAGACGACCTTTCCGGCCGGTACGGGGGGCAGCACGCGGATGGTGATGCGGTTGCCCCAGTTGAACATCGCGTTCTTGCGGATAAGCGTCTTGGTGCCGTCCAGCACCACGGGGAGTATCTCCACGCCCGCCTCCCGGGCCAGCGTGAAGGCGCCCGCCTTGAAGCGGTGTATCTCACCGTCTTTCGAACGCGTACCCTCTGGGAAGACGGCGACCGAAGCGCCGCGCGAGATCCACAGCTTGCCGTCGCGCACCATCTGCTCCAGCGCCTCGGAGGCGCGGCCGCGGTTGATGCAGATGTCGCCGTGGAGGATGAGATACTGCCCGAAGAAAGGCGTCTTGAAGACCTCGCGCTTGGAGACCCAGCGGAAATTGAGCGGGATGTAATAGAGCGTCGGGATGTCGATCACCGTATTGTGGTTCAGCACGATGACGTAGCTTTTCTTCCGGTCGACATGTTCGAGCCCCTCCACACGCTGCCGCCAGCGGGGCGGAATGGCGAAGAAGGTGCGCACCAGGATGCGCGACAGCTCGTGCACCACGCGGCGGCCCTTGTCGAAGGGATAGCACACGACCAGCGCCAGGGCCGACAGGATCATGAAGAAGGTGCACAGCAGCACCAGGAAGATATAATAAACCGCGCTTATCATAGTTTCAGCATTTTTTGTCGGGCATTCCCGCCCCGCCGTGCCTGCCCTGCTGCCGGATCGCGTCGGAAACGGCATGGCGGAGCGTTCGGAATCACATCGGGGGACAATGAGCCATAATAATTCAATCTGCAAATTTAGGAATTATTCGCGGGATTCCAGCCTCGCGGCGCACGATTTTTCAACAAAATTTCGACGACACCTATTTTATCGGGGACAGCCCACCCCCGCTTTCCGCGGCGCAGAAAGCGTACGCCAACGACTATCCAGAGGAGGAAGGCAGACGGCGGCACAGAAGCGGGGATGGGGGCGGAGGTGCGGAGAGCGGATGCCGACGGCGGCACAGAGGCGGGGATGCTGGCAAAGGCACAGAGAGGTGTACGGGCGGCGGCACAGAGAGCAGCTACCGATGACGGCACGGAAAGGTGTGCGGGAGGGGTACGGAGAACGGATGCCGACGGCAACACAGAGGTGGGGATGCAGGCGGAGGCGCGGAGAGCGGATGCCGACGGCGGCACAGAGGCGGGGATAGTGGCGGGGGCACAAAGGCGGAATGCTGACGGGAGGGGGCGGGGCGCGGCAGCCGGCCGGCCGCCGCGGGTGATAGACAGCAAAGCGGGAGATTCCGTTTTGAATTTCCTGCCTTTTTTATAACTTTGCGCCATACATATTAGCGAAAGCTATTGTTTTTGGGTAGATAAAACGACCAATTTTAACGAAGCCAAGAAAACAGTAGTACTCCCGCGTCACGCGCGGGCTCTACCTGTTTGGCTTCGGGTGCTTGGTCGTACCCATCTACCGACAGAGGGGAGTCCGCGTTTTTTCATGCATGAACGGCCGCCCCTCCCCCGGTAAAGGATAATTTTTTCGTAAAATTTAGTACTATGCATTGCAAAGTATAAATATTTTTACATATCTTTGCCACGTCAACTAAAATGCAGTGCAGATTACAAACAACGACAGAATAGTATGAAAAAACTTATCTTCCTCATCGTAATACTGGCGCTGGCCGCCGCAAACGCATTCGCAGCCCGCATCTATCCGGCCGAGGGCCGCGTGGTGGACGAACAGGGACAGGCCGTGGAGTACGCTACGGTCGTGCTGCTGAAAGGCAGCGACCAGGTGGCGGGCATGGCCACCGACGACACAGGCCGCTTCGTGCTGAAAGTGCCTTCGGGCGAGTATACCCTGTCGGTACAATACCTCGGGTTCGACCCCGTCGTGCGGCAGGTGCGGGTCGAGGAAAACAACGACCTGGGCGAGATCGTGATGAAAAGCTCGACGACCCGGATCGAAGGCGTGGTGGTCAAGGCGCAGCTCATCCGCCGCGAGGCAGACCGCTTCGTGGTCGACGTGGCCAACGCACCGGCGGCGATCGGCAAGGACGGCATCGAGCTGCTGGAACGCGCACCGGGCGTTTGGATCGACGACGAGAAGATCTCGATAAACGGCAAGTCGGGCTCGAAGGTCTATGTCAACGACCGCGAACTGCGCATGGAGCCCGAGCAGCTGCTCACCTACCTGCGCTCGCTGCGCGCCGAGGAGATCCAGAAGATCGAGGTCGTACCGACGACGGGCGCCGACTACGACGCCGATTCATCGGGCGGCATCATCAGGATCACGCTCCGCAAACGCCGCGAGAACGGGTTGGACGGGTCGCTGTCGATGCGCACCACACAGAACGCGCGCCACCATTTCTATACGCCGAGCGGCAACATCAACATCCACACGGGCCGCCTCGACCTCTACGCCTCGGCATGGGCCGACCTGGGCAGGGACACGGCCATCTCGGACGAACACACCGATTACACCACGGGCAATACGAACCTCACGTCCCATTCGGAAATCGCCGAACGCGACCGCAACTTCGGCGGCAGCATCGGCTCGGTATTCGAAATCAACCCCAAGCACAGCATCGGCGCCGAGTTCGAATACTGGCGCAACAACGAAAAGGGCCCTAACGACTCCTATACCGACTTCACGGACGCGGGTGCCGTAACCCGCACGGAAAGCCGCTACGGCATACACAACATCCGCGACAACTACTCGGCGACGTTCAATTACATCTACAAACTCGACACGCTCGGCTCGACGCTCAAACTGCTGGCCGACTACACGCGCCGCGCAACAAACGCCGACAACGACAATTTCAGCCGCATAACCTCCCCCGCGTCAGTCGTCGACTCGACCTACCGCGACAACTCGTCGAGCCTCTACGACATCACGACCGCCACGCTGGCCCTCGACAAGAAATTTTCGCCCCGCTGGTCGCTGCGCGCGGGCGCCAAGTTCACCTACAACGACATGCACAACGACGCGCTCTACGAATACGTGAAGGACGGCGCGTGGGTGCGCAACGACAACCAGAGCTTCACGATCAACTATACGGAGAACATCGCGGCGGCCTACGGCATCGCCTCGGCCAACCTCGGGCGCTGGAGCCTCGTGGCAGGGCTGAGGGGCGAATACACCCACACCCGGGGCAAGGGCGGCGACATCTCGCAGAACTACTTCAGCCTCTTCCCCAACGCGAACGTCTCCTATGCCCTGACCAAAGACGGGGCCTACTCGCTCATCGCCCAGTATGCCCGCACGATCGAGCGCCCGCGCTTCTGGAGCCTCAACCCGCAGCGGTTCCAGATCTCGGACTACACCTACCAGACGGGAAACCCCGAACTCGACCCGGCTTACAAGCAGGACATCAGCCTGACGCTGGTGCTCAAGCACAAGTACACCCTCACGGGCGGCATGACGATCCAGCGCGACGAGATACAGCAGACGATACGCCCCGACGCGGACGACCCGGCGCGCCTGTGCCTGGCGTGGACAAACTTCGACACGACGAAAAACTATTACCTCACGGCCAACGCACCGTTCCAGTTCACCAAATGGTGGACGATGAACCTCAACCTCACCTACATCCGGCAGGGGCAGCGCATCGACGAGCACAGCGCCGAAAAACATTACAACTTCTATTTCGTAAACAGTTCGACGACCTTCTCGCTGCCCGCGAAATTCTACATCGACCTGTCGTACCGGTTCCAGAGCCGCATGGACTTCGGCAACTGCTGGGTAAAACCGCTCCATTTCCTGAACGCAGGGATCAAGAAGCGTTTCGGCGACAAGTTCACCGCCTCGTTCTCGGTGCGCAACCTGATCGAGCGCCCGCAGCACATCGGCGCCCGCGGCGACGGGTTCGTGCGCATGGTCGACGTCAAACAGCAGTGGAACGACCGCAGCTTCACGATCGGGGTGACCTACAACTTCAAGTCGGGCAAAGCCTTCAAACGCAAAGCTGTCGAAGCGGGTTCGGCCGACGAGAAGAACCGCTTATAATAAGAAATTTCAGGGCCGATGATGCTTTCGGGTCGGCAACATTCTCAGGAGATACACAACATAAATTGCGTTCAAGACAACATCCGCAGCCTAAATATGCGAAAACCGATGCCCGGTAACGACATCAACTCGGGTTCCCGGAGTACAATCCGCCTTTCCATCGGGAAGGCAATCGACTTCCGTCGTAGTGATAATCGTGTAACAACAATCGTTTTCATTGTATATATCTCTGGTAGTATGCGTGTTTATCGTATAGTTATTATTACCGACTTCCCCGGCATCCAGTGATTCGTTTTGCGCCAAAGCCTCTATATTCGCAGCGATCAAACCCGATGTCGCCGCAAATTTGTAGCTTTTCACCAACAACGAACCAATAAATACAATAAAAGCAAATGCAAATACAACAAGAATAGGTTTCTTCATAATAGTAATTTATTTTAAGGGTTAGCGACGATATCGAATTCCAGCAGCAACGGATTGTCATTTTCCGATACTTTGGAAACCACATTCCGTACGATTTCATTATTCTGTATCCTTTTCAACCTGTCCGCAGATATTGCCATGATGAAATGTCCGTCTTTCGTGCTTATATCCGTCAGGAAAGGAAGTCCCATATCCCAAAGATTGCACAGAGATTCCTTTCCGCTTTCAATGTCCCGGATATACAGAGGCGGATAGTAGAATTGATTTTGCCAAAGCTGCCCCAATATTATACGCCCTACATGGAAAATCGACCGGAAACCCCTGAAATCATCTTTATCACCGGCTGCCCAAACCGGCAAGCCACTGCTGAATTCGTAAGGTATCTGCCACCCGGACTGGCCAAGTTCATGTACTTGACGGGAAAACCGCTGGTTGAATAGAACATTGCCGGAAGATTTGTAAAAGCTTCGGGGTTTGACTTCAAACCGATCATCGGATGACAAGTCGAATTCGGGCCGAATTCCTACCAGGGGATCGACCGTACCTTTCGTAATATCCAACACCCCAAGCCCCACGAGACCATCAGGAGTATGCATACCTCCGGTATATATCTTGTCCCCAACGACACAGATTTCCGTCATGGAACAGTTTATGCGGATCTCATCAAATGAAATATAGGCCGGATATGCATACTTGATTATCTTTTTACTGTATGCGCTTAATATAAACAGATCGCCGTTGTCACCCACATCGAAATCCTCTATACTCGCATATTCGCCTCCAGCTCTACCGATTTTGTCTATTTTGGTCAAATAGTGCCCATCGTAATCAAAAATAAAAATCACTTTCTGCCTTGAATCGAGTATATAGATGTAAGGGGCTTTGGATATGATTTTGTCGACCCTCGCAATTAACGATTCCTCGGTAGTTTCCAACGGGAATAAACGTGCGTTTTCAACGCGAAATGCACATTCCCGTTTATTTACGACGTCAAGATCAATTTGTTCGAACGCAGCAATCGGAGCATCCGATTTGCAACACGTACAAATAGCCATTATAAAAAACAACAGAAAACACCTTCCCATTTATCACATTTTTATACAAATGTAATAATATTATTTAAATATGCATTCAAAAAAAGCATATAATTATATCAATTTTACCGTTGTCAATATTATTTTCCAAATTATTTTATCATCAATTCAAACTATAATCTGAAATGAAACATGCTTCATCAATAATGACAGCAAAGCCAATATGGCAAAACCCTGATAATATGGATAACAACATTTCCTCATGGAAGTATTTGGGAAGCTCCGAAGACGAAAACTAACAGGAATCGGGGTGGTTCAACCTAAAGCACAGCAACATATAAATTACTCCATTACAAGGTGTTTCCACCTCACACAACAATTCGTTTATCCGGCACCACCTCCGGACAGGACGGTTACCGGCAGTCTATGCGCATGCGCATCCAAGGAGAAACTACGAACACTTACCAGTCTCCGAACTGAGGCCATTTCGCATTCGGCCGGCCACCCTGCAACAGTCTCGGGAAACGGGCAGACATTTGGCGAACATGTAAACCCCTCACCACGCACGGCGACGGGTTCGTGCGCATGATCGACGTCAAACAGCAGTGGAACGACCGCAGCTTCACGATCGGGGTGACCTACAACTTCAAGTCGGGCAAAGCCTTCAAACGCAAGGCGGTCGAAGCGGGTTCGGCCGACGAGAAGAACCGCCTGTAAAGTTCCCGGGGCAGCACCGAGGGTCACAGTCCGGATCGCGTGACCGGGAATGCAACAATCCGGAATGCAGCAACCCGAATCACGACATCCCGGAACGTACACAACTCCGCGGCACATAGCATCCCAACGTGCACAGCAGCACACAGCACCGCGGAACACACAGCCCGGATTGCGCGCACACCGCGGAACACAACCCGAAATGCAGCATCCTGAAACGCATCCCTCCCGGCCAGTCGGTCGGGAGGGATGCGTTTGGCCGTTTGCCAAAGGCCGGCAGGGAAAGGCAGACGGCAATGGCTAAACTCATTCCGAACGATATTCAAGCGTATGTATTTTCTTTTTCAATCTCAATACCTCCGTCGAACAAACAGATTTATTGCTCAATTCCAGTGAATCGTATATTAATATTTCTATCTTTGTGTATGCTATGTTCTTTGCAGCAAAGACAAATGGGAATCCCCATTTAAATTCTTTAATATTAGACAAAATTATTTTACCCGACACAGAAACCGACTTTGAAAAATAATAGAGGTAGTAAAGGTGGTTGGGCGCAATTCACAAATGTGCAAAATAAACTAATGAAAGATGAAACTCGAAGATCGAATAAAATTGTTGATACAACTTCTGAAAAGTAGAGGAATCCAACTTGAGAAAGGATTGACAAACGAGGAATTGATAACAGTCGAAGCAAATTTCGACATAACATTTCCACCGGATTTACAAACATTATTATGTTTGGAACTGCCTGTATCGAAAGGATTTGTCAATTGGAGAAAAGCACTTTCATCAAAAGAATACGAAGATGAAGTATTCGACAAATTGAATCGGCCGCTTGAAGGAATGTTATTCGACATTGAGAATAATGCGTTTTGGGACGAGAATTGGGGTGAAAAACCTGAAATATTCGAACGGCAAAAAGAAATTGCGACAGAAAATTTCAAGAAATATCCGAAATTGATACCGATTTATTCTAATCGTTACATTCCGAGTAAGCCGCATGAGACAGGAAATCCCATCCTATCCGTACATCAAATGGACATTATTTATTATGGATTTGACTTAGCGACCTATTTTCGAAACGAATTTCATTTGAGACTGCCTGACAATTTTGAAATTCCACAAAGTCCGAAATATATTGAATTTTGGAGCGAGCATACAAGTTGAGAAACTACACCCAACTCGTACCGAAGATTCTCAAAAACTCCGCTAAAAGCTAACGATCTATCGGTTAAGCCAAATGGATGAAAACCTAAAATAGCATTTAATCGACCGAATAATTGTAAAATAAATTATTTATCCATATATTCGATTTAAATTATTTTACAACTGCAAACCCAAAACACATTGCGTCCCCGCTTTTCCCGGGTCTGAAAATCAAAAAACAAGGTCGACCATGATACGAAAAATTTTCGGGCTGCTCATTTTCCCGATTCTGGGCGCTTCCGTCCATACTTATGCCCAGGAGGAGTATGACCAGCAAATTTTCCAATACATCAACCAGGAAAAATGGTTCGATGCCAAATCCCTTTACGACACCCACGACGACGACCTGTCCGAGGTTATCCGCCTGATTTCCGGCGCATTCCTGGGAGCATATTTCAACAGGCCGGCCGAAGGGGTGGCCGCTGTCGAAGAGCTGCTGGCCAAATACGGCGGACAGCTCGGGGGACAAGCCGTCATGTACAGGATGCTGATGGCCAAAAACCTCGCCCCCTTGCGTGCCTATGCGAAAATAGACTCCGTATTCACCTATATGCTGGCCTACGACGCCCCCTACCTCGACGACCAGACCCGGAAGGGGATCGCCTCGGGGCTGGAGCAATGCCGGAAAATTGCCAGGCTGCCCCGGATGGAGGTGATCGACCGCTCGCGGGAGGGTTCCCCCGGCACGGTCGGCATGGAGTTGGAGGACGGCCTATTTTACCTGAACGCAGACTATTGCGGCAAAAGCGTGAAAACCCTGTTGGATATCGGGGCCGAATATACTTCGATAGACCAGAGCCTGGCCGACGAACTGGGTGTCCGGATATTTCAGGATTCACTGCGGATGTCCCCGGCATCTTACATGAAACTGGGAATTCTCGACTCCCTGCAAATCGGATCCATCACCCTCAAAAACGAGATTTGCTGTGTCTTCCCCGACGGCCTGGCGGCACGGGATCGGGAAGCGGCCGCCGATTCGGGCATCACACGGATCCGGGCGATGCTGGGGATTTCGACGCTCAGGAAGCTATCGGCCCTGACCGTGGATGTAGAGCACGGAACCATCACGTTCGACACCGGGAAGCAACCGCAAACCGGGATTGCCAACTTCATGCTGAAAGACAACATCCCCTACCTGTGGCTGGAACTGAACGGCATCCCGGCAATGATGCACTGGGACACGGGGATGAACGCCAAACCCCGCTTATCGGGCAAGTTCTATGCGGAACACGCATCGTCGCTCCCGGAGCTGGGCCCCGTCCGCAGGGGGTCGGAAATAACCGCGGCCGGGGCAGCGGAATACAGTTACCATGCACTCGGCGGCATTTGCGCGAAGATAGGATCGCGGGAGGTGATCCTGCCGGAGGTGCGGGTCGTTTTCGACACGGAGGACATGCATACGGCGGAGGTGGCCGGTTACGACGGGCAGATGAACAACATCGTCGATGTACGTCGGATACGGATCGATTTCGAAAACATGTGCGTGACGATGGAATGACGCCGGGCAATAACCGAAGGGCCGCAAACGTGGGTTCAAAACTCTCACGAATCAATTTATCTCTTATTCAAATCTCCTCATTTCGATTTTTTTATTTAATTGAGGAGATTTAAAAATAAAAAAGATTATGAATCGGATATCGGTTATTATTTCGGCCAGCATTATAATTATCTGTCTTATTAGTTGTGATTCGACACAATCTGCGGATCGTATCGACGAGAGCCGGGCGACTACAATTAAAATAGCCACAAACAACGGCACACCCGATTTGGACAGCATTGTCCGCAACCATAAATTCACCCGCCTCGAGACATCGGAAGAATGCCTTGTCGGCGAAGTTTATAAATTATCATGCCGGAATGAAAAGTACTACATACTGGATCGGCACCTGCAAAAAGCCCTGTTCGTATTCGACGAGGAGGGTAAATTCCGCAATCGTATAGGACGCAGAGGCCGCGGCCCCGGAGAGTTTATCGAACCGACGGATTTCATCGTATCGGATTCTTCCGTGACGGTGTTCGACATGTTCGGCCATAAACTTCTCTATTACAATCCCGACGGAACATTCATAAGATCGGTACGCCTGCCCTACTCAATTTATGAGATAGAGTCGGGCCGCGACGGTTCTGTCATTTATGCCGTCGGCGGGGATAATTCCAAATGCGATTCGCTGAAAAACTACGAATTGCTCGAGATAGGCCCCGAGGGGGATATTCGGGCAAAAGTCTATAAAAACAAGTACTCGATGGATTTCAGCAACAAATACGATTTGCAGGGCTTCGACGAAGATGTTATCTACAAAAAGGCATTCCGGCCGGCAGTATACATGCTCCGGGATAAAAATTTATATGCAAAATATATATTCGACATTCCTTCCCATGCACTCCCCGGCGACTATGAAAAACTGTGCAGGGGGAATTTCGAAAGGTTTATAAAACAATACAGGGACGAATACACCTATTTCAACGGTCAATTCTGGGAGACAGACCGTTATGCAGGAATCGGCATCACGGCCAAACGCATGCCCTACCTGGTGGTTTACGACAAGGATACGCACCGTACCGTATCGGGACTGGTCGGTATCACGTTCGGGGGAAACGAGCCAGACAGGAACGGACTGTTCGCCACGGTAATGAACGGCCCGGTAGACGTAGCCGGGAACCGGATTACAGGTGTGCTCGACCAAACCAGGTTATCCCCCGGCATGCAAGCGGCATTGTTCAGCCAACGGGAGGAAACCGGCTATGCCAATCCGGTGATCGTCACATTGGATTTGATGCCCTGAGTTATTCGAGCGCACCCAGTTCGGGGTCTACGAAACCAATATTTCGGTTCCAGCCCAAGCCGACCCGGCTGAATTCCCCGCCCGGCTTTCAATGGCAGGCCAGAGCGCGGTGCGGTATATAAATTGCTGCATGACGGGAAAAACACCTCGTCATGCAGCAATTCTATTATCTGGCAGTCCTGTTCGTAGCGGGCGGCATCGGCTCGGCGCTCATCGTCGCGGCCGACCTGCGTACGCGCCGGCAACCGATGCGCATTATGGAAAGCGTATGGGTACTCACCGCCCTCTGGGCCAGTTTTTTCGGGCTATGGGCCTATTACGCCCTCGGACGCGCCGCGCGGCACATGCCCGTGCAAAACAACGGCACCGGAAAGCAGAAAGGCTCAGCCAAAATCAGCGAGCCGGCAAAAGGCGGCGGCATCGGGGAAACCGGGAACGAGCGGCAGGTCGACAGCGCCGGGCAGAAGGAGGCAAACGGAAAGCCCGGAACGGACGGACGCAAAGACATGTCCGTAGCGGGAACGGATTTATGGAAGGTTTCGGAGCCGGAACGGGCCATGAACATGCCGGAACCGGGGATGCACGGGATGCAGATGGAGAACGGAACCACGACAGGAGCGGACGGGGCGGAAGATATGCCCGGAATGAAAGGGACGGCGCTCAAAGCGGGCATGGCAGATGAGGCGGGCATACCGGACATGGCAAGCGGAGCGAGCATGCCGGGAATGGCAGACGGGACGGACATGTCCGGGATGACAAACGGGACGAAGATGTCCGGGACGGCCGGGCCCAGGGGTATGGAAGGCATGGACGGGATGAGTGATATGCCCGGAATGAAGGGGCGGCCGCGGTGGCAGTCGGTCGTCTTGTCGACGCTCCACTGCGGGGCGGGGTGCACGCTGGCCGACATCATCGGCGAATGGTTTCTCTTCTTCGTTCCGGTAGCCATAGGCGGAAGCATACTGGCAGGGACATGGGTCGTGGATTACCTCCTGGCCCTGGCATTCGGCATCGGGTTCCAGTACGCCGCGATCCGGGGCATGGAACGCACGCTCCCGCACGGCGAAGCGATACGCCGTGCCGCCAAAGCCGACATACTCTCGCTCACGGCATGGCAGGCCGGCATGTACGGCTGGATGGCCGTGGCGATCTTCGCGCTCAACGGCGGTGAGGCAATGCCCCGCACCTCGTTCGTATTCTGGTTCTCGATGCAGGTCGCCATGGCATGCGGGTTCCTCGTGGCGCTGCCCGTAAATATCCTCCTGATCCGGGCCGGCATAAAAAAAGGAATGTAGCCGCACCGCATCCCCGGCGGCCGGCCGTGAAATTTACGCGGCTTTGCCCGAAAACTCCGATTTAATCGTTACCTTTGCGCCGACAGCGGAAAAACCGCGACGAAACGTAATTTCAGGTATACACAGGAAAACTTTATGGAAACAAGCACCAATTACAGCAAGACAGCCGGCGTGCGCAGGGCTGACAAGTCCGAGAACACCACCCTGTTCCGCAACGTCTACCTATGGATGACGATGGCCCTCTTCATTACGGGCGCAACGGCCCTGACGGTCTCCGACTCGCCGACGCTGCTCAATGCCATCTTCGGCAGCAAAGTCGCATTCTTCGGCCTGATCATCGCCGAACTGGCGCTGGTCATCATCCTCTCGTCGTTCATCTTCCGCATGTCGTTCCTCACGGCAACGCTGATGTTCATCGCCTACTCGATCCTCAACGGCGCGACGCTGGCTTCGATCTTCCTGCTCTACACCGCATCGTCCATCGCATCGACCTTCTTCGTGACGGCCGGCACGTTCGGCGCCATGGCGCTGTTCGGGTATTTCACCAAGCGCGACCTCTCGGGCATCGGGAACATGGGTTACATGGCGCTTATCGGCATCATCATCGCAACGGTGGTGAACCTTTTCCTGCGCAGCGAAACGATGATGTGGGTGATAACCTACATCGGCGTGCTGGTGTTCGTCGCCCTCACGGCCTATGACACACAGAAGATCAAGAAGATGGTGATGAACGCCGAGGTCGTGGACGAATCGACGCAGAAAATCGCACTGCTGGGATCGCTGACCCTCTACCTGGACTTCATCAACCTGTTCCTCTACCTGCTCCGGATTCTCGGAAGCCGCAAGTAGTCAGGCACCGACAACACAAAAGGGACGGGATACGCTGGCGCGTCCCGTCCCTTTGCTTTCTACCCCAGAGCCGGGCTAAAACTGCACCCGGGGTGCGGTTTCGGTACCTTCGGCAGCCTCGAAGTAGGGCTTCTGCCCGAACCCGAACAACTTGGCCACCAGGTTGGCCGGGAAGCGGCGCACGGCGACGTTGTAGGTCTTGGCCACTTCGTTGAACTCCTTGCGGGCCACTGAAATACGGTTCTCGGTGCCTTCGAGCTGCGCTTGCAGTTCGAGGAAATTCTGGTTGGCCTTCAGGTCGGGATAACTCTCCGACACGGCGATCAGGCGCCCCAGCGCCGAGCGCACCTGCGCCTGCGCCTGCTGGAACTCGGCGAGTTTCTCGGGCGTGAGGTCGTCGGCCGAAAGGTTGATCGAGGTGGCTTTCGCACGGGCCTCGGTTACGGCCTCGAAAGTCTGCGACTCGTGTGCGGCATAGCCCTTGACCGTGTTCACCAGGTTGGGAATCAGGTCGGCACGGCGCTGGTACTGCGTTTCGACATTCGACCATGCGGTCTTCAGCCCCTCCTCTTTATTGACAAATCCGTTGTACGTTGCGTAGAAGAAGATCACCACGACGGCGACGACTCCAATCCAAATCCATTTCTTCATAATATAAAGTGTTTTAAATTCATTCCAATCTTATCCCGTCGGGGGCAGGGGAAAAGCATCCCGCCCGCAAAAGCCAGCCTTTGTCCGGCAAACAGCCGCCCGCAACCGGCAAAGCCGCCCGGCACGCCCTGCGGCCTTTACCAGCGCGAGCCGGCACCGCCGCCACCGAACGAACCGCCGCCGAAACCACCGCCTCGCGACCCTCCGCCGAAGCCGCCGAAACCACGCCCCCCGATGATCGTGCCGCCGCCCGCGCCGCCGCCGAAATTGTCGTCGCGCAGGTTTTTGGCCTGCCGTTTGACCACGGCGCCGCAATTCGAGCAGACGTAGGTATATTCGACCAGCCGGTAGTTGGGCGTCACCTTCAGGATGTCGCTCGACTGCTGCCGGAGTGTCAGTTTATGGCATTTCGGGCAACGCTTGCGGGCGTAGTAACCCAGCAGGATCACGCCCATCGGCACTACGACGAACCCGGTGACGATCAGGAAAACCGCCCATGCGGGCAGCTCGTCGCCGCCCGTATCGGCACCGCCCAGATCCAGTTCGCTCCCCTCGAGCAGCTGCGACACGGCTTCGACCCCCTGCACCATGCCGAGGCTGTAATCGCCCTGGCGGAATGCCGGGAGCATGTATTTGAGCTGGATGCGCTTGCAGATCGCATCGGGCAGCACACCCTCCAGCCCGCCGCCCGTGACGAAACGGATCTCGCGGCGGTCTTTGACCAGCAGGATGCCCAGCCCGTTGTCGTTGCGGGCCTGCCCTACGCCCCATGCGGAGAAGAGGTCGATGGCGAATTCGAAGACGTCGCCGCCCGCGATGTCGTCCACGGCGACCACGGCGACCTGGGCGACGGCCCGCTCGCGCAGCGCAGCGCACAAACGGTCGATATGCGCCACGGCCTCGTCCGAGAGTATCCCGTCGGGGTTCGAGACGTAACGCGTGCGGTCGGCGCGCTGGACATTGGGGATGTCTTCGACGCGGTAGGTTTCGGCCTGTGCCGCGAGGCACGGGACGAACAGCAGGCAGAGGAGAAGGAAGCGTTTCATAATCATGGGCAAAAATAGGAAAAATTCCATAAAAGGAACGCGACCGCGCAGGGATTCGTGTTCCGCGGCGGATAAAAACGGCACGCCGGCCCCGAGCGGGCGTCCCGGGCCGGGTTTGCAGGCCGCAGCCGGGCATCGGGCGGGGACACGGCCGGGCATCGGGCGGGGATGCGGCCGCCGCACTCCGCGGCCGCAGGGGTCAGCGTGTCAGGATGCGGTAGCTCCACGGCGCCATGTCCTCCTCGACATGCCCGCGCAGTTCGCAGGCAACGCCCGTCATGGCATCGGTGTACATGCCGGCATAGATGCCCGTGTAATAATCGGCATGGATGGCGTAGGGCGAGAGGTTCATCACGGCGACGACGCGGTTGCCCTTCACTTCGCGCACGAAGGTCATCAGGCAATCCTCGGCGTTGTTGCGTATCTCGACCATCTCGCCGCCCGCCTCTCCGGCGGCGAGCGCAGGGTTGGCATGCCGGAGCCCGGCCAGGCGGCGGTAGAAATCCGTGAACGAATTGGCCGCATAGGAGGGGATCGGGTCGCGGTCGAAGAAAGCGAACGAATGGTCGTAGCCGATCTCCTGCCCGGTATAGACCAGCGGCAGGCCGCGCGGCACGACGAACGTGAAGGCGGCCATGATCTCGCGGGCGTCGCCCATGCGCGT
>ERZ857521.2344-NODE-2344-length-18430-cov-5.683211_pt1 | contig 18430 bp, 10 predicted proteins | sample MGYA00519701_ERZ857521 | MGnify/ENA primary metagenome ERZ857521 (study PRJEB31778, sample SAMEA3449346) | human gut metagenome | biome: human gut; feature: human-associated habitat; material: faeces | place: United Kingdom | collected 2010/2012 ...
ATCAAGATAACGCTGGCGATGTGCGTCGTGCTGTTCGTCGGTTATGTATTGGTACTGCGCCTGGTAGCGTGGGTGGCATCGCCCAATGACGGGGAGGCTCCTATGGTGACCTACAACGGCAAAGTCGTTGGTGCGGCCAACGTGGGCCAAGTCTTTACGGATAGCGTCTATTTCTGGGGGCGTCCCTCGGCCGTGGATTACAACGGCGGCGGCTCGGGCGGCAGTAACAAGGCTACGACCAATCCCGAATACCTGGCCGAAGTGGAACAGCGCGTGCAGGATTTCCTCGCGGCGCACCCCTACCTCTCCCGCGGGGAGGTGCCCTCGGAAATGGTGACTGCCAGCGGTTCGGGCCTCGATCCCGACATCTCACCCCGCGGCGCCGAAGTTCAGATTCGCCGCGTCGCCGCGGCCCGCGGTATGTCCGAGGCTGAGGTGAAGAAGATCGTCGAAGAGAATATTCACAAACCATGGCTCGGCCTGTTCGGCACCTACAAAGTCAATGTATTGAAACTGAATGTGGCATTGGATACTGCACAGAATAAATAGCCTATAGACTTATGAAAAAGTTGGATAAATGGACTAAACGGTGGCTGATCGTATTTTTGGTCGCCTTCCTGGTTACAGACCTGATCTGATCCTTTGTCGGTTATCCGGTTTTCGTAAGTCAGACTTCACAAACCCTGCATTTCCCGTCGCGTACGCCCGAACCCGGGAACGGGTTTCGGGACGCAACGGACGAAAAAACAATCTCGAATCATTAACAATCAACGAAGAAATCTCTTAGCTATGAAACGTATTTTACTCGGAGTACTGGCCGCTGCGGCCCTGTTTGGAACGAATCATGTTGCCGCTCAAGAGAGAGGAGTGTCGTTCGGCGGCGGTACCGATCTCGTAAGTTCGTATTACTGGCGCGGCGTCAAGGAGTCGGGGCCGGCCCTGCAGCCCACGCTGACCATGACTGCCGGCAACTTTTCGGTAACCGCATGGGGGTCGATCGATTTCAGTGACAGCGGCTACAAGGAGATGGATCTCACGCTGGCCTACCAGCTGGGGCCTGTGACGCTTTCGGTGGCCGACCTCTACTGGACCGGGCATGACGACGACCGCTATTTCATGTTCAACAACCATTCTCCCCACCGCATCGAGGTCGGTGCGAGCTGGGTCGTATCGGAACGGCTTCCTTTCACATTGTCGTGGTACACGATTCTGTTCGGCGCTGCCGACCGGAACTTTGAGGGGGAACGTGCCTATGCCTCCTATTTCGAGGTGGCCTATCCTTTCACGGTGAAGACGATAGACATGAAGGCCGGCGTGGGTATGGTTCCCTGGAACGCCGCTGCGACCTACAACTGCGGTGATCGTGATTTTTACGTGCAGAATGTCTTCCTCAATGCGGGCAAGAACTGGGATATCAAGGGTGCCGGCGGTATGAAAATTGGACTTTTTACCAATCTGATTTGGAATCCGGCACTCGACGATGTTAACTTTGTCGGCGGATTCTCATTCAGAATGTAAATGCCATGGATACACATGACACCCGGCGAAGTGCCGAGCACTTTCTCAATTTGATCAAGGAGTCGCATCGCGGCAAGTTTAAGGTCTATATCGGCATGAGCGCCGGTGTGGGCAAAACCTACCGGATGTTGCAGGAGGCACACCAGTTGCTCGATGCAGGTGTCGATGTGCGTATCGGATACATTGAAACGCACGGTCGTGCGGAAACGGAAGCCCTTGTCGCAGGGCTTCCGCTCGTTCCGCGCCGCAAGCTCTTTTACAAAGGCAAGGAGCTCGAGGAGATGGATACGCAGGGCATCATCAACCTGCATCCCGAGATCGTGGTCGTTGACGAGTTGGCTCACACCAATATCGAGGGAAGTGAGAACCCCAAGCGGTGGCAGGACGTAATGCAGATTCTCGATGCGGGGATCAGCGTCATTTCGGCGATCAACATTCAGCATATCGAGAGCCTCAACGAGCAAGTGCAGGAGATCACCGGCGTCGAAGTTCACGAGCGCGTGCCGGACAGCGTGCTGGCGATGGCCGACGAAGTGGTGAACATCGACCTCACGGCCGAAGACCTAATCGATCGCCTGAAGGCGGGCAAGATCTATAAGCCCGAAAAAATACAGACTGCTCTGAATAACTTTTTCCGGCAGGAGCACATTCTCCAGCTGCGCGAACTGGCCTTGAAAGAGGTGGCGCTGCGCGTGGAGAAGAAGGTCGAAAATGAGATAACCGTCAATACGGCACAGTTGCACGGCCGCATCCTGGCAGTGATCGACAGCAGTGAAAAGCGGGCTCGAAAGGTTATTCGGAAGACGGCACGCATGGCTACACACCTTAATGCCGGGTTCACGGTTCTCTACGTTCAGAGCGACCGCGAAGCTCCGGACAGGATTCCGCTGGCGAGGCAGCGTTACCTGATCAATAACTTCAATCTGGCCCAGGAGCTGGGTGGAGAGGTGATGCGTGTACATTCGAATAAACATATCGATGCAATTGTCGAAGCGTGTATCGACAGGAAGATTAGCAATGTATGTATCAGTAAACCGGAGTTTTCTCTTTACTCATTGATTATTACGGCTATACGATTGCGTTTTTTGTTGAACCGCCTGTCGCGTTTAAATATTGACTTAACCATTTTATCGTAATTTATGAAACTGCGTTATCGATTGACACTGGGTATCGGTTTCCTGTTTGCATTGATTGTCTTGCTGGGAGTTCAATCCGTCGGCTACGTTCGTCATCTTTCGATGGCGTCGAAAGAAATTCTCGCGGATAACTACAATTCCCTGCATTATGCCAAGGATATGTTGCAGTCGCTGGATCGTATTTCCCAGGATTCCGCTTCCCGGAAAGCACTTATTCGCAGCCTGTCGCTCCAACGGGAAAATATCACCGAGGTCAATGAACGGGAGATCACTGCGGCGCTGGACAGCAAGATTACGGCGCTGACGGACAGTGTAACGGATTCCGAACTCAAGCTCATCCGGGACGACCTTTACCGCATTATGGAACTGAACATGGCTTCGATTCACATGAAAAGTTCCGATACGGCTGTAAGTGCTACGGATGCGATGTGGTCTTTAGCGATTGTATCTGCACTCTGCGCCTTGCTGGCCATGATTTTCCTAATTCGTTTTCCGGCTATTGTGCTGCGGCCTATCGACAAGTTGAAACAAGGGATCACGCAGATCGCCAACCATAACTACGATCAAAGGCTCGATTTCGGCGACAACCGGGAATTTGGGGAGGTGGCGCAGTCGTTCAACGACATGGCCGCCAAACTCGACGAATACCGTCGCAGTTCGCTCGATGACCTGATGACGGCCAAAAAGCGCATAGAGGCAATAGTCAATACGTTGCACGAACCGATTGTTGGGTTGGGGCCTGACCGTAAACTCCTTTTCATGAACCGTGAGGCACTTTCGGTACTGAATCTTCGGGAGGATGTTTTAGGGCGTAATGCTGCCGAAGTAGCGCTTTCGAATGATTTGCTGAGGCGTCTTGTCCGCGACCTTTACGAATCTAATAAAGAGAACGACAAAGAACCGCTGAAGATATACGCAGACAACAAAGAGAGCTATTTCCAAGTGGAGAACACGCCGCTCTACATTACGCCTGTGGGCGGTACGGAGCAGCAGTTTATCGGGAACCTGATCGTCTTGAGTAATGTAACGAAATATAAGGAGTTGGATTCGGCCAAGACAAACTTTATTTCGACAGTCTCGCACGAGATGAAAACCCCGATCTCCTCGATCTTGATGAGCCTGCAACTGCTGAACGATACCCGTTTGGGGAAACTCAATGACGAACAGAAGCAACTCGTAAGCAGTATTAAGGACAGCAGCGACCGTTTATTGAACATTACGGGAGAACTGCTGAACATGACACAGGTCGAATCAGGCAAACTCAAACTCATACCTAAGATCGTAAAACCTATCGAGCTGATCGACTATGCCGTACATGCCACACAGGTGTTGGCAGAACGATTCCATTGTTTCGTGGAGATCGATTATCCGGATAAAATCTCGAAACTCTTCGTCGACAATGAAAAGATCGCGTGGGTCATCACCAACCTGTTGTCGAACGCCATTCACCACTCACCCGAAAAGTCGCGTGTCATCGTCGGTGCCGTACAGCGCGAAAAGGCGGTGGAAATCTATGTGCGCGACTTCGGCCGGGGCATCGACCCGCGTTACCATAAGAGTATTTTCGAGCGATATTTCCGTGTGCCGGGTACCAAAGTGCAGGGCAGTGGGTTGGGGCTGGCCATCTCCAAGGAGTTTGTCGAAGCCCACGGCGGTACGATCTCGGTCGAAAGCCAAGTTAATGAAGGTAGCCGCTTTTCCATCCTGTTGCCGGCCTGATCGATCCGGTTAGGTTTTTGATATATATGTTTGGAGAAGAAGTTGTCCTATAGGACAACTTCTTCATTATATACAAAATCGAGTCTTAATTTAGGGCTGAATTTGAAAAAACTGTTCGTTTGGGGGCAGTTGGTTAAGGGCCCGAATTATTGGGATTTTACAATTCTGCGAGATTGGATTGTCCCCATATTGTTCCGTCGCTGAATCGGCTGGGGGCTGTGGGCCGCATATTGTAGTGCGAAGCCATGATGCTGCCGTAAGCTCCTGTGGAGCGGATCGAGAGGATATCGCCGCGGTGTGATTCAGGGAATTCGATATCGCGGGCAAAAATATCTGAGGACTCGCAGATCGGCCCGGCGATCGAGCAAAGTCCTATTGGACGACGCTCCGCAGCTGCTGTCAGGTTCTCGATCTTGTGACGAGCGCTGTACAGCGCCGGACGAATCAGTTCGGTCATCCCGGCATCGGTGATGACGAAATGCGCCCCGCCTGCCGTGGTTTTCGTATATAGGACACGGGTGATTAGTTCGCCGCACTGCGCGACGATCGAACGGCCCAGTTCGAAATGCACGGTCTGTCCCGGTGTGAGCCGCAGATTTTCATGGAATGTGCGGAAATATCCGACAAAATCGGGGATTGGCTCGCCATCCGGGTCGTTATAGTCGATCCCCAGACCGCCGCCCATGTTGAGATGGCGGAGCTCCACGCCTTTCGAAGTGAACCATGCAGCGATTTCGTTGACCTTTCCGGCCAGTTCGGCGAACGATTCCAATTCCCGGATTTGTGACCCGATGTGAAAATGCAGTCCGAAAATGCGAATGTTCTTCATGGCGTGCAGTTCGGCCAAGGCTGCATCGATTTCGGCATAGGAGATGCCGAACTTGCTCTCCGATTGCCCGGTCGAAATGTAATGGTGTGTATGGGGACGAACATCCGGATTGATTCGCAGGGCTACATTCACCTGTTTTCCCAGTCTGCCTGCCAGCTCGTTGATCACCTCGAGTTCCTGCAAGGATTCACAGTTGAAGGCGAAAATGCCCTGACGGATGGCGTATTCGATCTCGCGGTCACTTTTTCCGACTCCTGCGAAGACGATCTTCGAGGGATGGAATCCATTTTCTATCGCACATTCCACTTCATAACCGCTCACACAATCCGCTCCTAATCCGGCTTGCTGTATTTCGTAGAGAATGTGAGGTTCTGCATTGGCTTTCATGGCGTAGTGAATCTGGTAGCCGTATCTTGCAGCTTCAGTCGTTGCGGTTTGCAGGGTTCGTTGCAGCAGGTCAATATCGCAGTAGTAGAACGGTGTCTGTGGGACAATCATACCCGGCTGTAAGGTATAGCGTGACATAATAACTCTTTTTTGGGGATTAAACTATACTTATTTATAACTTAATTTGCTCGAACATTGTTAAATGTTATTGCTGTTTATTAGCTTTTTTACTGTTTTAGTCGTTTCCAGACCTCGTTTTTATCGAAGCGCGGTACAACATTGTGGCAGATTTCACCCCAAACCGTAAATCCGACCATAGTACACGGATTGAATATTCTGCTGCAGAAGTTGTTTGCAGCAATTGAACCGTTGATATTATTATGGTCGGATGAAATCCAGCCGCTGTTCTTCTTCGGCAAAAAGCAGCGCTGTGTTGACGATCGCCAGGTGCGAGTAGGCCTGCGGGAAGTTGCCCAGTTGCTCTTTGGTGTCGAAGTCAAGATGCTCGCTAAATAGTCCTAAATGGTTGCCGTATTGTAGTATCTGATTGAACAATGTTTTAGCTTCGTTGTATTGTCCTGTGACGAGCAGAGCGCGGATAAGCCAGAAAGTGCACATCGTGAATGCCGAGCTGGGAACACCAAAATCGTCTTTGCTGTTGTAACGATACATCAATCCTTTGTGAAACAGTGCTTTGTGTACGGCTTCGACTGTCTTGCGGTAGTGCGGATCATTCGCAGCAATGAATCCGTAGGGTTCCATGAGCAGTAACGAAGAATCGAGTGCCAGATTACCGTAAGCCTGCGAGAAACTCTGTATTTCCTTTTTCCAGCCGTGTTCCATAACATCACGGTGAATCGCTTCGGCCTCTTCGCGCCATCGGGCTGCATACTCCGCCTTTTTGAGTTTCGTTGCGATGCGGGCTCCTCGGTCAAGTGCCACCCAACACATCACCTTTGAAGAGACGAAATGCTGCTCTTCGCCACGGATCTCCCAAATCCCCTTGTCAGGGTTGTGCCATTCTTCGATCACAGTAGCGAGGATGCCCTTGATCATCTCCCACATATCCTCAATTTCGTCGAGTGTACCAGGCATCAGCCTGTAATACTGCCAAATAAGATCCATCAGATAGCCGAACGAGTCGTTTTGCTTTTGATGATAAGCATCGTTACCGATGCGCACAGGTTTCGATCCCCTATATCCCTCAAGATGCTCCAGGATCACCTCGGTCAATTTTCGTTCACCGCGGATGCCGTACATGATCTGATAGTCCTGCCGGGACATGAACGTGGACTGGATGAATTTCATGAACCGTCGTGCGGCGCCAGTGTGCCCGACTCGGAATATGGTCTCGATGGACATCGAGGCGTCACGCAGCCAGCAGAAGCGATAGTCCCAGTTGCGTGCCTCACCCACGGCTTCAGGCAGGCTGGTGGTCAGCGCAGCCAGCATGGCACCGTTATAGTAGGAGAGCAGTTTCAACACCAGCATACTCCGTTCGATAACCTCATTGTAACAGGTATACTGTTTGGTGCGGTTGGTCCAGTTGAGCCAGTAGACCAACGTGCGGCAGTACTCGATTTTTTCGCGTTCGATGTCGATCGGAATAACTTTCTCGTTGTACGACAACAACAGGAATTCGTCCTTTTCGAGCCGGATCTCCTCGCGGTCAGCTATGGCCTGCAGAGGAAGCGAGGAGTATAGATACTGGCGATCCTTATTGTCCGCTGAACTGTAACTTTCGATGAATTCGGCGGTGAAGTGGAATTGGACGGCTCCCCGCGCATAGTTTGGGGCCGGGTCGTAATGTACCCGAAACCGGGGAGTGCCTGCTATCAGGCGAATATATCGGTAGAGTTCTGCCGGCAGGTAGTGCTCCTTTTCGAACGAGTGGTAGCAGGGCATGTAGTCGAGTACCTCGAATATGCCTTCATCCGATGTGAAGCGAGTCTGGAGAATATTGGTATGCGGTACGTAGGTTTGCCGCACGGTGTACCGATCCGATACGTCGAACCCGAACGAACCGCCTTTCGTGCGGTCTAGCAGGGCTGCGAACACCGAGGGAGAATCGAAGTCAGGGAAGCAGAGCCACTCGATATTACCCCGTTCGGAAATGAGCGCGGCGGTTCGACAGTTGCCGATGATACCGTAATTGAGATTATTTTTCATCGTCGTCCTTCTTGTTGGTCAACAAATTCCTGAAATGTCCCCAAACCGTGCGGAGACCGCGTGTGACCGTTTCGCGAACCGAATGACCGGTGCTGCCGCTTGCGGCGAGCCGTTCCAGAAACGGTAGTACGTCGGACTGCCGCCAGAGATTATAACGGGCGTATTCCGAGGCCGCTCCGACTTTTACCGTGACGGCTGCTCTGGGCAGGGCCCGGAACATATCGTCGTCGGTCGTATCGTCCCCCATTGCGAGGATAAAGTCGTAGCGTTCCCGGCGCAGCAAACGGCGGACTTCCGAGCCTTTCGAGAATTCGGGCGATTTGACCTCCACGACTTTGCTTCCGGGCATGATCTGCAGGTTCAGACGCATGCAAAGCGGTATGAGGGCTGTCATCAATTGCTGTGCCCGCAACGTTCCCAGCCACTCGTCCGTCTCGCGGTAGTGCCATGCCAGAGCGGTCTGTTTCTGTTCGAGCCGTGAGTGAGGCGTCCGTTCAACGAAGCGGTTCATTAGCTCCAGCAGTTCGGGATCCCATGGGGCATGATGCAGATTTGCATGCCATCCGCCCCGGCCTTCCCTGTAGAATGCACCGTGCTCGGCAGCGAGAGAGACAGGCAGTTTCCCGAACCAGCGTTCCATGGTCGCATGGTCACGACCGCTGTTGATTACCACGCGGTTGCTGCGGTCGGCTACGAGGGTGCACAGTACTTTGTAAAGCTCACGGCCTGGCGCGGCCTCTTCAGGACGGCTGCAGATGGGCGCCAGCGTGCCATCGTAATCGAACAGTAGGAGACGCTGGCGCGTATGCCGGTAGGTATGGAGAATCCTTTCCAGTGTCTCGGGCGTCAGTTGTCGCTGTCTGACCGAGCGGTTTTTGCGGCACACTTCGGCCAATCCTGCCATGAAGTCCGCAGCCCAACGGTTCACGGTTTGTTCCGAGATGACGGTCTGCATTCGTCGTATTCGCTGCAACTGCTCCCTGACAGGCATTTCCAATGCTATGGCGAGTGCTGAAGCGATCTGCTCCGTATCATTCGGATTGATCCGGATGGCGTCGGCCAACTCTACGGACGCTCCGGCCATTTCGCTGAGGATCAGTACGCCTGGATTGCCGTCCTTGACGGCGATGTACTCCTTGGCCACGAGGTTCATGCCGTCGCGCAGCGGAGTGACCAGTGCTACGTCGGCAACGTAGTACATGGCCGTGAGCTCTTCGAACGAAAAGCCGTGGTAAAAATAACAAACAGGTGTCCAGTCCATCGTGGAGTAGCGGCCGTTGATAGCGCTGATCTCCTCGTCGATACGGGTCTTCAGATCGGCGTAGGAGCCGACCCGGTCGCGTGAGGGAACAATCACCATCGCCAGTGTCACCTTACCCAGGTATTCGGGATGATGCTTTAGGAAAGAGTCGAATCCGTGCAGTCGGTGACGGATACCCTTGCTGTAATCGAGCCGGTCGACAGAGAGCACTAGCTTCCGGTCTCCGAAATGAGCCCGTGTGCGGGCGATCAGCGGCTTGACGGCCGATGAAGAGGAGATTCGGTGAAACTTTTCGTAGTCGATGCCCATCGGCAGGGCGTCGACCTGTACGAAACGATTGTCGATCTGAGCCTCATCGAGCCTGAAATCCATGTGCAGAACCCGCTCCGCCGTACTGATGAAGTGGCGCACGTAGTCGTGCGTGTGGAAGGCGATCAGATCTGCGCCCAGCATTCCTCGCAATAGTTCTGCCCGTTCGGGCAGTACCCGGAATAATTCGTAGCTGGGGAACGGAATGTGGTGGAAATAGCCGATGCAAAGTGTGGGCATGATCTCGCGGAGCATCCCGGGCAGCAGCATGAGCTGGTAATCTTGTACCCAAACGATGTCATCGGAACCGACCAGATGCCGAACCTCTTCGCAGAAGAGCCGATTGACCTCGCGGTAGGTTTCCCAGAAGTTCTGTCGGTACTGTGTGTAAGAGAAGAAATAGTGGCATAAGGGCCAGATTGTACTGTTACTGTACCCTTCATAGTAGTTCTCGATCTGTTCTGCGGAGAGAAACACCGGGTGGAAGTCCAGTTTTTCCAACTCTTCGCGGATGCGCTGCCTGCTTTCGGGTTTTTCTACATTCAGCCCCGGCCAGCCGATCCAATGTTTTTCATATTGGGTATGCAGTGAATCGAGACCCGTTGCAAGCCCGCCTTCACTCCTTGTGAAAAGGAACTGTTCCGCCTTTTCGGAGACTTTCACAGGCAGTCTGTTGGATATGATAAAAAGTTTCATGTCATATAAGAAATCAACCGGTATGCCATTTCTGAAAATTTATATTATCTTATTGATTATCAATCTGTGTGTTTCATGTGTTTACTGTAATACCGTTTCAAAACGAGAATTTTTTTCTCGTTTTGAAACGGTATTGTATTTTATTTGGATATTTATAAATAAAAGTCGAGAGATTTTAATGACGGTGACTATATACTCAATTCCCTAATAATTGGGGTGCAGCGTAATTTCAACTCCGATGCTTCCTTTATCTCATTATTATCAAGGTGATTCCGCCGCCTTCCGTGCTTTTTTCTGCCGGTGGAGAATGCCTGTTCGTGTTATTTCAGCGAGGATGTTTATTAGAGTGCAAACGCACCGAAAGAGTTGCACATTGTCTCTGCGGCCGACTACATGGACATATACGACGAATAAACTGCGAGCCAGCTTTCACGCAGTCTTTTCGTATATCGATTTACCGTTGTATTATTTATCTGTTTAACCGCATCCGGGGGCAGTCGCCGGCCGAACTCGAATACACAAATATAAGAAATGATCGATAAAATAATGAAATTCCATCCGATTTAATTGCAATTCCGGGAGGGGCGATCCATCGTCTTCCGAACGAAGATAACGGACAGAAAACGCTTTGTTGTTCCGTTTTTATCCTGAAAAGGATTTATAGCGATACGTATTCGACCGGGGTTTTCCATCATCTGCCGATTGTCAGCCCGATAATTTCTCATAGTATTTTCAGCCATAAATAGTTCATCCTAAAGCGCATAATTCAATGAATTACGACTGTCTTTGTAGCTGAAACTCCAAGAATCATCGACAATATGGCAAAAATCACAGTAAAAGATACGGGAGTTACGATTATATCGGTCTATGAGAAGACTATATCAGCCTGACAGATCCCGACCTTGCGGAACCCCACGCGGAAGGCTGCGGCTTCGGCCGTGAGCGTGTAGAGGTTCGGCGATTATCCGCATGTTCGATGAAGATGGATATCTGTGTGCGTTTTAAGATTTCGCGCGATACCTTTTCCAGGTTTCGCAATATGTATCCCTCGGTTTGTAGAGCTCACCGGGAGAAGGAGGATCGTCGTATTTCAGGATTCGGTAAAAAAGGGCTATATATATCCGATGGGGAATCTTGTAACGGGAATGGTTGAAGCTTTAAGTCCGAGGATGCCGTGGTTGATAATTTTCTGAGACCGGCAGCCGACCTGTCGAGGGGATTACCTGGTCTGAGGTCATTTTGTACGAACACAAAAGCCATGATGTCGGGTCATGGCTTTTGCCGTTGGTTAAAACGTTACCTTGACCCGTCTAAAAAAAGTAACAGCCCAATTTCTCAGGCTGTTACATCCCTTTTAAAGGAAGTCCCGATAAGGGGCTCCCTTTTCCAATTAAATCAGCGTCATGCGCGTGCGCAGCATGTCGAGTACCTGTGTTTTGAGCTGCCGGGCGTTGATCGGCTTGGGCATATAGCCGTCGAATCCGCTCGAGAGTACCTTCTGTTCGTCGGATGCGAAGGCGAAAGCCGTCACGGCGATGATCGGCACGTCGGCCGATTGTTTGCGGATCTCGGCCGTGGCTTCGTAGCCGTCCATCACGGGCATGTTGATGTCCATGAGCACCAGGTGCGGTGTGTGCCGGTTGAATAAATCGACTGCTTCGCGGCCGTTCCAGGCGTGTACGAGCTTGTATTCATGGCGCAGGATCGACTCGAAAAGACGGTAATTGCTTTCGTTGTCCTCGGCGATGAGGATTACGAGCTTGTCCTTCTCGACCGTCGGGATGGCCTGAAGTATCTGTGCCGGGGCCTCCGCCTGCTCCGATTGGCCGGGGACGTACGGAAGCGTGAACCAAAAGGTCGAACCTTTGCCCTCTTCCGACTCTACGCCGATATTCCCACCCAGATGCTCCACGATCGTCCGGCAGATGGAAAGCCCGAGGCCCGTGCCCTGCTTGAACGAGTTGAGTTTGACGAAGCGTTCGAAGACCGCGTCCTTCCGTTCGGCGGGGATACCGCAGCCGGTGTCCGCGACCCAAAAATAGAGCTGCCCGGCACGGAGCTCGTAACCGAAGCGGATCGACCCCCGGTGTGTGAATTTAGCGGCGTTCGTCAGCAGGTTTATCATCAGCTGCGAAAGGCGGTTGCGGTCGGTGCGGACGTGGCAGGTTTCGTACCGCTGCTCGAAGACCAGCTCCACGTTCTGGTCGGTTTTCAGCCTCATGACGTTCTCTTTCTCGCGCATCAGTTCGTTCAGTTCGAAATCCGTATGGACGAATTCGAGCGTTCCGGCCTCGATTTTCGAAAGGTCGAGGATATCGCTGATGAGTTGCAGCAGCAACGTATTGTTGCTTTCGATGATCGACATGTATTCCTGCTTCTCTTGTTCTTCGTCCGTCGAGGCAAGAATGCCCGAAAACCCGACGATGGCATTGAGCGGCGTGCGTATCTCGTGGCTCATGTTGGCCAGGAATGCCGATTTCAGGCGGTTCGACTCCTCGGCGCGGTCGCGTGCGGTGAGCAGCTCCTGCTCCATCTGTTTGCGTTCGGAGATCACGAGCGATGTTCCGACCAGCGACAGCGGCCTGCCGTCAGTGTCGCGGGTTTCGACCGTGGCCTGTGCCTCGACCCACTCCATGTGCCAGTGTCCGCTTTCGTTGGATACGACGCGGAACTCTTCGCAGACCTTCTCCGTACTCCCTTCGATCAGGTTCCGGTAAGCCGTGCGGACGCGTTTCCGGTCTTCCTTGTGGACTTTCGAGAAGTAGCACTCCTCGTCCACCGCAAGCGAGAGGTTGTTTGCCAGCGACATCCCGGAGGCTATCTTGGCTGCCTTGTTGAGGTCGCACAGGATGGTGTGGGTCGTGAGATCCCATTTCCAGGGGATGATGTTGGCTACGTCGAGCGCCAGTGCGAGTTTCCGGTTCACCGAATCCACCTTTTTCTGGGCGTCGTGCAGGGCTGTGCTGTCGATGCAGAAAATGTCGACCGTATCCTGCTGGTACGAGGGGCAGATGACGACCTCGTAGAAAATATTCACCGGCTTGTGGTAATAGGGGAAGGTAACGCTCCGCTTTTCTTTCAGTACGATGTCGATGATCGGCATGAACTGGGGCATCGACTCCGGGAAAACCGTCGACCCGGATTTGCCCGCCACTTCGTCCAGGGGGTAGAAGGAGCGTTCGAAGTGGGCGTTTACATCGACATAAACAGTGTCTATGGCCGTCCCCTGTGCGTCGAATACGACCCGTTCCTGCATGTACAGGATCGGCATGTTGTTGAACAGGTGCGAGTATTTGGCCTGGGTTTCCATTTCTTTCTGGTGGGCTGCGTCGACCTTGCGCAGGACGGCGATCCTCCATTGCTGGAAGATGAGGAATAACAGGAATATGCTGCCGCAGACACCTATCTCGGTTTTATACCGCTCCATGAACGAGGACGGTTTGTCGAAAAACAGGGTATTCGTCGGACAGGCGTTCGGGGAGATGTTGTGCCGGAGCAGTACCGGGTAGTTGAAGACGGGTTGTGCACCGGCCGGGGTGTAAAAGGGAATGTCGCGCGGCTGCTTGCCCTCCAGCACTGCATCTATGGTGGCGATCAGCCGGTCGGAATATTCGTTCTCTCCGTATACGTAACCCCCGATCATGCCGCTGCTCTTGAGTCCGGTCGGGCGCAGCGAGAACAACGGTACGGACGAACTGGCGATGACCTTGAACGGGTTGGTCATAATTTCGTTACGCCCTGACATGTTCTTTAGGTAATGCCATGAGAAGAAGAGTACGCCGGTCTGTTTTACATCGATCGTACTCAGCGAATCGAGCAGTTGGTCGATCCCGATCTTGTCGGCCGAATAAACCGTGTATTTCATGCCGGGGTATTTCGAGCCGAGCAGCTCCGCGAGGTCGTGTTCCGTTTGCCGATTGACGTAGCGTGCGTCGTCTATGAATACGAGCCTGTTCATGCCGGGCAGTATGCGCTTCATCAGGTCGACGCTTTGGTCGAGATAGGCCGGCGAATAAAGCAGGGTCAAATTGTCCTGGTCTGCCAGCGCCCGGAGGGGAACCTGTTCCGATGCGGGAATGGGCTGCCTTTTGAGGTAGTATTTATCCGGCCCGATGAAATCCTGTTCGGCACATACGATGGTCGGGATATCTTGCCATATGCTGTTGATGAAGTTGCGCAACAGGGCAGCCGGGGTTCCGATCAGCACCAGGGCCTGGGGAGGTTTTTTGCCGTATTCGCGCAGGAGGTTCGTCTCGAATGTCCTGATGTCCTCGGGGGAATCCACCAACAGCAGGGTCATATGTTCGGTGTAGAGTTCCAGGTTCTCGATCTGTTCGACGTGTGCCGTGATGTCTGCGATGATACCTCTGCTCCAAGGGGTCGATTCCGCATAGGTGTTGATTACCAGTATATAATCGCGTTTGTCGCCGGGAGGTCTGCTGACGGCCGGTGAGAAGGGGTATGTTAAAATGCAGCCTAAAAGCAGGGCCCATACGAGGGGCCGGAACCGGAGGCCGGGCCGGGTGGTCGGCATGTTCATGGGGAAAAAGGGACGCAAGGTAGTAGTGTATGACGCAAAAATAGCGGGAGGGGGCTGCCGGAAGACAGCCCCCTCCCTTCTTATGTAAAGTTATCGGTTCATGACCGGTTTGATGTCCTTGATGCGGAGTTGGGTGGTTACCGTCCCCCGGTAATGGTTCTCTACGATCTGGTAACATACGTCGATCGGGCGTCCCGAGCGCACCCATTCGTAATGCGTGGGTTGCTGGAAGGCGATCGACTGGATCTTCGTGTTGGGCTTTTGCCGCTGGATCAGATCCATGCGCAGGTGTTCGCACTCCACGCCGACCAGTTTGGCATCGCCGTGGTTGCTTACGCCGTAGGTCGCGAAGACCGGCGCCGTATTGCCCGGGCCGAAAGGCTGGAAGCGGTTGAGGTCTTTGCGGAACGCGGGGGTGATGTCCGAGAAGAGCAGTTCGCTGTCGATATCCACCTGCGGCATAAGCATCTGCGGGTCGATGTTCTCCTCGACATAGGCGTTGAACCTGCGCGTGAATTCCTCGACGTTCTCGGGTCGCATCGTCAGCCCGGCGGCATACATATGCCCGCCGAAGTTCTCCAGCAGATCCGAGCACGACTCCACGGCCTGGTAAAGGTCGAAGCCCGGTACCGAGCGTGCCGACCCCGTCACGAAGCCGTTGCTCATCGTCAGCACTACTGTCGGCCGGTAATAGGTCTCGATCAGGCGCGAGGCGACGATTCCCACGATGCCCTTCATCCACTTGGGATTGTAGATCACCGTGCTCTTCAGCTCTTTCATTGCGGGGTTGCGCTCGATAAAATCGTGCGCTTCCTGCGTCACCGAACGGTCGATCGACTTGCGATCCTGGTTGTAGGCGTCGATGACGTTCCCGAACTCCGCGGCGATGCTTTCGTTGCCTTCGATCAGCAACTCGACGGCCGCATGCCCGCCCGAGGGCGAGGCGTTTTCGTCGTTCTCGTCCATCCGCATACGTCCGGCGGCGTTGATACGCGGCCCGATCTTGAAGACGATGTCGTCGATGGTGATGTTGTGCTTGTCCAGGCCGCAGATCTTGATGATCGACAGCAATCCTTTCGACGGTTCGCGGTTGAGGTCTTTCAACCCGAAATGGGCAAGGATACGGTTTTCGCCCACCAGGGGTACGATATCCGAAGCGATGCTCACGACCAGCAGGTCTAACAGCGGGCTGATCTGTTCGAACGGGATCCGGTTTTTCTGCGCATAGGCCTGCACGAGCTTGAAGCCTACGCCGCAGCCCGACAATTCGTCGAACGGATAGGAACAATCGACCCGCTTGGGATCCAGGACAGCTACGGCACGGGGAATTTCCTCGGCCGGGAGGTGATGGTCGCAGATGATGAAATCCACGCCCTTCGTCTTTGCATAGACTACCTTTTCCGTGGCTTTGATACCGCAGTCCAAGGCGATGATAAGACCCACGCCCTTGCGGGCTGCCAGGTCGATACCCTTGACCGAGATACCGTAACCTTCGGTATAGCGGTCGGGGATGTAGAACATCAGGTTTTTATGCCCGATCTGGCGCAGGAACTTGTACACCAGTGCAACGGCCGTACAGCCGTCCACGTCGTAGTCGCCGTAAACCATGATTTTCTCATTGTTACGAACGGCCCGCTCGACCCGCTCGACCGCCTTGTCCATGTCCTTCATCAGGAACGGGTCGTGGAGGTCGGCGAGACTGGGTTTAAAGAACTTGTCCGCCTTTTCTACGGTGTCTATGCCTCTCTGTACGAGCAGGTTCGCCAGCACGGGAGAAATCCTGAGCACGGCAGCGAGCTTCGCCACCGCCTCGGAATCGCCCTGCGGTTTCACTACCCATCGTTTTTCTATAGGCATACGATTTACTATTTATATATTCTAACATTTAATATCTCACTTAAAAATTTGACAACGAGCTCCTTTACTTCGCCCATTGCGGCCTTGCGGCCCGTTTCCCGTTCGATCGAGGTTACCCCCCGGTCGGTAAACCCGCAGGGATTGATGCGCGTGAACCACCCCAGGTCGGTCGTGACGTTCAGCGCGAACCCGTGCATGGTGATATAACGTGACGACCGGACACCTATTGCGCAAATCTTGCGCGGCACCCTTGCGGATGCCCGGTTCCCGACGCCGATTTCGCTATCGCAGGTTCTGCCGCTGTCGCAGATTCCGGCCTCGTTGCGGTTTTCGCCGCTGTCGCCGCTTTTGCTGTCGCCGCTTTTGCCGCCGTCGCTTTTGCCGCCGATGTTGCAGTTGCCGCCGTTATCTCCGCGGCAGCCGGTTGTCCGGCTCCTTGTTTCCCCGCCGATTCCGGGGCCGATCCAGACCCCCGAGGCGCCTGCCATGCGGCCGGCCGTGATGCCGTATGCCGCCACGGTGCGGATGACGGCCTCTTCCAGTGCCCCGATGTAGTCCCTCAGCCCGATGCCCAGGCGTTCGAGGTCGAGGATCGGATAGCAGACCAGCTGCCCCGGGCCGTGGAAGGTGATGTCGCCCCCTCTGTCGATGTGAAAGAACCGTGCGCCCATCGCTTCGAGCGCTTCGCGGCCTATCAGCAGGTTTTCGGCATGGCCGCTTTTGCCGAGTGTGTATACCGGCGGGTGTTCCACCAAAAGGATCGTGCCTGCGCTGGCGGAGCTTTCTCCGGTGGCGCCTGACGGTTCGACGCCCTCTGCTGCGGATACGCTGCCCGTTGGGGATTCCAACCCTTTGCCGGATTGCGTTCCCGCCTTGCTGGGCATCGCCTCTGCCGATCGCTGTGCCGGCTCCCGCGCGGATGCCTGACCTGCTTCCGCAGTGCCGGCGTATGCCGCCGGGATTGCCGCCGCCTGTTTCGTTGCGCCCTTGCAGGCTGCCTTGCGGGCTACCAGGGCATCGAACAGTCCCTGCTGCAATTCCCAGCAGGTTTTGTAGTCCATCAGTCCGAGATCCCGGCAGGAAGCTTCCATCGCTACAAACTTTTGACGCTCTTCAAGGCCTCTTCCGCCATGTACGACGAGCGGACTAAGGGTGCGCTCGCGCAGTAGCTGAAGCCCATTTCCAGCGCTTTCAGTCTGTACCATTCGAATTTTTCAGGAGTGATATACGCCGCAACGGGGTAGTGCTCCAGAGTGGGACGAAGGTACTGACCGAGTGTTACGATCCCCACGCCTGCGTCGCGCAGGTCGTGCAGGGTTTGTAATACTTCATCATCGCTCTCGCCAAGTCCGACCATCAGTCCGCTTTTCGTTGCGACACCCTGTGCGCTCAGGTAGCGCAGGGTTTCCAGGCTCGTACGGTACTTTGCCTTGGAACGCACCACCGGGGTCAGCCGCTCGACGGTTTCGATGTTGTGCCCGATTATATCGGGCTTCGACACGACGACCACGTCCAGCGGGGCGGGCTGTGCGTCGAGATCGGGAATAAGGAGCTCAATTACGGCGTCGGGATTCTGTGTGCGGATGGCGCGGACGGTTTGGGCCCAATGTGCGGCACCGCCGTCCGGCAGGTCGTCACGCGTCACAGAAGTAACGACGACATACCTCAGTTTCATCAGTGCGACGCTTTCGGCGACCCGTCGGGGTTCCTCGGCGTCGGGGGCAAGGGGGTGTCCTGTTTTCGTTGCACAGAAGCGGCAGCCTCGGGTGCAGATGTCTCCCAGGATCATGAAGGTTGCGGTTCTGCGGCTCCAGCATTCGGCCTTGTTCGGACACATGCCGCTGCTGCAAATCGTATGCAACGCATGTTTGTCGACTATTTGCTGTACCTCGGCATATTCCGGGGTGCGGTGGAGCCGGATCTTCAACCATCCTGGTTTTTTCAGTACATCTACCTTGTCATAAAACTTCGGCATTTAAGTTCATTATTTTCCAATTGATGCAAAAATA
>ERZ857521.2351-NODE-2351-length-18380-cov-4.494079_pt1 | contig 18380 bp, 20 predicted proteins | sample MGYA00519701_ERZ857521 | MGnify/ENA primary metagenome ERZ857521 (study PRJEB31778, sample SAMEA3449346) | human gut metagenome | biome: human gut; feature: human-associated habitat; material: faeces | place: United Kingdom | collected 2010/2012 ...
GCCCTCCGGCGTCACCAGGGCCCGGGTGCGGTGGCGGTCGTCCTTCACCATGCCGAAAATGGGAACATCCACTCCGAAGCGCTCCGCTACCTGCTGAGCCGTCCTAGCGTGGGTCTCACCGCCGTCGATGAGAAAGATGTCCGGCAGGGGCAAAAACTTCTCGTCTCCGTCGGCGGCCCGCTGGAGCCGCCGGGTCAGCACCTCCGCCATGGAGGCGTAGTCGTCGGGGTGGCCATCCAGGCCCTTGATCTGGAAGCGGCGGTAGGCGGATTTCAACGGCCGGGTGCCGCTGTAGACCACCATGGAGGCCACGATGTCGCTCTTGCCGGTGTTGGAGATATCGAAAGACTCCATCCGGCCCGGGGGAGACGGAAGATCCAGCATCTTCTGCAAAAGCTCCAGGGTGTGGGCCACCCGCTCGGCGTCAGTGGTGGCCCGCTCCGCCTCCTGGGCGGCGTTGCGCCGGGCCATGGCCAAAAGCTCCGCCTTCTCCCCCCGCTGGGGCACGTGGACCCAGACCTTGTGGCCCGCCCGGCGGGTGAGCACCTCCGACAGTTCCTCGCAGTCCTCCGTGTCCAGCGGCAGCAGGATCTCATGGGGCAGGATGGACCGGGGCAGGTAGTACTGGGCCGTCAGGGCGGAGAGCATCTCCTCCTCCGGCTCCTCCACCGGGGCGGTAAACAGCTCCGTCTCCCGGCCTGTCAACTGCCCCTTCTCCACATGGAGCACCGCGTAGCAGCACTTGCCGCTGCCCCGGTAAAGTCCCCAGATATCCGTGTCGGCACAGAGGCCCGCGATGACCGTCTGCTTTTTCCCTAGGGCGCTGATGGCGTTGATCCGGTCCCGCAGCAGGGCGGCCTGCTCGAACTTCAGCGCCTCCGCCTCCGCCTCCATCTCCGCCGTCATCTCCCGCAGCAGCTGCTTGGACTTGCCCTCCAGCAGCAGCACCGCCTGCTCGATGCGGCGGTTATACTCCTCCGCCGTCATCTCCGGGCGGCAGAAGCCGTCGCACCGGCCCATGTGGAAATTGAGGCAGGGCCGCTCCGCGCCGATGTCCCGGGGGAACTGCCTGCGGCAGGTGGGCAGACGCAGCGCCGCGCACACGGCGTCCAGGGCCTGCCGGGTCTCCTGGCGGCCGCCGAAGGGGCCGAAGTACCGGGCGCTGTCCGCCGCCATCTTGTTCACCAGGGAAAACCGGGGATACGTCTCCCGGGACAGGCGCACGAAGGGATAGCCCTTGTCGTCCTTTAACAGGATGTTGTATTTGGGGCTGTGGCGCTTGATGAGGGAGTTTTCCAGCACCAGGGCCTCAAACTCACTGGAGACGAAAATGGTGTCGAACCGGTCCACCTGGGAGACCATCTGGCGGGTCTTTACCGTGTGGGCGGCACTGTCCTGAAAATACTGGCTCACCCTGTTTTTCAGCTTTTTGGCCTTGCCCACGTAGATGACCTTGCCGGTCTTGTCCATCATGAGATAGACCCCCGGCGTCAGGGGCAGGTCATTGGCCTTTTCCCGCAGTTCCTCCCGCGTCATGGCGTGCCTCCTCTTCCGGCAGGCGCAGCGCGCCGCCTGTGGAATGAAAAGCGGCCCTGCCGGAGCAGAGCCGCACGGGGTCGGTATTCGGAGCGATCACTCGCCGAAGTTGTCCTTCACCAGCTCCACCAGGGCGCTGATAGCCTCCTTCTCATCCGCGCCGTCGGCGATGAGGGTGATGGTGGTCCCCTTCACAATGCCCAGAGACAAAACGCCCAGCAGGCTCTTGGCGTTGACGCGGCGGTCTTCCTTTTCCACCCAGATGCCGCTCTTGAACTCATTCGCCTTCTGGATAAAGAAAGTGGCGGGTCTTGCGTGCAGGCCCACTTCGTTGTTAACAGTAATCTCCTGTGTATACATGATACAGCTCTCCTTTTCCATACCAAGTCGATTTTACAGCTTCGCATAGACAGCAAGTCATGATTCTGTTATCATCATAACCGCTTTTTTCTATACAGTCAACGGCGTTTTTCACAAACATTTTTCAAAATTTTCCGGGCGGCGTCCTGCGGATTGGCATGATTGCACAAAAATGTGTCACTTATGAAGGCTTGCTTTGTCCCTTTTCCCCTTTCCGGCAGTACCATTTACAGGATGTATCCTTCAGTTTCCGCCTCTCGCCGTTAGTTTATGCACCGTGATGCCCACAAGTTCCCGAAAAAAACACACGCGTTCCCGGCGGGAACGCGTGTGTTTTTTCGTAAGATCAATAGTTTTCGGCCTTCACCTGGAAATAGGCCTGGGGATGCTTGCACACGGGGCAAACGGCAGGGGCGCTTTCGGCGATCTCCACATGGCCGCAGTTGCGGCAGAACCACATGACCTTCTCGCCCTTCTTGAAGACCTCGCCCTTCTTCAGGTTGTCCAGCAGCTTGAGATAGCGCTCCTCATGGGTCTTCTCAATCTTGGCCACACCCTCGAACTGGGCGGCCAGGGCCAAAAAGCCCTCAGCCTCGGCGTCCCGGGCCATCTCGGCGTACATCTGGGTCCACTCCTCGTTCTCACCGGCAGCGGCAGCCACCAGGTTGGCCTCGGTGTTGCCGATACCACCCAGGGCCTTGAACCACAGCTTGGCATGCTCCTTCTCATTGTCGGCGGTCTCCTGGAAGATGGCCGCGATCTGCTCGTAGCCCTCCTTCTTGGCGGCGCTGGCAAAGTAGGTGTACTTGTTGCGGGCCATGGACTCCCCCGCAAATGCTTTCCACAGGTTGGCTTCCGTCTTGGTTCCCTTGAGTTCCATTGTGATTTCCCCTTTCAAATTCAAAAATCAGTATTCCCTGATGCTCTCAGGTTCATTCCGGTGCCTTGCCGGCGCACTCCGAACAAAGCCCCGTAAAAACAAGCGAATGGCTTTCAATCACCGCACCACCGGCCGCCGCCATGCGATCCAGTGCCGGATCATAGGGCAGACTCTCCAGATCCAGTACCTGCCCGCAGCGTTTGCAGCGCAGGTGGGTGTGGGGGGCGGTGACCCCGTCGAACCGGGCGGTGGGGCCACCCAGCTCCTGGAGCCTTCCCTCCTCCACCAACAGCCGAAGATTCCGGTAGACAGTTCCCAGGCTCAGCTGAGGAAGCTCCCCGCGCAGCTGCTCATGGATCATCTCCGCCGTGGGATGGGCCCGGCTGGCCAGAACCGCCTGGTAAATGGTCTCCCTCTGGCGGGAGTAGCGACGCTCCATAGGCCCTCCATATCAGTAATGATTACTATTATTAATATAGCAGCTTTTTTTCAAATTGCAAGTGTTTTTTGAAAAAAATTTTCGGGCAGAAATTTCCGCTGATACTTTTCGCCGCGGCGGCAACAATAAGCGTCGGTTGATGAGGTGCGGCACCGCCCTTGTCAGCCAAGGGCATGGGTGTCGCAACCTGTCCACGCAAAGGAGGATCCCAACCGTGAAGAAACGCTTTGCGCTGGTACTGGCCTCCGCTTTGCTGGCGTTTGCCCTGACCGCCTGCGGTGAGGATACCCGCAACGAGGCGGTAATCGACGGCACGGACAACGCCGTGACCGATCAAAACCAGAACGACAGCATGATGAATGGTTCTTCCCAGCAGGATACCGGCTCCGAATTGAAGAACGAGGCCCAGGATCTGGGCGACGATCTGAAAAACGGAGCGGCGGATCTGGGAGATGACCTGAAAGACGGCGCCGAAGATCTGGTAGACGGTACCGAGGACGCGCTGACCGGAGAGGATCGCACGTCCAACACCTCCACCAAGAAAAAAGGCTCCTCCATCGGCTCCAGTTACAGCCAGATGCTTGAAAACGCCCGGGTCCACGATACGGACGGTGACCTGACGGACCATGAAAATGCGTCTACGCCCGGCACCACCTTCTAACACCCGGAAAAGCAGCAAAGAGGCCGCGGCGAAAGCCGCGGCCTCTTTGCCGGTCTCTTTTCATCTTACAAAATGAGGTCGCCCAGAGCCTGGGCGGTATCCGCCAGATGCTCCGCCCCAGCCTCCACCAGGGACTCCCGGGAGCGGAAGCCCCAGGTGACGCCGCAGGTGTGAACCCCCGCGTTGTGCCCGGTCTGGATGTCCACGCTGCTGTCCCCCACAAAGAGTGTCTCATCCGGGTCCGCCTCCATGGCGGAGAGCACCTGGTGCACGCCGGTGGGATCCGGCTTCACCGGTACGTCCGGCAGCTTGCCCCGCACCAGGAAGAACACGCCCGGAAAGAAGTGCTCCACGATGGCCCGGCTGAACTCGTCGGCCTTGTTGGAGTACACCGCCATCCGCACTCCCGCCTTTCCTAGCCGCTCCAAAAGCTCCGGGATGCCGGAATAGGGTGCGGTGGTGTCCAGGTCGTGCTTGGCGTAATACTGGGAGAACTGGGAGAGGGTGTTCACCATCATCAAGGGGCTGCGGCACTCCTCCGGGGAGAACTTGCGCACCAGATCGGGGATCCCGTGGCCCACCATGGTTTTGTAGGCCTCCACCGAGTGCTCCGGCCAGCCGTTGGTGCGGCAGACCCAGTTGCCTGCCGCCGCCAGATCCCCGATGGTATCGAGCAGGGTTCCGTCCAGGTCAAAAATCACGTTGCGGTACATATCGGCACCTCACCTTTATTAGTATCAACATATGATTGTCTATTGTAGCAGGCACCCGATACCGTCACAAGGGCAAGAACGCAAAAAGGCGCGGCCGCAGCCGCGCCTTTGCTTGTCGAAAAAAGCCAAAGGAATTCCCATCGCTCAAAGGGGGCACTCCACCGGGCCCGAGAGGGTCAGCACCACTGAGCGGTCAAAGCACGCCGCCCGGGCCAAAGCCGCCGCATCATCATAGCCGAAGACCACGGTATCGGGGCTGTGGCTGTCGGAGGTGAGGATCACGCGCCCCCCCATCTGGCGCCATTCCTTCAGGAGGAACAAGGCCGGATACGGGCTCTCCCGGTAGCCCCGGGAAACGCCGCCGGTGTTAATCTCCAGAATGGTGGCCACCGGGTCCACCGCATGGAGGGCCTCCAGCGCCGCAGCCCGGTAGCGGGGGGCCTCCTCGTCAAAAAAGCGGTTTCCGGCGTTGAGCTTGGTGATAAGGTCAATGTGCCCCAGGATGGGGGGCTTTTTCGCCGCCACCCGGCACACGTCGTGGAAGTACCCTGCCGTCACCGCCAGGGCGTCCCCGCCGAACATCTCGTCCCGGCAGGCGGCAAACTGCTCCGCGCTCCAGTCGGCGGCGTAGTAGATCCCCTCCGCCGAGCGCTGATAGTGGACGCTGCCGATCCAGTAGTCAAAACCCTCCGGCGTGATGTCGGACTGGCTGTCCCACTCCAGGCCCAGCAGCACCTCCATGCGGCCCCGGTATGCCTCCCGCAACTCCAGGACCTGGCGGCGGTAATCCGCCATATCCGCCGGCAGCACATGGCCCACGTCATAGGGCACCGGGGTGTGGCTGTGGCCGGAGGTGCCGAAGTACCGCACCCCCGCCGCGTAGGCCGCAGCAGCCATCTCCGCCAGGGTGCCCTTGCCGTCGCACAGGGCGGAGTGGGTGTGGACAGAGCACTGCGCCGCTTTCATTGCATCCGCTCCTGCTTGACCTTGTGATCCACCACGTGGCGCTTTTCCAGCTCCCGGGTGATATCCTCCACGGAAATGCCCATCTGCACCATCAGCACCATCACGTGGTAGGTGAGATCCGCGATCTCAAAGACGGTCTCCTCCTTGTCCTCCTTGCGGCCGCCGATGATGACCTCCGTGCACTCCTCGCCTACCTTCTTAAGGATCTTGTCCAGGCCCTTTTCAAAGAGGTAGGAGGTATAGCTGCCCTCCTTGGGGCAGGTCTTGCGGCCCTCGATGAGGTGGTAGAGACCCTCGTAGCTGAAGGCCTTGAGCTCCTCGGAGAGATAGACCGGCTGGAAGAAACAGCTCTCTGCGCCGGTGTGGCAGGCGGGGCCGTCCTTGACCACCTCCACCACCAACGCATCGGCGTCACAGTCGGCGGTGATGGACACCACATGCTGCACATTGCCGGAAGTCTCCCCCTTGCGCCAGAGCTCCTGGCGGCTGCGGCTCCAGAAGCAGGTGCGGCCCTCGTCGATGGTGATGGCCAGGCTCTCGGCATTCATGTAGGCCAGGGTCAGTACCTCCTTGGTGTAGTGATCCTGGACGATGGCGGGGATCAGCCCCTTTTCGTCAAATTTCAGTTCCATTGCGCATTCTCCTTATATCCGCATCTCCACGCCCCGGGCGCGGAGAAAGCGCTTGAGTTCTTTGATATCCACCTGCTTGGTGTGGAAAATGGAGGCTGCCAGCCCCGCGTCGATGCCGGGATGGGTGAAGAGCTCCGCGAAGTCCTCCATCTTCCCGGCGCCGCCGCTGGCAATGATGGGCACGTGTACCCGCTCCGCCAGGGCGTCCAGCATCTCCAGGTCGAAGCCCTGCTTCACGCCGTCGGTGTCGATGGAGTTGAGGACGATCTCCCCGGCGCCATCTCCCACGCCCCGGACTGCCCATTCCAGGGCGTCAATGCCGGTATCCTCCCGGCCGCCCTTGGCGAAGAGGCGGAACTGCCCGTCCACCCGCTTGACGTCCATGGAGAGGACCACGCACTGGTCGCCGTACTTTTTGGCCGCCGCGCCGATGAGGGAGGGATCCGCAATGGCCCCGGAGTTGACGGACACCTTGTCCGCCCCGCACTTGAGGACTCGGTCAAAATCCGCCAGGGTGCGGATACCTCCTCCCACGGTGAGGGGAATGAAGATCTCGCTGGCCACTGCCCGCAGGACATCCGTAAAAAGGTTGCGGCCCTCGGCAGAGGCGGTGATGTCGTAAAAGACCAGCTCGTCGGCGCCGGATTCATTGTAGAACCGGGCCATCTCCACCGGGTCTGCCATATCCCGCAGCTGGAGGAAATTCGTCCCCTTGACCACCCGGCCGTCCTTGACATCCAGACAGGGAATGATCCGCTTGGCTAACATGCGCCCACCTCCTCAATGACGGTTTTCAAATCCAGCCGCCCGGTGTAGAGGGCCTTGCCCAAAATGGCGGCCTTGGTGCCGATCTGCTGGAGCTCCCGAAGCTCGGTCAAGCTGCTGACGCCGCCGGAGGCGGTGATATCCAGCCCGTCGATCTTGGCAAGCTCCCGGTAGAGGTCCAGGTTGGTGCCCTGTTCCGCTCCGTCCCGGGAGATGTCCGTGTAAATGACGGTCTTCACTCCCGCGTCCCGGAGGCGGCGGCAGAAGTCCACCCCCCGCTCTGCTGAGAGCTCCTTCCAGCCGCTGACGGCCACGTAGCCGTCCCGGGCATCCACGCCCACGGCGATGCGGTCGCCGTATTTCTGTGCCATGCGCTCCGTGAATGCGAAATCCTTGACGGCGATGGTGCCCAGGATGCACCGGCCCACTCCCAGGTCCAGATACCGGCGGATGCGCTCTTCATCCCGGATGCCGCCGCCTACCTCGATATAGAGGCCGCCCTGGCGGGCGATGGCGGCGATGGATTCAAAATTGGCCAGGGTGCCGTCCAAAGCGCCGTCCAGATCCACCACGTGGAGATACCGGGCGCCGGCGGCCATAAAGTCCCGGGCCACAGCACAGGGGTCGGCCCCGTAGACGGTCATCTGGTCATAATCTCCCTGGTAGAGGCGGACCACCTGTCCACCCCGCAGGTCAATGGCAGGAAAGATCTGCATGCCTCGTCCCTCCTTACAGCTCGCCAAAGGCCCGCAGCAGCCGCAGTCCCGCGTCCCCGGATTTCTCCGGGTGGAACTGGGTGCCGTAGACATTCCCCCGGCGCACCACCCCGGTGACGGACACATTCCCGTACTGGGAGGTCCCCAGGGTACTTGCAGCGCAGTTTTTGGCGTAAAAGCTGTGGACATAGTAAACGTACTCCCCATTGCGGAAGTACCGGAAAATGGGGTCATCCCGGGTGATGGCCAGGCTGTTCCAGCCCATGTGGGGGACTTTCAGACGTCTGTCCGTGAGATCCGCCCGCAGATCCGCCACCTCGCCGGGCACCAGGCCAAGGCCCGGGTGCTCCCCGTACTCGAAGCTCCGGTCAAAGAGGAGCTGCATCCCCAGGCAGATGCCCAGAAACGGCTTCTTCTCCGCCTCCTCCAGCAGCACCGGCACCAAGCCCGTGTCCTCCAGCTTGGCCCGGGCATCTCCAAAAGCGCCCACGCCGGGAAGGATGATCCGCTCCGCCTGCCGCAGCTCTTCCGGCCGGGCGGTGACCCGGGCTTCAAACCCCAGCGCCTTGAGGCTGGCGGTGAGGGAAAAGAGGTTCCCCACCCCGTAATCCACAATGGCGATCATATTCTTCCCTCCTTACAGCGTTCCCTTGGTGCTGGGAATCTCGTTCAAATGCTTGGCATCCGGCGCAACGGCCTCTTTCAGCGCCCGTCCGGTGCCCTTGAACACCGCCTCCAGGATGTGGTGGGTGTTCTCCCCGGCCAGCTGCCGGATGTGGAGGGCACAGGGACAGTTTCGCACAAAGGAGAGGAAAAACTCCTTGGCAAGCTCCGTGTCGAAGTCCCCTACCTTGGCGGCGGGCAGCTCCACCGTCCAGCCCAGATAGTCCCGGCCGGAGAGATCCACGGCGATGAGCACCAGGGTCTCGTCCATAGGCAGCAGGAACTGGCCGTAGCGGCAGATGCCCCGCTTGTCCCCCAGGGCCTGCGTAAAGGCCCGGCCCAGTGAGATGCCGATGTCCTCCACACTGTGGTGTCCGTCCACCTCCGTGTCCCCGTCGCAGCGGACGGTGAGGTCAAAGTCCCCGTGGCGGGCAAAGAGGGTCAGCATGTGGTCCAGAAAGCCCACGCCGGTCTGGATGTCCGCCGCTCCGGTGCCGTCCAGGTTCAGCTTCAAGCGGATCCGGGTCTCATTGGTATCCCGGACAATCTCAGCTGTGCGCATGGGTATCCCTCCTTTACAGTTCCTGCATCATCTGGTCCAGCTGGTCCACCAGGGCCACCATCTGCTCCAAAGAGCCGATGGTGATGCGCACGTAGTCCCGGATGCGGTCGGCGTCGAACCAGCGCACCAGGATTCCGTTCTCCTTGAGCCGGCGGTAGAGCTCTCCGCCGGGAACGGAATCACTCTTGGCAAAGAGGAAGTTGGCGCTGGAGGGCAGCACGGTGAAGCCCAGGGCTTCCAGCTCCTTGCGGGTCCACTCCCGGTTGCCGGCCACAGCGGCGGTGCACTTTTGGAAGTATGCGTCGTCCTCCACGGCAGCGGCTCCCGCCAACATGGAGAGGCGGTTGACATTATAGGGGTGGAAGCTGTACTTTACCCGGTTGAGAGCCTCGACGAGGGCGGGGCTGCCCAGGGCGTAGCCCACCCGGCCGCCGGCCAGGGACCGGCTCTTGGACATGGTCTGCACCACCAGGAGATTGTCGTACCGGAAGATCATGGGCACGCAGCTCTCGGCGCCGAAGTCCACATAGGCCTCATCCACAATGACCACCCGGTCGGGATCCGCCTCCAGCAGCCGCTGGATGTCGGCCCGGGGCACGGCGATGCCCGTGGGGGCGTTGGGGTTGGCGATGACGATGGTGCCGGGGAAATCCATGTAGTCGTCCACATTCAGGGTGAAGTCCTCCCGCAGTGGGATGCGGGTGGCCTCCAGGCCGAAGAGCGCCACCTGGGACTTGTAAAACCCATAGGTGATGTCCGCAAAGGCCACACCCTTGCCCTCCCCGCAGAAGGCCCGGAAGGCAAAGGCCAGCACCTCGTCGGAGCCGTTTCCGGAGAGGACATTCTCCGGCTGAAGTTCAAAGTGCTTGGCAATGGCCGCGTTCAACGCAGCGCAGGTGGGATCGGAGTAAAGGTTGAGCTTGAGCACCTCCGCCCGGGTCAGGGCCTTCATGACCTTGGGAGAGGGCGGAAAGGGACTCTCATTGGTGTTGAGCTTGATGTACTGCTGGTCCTGGGGCTGCTCACCGGGGGTATAGGGGGCCAGGGCATCCGCCTCTTTGGAAATAAACCGGCTCATATGCGTACCTCTTTCTTCCGTAATTCAATCGTCTTCGCTGCGGCTGAGCACCGACCGGGCGTGGGCCTCCAGTCCCTCCCGGCGGGCAAAGTCCGCGATGCGGGGAGCCGCCTTGCCCAGCGCCTCCCGGGTATAGTACAAAAAGCTGGACTTCTTGACAAAGTCGTCCACGCTGAGGGGACTGGAAAACCGGGCGGTTCCGCCGGTGGGCAGGGTATGGTTGGGACCTGCGAAGTAGTCTCCCAGAGCCTCCGGGGCGCTGCGGCCCAGGAAGATGCTGCCGGCGTTGCGCACCCGGGGCAGCAGGGCAAAGGGCTCCGCCACGCACAGCTCCAGATGCTCCGGGGCCAGCTGGTTGGCGGCCTCCACCGCCGCCTCCAGACTCTCGGTGACGATGATGCGGCCGTTGTCTTCAAGGCTCTTCTGGGCGATCTCCCGACGGGGCAAGGTGGCCAGCTGGCGCTCCAGCTCCGCCGCCACCGCCCGGGCCAGGGGCTCGCTATCCGTCACCAGCACGGCGGCGGCGTGGGTGTCGTGTTCCGCTTGGGAAAGCATGTCCGCCGCCACGCATTTGGGGTCGCAGCCGCCGTCCGCCAGCACCAGGATCTCGCTGGGGCCTGCCACCATGTCGATGCCCACCAGGCCGAAGACCTTGCGCTTGGCGGCAGCCACGAACACGCCGCCGGGGCCCACGATCTTATCCACGGTGGGGATGGTCCCGGTGCCGTAGGCCAGGGCCGCCACGCCCTGGGCGCCGCCCACCTTGAAGATCCGGTCCACTCCGGCCACCTTGGCCGCCGCCAGGGCCTCCGGGCTGATGGCTCCCGTCTTGTCCGGGGAGGTCACCATGAAGATCTCCTCCACCCCGGCGATGCGGGCGGGAATAGCGTTCATCAGCACCGAGGAGGGGAATGCAACCGGACTCCGGGGCACGCAGATGCCCACCCGGGCGATGGGGGTATAGCGCTGGCCCATGACGATGCCGGCGTGTTCCGTGATGACAAAGTCCTTGTGGACCTGCCGGGTGTGGAAAGCGCGGATGTTCTCCGCCGCCTGGCGCAGCGTCTCCAAAAATGCGGCATCCACCCGGGCCACCGCCGCGTCCCACTCCTCCCGGGAAAGCTCCACGCTCCCAAGCTCCGCGCCATCGAACTTCTTCGCGTACTCCAGCAGCGCTGCGTCACCCCGGGCGCGGACATCCGCCAGGATGGCGTCTACCGCCGCGTCCACATTCTCCTCCGCCCCTGCCTTCCGCCGGAGGATATCCTCCGGCCGCAGGGCGTTGAACTGTTCAATGGGAATCATCCCTTGGTCACCTCCGTGAGCTTTTCCACCAGGGTGTCGATTTCCTTGCGCTTAAACTGATAGCTGGCCCGGTTGGCGATGAATCGCGCCGAAATGGGCATGAACTCTGTGATCACCTGCAGGTCGTTTTCCCGCAGGGTGGTACCCGTCTCCACAATATCCACAATGACATCGGAAAGTCCCAGAATAGGAGCCAGCTCAATAGAGCCGTTTAATTTGATGATGTCGATGTCCCGGCCCTGGGCCGCGTAGTAGGCCTTGGCGATGTTGACAAACTTGGTGGCCACCCGCAATGCCCGGCTCTGGTCCTCCGTGAAGTCCTTGGGGCCGGCCACGCACATGCGGCACTTGCCAAGACCCGTATCCATCAGCTCGTAGACGTCGGCCCCGGACTCCGCCAGGATGTCCTTGCCCACGATGCCGATGTCGGCAGCGCCGTGCTCCACGTAGATGGCTACGTCGCTGGGCTTGACCAGGAAGTAGCGGATGCCGGCGGCGGGGTTCTCCACCACCAGTTTGCGGGTGTCGGCGTAGTTTTCCGGGCAGCCGTAGCCCACACCGGAGAGGAGGTTGTAGACCTTGTCGCCCAGGCGCCCCTTGGGCAGGGCCACGTTGAGCATCACAGGGCCCTCCGTCGTCTCCCCCTGGGGCTCTGCCAGCCGATCCAGCTCATCCAAGTACAGCGCGAAGCCGATGGCCCGGGCGCCGGGGCGGAACTGCTCCGCCAGAGGATCATATCGTCCGCCCTTGAGCACCGCCCGGGGAAGGCCCGCAAGATACCCCTGGAGCACCAGGCCGTTGTAATACTCCATATCGTTGACCAGGGAGAGGTCCAGCCGCAGCTTCTCCGCTCCCTCCTCCTGAGAGAGGGCGGTGCAGAGGGTCCGCAGCTCGGTGAGGGCCGCCCCCATGGCGGCGTTGAGGGCCAGCGGCTCCGCCTGGGAGAGCACCGACTCCCACTGCCCGGAAAGGCCGCTGAGACGGCACAGGGCCTCCGTCCCCTGCCGGGAGAGGCCCGCCTCTCCGGCGGTCTTCTGGAGCTCGTGGGCGTTTTTGTCCCGGATGCAGGTGAGGAGCTTGCCCCGGATGGCCTCCGGCGCCCCCACAGCGTCAAATAGGCCGGTGACAAAGCCCATGTGGCTCAGCTCCACCACAAAGTCCCGCCCCGTCAGAGCCAGGCTCCGCAGCGCCAGGGACACGGTCTTGGCGGTGGCAGCGTCGTCCACATGGCCGATGCACTCCACGCCCATCTGGCTGATCTCCCGGAAGGTGTGGCTCTCCTGGCTGGGCCGGTAGACGTTTTCCGCGTAGTAATACCGGGCGCAGCCCCCCTCCGGCACCCGGGCGTTCTTGGCAATGGAAAGGGTCACATCGGGCTTGAGGGCCAACAGCCGCCCGTCCAGGTCCGTAAAGGTGATGACCTGCTCACTGGAGAGGAAGCGGCGGTTTTCCTGATAGAGGCCGTACTCTTCAAAGCGGCCCATGTGGTATTTCTGAAACCCCTCCCCCTGGTAGAGCATCTTCAGCTGCAGCGACAAGCGCTCCTGGGGCCGGAGCATATTGAGATCCAGTTCCATAGGGTACCTCCTGGCGGGATATGGCCCGCGTATTTTCACGGGCAATATTTTACTTTATTTTATTAGCAAAGTAAAGTGGTAATTCGGTAGTAAACGAAATTCTGCCATTTGCACAAATACCCCCGAAAACACAGTAGGGATACAGGGTGATTTTACACCCTGTATCCCTGATTTGCAATGGATTTGCAAGGTTTGGCCGCCTTTTGCATCATGACTCCAGAGCCATGGTAAAGGTGAAGGCAAAGCGGTTGTCCCCGGTCTCCACGGAGGGAAGGGCATATCCGGTGGAGAACCCGGTAAAGTTCTCCACCTCCGTGGCAAGGGTGATATCCAGCTCCCCCTGGCGCAGCGTAAATCCTTCCTGCCAATCCGCCTCATCCAGGGCCGCCAACTGGGCCCGCCGAGGCCCGGTCCAGAAAGGCGCGTCCTCCTGGGCCCAGGCAAAGGCCGTCAGGGCCAGGGCCATCCGCTCTGTGGGCAGGGCATACCATGAATGGGAATTTTCCACCCCTCCGGAGAGTGTCACGGCGATTAGACGGTCGTTCTCCACCGTGTAGTGGAACTGCTCCGCCCCGGGAACGGAGTCGCCGATGGAGATGCTGACGTCGTTGGGCAGATCCTGTGCCTCATGCCAGAGCCCCTCCGGGTCCAGCCAGCCAGCGGACCGCACTCCCAGATACGATGCCTGACGGTTATAGTTCTCCGCAAACTCCGCCACCGTCAGCTCCCCCCGGTTGGGAGGCAGCTGGGAAGCACTGTTGACTGCCTCTCCCACTCCCAAAAACAGCACCAGGGCAGCTATAGTCGCCACCAGATTCCGCAGCAAAAAGGGCCTTTCCCGGTAGGCGATCCCCTCATCCCAGGGCTGGGGCTCATCATTGACGCAGCGCTTGGCTGAGCGGTACAGCTGTACCAGCGACCAGATGGGGAGGCAAAAGCCCACGCCGTACCAGAGCATGCCGATGTAGCGGTTGAAGCCCCGGGAAAAAGAGAGTCGCCCGCCGTCTGGCTCCGTCAGCCGCAGACCCATCAGCGCCTTGCCGGGAGTCGCCGCAAACAGCCGCAGGAACAACGGCTCCAGCACCGCAAGCACCGCTAGATTCACCAGCTGCATGAGGGTCGTATTGACCCGGGCGGGATTGTATCCCGCAAGACACAGCATCATGAGCAGCACCAGGGACAGCAAAAACTGATCCAGCAGCCGGGCCGTAAGCCGCCGGGGGATGCTGCACACCGTGGGCAGGGCGTCCCCCTCCGGCAAGGAAGGAGGCGGCGCATTTCTCCACCAGCCCTCCCCGCTCTCCGGCAGCGCCGGGGCATCCAGGTCCTGGAGGTACCGCCCGGCATCCAGCTCCCCAAAGCTAACCCCCGCCGCCCGCACTGCGCCGCACACCTGCCGCACCCGCTCCAGCGACGCCTGCTCGCCCCCCAGCTCCGCCAGGCGCCGGTCCAGCACAGCGGTGAGCGTCTCCGTTCCACTCCGCAGGGATCGCAGCTCCTCCACACTGACCCCCAGCCGCCGCAGCAGCTTGATCTTCTCCAGAACCGCCAGGTCTGCCTCGCTGTACTCCCGGTAGCCGTTTTTCGCCCGGGCCGGGTGCAGCAGCCCCTCCGCCTCGTAGTAGCGGATATTAGCCCGGGGTACCCCGGACCGGGCCTCCATTTCCTTACTGGTCACGAAACCGCCTCCTTTTGGGGGTATCATAAACTGTCAAGTAACTTGAAGGTCAAGGCTTTTTTCCCGGCAGGTCGGAAAAAACAGTGATGCAGCAGCGCCCGGCGCGGCGCAGGCCGTACCGGGCGCAGTCCTCTATCCCGCTAGTTCCAGCAGCTCCCGCAGGGGCTCCAGGTCTCCGCCGCCGATCCGGGCGAACCAGGCGCTGCCGAAGGCGGCCATGCTGCCGGGCTCCTGCTCCCCCAGATTCACCAGAACCGTGTCCAGGGCATTCTGGAAAGCATCCCCCGTCAGGGCACTGTCTCCAGCGGACACCGCCGCCACGGTGGTGTACAGCGTGGGGGTCACGCCGATGCAGCGCACCTCTTCCCAGACGGATTTCTCCCGGCCAAAGCCGGACATGCCGCCGCTGCTCTTCTCATCTTCTCCCAGCGTCCAGGCATCCGCCACATCCAGCCGGGCGTCCGCCTGCAGGGGGAAGGCGTCGATCTCTCCCGCGGCCGCCGCCCGCAGCAGTGCCTCAAAACTCTCGTACTCCGTCACATCCGGCAGCTGCTCCACGGTACCGCCGTCATAGTTTTCCGCCAGCCACACCGTAAGGCACCCCCAACCCCCCAGGGAATCCCGGGAGAGCACGCCCCAGCGGGCCCGGCTCAGCTCCTCCCAGGTCAGGGCCTGCCCGCTCTCCGCCCGGGCAGAAAGCTGTGCGCCGTAGGCCGTGGGTGCAGCGCACACCAAGGCGAAAGTCCCCGCCTGCCGCACCCTGGGCACCAGGGCCGTGGCGTGCTCGCTGCCGTTCCAGTCCGCCGGAACGCTTCCGGCGTTGGAGAGGCCATGGTTCTCCGCCTCCGCCAGTACCGCCGCCGCGCCGTCACCGGAGCGGACAAACTCCGCCGCCGGCAAAAACGCCACGTCCACGCTGCCCTCTCCCACAGCCTGGGCAGTGGCGGCGGGAGAGGTGCCCACCGTCACCGTCACGTCGCCCACTTCCACGCCGGTGTCCTCCGCTACGGCGTCAAACCCGGCCTTGAGAAGCTCCGGCAGTTCCCGGATCTCCTGCAGGAGGGCCTGGGGATCCTGGTCATTCTTACTGATCTCCACCCGCAAAGTCTCGATCTTTATGGGCTCCGGCGCCGGAGGCTCCTCCGGCCGGGCGCCGCACCCGCTCAATACCATCGCCAGCGCCATCAGCGCCGCAAGATGTCTCCGCTTCATGGGAACTCCTTTCCAGGGGTCGTTCTGGACGGCTGGACTTGAGCCCGCCGCCGTGCTACAATGGTTTTATTCTATCACTCCGGCGGGCCGTGCGCAAGGGCGGTCCCTCCCGGCAGAGATACGGCAAGGAGAGGACGCACATGTATACGCTATCTGGAAACTGCCCCGCGAAGGACGTCTGCGTGCAAAACGGCAAGGGTCTCATCCACATCAAGGAGCTCACCGACAAGGCGGGCCTCTATGACCACGGCCGCCTGTTCGCCCACGTAACGGTGAATCCCGGCTGCTCCATCGGCTATCACACCCACGAGCATGAAACGGAGTTCTACTACATCATCAAGGGCGAGGCCGTCTTCAACGACGACGGCAAGGAGGTCATCCTCCACCCCGGCGACATCGGCGCCACCGGGTACGGCCAGGGCCACGGTCTGGAGAACAAGACCGACGAGCCCGTGGAGCTCATCGCCCTGATCGTAGGTGAGTAAAACCCGGCACACCAGGAAAGGAGCGGGGATCCCCCCGCTCCTTTTTTCTGCTCTTTTTGAAAATTTCCTCTCCGGTGAAAGTTTTTCGGCCTCCCAGTCGTATCCCTGGTGAAGCGCGCTTGGAAGGAGTGATACAACATGGATCTCAAGGAGCGGGCGGACTACCTGGCCCGGACCTATGCCGACGCCATTCTCCGCTTGAGTTACACCTACTTGAAAAATACCCACGACGCCCAGGATATCTGCCAGACAGTGTTTGTGAAGCTGCTGACGGAGCCCCGGGACTTTGAGAGCCCGGATCATGAGCGGGCGTATATCCTGCGCATGGCGGCCAACGCCTGCAAAGATCTTTTGAAAAGCCCCTGGCGCCAGCGTACCTGTACCCTGGAAGCCGTGGGAGACGTGGCAGCTCCGGCGGCGGAGGCAGGTTCCGTGCTGGAAGTGGTGAACACCCTGCCCCCCAATTACCGGGCCGTCATTTACCTCTATTATTATGAGGGATACCAGGCCGCCGAGATCGGCCGCATCCTGGGCGTCCCCACCGCCACCGTCCACACCCGTCTGGCCCGGGGCCGGGCCAGGCTGAAAACCTTGCTGGGAGGAATGGAATATGAACAATCTGTTTGAATATAAAGAAAATCTGGACGCCCTGCACTTCACCCCGGAGCAGAAAGCGGCCATCGCCGCCCGGGCCGCAGAGACTGCGGCTGCGCAAAGCGCCCCCGTCCGCCGCCGTCCCATCCTGCGCACGGCGCTCATCGCTGCGTGCCTGGCCGTGGTGCTGGGAGTCACCGCCGGGGCCACCGGCATCCTCAAATCCGCAGCGGAGGCCTTCGCCCCCATCTTTGGAACCAGCGCCGCCCAGACGGAGATCATTGACAAGATCGGCTACCCTATGGGAGCCTCCGATACCGCAGGCGGCATCACCATCACTGCCGACGCCGTCATGGGCGACCGGTACAATGCCGCCATCATTTTCACCATCACCCGGGACGACGGCACGGCCCTGCTGCCGGAGGGCACTCAGGACGATATGCTGCTGGTCCGGGGTGGCGGAGCGGACCTGAACATTCTGGGCGGCACCCACGGGGGCAGCTGGTTCGTGGACGAGGATCCCACCGACAACACCGTCCAGCTGATCCAGACCATCAGCGCCGACGTACCCATCAACGACTGCACCGCCACGGCACAGTTCGATGACCTCTGGCGCTGGGATGCAGAGAGCGGCGAGGCCGTCCCCTTTGCGGAGGGAACCTGGAAGCTCCGCTTCGACGTGCGCTACGAGGATGCCTCCGTCACCCTGGGCGGCGGCGAGACCTTCACCCAGGATGGGCTCACCTTTACCATCGACGCCATCACCCTCTCCCCGGTGGCGGTGAAGGTGGACTACACCGTGGATAAAGAAGTGGTCTGGAGTAATCACGAAAGCGGGCGCCAGAGTGACGAGGACGCAGAGCAGATGGCACGCTACATGGAGAACGTGGCGGTCTTCCTCAACCGCACCGACGGCACCGTTGTGGACCTGTCCAACATGGGCGGCAGCATCTCCCCCCAGGACGGTGTCACCGTCTGCTCCAAGAGCACGGTTTTCAGTGAGATCCTGCCCCTGGAGGATCTGGCCTCCATTTCCGTGGGCGGCGTGGTGTTCCCCGTCCAGGCGGACTGAACCGGTTCCCAATGCAATCAAAAAGAGGGAAAGGCCCTTTGGCCTTTCCCTCTTTCTTTTTTCAGATACCCTCCAGGACTTCCCGGGCCCGCTCCAGATCCTCCGGCCGGACGGAGATGTAGTAGGTGTGCCGGTCGATACGGCCGTTGGGGCCGAAATCCCGGTGGTCCAGCTTGGCGCCGCAGCCGCAAAGAGGCGGCTCCGTATCGTAAAAGCCGGACTCCATGATCTTGATGCCCGCCTCTTTCAGTGCCTGTTTGGCGGCATTCCAGCGGCCCTTGTCGCCCCAGACCTCAAAGGCCTTCTCCCTCTTTCCGAACAGCGCCATGGCTCATTCCTCCAGGGACTTCCAGGCAGTCTCCAGGGCGATCTCCATCATCTCATGGAAGGAGTCCTGGCGTTCTTGGGCGTTCAGGGCCTCCCCGGTGAAGATGTGGTCGGAGATGGTCAGGATGGCCAGGGCCCGCTTGCCCAGCCGCTGGGCGG
>ERZ857521.2355-NODE-2355-length-18352-cov-5.268186_pt1 | contig 18352 bp, 14 predicted proteins | sample MGYA00519701_ERZ857521 | MGnify/ENA primary metagenome ERZ857521 (study PRJEB31778, sample SAMEA3449346) | human gut metagenome | biome: human gut; feature: human-associated habitat; material: faeces | place: United Kingdom | collected 2010/2012 ...
GGGCACGAAAACATCTTATACAGATGGATTCGTGCCTCTTTGTACGTCGAAAAAAACGACTATGCTTTCAGTCAAACTGGTTTCTATCATAAAACAAATCCGAACCTTTTCTGAAGAAGAGGTTCGGATCAAAAATTTCTGGTGGAGCATTTGCGATCATATCCGAAAAATCTGCTCCCGGAGAATCTTCATTGAGCGTGTTTTCGAGGTCGATATATCTGTTTTTCGCATTCATCTATTTTGCTGCCCGAAAACTCATTGTCATATTGAGCGACGATGGCTTTAGCAACATTCTCAATATGCTGCGGCGTAAGAACATACTGCACGGTTTGCTCGACAACGTACCATTCAATAAAATCCTTCTTTTCGTTTTTCTTTTTGCAGGTGTGGCGCTTTTTGCGGTTTGCGCAGGCGTAATAGTAATATGTATCGCCGTTCTTGCCGCGCCCTGACTCGCCAACCATATGAGAGCCACACTTGCCGCAGAACGCCTTGCCTTGCAGGAGATAATCCACCTCTGCCTTATTCGCGGCAGGCGCATGCGCATTGGCCTTTACCACAGCCTGTGTGCGCTCAAACAAATCTGCATCAATCATCGGCTCTGCAAGATCAGGCACAACATTACCCTTATATTTATACTGGCCGATATAGGTTGTATTGGTAAGCACGCGAGAAAAAGTGTTGTATGTTAACGCGCCACCGCGTGAACCGCGCACGCCGCGCCTGGTCAGCTCGTCAATGATCTCCTTCATGGGCACGCCGGATGCATACTGCTCAAAAAGGAAACGCACGGTTGGCGCGGTTTTATCATCCACGCGGAGCTTGCCATCAATCAGCTTATAGCCATAGGGGATCGGGCCGCCGCAGTATTTGCCTTTGGCGATATTTTCACGCTGGCCGCGCTTGATTTTCTTTTTTAGGTCAAGCGAATAATACTCCGCCGAGGCTTCGAGCAGCGCTTCCAGCAGGATGGATTCGTCCCCCTCTCCCACGTTTTCCATGGCAGAGATCACACGAATACCATATTGTTTGAGCCTGTGCTTATAAAGCGCGGAATCATAGCGATTGCGCGCAAAGCGATCCAGCTTCCAGACAATAACACGCTCAAACTGTTTCTTGGCGGCATCGGCGATCATGCGCTGAAAATCCGGACGTTCATCGGTCATGCCGGATGTAGCCCGGTCAATATACTCGCCAACAACGTTTATGTCGTAGCGTCTGGCATACTCATAGCAATCACGAAGCTGCCCCTCAATGGACTGCTCTGTCTGGCTATGCGAAGAATAGCGGGCGTAAATGACAGCGTTCATCTTATCACCTTGCTTTTGCGACTATTGATAAACTGTCTAATTTTTCCAAATAATGCACATAATAATCATAATTTCCGGAGCAAACATAATACTGTTCTTCAGTTAGCAACGCAAGCACATTGGACTCTATTTCCAAATAGTTAGCAATATTCTCGACAATATCAAGCGCTACATCTTCTGCTCCCATGCCGATTTTCAGCCCGTAGGAATCTGCAGTTTTTGCCAAATTATCCTTGAAATCAGTACACTCTAATGCTGATATCATTGCTGTGATATACTTTTCTTGCGATTGTGAAAATTCAGCATCTCCACCATCAAAACGCAAAAAATCCAAAGATATATACTGTATCGTTAAATCTTCCGGGGACAGTATTGCCATATATCCCTTTCCTGAAACAGAATAATGTGATCCTCCGGCATTGGAGGCATAATCACCAAGAGCGTTAAACGACATATCTTCAGTTGCGCTGATTTTTATGTTCGCTGTCATGCTCAAGTATCTTTTTAAGGTCAAGCGAGTAAATTCCCCGATGAAAACGGTATCTGTCGCTTTTTTATCTGCATATCCAGCATTTACAGATAGCACGAGCAACAGCACAAGCAGTACGCACAACAGCTTTTTCACGAGTGATTCCTCCCTCTTTTTGATCAGAATAGATTAAACCAGCGCTTAATCACTGCGGAGTTACCGTTAGTATTCTGGCTCCGTCGCGCAGCGTGGTAAGATTGACCGTGAAATCTCCCACGTTCCTCGACGCTTCGCTGCCAATTGTGTTGTATACAAGACTATCATATAGTTTGTACGCTTCGGTTTCATTGATTTTACAGTAATAAGAGATGGCCAGCGCATGCGCATCACGCATCGGCGCATAACCGCCCGGCAATTCAAGAAAGAAGAACCAGCCCTTTTCATCCGTCTGCGCATCATACAGCAGCGTGAAACGATTTGCTATTTCATAGCGGCTGCGTTCGTTAAGCGCTGCAAATGAAGGAGCTGGCAAATCAATATAGATATCATGTTGCTGCCAAAGGTTGAGCAGATCGGTTACTGCCTGCGGCGGTGTACTGGATTGCCATGCTGGTGTTTTCTTGGCCGTACGCTCCGTTGGCGTTGCGGCGGGAGCGGCTGTTGGCTGCTGCGGCTGTAAAGATGAAATCGCCTGCAAAACGTCCTGCAAGCATCTTTCCAGAGCACCTGCCGCATGTGCATTGCCAAGCGGGAAAGCAAGCAATGCACAGAGGAAAGGAATAACTATCCTTTGCATCCTTCTTTTCATAACGCCCCTCCCATGATACCAATAATTACCAATGAAAACCGTGGAAGAAAATGTTATAATTTCCAAGCCCATGCATGGACAAGTCAGATTGGGCGCCGATCTGAAGTACAAGAAAGGGTGTCCGTCCATATCGCTAAACCGTCCGCGCTTTTGCGCGGGCGTTTACTTCGCCTTCTTATCGCCGCATGGCATAGTAATAGTAATAACCGCGCCGTTTTCGTTATGAATGGAAACATGCATTTTTCCATGGCTGTAATAGTGCAGGCGCAGGCAGGTATTGACCAGGCCAATATGCCCGCCCGAGGCTTCGATGGCGGTTTGGCCTTTTTCAATTTCCTGTATGCGCGCGCGCAGGCTTTGCAGCATCTCATCGGAAAAGCCGGTGCCGTTATCGCGGATGGTCAGGATCAGCTGATCATTCTGGATGCGCCCCGTCACGGCCAGGCGTCGCAGCTCGTTTTGTCCGTTAAAGCCGTGGGTCAGCGCGTTTTCGACCAGCGGCTGCAGTGTCAGCTTGGGCACGGTGATTACGTTCAGGTTTTCTGGCACGTCGATGGTGAATTCCAGGTTGTTTTCATACCGCGCCTTGGCCAGCATCAGATAGCTGCGCACGTTTTCAATCTCCTCAGCCATGGTGGCGATGCGCGAGCGGGTATCGGTGGAATAGCGCAGCATCTGGGCAAACTGATCGCAGATTTCGATCACCTCGTAATTGCCGCTTTCCATGGATTTTGCGCTGATGATATTGAGCGTATTATAGATAAAATGCGGGTTGATCTGCGTCTGCAGGGCGCTGAGCTGAGCATGCAGCGCGCCCTCGCGCAGCGCAAGCTCGTTAGTCATGCTGTCGCGCAGGCGAAGCATCAGATGATTGAATACCTGCTCCAGCTCATAGGTTTCGCGGTCCCGCTGCGAGGTGACGGTGGAAAGCAGTTTCTCATCCGGCAGCGCGCTGGGGCTAAGCACACTGTCGGCGGGCACCTGACGCACCTTCCTGGTCAGCTTGCGGATGGAGCGCGTCAGCCCGATGGATACCAGCACAATGAGCACCATGGAGGGCAGCAGGATCAGCAGCGCCAGGCGAAACATCTCCCGCCGCTGGCTGGCGTTGGCCAGCTGGTTAAACACACCGTCCTGGCTGATATACAGGCGCAGCCCCAACCGGGGCAGACGGGTATACAGCACCGCGCGGCTGGTATCCCCTTCCAGCTCGATGATGGTAAAGGTATTTTCCGGCACATCCGCAGGCCAGCTCCAGGAGGCTGGCTGGCTTTCAAACAGCCGCTGACCGTCGCCAAAGATCGCCTCCACGCTGACCATGGGATTATCCACAAATTCCATGATGCGCTCCAGATCCTCGTACTGGTTGCTTACCTCGATATAGCCGATTGCGTTGCCGCGATAGCGGATCTGCTGCACAAGGCCGTATACCCGCGCCTTGGAATTGGGCGAGAAGATGTCCTGATGCGGGGCCAGCAGAATGGGCTCATAGGTATCGTCGGCGCGGTCCAGCCAGGACAGGGTGGAGATCTCGCGTTTGGCCTCCTCCGAGCCGGAAATCAGCCGCTGCTCCCGCTCTACATGGGTGGTAATAAAAATGCCGTCCCGCGTATAGAAGGTCACGCGGTAAAAAGTATCCACCAGCGGGGATTGCAGCAGCTGCTGAAGGGCCGCGCGTCCCGCTGCAAGCGCCATTTTCTGATCCGCGCTGTCATCGCGCACCATCTGGTTCAGCGCGGCCATGAAGGTGGTGTTTTCGCTCAATTCGCGCAGGGTCATCTGCATCATGGAAACATCCTGCTCCAGATCGCGCTGGATGCTGGTGCTCATGTTCAGAAACCGCGCTTTGGTAAAGGCGTTCGCGCCGTTTATTGAAATCTGCCCTGCAGAAAAGGATAGGATAAACAGGGCGGTCAGCATCATAGCCGAAAAAATCAGCGTGATTTTTACGCTTAATTTCATGGGCGGCCCCTCCTGTATGAAGATGTAAAATTATAGCATAAAATCGAGCCTGTTGGAAAGGGCGGATCAGGTTTGTAGGCGCTTTGTGCCGGATATTCATAGCGGCTGTGCCGGATTTTTCCATCACGCCGTCTTATGCTGTTTTTTTGCAATCCCGCGTGCCAAATCTCAACGTGTACGGCGGCGCTTGACTTGCTACAATGCAGGTGAAATAAGCGGGGAACCCCCGCCTCTGCACAATCAAGGAGGAAACGACAATGAAAAAAGCAATTGCCCTTGTATTGGCGCTGTGTCTGGCGCTGGGTCTTTCCGCTTCCGCGCTGGCGTATGCCGATCAGAACCTGCAGGCCCCCAAGGCGCAGAATGTGGTGATCGACGGCGACCTGAGCGAATGGGACACCAGCAAGTGCCTGCGTATCGACAGCCAGGGCCAGATCATCGATCAGATCGAGCATTGGGACGGCGCGGCTGACTGCTCCATGGAAGCCTACGCCATGTGGGATGAAGAGAATCTGTACCTGGCCATGAAAATCTGGGACGACACGCCGCTGGTGTATCGTGAGGGCTTCCCGCTGGACGAGCTGGACGCGGTCATCTTCTTCCTATCCACCGATCCGCAGGCCGATCCTGCCCGCACCGCCTATACCGCCACCGACTGGCGCATCGTGCAGAGCGCCTACGGCTATAAGGGCGAATATGAGTTTTTCAATTATATTGACCGTGAGATGATCGCCGACAAGCAGGGCTGGGAAACCCAGGGCGAATACGGCGACGAGCTTGTATTTGACGATTACGAGGCGGCCATCGCCGCCATCGACGGCGGCATCGTGTGGGAGAGCAAAATCCCCCTGCATAACCTGAGCAACGAAAGCATCGCCCAGCTGATTCCCGCTGCAGGCATGACCATCGGCTTTGATTTTTCCATTCTGGACGTTGATCTGCCCTGCCCCGGTATTCACAGCCTGCGCATGCAGTATTCCGCCAACCTGGACGGCCGCGACCGCAAGCCGGAAATGCACAATGCAGACGCCAACCCCAGCCTGTGGGCGACGCTGACCTTTGTGGACTGACGGAGGGATGAACGATAATGAAGCTGAAAAGAATCGCAGCGCTGCTGACGGCGGGCCTGCTGACCCTGAACTGCACGGCCGCCCTGGCCGCAAAAAAGAATGAAAAGAAGGATGCGGACGCCATGGACGTTCCCGCCATCCTGCAGGCCACGGATGAAAAGGGCACCGTCAACGTATATCACTGGTGGACGGCGGGCGGCGAAAAGGACGCCATTGAAAGCGTGGTAAAGGGCTTTTCCGATACCTATACCAAGGTCAAGGCCAAATCCAACGCCATCCCCGGCGGCGCAGGCGGCGCTATGGTTATGAAGGTTAAGGTGCTGCAGCAGGCAGGCAAAAGCCCCGAGGCCTTCCAGGCCCACCCCGGCCAGGAAATTGAGCCGTACCTGAACAGCAATATGCTGCTGAACCTGGACAAGGTGTGGGAATACGGCCAGCTCAGCCAGCGCGCGCTGCCCGGTCTGGAAACGCTGTGCACCGCCTCGGATGGCAGCAAGTACATCGTGCCCATCGGCATTCACAAAACCAACGTGATTTTCTACAATATCCATGTGTTTGAAAAGTACGGCGTGGCCATTCCCGATCATCAGGATATCACGTGGGACGAGTTCTGGGCTATCTGCGAGGAGCTGGCCGCCAAAATGCCCGACGGCGAATACCCGCTGGATCTGGGCGACCGTAAGGGCTGGCCCGCCTGCCAGGTATTTGAAAATATCCTGATGGGCACTGATCCCAAGCTCTATCAGGATTTCATCAACGGCTCCTATGATCTGGAGGCCATTACCGGCGTGCTGTCCACCTATGCCCGCCTGATGGAGTATGTAGCCCCCGACCACAGCAGCCGCGACTGGTACGAGGCCTCCGGCCAGGTGGTCGCAGGTGCCTACGCCATGCAGATCATGGGCGCATGGATGCAGCCGCTGATGACCAGCATGGGCCAGGAATACGGCAAGGATTACGGCGTGTTCACCTTCCCCGGCACGGACGGCTGGTTCGGCATGTGCGTTGACGGCTTTGTGGTCAGCAACGACAGCTCCGATGTGGAGGCGGGCCTCAAATGGGCCTACAACGTAACCACCAGCGGCGTGCAGACGGCCTTCTCCGCGCTCAAGGAAAGCATTTCGCCCTACAGCGATACCCCCGATGAAGCCTACTGCCCCCTGACGCTGGCCTTCAAAAACGAGCTGACCAGCGAAAGCACCCGCGTTTATCCCAGCTTTACGCACGGCACGGCGCTGCCCTGGGCGGCTTCCACCAGCCTGCAGACCCAGATTCAGGAATTCGCTACCTCCAGCGATCATAACCCAGAATTCTTTGCCAAAAAGATTGTGGATATCATGAAAGAATCCAGTGTGAAAGGAGCATGGAACCTTGTTGACTAAAGATTTGCTCAGGCGCGGCGCATCCCTGCTGGCGGCGCTTGCCATGGCGAGCACCCTGGCCCCCCGCGCCCTGGCCGAAAGCGCAAAGCTGGAGCAGCCGGCGCTGAACCCCAGGGTAAAGACCATCATCGAAGCCGACGGCTATCAGTTTATCGATCTGAACGGCAACGGCACGCTGGACGCCTACGAGGACTGGCGGCTGGACGCGGATACCCGCGCGGCCGATCTGGTATCGCAAATGACCGTGCGCGAGAAGATCGCCCAGATGCAGCACCCCACCTATCTGCCCCGTTCGGACGGCAAGATTGCGCCGTATCTGAAAAAATACTGCTCCGATTACGGCATCGGCATGCTGCTGATCCGCGAGCTGAGCAGCGTGCAGACCGCCGCTGAAACCATGAACACCGTACAGGAATATGCCGAGGCCAGCCGTCTGGGCGTGCCTGTGCTGGTATCCATGGACTCCGTGCACGGCCTGTCCTATGTTTCGGGCGCAACCGTTACGGGCCACAACCTGGCGCTTGCAGCCACGCGCGATGAAGACCTGGTCACGCGCCTGGCTGAAATCGCCCGCGACGAGCACATCGCCATCGGCGTGCGCATGACGCTGTCCCCCGAATCCGATATCGCCTCCGAGCCGCGCTGGGGGCGTGTGATGGAAACCTTCGGCGAGGATCCGGAGTTGGTAACGCAGATGGTCCGCGCGCAGATCGTCGCCTTCCAGAACGGTGAGGACGGTCTGAATTCTGAGGGCATCGTGGCCTGCATCAAGCATTTTCCCGGCGCGGGCCCGCAGATGGACGGCAAGGACACCTCGCCCATCGTATCGGATGAAGAAACGCTGCAGATTCACCTGAGGCCCTACTACGCAGCCATCGAGGCGAACGTGGGCAGCGTAATGCCCTATTACTCCGTGCCCCTGGCGCTGGATATGGAAAACAGCGCCATCGGCTCCAAGGCCGCGCTGCAGGATCTGCTGCGCGAGCAGATGGGCTTTGAGGGCATCATCCAGACCGACTGGGGCATGATCTGGGCCATCCAGGAGGGCCTGGGCACCATGACCGGCGAGGAGGTATCCGATGAGGAAGCCATCATCATCGGCGTTACCCAAAGCCGCGTGGACGGCATCGGCGGCGAAAGCATCCGCCTGATCGACCAGATGGAGGAGATGACGCAGGAGGGCAAGATCGACGAGGATATCCTGACCGCCGCCGCCACCCGCATCGTAAAGGCCAAGTTCCAGCTGGGCGTATTTGAAAGCCCCTACTGCGACGTGGATTACGCTGTAGCCTTTGTGGGCAACGAAGAGCACACCCAGGTAAACCTGGAGGCCGCCAGAAAGGCCATGACCCTGCTCAAGAACGACGGCGCGCTGCCCCTGACCGCCAACGCCGGCCAGAAGATTCTGGTTTGCGGCCCCCGCGCGGGCGATATGATGAGCCTGGTGGGCGGCTGGTCCTCCGAGCAGGAGGGCTTGACCATCGCCGCCGCCATCGCACAGTATGCCGGTGAAAACGATACCGTCACCTACATTGCCGACGACGTGGCGGCCATTACCGAGGCTGCCAAGGACGCCGACGTGGTGATCGTATCCGTGGGCGAGCCCAGCTATCAGCACGATCCGCCGTGGGGCTACGATACGCTGGAGATCACCGCCTCCCAGCAGGAAATTCTGGAGGCCGTGAAGGCCAGCACCAACGGGCAGATCATCACCGTCGTAACCGGCGGCCGCCCCTACATACTGACCTGGTGCGATGAAAACACCAACGCTGTATTGGAAGCGTATTATCCCGGCCAGCAGGGCGGCATCGCCATTGCTGAAACGCTGTTTGGTCTCAACAATCCCACCGGCAAAACCCCCATGCAGTTCCCCAGGGATATGGACTCCGTAAACGATCAAGCCGGCGACGTCTCCTACGATCTGGAGAACCCGCTGTACGACTATGGCTGGGGCTTGAGCTACGGCCAATAATAGGCAGGAGACGGGACGGGCAAAATCCTGCCCGCCCCGTTTTCTCCAAATAACAGAGTGAGGGTACTGCCTATGTTTCAGGATTTCTTGGATAACCTCGTCTACATGACCTTTGAGGATCGCGGCGGCTTCTGGCTGACCTGCGTCATCGTGCTGGCCGTGATCCTGATCTATCAGCTGCTGCTGCGCTTTGCGCCCAGAGCCGTCGCCCCGGTGCACAAATTTCTGAGCCGGCACCCGCTGATCTGGATCTGCATTCCCGCCGCGCTGCTGATCTACTTTGTATACGTATCCCTGGGCTGGAACCTGTGGGTGTCCGTATCCGACTGGCAGGCGGGCGAGCTGGAGGCCAACTACGGCTGGGGCGGCTTTGGCAACTATGCCAAGATGTTTGGCAGCGCCAACTTCTGGCCCGCGCTGAAAAACACGCTGCTGCTGTTCTGCCTGATCCCGCTCTGCCTGCTGCTGGGCCTGGGGCTGGCGCTGATTATGGATCAGGGGCTGCGGGGCACGGCGGTGTTCCGCACGCTGATCCTGCTGCCCTTCGCGCTCTCCTTCGTGGTGACGGGCACGGTATGGGCGTATATGTACAGACCCACCGGCGGCGTGCTCAACAGCTTTCTGAGCATGCTGGGCATAAACGTATCGGCGGCCATGAAGGACGGCCATCTCATGTGGGCCTCCAGCAGCCGCACCATCATGCTCTCCATCATCATCGCAATGGTATGGCAGTTTTCCGGCTATGTGGCCGTGATCTTTCTGGCGGCCATCAAAAACGTGCCGGTCAACGTCATCAACGCCGCCAAGCTGGACGGGGCGTACATGCCGCGCATTTACTGGCGGCTGATCATCCCCCAGCTCAAGGGCGCTGCGGGCAGCTGCATCACCATCCTGGCCATGTACGCGCTGCGCTCCTTCGATTTTATCGTATCGCTGGTTGGCTACACCACCTCCTCCGCCTGGACGCTGCCCATCTGGATGTACAACGAGGCCTTCCAGAGCAATAACTTTGCCTACTCTGCGGCGATCAGCTGCTTCCTGCTGGCGCTGGTGCTGGCGCTGATTCTGCCGCTGACCTATTGGACCAACAGGAGGAAAGCATGATGCAAACCAACGCAGGCATCCAACGCAGCAAGGCGGGCCAGCAGGCGCAGACCATCCGCATCAAGCCCCGCTGGCATATGACGGCGCTGCATATTGCGTATTATCTGATCATGGCCGCCTTTCTGATCTTTTACATGCTGCCCTTCTGGGGCACGGTAATGACCAGCTTCAAAACCAACAGCGAGGTCATGACCTCCACCCCCATCACCCCGCCCACCCGCTGGACGCTGGAGGGCTATGCCAGCGCCATGGAGGAGCTGGGCATGCCGCTGATGACCTCGCTGGTGGTTACGCTCTTCGGCGCGGCGGGCTCGGTGTTCCTGGGCTCCATCTGCGCCTATGCGCTGAGCAAATGGAAGTTCCGTCTGAACAACGTATTCTTTATCGCCCTGGTAGCGGCCACCTACCTGCCCTTCCAGGCGATCCTGATCCCCCTGCTTCAAACCATCAACCGCCTGAACCTGTACGATAACGTATGGGGTCTGGTGCTGGTGCACGCAGTGTTCGGCATGCCCATGTGCACAGTAATGATGCGCGGCTATTATGCCGACGTGCCCGACGCGCTGATCCGCCAGGCCATGATCGACGGCAACGGCATGTGGCAGATCTACCGCAAAATCGTCGTGCCCAACACCATGATCGCCACCATTACCACCTTCGTGTTTCAGTGCACCTCCATCTGGAACGAAATGCTCTTCGCCCTGGTGCTGGGCGGATACGATTCCAAGCCCGCCACCATCGCCCTCAACGAGCTGGCTGGCACCATGGCTGCAGAGTTCAACGTGCAGATGGCCGGCTCGCTGATTCTGGCGCTGCCGGTGCTGGTGCTGTATATCTTCATGGGCAAATACTTGATCAGCGGCCAGATGAGCGGCGCTGTGACCGCCTCGTAAGGCTGAAAGGAGAAAACGCAAATGAAGGCATTCAAACGCATCGCTTCTCTGGCGCTGGCAGCCATCCTGGGCCTGAGCGCCCTGCCCGTGCGCGCGGAGAGCGCGCTGACCCAGCCTGTGTTGGCCGCCCGCGTAAAGGATATCATCGAGGCAGACGGCTATCAATTCAAGGATCTCAACGACAACGGTCAGCTGGATCCTTATGAGGACTGGCGGCTCAGCCCGCAGGAACGCGCCGAAAACCTGCTATCCCTGATGACCGCCAGCCAGAAGGCCGCCCAGATGGTGCATCTGACGCTGGTAACAAAAAAGGACAGCTGGTTCGCCAAGGATAACGTGGGCTTCGCGCTGGTATACGAGTATATCTTCGATACCGCCGAAGCGGACGCTGAGGAGGATGAGGACGAGGAAGCGGAAGGCGGCGAAGCGCAGGCCGTCGGCAGCGCCCGCAACGCAGCCCGGCTGACCAACGAAATCCAGGAGCTGTCCGAAAGCGCCGAGCTGGGCATTCCCATCATTTTCTCCATGGATACGGAAGCGGGCGCCGCCTTTGTAAAGGACGCGACCTTCCTGCCTGATGAAATCAATCTGGGCGCAGCTAACGATCCGGAGCTGACCGAAAAATACTATCAGGTGCTCAAGGAAGAGCTGGCGGCCATGGGCGTGCGCATGGCGCTGTCCCCGGACGCAGACCTGATCACCGATCCCCGCTGGGGCCGCAACCAGGAGTGCTACTCCGAGGATACCCAGGTGGTGCAGGAGCTGATTGCCGTCGCCGTGCGCACGCTGCAGGGCGGCAGCACGCTGACGCAGGATTCCATCATGGCCACCGTAAAGCACTTCCCCGGCGCGGGCGCGCAGACCAACGGCGTGGACGGCACCCCGCTGACCATCGGCAAGGATTCCCTCGCGCTGCATCTGGCGGGCTTTCAGGCCGCTATCGACGCGGGCGTGGCGGCAGTCATGCCCTACGGCTACTCTACCGTGCCCTATCTGGGCGGCGACGCCGTGGATAATTCCGCCGATCAAAGCGCGGCGGTCATGACCGATCTGCTGCGCGGGACGATGGGCTATACCGGCATCATCCAGACCGACTGGGGCCTGAACTTTTCCGGTGCTGCCAACGCGGGCGCGGATGTTCTGGGCGGCGCGGGCGTGCGCTCTGCCCGGCAGCTGGTGGACGAGGTGGATGAGGAACGGCTGACCGACGCCTGCCGCCGCATCCTGATTGCCAAGTTTGAGCTGGGGCTGTTTGAAAACCCCTATGTAGACGAAGAAAAGGCGGAGGAGACTATCGGCAGCGCCGCGCATCTGGAAATCGCCAGGGAAGCCACCGCCAAGTCCTTTACGCTGGTCAAGTATGAAAACGCCGCGTCTCTGTCCGGGCAAAGCTTCATCGTAGCCGGCTCCCTGGCCAATGATGTGCGCTGTCTCAATAGCGGCTGGACAGCCAAGGAGCCGGTGGAAATCAAGGGCATGACGATCCTGGAGGCCCTGCAGGCCAAAGCGGGCATGGACAATGTAACCTATATTGAAAGCGCTGCGGACGTTCCCGCCGATCTGACGGGCGTAACCGCCGTGGTGGTCGTGGGCGAAAAGAGCGGCACGCACGAGCCTGCCTGGGGCTCGGCGACGCTGGAATTCCCCGAGGAGCAGCTTGCGCTCCTCAACGCGCTGGACAGCGCGGGCGCAAACGTGGTCGCCGTGGTGATCATGAACCGCGCCTACGTGCTTACCCCTGTGGCGCAGGCAGCGGACAGCGTGCTGATCGCCTATCGTCCCGGCGTAACCAGCGGCGCGCAGGCGCTGGCTGATACGCTGTTTGGCGAAAACCCCATCACGGGCAAGCTGCCCTTCCAGATTCCTGCCAGCATGGAGCAGGTGTTCGCGCAGCGGGAGGATATGCCCAAGGATATCGAAAATCCGCTGTATGAATATGGCTTCGGCATCGAAACGGAAGGCTTCGGGAGGTAAGAGCATGGCTGCTATTTCAATCAAGGATCTGAGCGTAAGCTATAACAAGGGCAAATCCTTTGTGCTGGATAAGCTGAACCTGGAAATCAAGGACGGCGAGTTCTGCGTGTTTCTGGGCCCCTCCGGCTGCGGCAAATCCACAGCCATGCACTGCATCGCGGGCCTTCTGCACCCCGTCGGCGGCGAAATCCGTTTCGGTGAGGATGTGATGACCAGCGCGGCCGGCAAGGGCAAGGACAAAACCTTTGTGCCGCCGCAGGAGCGCAACATTGCCATGGTATTTCAGGAATACGCCCTGTATCCCAACATGACGGTGCGGGAAAACATGTCCTTCGCCCTGAAAACCAAGAAGGCGCCCAGAGAGGAAATTGACAAGCGCGTCAGCTACATGGCCAGGATGCTGTCCATTGAAAGCCTGCTGGAGCGCCGCCCTGCCGAGCTTTCCGGTGGCCAGCGGCAGCGCGTGGCGCTGGGCCGCGCCCTGGTGCGCGATCCGCAGGTCTTCCTGCTGGACGAGCCGCTGGGCAACCTGGACGCCAAGCTGCGCGATCAGGTGCGCTATGAATTAAAAAAGATTCAGGAGCAGCTGGGCATCACCACCATCTACGTCACCCACGATCAGACCGAAGCCATGACCATGGCCGATCATATCGTGCTGATGAAGGACGGCCATATCATGCAGCAGGGCACGCCAAACGATCTGTACGATCACCCGGCTAACGAGTTTGTGGCGGGCTTCCTGGGCACGCCGCAGATCAACCTGTTCTGCTGCGATGTAAAGCAGGAAAACGGCAGCCTGATTCTGGACGCGGGGGCCTTCCGTCTGCACGCGCCCGAAAGCGTGCGCGAGGCGCTGACCCCCTATGCCGGCAGTAAGGTCGATCTGGGCATCCGCCCTTCGGATTTTGAACTGGCCAGGGAGGGCATAAACGGCATTGCCGCGCATGTGGATTCCATCGAGCCGCTGGGCGACGCCTACCTGATTTATGTGCGCATCGGCGAAAAAGTGGTGGTGTTCAAGTATACCGGCGAAACCGCTCCCTCCGAAAAGGAGCTGCTGCTTACCCCCAACCGCGCCAAGCTGCACCTGTTTGACCCTGAAACACAAAACCGCATCAACCTGTAAAAGCCCTCCGGGGGAGAAGCGCGCGCTTCTCCTCCGGGATGCCTTTTCCAGAGGGACGGGATCTTCGCCCCTGCGGAAAGGACATGCAGCAATTGCAAAGGACAACGAAAGGAGCGAACGCGATGAACGATATGGAAAGGCTGCTCGGCGAGCTTGCTCAGATACGGGACGATGTGGATTTCGCTCATGAGGAACGCCTGGTAGAGGACGGCCTGATCGACTCGCTGGATCTGACCCAGATCATCGCCGCACTGGACGATGCTTTTGATATCCGCATCTCCGCCGGCGAAATCGAGCCGGAGAACTTTAACAGCGCGGCGGCCATGCTGGCGCTGGTGCACAGGTGCCAGGCAAAATGAGCGTGCGCAATATACTGACCTGGCTGGAGGACGCGGCGCGGCTGTCGCCGGACGCGCCCGCCTTTGCGCAGCCGGAGGGCAGCCTCACCTGGGCACAGGTGCAAGGCCGCGCGCAGCGCATCGGCAGCCGCCTGGCTCAGCTGATCGCCGGGCAGTCCCCCGTGCTGATCCTGATGGAAAAAAGCCCCGAATGCCTGTGCGCCATGCTGGGCGCGGTATACGCGGGCTGCTTTTACACGCCGCTGGATTCCAGCATGCCTGAGGCGCGCATGGCGCTGATCGCCCGCACGCTGCGCCCGGCCGCTGTTGTGTACGAGGAACGCTTTGCCGCCGTCGCCAGCCGCATCGCAAACGGCGCGCCGGCGCTTTGCGCCAGCGATATCCAGGCGGCTCCGGACGAAGCGCTGCTGCGCGGCCGTAGGCAGGCGCATATTGACGGCGATCTGCTGTATGTGCTCTTTACCAGCGGCTCCACCGGCGTCCCCAAGGGCGTGGCCATCACCCACCGCAGTGTAATCGATTTGATCGAGTGGGCCTGCGACGCGCTGCGTCTGCCGGCAGGCGTGCGCTTTGGCAGCCAGGCGCCGTTTTACTTTGACAATTCAGTGCTGGATATATACTGCGCCATGCGCATGCGCGGCAGCCTGTACCTGATCCCGCGGGGCGATTTCCTGTTTCCCAACCGGCTGCTCAGCCGCCTGCGGGAGGCTGCGGTCGATACGATCTTCTGGGTGCCCTCGGCCATGACGGCGCTGTCGCAGGCGGACGGCTGGCAGCCCGGATGCCTGCCCGCGATGAAACGGGCGTTCTTCTGCGGAGAGGTGATGCCCTGCTCCACGCTGAACCGCTGGCGGCGCGCGCTGCCGCAGGCAGACTATGTCAACATGTACGGCCCTACCGAGATTACCGATGTATGCGCGTGGTATCGGGTGGATCGGGATTTTGCCGATACCGACACGCTGCCCATCGGCTTTGCCTGCGCCAACACGCGCATTGTATTGATCGACGGGGAAATCTGCGTCGCAGGCTCCTGCCTGTCCCCCGGCTATTACAACGCGCCGGACAAGACCGCCGCAGCCTTTGTTCAGAACCCGATGCGCCCGCAGCTGCCGGAAATCATCTACAAAACGGGCGATCTGGGCGCATATAACAAGCGCGGGGAGTTGATGTTTCTGGGCAGACGGGACAATCAGATCAAGCGCAGCGGCTACCGCATCGAGCTGGGCGAAATTGAGTGCGCCCTGCAAGGCGCGGCGGGCGTGACGCTGGCATGCTGCTGCTATGATGCCGAAAAAGGCAAAATCATTGCTGCCTACACGGGCAGCGCGGAGGAAAAAGCGCTCCGGCAGGCGCTTAGGGCGGCGTTGCCCAAGTACATGCTGCCCGATGTTCTGCTAAAGCGCGACGCGCTTCCCCGCACAGGCAGCGGAAAGCTGGATCGCATCGCTCTGAAACAGGAGGCGGAAGGTGAGTATCTTATCGTTTGAGTTTCTGCTGCTGGCCGCAGGCGTAACGATCGTTTATTACCTGCTGCCGCTCAGGCTCCGCTGGATGGCGCTGCTTTCGGGCAGCGCGGCCTTTCTGCTGCTTTCAGGCTGGCAAAGCGCTGCGCATCTGAGCGCCGCGGCGCTTGTCATGTGGGGCGGCGCGCTGCTGCTGAAAAAGCACAAAAACCGCTGGGTGCTCGCGCCACTGCTTGTGCTGGAGCTGGGCGCGATGGCCTTTCTAAAGTATTATCCCGCCCTGTCCGGCGCGGCGCTGATGCTGCCGCTGGGGCTGAGCTATTATACATTCCAGGCGGCAGGATACCTGATCGACGTATACCGCGGCAAGGCGCAGGCGCAGAAAAATCCCCTGAAGGCGTGGCTGTTTCTGGGGTATTTTCCGCAGCTGACGCAGGGGCCAATTTCGAGCTGGAAGGAGCTGAGCGGTCAGCTGTTCCAGGGCGGACATTTTTCGCCCGAGGGCTTTACGGCCGGCTTTGAGCTGCTTTTATGGGGATATTTCAAAAAGCTGGTCGTTGCCGATCGCCTGGCCCCTGCGGCGGACGCGCTGCTGCAGGGCGGCGAAATGCCGGGATGGTTCATCCTGGGCGGCGCGGCGCTGTACACGGTGCGGCTCTATATGGATTTTTCGGGCGGCATGGATGCGGTGCGCGGCCTGTCGCGCATGCTGGGGATTGCCCTGCCGGAGAATTTCCGCCGTCCGTTCTTTGCGCAGAGCGTGGCGGATTACTGGCGGCGCTGGCACATCACGCTGGGCGCGTGGTTCCGCACGTATCTGCTGTATCCGCTGATCACCTCCCGCGCGGGCGCCGCGCTGAGCAGGGCGAGCGTGCGGCGGCTGGGCAGGCAGGTGGGACGCGCCGTTCCCAGCGCGCTGGCAACGCTCATCGTTTTCCTGCTGATCGGCGTATGGCACATGGCCAGCTGGAATGCGGTGGTCTACGGCGCGTATTTCGGGCTGGTCATGGCGGTGTCGCTGCTGCTGGAGCCTGCGTGGAAGGCCATGCGGAGCGCCCTGAGCCTGCCCAGGCACGGCTGGATGACGGCGGTTCGGCTGGCGCGCACCTGGCTGCTGATCCTGCCGGCGCAGTATTTTGCCTTCACCGCATCGCCTGCGCAGGGGCTGTCGCTGCTGCTGGGCAGCCTTCAGAATTGGCAGTTCGCCGGCTTCAACGCGCTGATAGGCGGCGTAATGGCGCCGCTGGAATGGCTGATTGCGGGCGCAGGCTGCGCGGTTGTGTTGATAATCGAAATCCTGTGCGAGCACGGAATCGACGTGTGCGGCAGGCTGGCCAGGGCGCGCTGCATCGTCCGCTGGCCGGCGCTGCTTGCGCTGCTGCTGTGCATTGCGGTGTTTGGCATGTACGGCGCGGGCTACGACGGCGCGGCCTTTCTCTACACGCAGTTTTAAGCAAAGGAGGCAGTGAACATGGCAGGGTCGGGCGCGTCCCGCAGGCGGGAGCTCGCCGCATTCTGGCTGCGGCTGCTTTGCTTTGTCACGCTGGCCGCTTTGCTGCTGGGCTATGCCAGCTATGTGCTCACGCCCAAGCATGATTACGGCATCTGCTCCATGGCAAACCTGTACCGGCAGCCGCGCAACACCGTGGATGTGCTGGCTGTGGGCACCTCGCTCCTTTATGCGGGCGTAAACACAAATGTTTTGTGGGATGAGTACGGCATTGCCGCCTATGATCTTTGCAGCGCAGAGCAGCCGTTCTGGATCAGCTACTATGTTATCCGCGAGGCGCTGAAGACGCAACGCCCCAGGGTGATCCTGCTGGATGCAAAGCCCGCCATCTACACGCAGGATTATTCCCGGCGCGGCCGCACCATCCTGTCCACCTTCGGCATCCGGGGGCTGGACAACCGCATCGGCGCGATCCTGGCCAGCGTGGAAAAGCCGCGCGATGCGCTGGGCTATATACTGGGGCTTCCCGAGGTGCACAGCAACTATGCCAGGATAACGGCGGCGGATTTCCGTCTGCCGCCCGATAACGGCGGGCGCGGCGCAAGCTGGAAGGGCTATATCGAATCCGACGGCATCGAACGCCATCAGCGGCCCTCCCTGACCTGGAACAATATGTGCCGAAACATGAACGAGCGCGAGGAGGAATACGCCCGCAAAATCTTTGAACTGGCCCAGCAGGAGGGCATCTCCCTTTGGCTGATCGGCATGCCCAATCCCGACTACGCGCACGATCATATGTATTACAACACGCTGTGGAGCATCGCGGCGGAATACGGCATACAGGGCGTCAACTACAATGATCCCAACCTGCGCTTCGGGCTGCGCTACTCCTCTGATTTTGCCGACTGGCAGCATCTGAACGTCAAGGGCAGCGTGACCTTTTCAAAAAAGCTGGGGGCGGATCTGCGCACAGGGCTGAGCGTTCCCGATCGGCGGGGAGACGCGCGCTA
>ERZ857521.2359-NODE-2359-length-18333-cov-2.971386_pt1 | contig 18333 bp, 16 predicted proteins | sample MGYA00519701_ERZ857521 | MGnify/ENA primary metagenome ERZ857521 (study PRJEB31778, sample SAMEA3449346) | human gut metagenome | biome: human gut; feature: human-associated habitat; material: faeces | place: United Kingdom | collected 2010/2012 ...
GGTTTCGGAATCATTTTGATCATCTCAACGCCGCCGTAACGGTACGATACGAGTCCGCCGTTCAGATCGGAGAACATCACATCGAAATTCTCGCCGCGCACACCAAAATCATGGTTGGAACGGATCACTTCAAATTTCGCCGGTTTTTCTGCTTTCGCCGGTGCTTCCACTTCATAAACGCCCTGTCCAAATGCAACTTCATGGCCGCGCTTGCCCCATACGGTATCTTCTTTCAGGCGGAAGGAAACGGTCACCGCATACTCTCCCGGAAGTGTCTGTACCGCGATCGGCAGCTCCACCGTTTTTTCCGAAAGCGGCTCCACCGAAACTTCCATCGGCACTTCTTTCAGTTTCTTTCCTTCTTTTTCGAGAAGTACTACGCATGCAAATGTATCGGTATTCACAAACAGGTTTTTATTTTTTACAACCGCCTTGTCTTTCTGCACGTCAATGGAAATATTCTGATAGCAGAATTTTACTTCCTGCATCTTCGGAGACGCGTCGCGCTCGCCGCCGTATACGATACCATTTCCACTGAAGTTATAATCACACGGATGGTCGTCAAAATCACCGCCGTACGCCTGGAACTCTTTTCCGTAGCGGTCTTTTTTATAAATCGACTGATCGATATAGTCCCAGATAAAGCCGCCCTGGAACATTGGCTCTTCCTCGGTCAGATCCATATATTTCTTCATCGCGCCGCAGGAATTTCCCATGGCATGGGCATACTCACAGCAGACGTACGGTTTTCTGCGGTCTTTCGCTAAAAATTCCCGGATCTCGTTGACCGTGGTGTACATCCGGCTTTCCATATCGCTGGTGTCGTTGTATCTGCGGTCATCGTTCACTCCCTCATAATGGACAAGGCGGTTCGGATCCATCTTCCGGTATAACTGAGACATTTCAAAAATAACCTTTCCGCCGAACGATTCATTTCCGCAGGACCAGATCAGAATCGCCGGATGGTTTTTGTCTCTCTGATACATCGAGTTGACACGGTCCAGCATGCAGTCCATCCACTCCGGGCGGTCGCATGGTACAACACCGGAGAAATCTCCGTTTCGTACCGCATCCGTATCTCTCGTTCCATGGGACTCCATGTTGCACTCCGCGATCATGTAAAGACCGTATTCATCGCACAGATCATAAATGCCGACCGCATCCGGGTAATGGCAGGTACGGATTGCATTGATGTTGTTCTGTTTCATCGTTGTCAGGTCTTTGATCAGCTCTTCTCTCGAAACAACACGGCCGGATACGGAGCTGAACTCGTGGCGGTTGACGCCTTTAAAAACAATGCGTTTTCCATTCAGCATCATGATGTGGTCTTTCATCTCAAAGCGGCGGAATCCGACTCTCTGCGGAATCAGTTCCTGCACCGTTCCATCCTCTGCGGTGACTTCCAGCAGAAGATCATACAGCACCGGTGTCTCTGCGGACCACAGTTCCGGGTGATCGACTTTCAGAACAAACTGTGTTTCCCCATCCAGCACACCTTCGGTGCTCTGCAGTGCCGTTCCGTCTTTTGACAGGGTAATTTTTACTTTTCCTTTTCCGATCGTTTTCGTATCAATGACCAGATCTGCCTTCGTAAACGTATCATCCAGCAGCGTCTGTACTTTCAGATCCGAAACGTGAACCTCCGGAATCGTGTACAGATACACATCACGGTAAATACCGGAGAAACGGAAGAAATCCTGATCCTCGCACCAGCTTCCGCTCGTCCATTTGAAAACCTGCGCAGCCAGTTTATTTTCGCCCTCTTTCAGATACGGGGTCAGTTCAAACTCGGACGGAGTAAACGTATCCTCGCTGTAGCCAAGGAACGTTCCGTTCAGCCATACGGCAATACCGCTCTCTGCTCCCTGGAAGGAAACAAAAAGCCGTTTTCCTTTCATCTGATCCGGCACTTCAAAATATTTCACATAGGAAGCCGTCGGATTGAACCGCTCCGGAATCTCGCCCGGCTGGATTTCTTCTCTTCCTTCCCACGGATACTGCACATTGGCATACTGCGGTGCGTCGTATCCCTCCATCTGGATATGCGCCGGCACGCGGATATCATCCCATTTTGTGCAGTCATACTCCGGTGTCTCAAATCCCGGAATCGTGCTCTCGTAGTTCTTTGCATAGTGGAATTTCCACAGTCCATTCAGACTGTGACGGAAGTTTTCCACATGCTGCTCCATTTCTTCCACCGATCCATAATACCTGTGATCGGAATGCGCCGGTACCCGGTTCTCTCCATAATACGTCGGGTCCTTCACTTTTTCATACTGAAATACACCCATTTTTATTTTCCTCCTTCTGGAATTTTATTTTCTTTGATCTTTTGAAAAAAGGTGGATATTCATCCAAATATCCACCTTTTCTGTTCGATTCTTTTTCTTATTTTACAGCACCTGTGATACCTTCTGTGAAGCTCTTCTGGAAGCAGAAGAAAATGATTGCTGTCGGGATCGTACAGATGAATACGCCGAGCATCAGCACGCCATAATCTACAGTGTAGCCGCCGAGCAGGTTCGCTACCAGCATCGGCATGGTAATGGAATCATTGTTCTGTAAGATAACCTTTGGCCACAGATAGTTGTTCCATGCATTCATGAAGGTGATGATCGTTGCTGCCGCATAGGTCGATTTCATGGTCGGCATATACATGCGGAAGAAAATTCCTGTCTCGCTTAAACCATCCAGTCTTGCCGCTTCGATGATATCGTGCGGGAAAGAACGGGAAGCCTGACGGAACATCATAATCATAAACGGAGTGGAAATCGAAGGAAGCATAAATGCTGCCATCGTGTTGACCATTTTTAACTGTGAAAACATACGGAACATCGGGATCATGATTGCTGCGAACGGGATCATCATCGCAGTCAGAAGCACGGTAAATACCGCATCTTTCGCTTTGTCATGATAAATTTCAAATCCATAACCTGCGATTGAGCAGACCAGAAGACAAAGGACCGTCAGTACCGTTGCATTCCGGAACGAGTTCCACAGTGCAAGACGCAGGTTCTGCTGCGCAATCAGTGACTTGAAGTTTTCCATCAGATAAGTACCCGGAATCAGTTTTCCGGCAATAACATCAATACTTCTGTTCGTAGACGCGCAGAACATATAGTACAGCGGAAATACAGAAAGGAGGGATGCTACCGTTAAAACCAGATACATGAAGAATTTCTTTGTTTTTCCCATTATCGCTCGTCACCTACTTTCATCTGAATCAGTGCCAGAATGGCAACCATAATCAGGATCAGGATCGACATTGCTGCCGCATAGCCGAAGTTTGGACTCTGTACAAAGGACATGTTGTAAATGTAATGAGACATGGTCATGGTCGATTTTCCAGGACCTCCGTTTGTCAGGTTCAGGGACTCATCGAACAGCTGCAGCGTACCATTGGTAGAGGTAATCGTGGTCAGCAGGATCATCGGCTTTAACAGCGGAACGGTGATCTTGAAGAAGGTCTGCAGCGGGCTTGCGCCGTCAATTTTTGCTGCTTCGTAGATTGAGTATTCAATGTTCTGCATACCGGAGAGGTAGAATACCATATTGTATCCCGTCCATCTCCAGACCAATGCGATGATGATAACGGCACGGGCTGTCCAGGCATTGGAGAACCACATGATCGGATGCATGCCAAGTCCACGCAGAACGGTGTTGATAAATCCATCGTTTGCAAACAGGGAACGGAAAATCATTGCGTAAGATACCAGCGATGTTGCGCACGGCAGGAAAATACAGGTACGGAACAGTCCCTTGAAACGCAGATCTTTGTTGTTCAGCATCGATGCAAACATCAGACCAAGGATCAGCATGATCGGCACCTGAATAATCAGGTAGAGGAAGGTGTTACTTAAAGTCTGTTTAAAAGTCGGGTCTTTTAAAATACGCGCATAGTTTGCAAATCCGTTGAATTTCAGGTTAATGCCCATACCGGTCTGCAAAGACAGGATAAATGCCTGAATCATCGGATAAAAGCTCATCCATGCGATCAGAATCGTTGCCGGAAGCAGAAAAACCCATCCGGTAAAATTCTGTTTTCTTTCCAAGTTCATTCCTTTTTTCTTCTGGCTGCTCATGGAATCTTCCTTTCTTTTTTCGCTGCGAGGTACGCTTGAAAAAATCTTTTTGCAGACAACACTGCATGTTCTCCTGCAGAAATCATTTTTCAAGCCCACCCCGGTGCAGATACAGAACGGGCCTGCTTCTGTCTGTCTAGAAGCAGACCCGTTTCTTATCTTCCTACTTTTTTACAATATGAGAAATCTTAGTTACCCATGTTGAACTCTACGGTTTCCTGTGCAGTCTGGAGTTCGCTGTCCATATCTGCTCCTGTCTGGATGATATTGGAAAGTGCGGTTCCGACAGCATCGCGTGCATCGTAGTAGAATGCTCCAGTGATGTTGGATGGAGTCTTGGTTGCGAAATCAACGATTTTTGCATAAACCGGGTCATCACTGAAGAATGCAACTGGCTGTGCATATGCTTCGGACTCTCCTGCCGGTGCCCAGGTTGCCAGAGCGCCTTTTGCGATGATGTCATCGTAAAGAGCTGTGCTGCCTGCGAAGGTAGATTTCATAAAGTCAATGGCAAGATCGGTTTTCTTGCAGTTGGAAGAAATTGCCCAGGAAGAACCACCGTTGTTGGAGTAGTTGGTTGCTCCGTCGATGCCGTCCAGTTTTGGCATATTGGTGAGCGCCCATTTACCGGACTGATCGTCATTTGCTGTGATGGAAGCCATGATCCAGCATCCGTTGATAACGCCTGCTGTGGTCCCGTTGTTGATCGATGCAATATACTGATCCCAGTCGGTAACTTCTACCAGAGTACCATCTTTTACCATCTGGCTGTAGATCTCAAGGATTGGTTTTAATGCTTTGTTGTCTACAATATTTACGGATCCGTCCTCGTTGAACAGAGACTCACCGCAGGACTGCAGCATTTCCATAACAAGGTCCGGAGATCCGGCCTGAGATGTCAGGATTGGCTGGCCTGTTTTCTCTTTGACAACTTTTGCTTTTTCCATAAAGTCATTCCAGGTAATGTCTGTGAAATCATCTACGGTAAAGCCTGCCTCTTCCAGCATATCGGTACGCAGGCACTCGATCACAGCGCCATTGTCAAACGGAATTCCGTAGTTCTTTCCATCCAGTGTAGAGTAAGCAACTTTTGCGGATGAGAATTCACCAAAGTCGATACCGGAATCGGTCAGATCTGTGAAAATGTCCGGGTAGTTGGTTGCATATTTCTGGAAGGAGTTGTCCTGCATCAGGAAGATATCCGGCAGAGTACTTAAGTCTCCTGCAGAAACTGCTGTGGTCAGGCGGGTTTCAATGTCATCGGACTGTACTTCGCTGACTTCTACTTTAAAGCCTTCGTGATCCTGTGCGTAAATCTCAGCTGCTTTCTGGATCGCATAAACGTTGAAGTTCGGGTCCCAGGTCCATACGGTTAAGGTGTTGTCATCCGCAGAGCTGCCCTCTACTACGTCGCTGCTCTCTGATTTTGCAGTGGTGTCATCTGCTGCTGATGCATCGTTTCCGCCGTTGCTGGAGCTTGTTGTAGTTCCTCCGCTGGATCCGCATGCAGCCAGTCCAAGTACCATTGCTGATGCCATTACGATTGATACAATTTTTCTTCTCATATTGCACATCCTCCTTAAGATGTTATTTTACAACCTGACTTTTTCACATATATCGCTTAAAAGTCTTTTGGTTGTTTTGTACATTTTTTAGGTTTTTATCCCCTCAACATGTACAAATTATAACAACATTCTTTCGTCGGTTGTGCGCATATTCGACTCTATCCTATGCATTTTCAACTATCTATAGATATTTTCACTTTGTTTCACCATCCTTCCTGTGTTTTTATGTCAAATTTCAACAAATTCTGCTCGTAATGTTCCGGTGCCCTCCGCCATTGCTGGGGCGAAACGCCGAGAATCTTTCGAAAATTACGATTAAAAGTGGATATTGTTGTGAATCCGCAGTGCAGTGCAATGTCACTTACGGAGGCATTTGTCTTTCTCAGCTCTTTGCACGCTGCCCGGATCCGAACCCAGTTGATATATTCCACCGGCGGCATCCGCATGGATTCCTGAAAAATACGGCGCAGATGTGTCTCACTGATGTGGCACACATCCGCAAGTTCTTCAATCCGGATGCTCTCGTGGAAATTTTCCCCGATATAATTGAGCGCAGGAAGAATCAGGGCAATGCTGGCATCATCCAGAATGGCATTCTTTTCCTGCGTCTCATCTTTTTCATTCCATCTCGCAATCTGCATCAGAAGCGCCCGCGTCAGCCCCTTTACTTCTTCCAGATAAAATTCCTCTTTTTCATCCATGCATTTAATAATCAGTTTGATCAGCTCCGCCACCTCAGGTCTGTCCTCATTTTTCGAGTAATGAGCCCTCTGGTTGATGCGGGAAATCAGCTTCTGTGCCATACGCGAATTATCCTTATACAGTTTTGTGATAAAGCCTTCCACATCAATAAACAGCCATGCCCAGGAGCACAGACTGTTTTCCTTTGAGTTTGTCGTATGTGGAAAGTTCTTTGGTACTACCGTAAATGCCCCCCCGTCGTACGGAATTTCTTTATCTTCCAGGACAATTGTCCCCTCACCGTAATAGCAGACGCCGATCTCCATCATATTATGAAAATGCAGGTAATCAATCTGGTAACCGTAATTCTGCACCCACTTTTCTCCCAGAAGTGCCAGCACCGGACATTTTTCCGGCACTTCATAAAAGCGGTACTCCATTTTCATCTTTTTCTTTCTGCTCATACAGCCACCCCCTCGAAATAGTAACTCCATCATACCATGTACTGTTTTTTCCTACAAGCAAACCTGCAGAACCTGCCACTCATCTGTTCCCTTCGTATGCATGGAAACAAAAAAACTGCCGAAAAAGCTTCTCTTTCAAAATCTCTTTCGACAGTTTCCTTTCCTCTGACAGAATTTTTTATCATGCTTCTTTTTTCTGAATCATCGCCAGAAATACCAGCGGCTCGTCTCCTTTGCAGGAAATTCCGTCCTCGCAGAAGGTCGTCATTTCTGCCTCCACCGGATACGTCTTGTCGTTGTCCTGGTACAGACCCTCTCCTGATAAAATGTGATATACTTCTGTCTCACCGTGATGCTCATGATAGGAAAGCTCATCCCCCGGCAAAATCGTCACTTTTGCAAATAAGGTTACTTTTCCCGAAAGGCGGTCGCCCTCCAGGAGTTTTTCTGTTGTGTGTTTGTCTGCCATAATTTTTTCCTCGCTTCATTTTGTATTTCCATTCACTTAATTCATCTCATCACCTGCAGAGATGTGAGAATCCTTGCTGTAAGCCCCTTCTAAGAACGCTTTCTCATCCACCCCTGCCAGATATCTTTTCAGCAAAAAAGCACAAAAATACGGAAACGTATAAATCTGCTCTCCGTATCCCATGTTACTGCCTGTAAATTTAATTCCGCAGTGGATGTCCGCATACTTTTTCCCGCTGATTAAAGTTCGTATGGATTTTGCCATTCCATTCTGTGCTTTAACCTCGACCGGAATCAGCGCATTTGCTGTCCGGACAAAAAAATCCTGCTCCAGTGAAGAATCGTCCCGTTTATAATAATACAGCCGGTAACCTGATTTTACCAATGCTTCTCCGACAACATTCTCATAAAGCGCACCTTTGTATACACCAAGATTTTTATTGCTTCTTAAATCCACCTGGGCTTCTTCATCAAGCATGGCTACCAGCAAACCACTGTCTGCGAAGTAAAGCTTGTATTTCGTTTCATCATAATTTCCCTGCAATGGTAATTCCGGAAAATTCATACAATAGCATACATTGACCATTCCCGCATCATGCAGCCATTCGATACAGCCGCGGTAATCACGGAATCTCGCTCCTGATGCCACTTTTGAAATCTGAAACTTTTTGTTATCCTTGGCAAGCTGCACCGGAATATGGTTGAATACATTTAAAATTCTGGTCTGATCCATTCCTTCCGCATATTTGCGAATGTCCTCTTTATAGTCTGCAATCAGCTGTCTCTGTACTTCCAGTGAGCCCTCAAATGTTCCCTTTTCGACAAATTCCCGCACAACAGCCGGCATTCCGCCCAGAATACAGTAGTCTAAAAAGAGTTCACTGTACACCGCCATCTCTACTTCATTAAACGGCTTCAGCGTCCGCATATGTTCCAGCATATCCTCTACCGTGCTGTCATCATATCCTTTCGCCCACAAAAATTCTTCAAAATCCAGAGAAAACATTTCATAATCGGATTTATAGCCAACACTGTTGCTTTCAATTTTCCGGTAATTGATCCCAAGCATAGAGCCACTGCAGATCACGTCGAATCTGCCATCGATTTTAAAGAATTTCAGTGCAGTTGCAATCTCCGGAAATTCCTGCAGCTCGTCAAAAAAGAGCAGGGTCTCGCCTTCTATAAAACGTTTTGACGGATCAATCCTGGAAATATTTTTGATAATACCTTCCGCTTTGTATCCATCCGTTGTAATCATTTTATACTTTGGTTCTTCTACAAAATTAATACTGATCACACTTTTATAGTTTTGCTCTCCAAACCGCCGGATGGATTCGGTTTTTCCCACCTGCCGCGGTCCTTTTACAATCAACGGTTTCCGGTCCGGATTGCTTTTCCATGCACTCAGAAAAAAATCGATTTTTCGTTTTAAATAAAGCATCTCTTTCGCGCACCTCCTCTGCTTATTCTGATGCTTTTATTATATTCTTAACCGCAAAGGAAAACAACTTTTTTCACAAAATCAGAGGGAATTTTTCTATCTTATTCACATTTTCTGAGCGACTTTACACCATTTCTTCACATTTTCCTTTTTTAGTTTATCGCGCATCAAAAGAGCCCGTCCGGATATGCCAATCGGATATTCCAAACGGGCTCTTTCTATTTTTCAATTTTTACGGATCTGCTATGCCACAACATCCTCAAACTGCGAGTTATACAGATTTGCATAGAATCCATTTGCCGCGAGCAGCTCTTCGTGATTTCCCTGCTCGATGATATCGCCGTCTTTCATAACAAGGATCAGAATCTTGTTGTCGGCCAGAATGGCACGCGCAATCGCCAGACGCTGTTTCTGACCGCCGGAGACGTTGCTTCCGCCCTGGGCGATCGGCGTTTCGTATTTGTCATCTTTTGCTTCGATGAACTCAGTTGCCTGCGCAATTTCCGCTGCTTTTGCAATCTCTTCATCTGACGCATCATCTTTTCCAAAACGGAGGTTGGATGCGATCGTTCCGGAGAACAGAACACCTTTCTGCGGTACAAAACCGATTTCATCCCGCAGATCTTTCATTGTGATCCTGCGGATATCTTTTCCATCCAGTGTGATGGATCCGCCCGTTACATCGTAAAGACGCGGAATCAGGTTGACCAGTGTAGATTTTCTACAGCCGGTACTTCCGATGATCGCGGTTGTCTTTCCAGATTCTGCCACAAAGTCGATGTCATGAAGCACATCTTCCTCGGCACCCGGATATCGGAAGTTGACATGTTCGAAACGAACCACACCGTTTTTGACTTCCACTTTTCCCGGATTTTCTGCAGCTTCAATCGAGGACTTGGTCTGAATGACTTCGTCAATTCGTCCGGCAGCATGGACACCACATTCAGCTTTTTAAACTGATGCAATGCACGAAACAGTTCTTCAAAACTCTCTGTCACTCTTTTTCCCTTCTTCTTCCGCAAATATTTAATATCGTTATCTATTTACTAGTGTTAAATAATAACACCGGCAAGTTTCTCTGCCAAGAAAAATGCCGGTGTTTCTACTTTTTTTATAAATACGCAAGTTTTATTTTATACTATACTTCGTGCTGCGTCCCTTACCTTCCACAGTTATGATCCCTTTTTCCTCCATCTCTTTCAAAAGCTTTGTCGTTTTTGATCTTCCAAATGAAACATATGGTGCAATTTCCCCCATAGATTTCAACCTGTTTTTGCTTAATATCCCGTATATCATTTTCTCATCTTCTGTCAAATCCAGATTGCTTTCCCAGACCGGAAGTACAATCTGAATCGCATTTTCTGACACTTCAAACTCCGGTTTTCTTAAGCTTTTTTCGTAAAGTTGTCTGATTCTCATAATTCCCGTTCCAAAGATCTCAACAAATCCCAACCGGTAAAAAACATTTGCCAGATTTCTATTTCTTAAAACAGAAAGTTTTCCGGACAAATATTCCTCTTTTGTAATACCTGCCGGCAGACCTCCCGGAGAAACTACTTCGATTCGATCCTCAAACATCAGAACTCTGATTTGCGATTCCACATCCCAGATCCTGTGAATCAAACCATTGGCGATCGCCTCTCGAAATGCAGCTTCTGGTATTTTTTCTATTTTTTTTCTGTCCGCACCTTTAATTTCCTCATATTGATAGTAATCTCTGAAAATTTCAATCGCTTTCTCATACACCTCTAAAATCGATCTGTTTTCAAATGTTACTCTTTTCTGGATAATACTGATGTTTTCGCCGAATCTGACCATGTCGATTCCCGGGAAGTGGTTCTGATCTGCCAAAAGACCAGCGGCATTATTGTATCCATTGGCATTGTCGTATAGATTCAAGGTTTTCAGCGTGTCCTGGCTAAAGGTTTCGATCTGAATATGTTCTTTCAGCTTTCGCTGTAAAATCTGAAAGGTCAGATTCTGGTCTTTGCATGGCAGTTCTTCAAATCGGATATTTTTTCCTTCCAGAACAAGCCTGGAAAATTCCTGTGTATCTACTTCTATCGTCGCGGTATCATTTCGTTTATATGCTTTTGACCTATATAAATACGGCTTCTGCGCACCGCTTTGTACGGTAAGTTTGATAATTTTATCATTATTTTGTGTTTCCAGTTTATAATCTGGCTGTGGAGAAATACTGTCATTAATTTTATTTTCTATATCCAGGCATGACTGTTTTACATCCGATAAGCCTTTACTGTTTCCCTCGTCATCGACTCCAAACAGAATAACTCCACCGTCATAATTCGAAAAAGCACTTACTGTTTTCAGAAATGTATTAGTAATCGTTTCTTTAAATTCCATGGTCCGTGTTTCTCGCATTCTGTTCACATCCTTTCCACTTTTTCATGCTTTTATTATACGCAAAACACGCAAAAAAGCAATCGTATTTTTTTGCGATTGCTTTTTTGCGTATTTTCAATCAATAAACTCGCGAATCAATTGTTTGTTTGCTTATTTCCATTCAAAGAATATTCGTAATCTGATTCGTTTAAAATTTCCAGCGTTCTGCCTCCTGCTGCCGGTTCCACCAGAGCGCCAAACAGTCCTTCCTTGTCCCGGAACCGGGAATAAATAGAACCCGTGGTTGTCTCTGCTTTTGCCGCAATTGTGCGAAGCGATGCATCCGCATATCCTTTTTCCAGAAACCCCTCCTTTGCACAGGATAAAATTCGCTCTGAAACGCCTTCGATTGGTTTTGTCAAGTTAACCTTCCTTCTTATAACAGTGTTATATAACGCTGTTATAAATATAAATCGTTTTCTTTTTGTTGTCAAATACGGTAATTGTCAAGGTCGGTTTTTCAAATACGCTTTCTGTTTCCATCTTGAATGGATTCCTGCTCCATGTTAGAATAAACACACAATGAAATTTCTATCTTAATCAGACTTTAGCAAAAACAAGAGTTTTTATGGGATGAAATAAATCAACCTTATCTGAACAAACTTATCAGATTCTGCGAGACGATATTTTAACGCAGAAGATCAAATGCGGAGAAAAGCTGAAAGCCGAAGTGACCTCTATTTTTGCCAAAGGGCGCGAAGCCGCAAAATGCGGGGACATAAAAACCTGGAACGACTGCTCCGATGATTTTCACCTGGTCTTCTACCGCTATTGCAACAATTCCCGACTCACCGAGTCTGCCAAACGCCTCAAAAGCGGCATTTCCATTTTTTCCAACCAGTACAGCCAGGAAACCGCCATCCAGACGAGCATTGATGCCGAATACGTTCTTACCGGATCTGACATAGCAGGAGCATAAACAGCTTCCTCTCATGCCCTCCTGCTGAAATACTCCGGCCCTGCTTCAGCTTATTGCGCTTCATCCGGCACACACTCTATTTTCTTTATTTCTCCATCAGAAAGCATCAGAATCCGGTCGCAGACATTTGCTACCAGCGCCAGATCATGGGAAATAAAAAGCATGGCCATATGCTCTTCTTGTTGAATCTCTTTCAGAAGATCCACGATTTCCTTCTGCGCCGAAACATCCAGCGCGCTTGTTGCTTCATCGCAAATCAACAGCGCCGGATGCCGCAGCAGTGCTCTGGCAATACAGACTCTCTGGCATTCCCCTCCGCTGATCTGCGATGGATATTTGGCGAGATAGCTCACCGGAAGGTGCACACGTTCCAAAATCTCTTCACACTGCCTTTTTCTTTCTGTTTTCGGAATTTTTCTGTAATAAAGCAATGCGTCATCCAGATTCTGCCCAATCGTCATCTTCGGATTCAGGGAAGATTTCGGATTCTGAAAAATCATCTGCACTTTTTTTCCAATTTCTTTTTGCGTCCTTTTTCCGGAAATCTGTTTTCCTTCCAGGTAAATGCATCCTTTCGTTGCCGTCGTAATGCCTGTCAGGATCTTTACGATTGTACTTTTACCGCTTCCGCTGTTTCCAATCAGCCCCAGACACTCTCCCGGCATCATTTCAAAACTGATGTCTTTTAATACATAAGTTCCATCTGAATTTCTGTGAAACTGTTTTTTTAAATGTTCCACCCGAAGCAGTGCTTCCATACCATTTCCGTACCTTTCTCTATCCCTCATCGAGTACAAGTTTCACCGGCCGCGGAATTGCCGCAATCAGTTTTTTCGTATAATCCTCTTTTGGGTCGTTCCATATTTCTTCCGGCAAACCCGATTCTATGATCCGGCCCTGATACATAACGCCGATTTCATCGGCAAGTCTTCTTGCAACTTCCATATTATGTGTCACCAGCAGAATCGAAAGATCTGTTTTTTTCCGCAGTGCGAGCAGTGTCTCGATCGTCATATCCTGCGATGCGACATCCAGCGCACTGGTCGGTTCATCTGCCAGTAAAAGGGACGGCTGATTCATAATCGCAAGCGCAATTGCAACACGCTGACACATTCCTCCGCTTAATTCAAATGGATATGATTTTAAAACGCGCTGCGGGTTTTCAAATCGAAGCTCTTTTAAAAGCTCTTCCGCATCCTCTAAAATCTCTTTTTTGCTTTTTTTCCCCGCTGTTTTTGCATGCATATTTTGGCATTCCACAAACTGTTTCCCGATTTTGGCAAGCGGGCTTAATGACTGTTCCGGGTTCTGAAAAATATAACCCATTTTGTTTCCATGGACTTCACACCATTCCTTCTCTGAAAGCTGTATCAGATTCTGTTCTCCCATCCAGATATCTCCGGAAACAATTTTTCCCTCTTTTGTCAGGAGTCCTCCGATTGTACGAAGCAGAGTCGATTTTCCAGAACCACTCTCGCCGACAATAACGTAAATTTTCCCGGGAGAAAGAGAAAAGCTGACACCGTCAACTGCCAGCTTTTCTCCATATGTTACCGTTAAACGATCCACAATCAGATTTTTCTCTATTTGATTTTTCTCTGCCAGATGTTTGTCTGTCTTATTCTCTTCTATCCTGTTTTTTTTCATCTTTTGCGATCCGTTTCGTCTTTCGCCGTTGTTCCGGCTTTTGTTTCCTGTGTTTCTTTATTTATTCTTCCACAGACAGAGTATTGGTTACCAGATAATATTCCGTCGGATTGATCTGTACTCCTTTTACTTTGTTGGAGTATACAAAGATCAGCTGCTGATCTGCCACAAATGCAAATGGCATATCATCCAGTACCTGCTGCTCCAGTTCTCTGGTAAGAGAAACCACTTTGTCGTTATCCGATGTGGTACCAATTTCCGCTGCCAGCGCGTCTACTTTTTCGTTGGAATATCCACCATAATTGTTGCTGGCTCCCGTCGTAAACAACATATTGATAAAGTACGACGGAGTTCCAATCGGCGCCATGGCATAGTTTAAAATAGCAAGATCGAAATCACCCGATGCAAGAGGATCATCCAGCACATCCTGTGTCTCAATGGAAAGCTCAATTCCAATCTGGGACAGTTCTGCCTGAAGCATATCAGCAAGCTGGATGCAGTTGTCATTGTAGCTGTAAGTCAGCACTTTGAACGAAAGATTCACGCCGTCTTTGTCGAGGATACCATCTCCATCGGTATCCTGGTATCCTGCATCTGCAAGAATTTCTTTTGCTTTATCCGCATCGTAGGAATCGACGGTCAGATTTAATCCGTCTGTACCGCCAAATGCCAGGTTGTCCGGATAAATTCCATAGCACGGAGTTGCAAATCCCTGATAAACAACATCTGCATAGCCTTCACGGTCAATACAGTAATTGATTGCCTGACGTACTGCCAGATCGTCCAGTCCTTCTGTTTTCAGATTGAAGCTTAAAAAGTTTGCTCTTGTTGTCGTCACGGTATCGGTTGTATATTTCGAAGTATCTGTGAACTTTGATGCTCCGTTTGCTGTTTCCTGTGCGATCAGGTCAATCTCTCCGTTAGCAAGTGCCATATCCAGCGCATCCTGATCGTCGATAATTTTCAGCTCTACGGTGTCTGCCTTCGGAGCGCCGCCCCAGTAATTTTCGTTGGCACGCATTTTGACATCCGTCATAGCGGTAAACGAAGTTGCAACGTAAGGTCCTGTGCAGGAAACACCAAGCTCCTCATCCGGTTCTTCTGTTGCATCATAAATACCGAGAAGCGGATCACACAGATCATTTAACAGTGTTGGATTTGGTTCCGGCGTTACAATTGTAAATTTCATGCCGTCTGCTTCCATGGATTTGATTTTTAAGGTCGAATCTGCTCTCTCATTTTTCTCATAGGTACGCTCAAAGCATGCTTTTACTGCTTTTGCATCTACCGTTTTTCCGTTTGAGAACGTTACGCCATCACGAATGGTGAAAACCCAAGTATTTTCATCCGGTGTCTCTACCGATTCTGCGATCCATGGCTGCGGCTCAATATTTTCATCCAGACGGTACAGATTTTCGCTGATTCCATAGATGGACATGATCCAGCCATCCCAGTTATACGCAACGTCCAGACTTTCTGCACCAAAGAAACCGGTAGTAGCTCCAAGAACGAGATCTGCTCTTTCTCCATCTGTAGTCGTTTCCCCGGACTTTGAAACTGCGCCTGCTGCTTCCGAACCTGATTTGGAAGATGTTTCACTCTCATTTGCCGTGCCGCATCCCGTTGCAAGAGATGCGAACAGGCAGGCTGCCATCATGACACTTACAATCTCTTTTTTCATTTGATTTTTCTCCTCTTTTTTGGTTTTTCCCGTCTTTCAGACGATCTTTTTTATGGAATCATCTGTCCGCCTTTTCGCGTTGCAGGTGGTTTCATCTTGAATTTAATTTTCTGTTCTTGCTTCTTTCTTATGTACAAACTCGCTCAGTCGGTCTCCGAACAGCTGAAAAACTGTCACAACCAGAAACAGGGCCAGACCATTAAAAACGATAATCCATGGTGCTTTCTGCAGATAATCTCTCGCCTCGCTCATAACGGCTCCCCACTCTGCGGTAGGACGCGCAGCACCGAGTCCCAGAAACGAAAGTCCTGCCATACTGAGGATTACACTTCCAATATCCATAGCCGCTGTTACAATAAGGCTTCCCATCATATTGGGCAGAATATAGGCTGTTATCATGCGATAAAGCGGTACACCGTTCATTCTTGCGGCATATATATAATTTTCCTGTTTCATGGAAACCACAAGGCTCCGGGAAAGCCGTGCATACGTTGTCCAGTACACGGCGCTTAAGGCAAGCACGCCGTTCCACAGGCCGACACCTAAAATTCCCGCAATCGCAATCGACAGTACAAAAGCAGGAAAAGCCTGGAAAACCAGCGTGATTTTCATCAGAATCTCATCCAGAACCCCGCCTGCAAATCCGGCCAGAATTCCAACCAGTGTTCCCACCAGAAATACGATTCCGACAATCAGAAGTGCTGTATAAATCGATGTCCTGCTTCCCGCCAGAATACGGCAGAACACGCACCGCCCCAGATTGTCCGTTCCAAACAAATATTCTTTGCACGGCGATAAGAATGCATTTCTTACATTCACCGCATACGGATCGTGGCGGATCAGATGCGGACCGATTACCGGGATGATTAAGATAACTGCGAGAAACAACAGACTGATTTTAAATTTTCCATCCATTTTTTTCATCGTGCACTCTTTTCCCTTCTGACTCTTGGATCCAGAATCTGACACAAAAACTCTACTGCAGCATTTATCAGCAGGTAAATCATTGCCATCCAGACAACATAAGCCTGAATCACCGGATAATCCCGCGCGCTGATGGATGTCACAGCAAGTCTTCCGACTCCCGGCCAGGAAAAAATAGTTTCCACAATGGCAGAACCGCCAAGCAGAGTTCCAAATGACATGCCAAGCAACGTAACAATCGGAAGCATACAATTTTTCAGCACGTGGAAAAAGAGAATCCGGTTCTCCGAAGCTCCTCTTGACTTTAAACCATCGACATACTCCTGTTCCAGCTCCTGAAGCACAATGCCGCGAATCTGGCGGATATACCAGGCAGACAGTGTCAGCGCCAGGACAAGAGCCGGCATAATAATTCCTTTTCCACTTACCGATCCTATGACCGGCAGAAGCTGCAGTTTCATGGACAGTACATACATCATCAGCAGCGCCAGGAAAAAGGATGGAAGGGAGGACAAAAAATAAGTGACGAAACGAATCATATTGTCAAACCCTCTGTCCTTATACTTCGCACACAGTACTCCGATCGGAAAGGAAATCAGGATCGTAAGCGCGAGCGCTGCCACTGTCAGAAGCAGAGTCGCCGGAATCGTTTTCTTTAACTCGCCGGCCACGGCTTTTCCTGTTTTATAGGATTCTCCCAGATCTCCGTGGAAGAATTCATTCAGCCATCTTCCATACTGCACGGCAAAGGGATCATTCAGGCCAAGCTCTTCCCGTTTTAATTCCAGTGCCTCTTCCGAAACACGCATACCGGATTTTTTCAGTGCCACCATTGCCGGATCTCCCGGCGAATGATAAACCAGTAAAAAAGAAAGGAACGTAATTCCGATCAGCAGAAGTATTGTTTTTCCGATCACTGTTAACCATTTTTTTATCATGCTATTCCTCTACTTTACCGCGCGGAGCATAAAAAGCGGGGTCGATGCAAAATTAATTTTTTCTACATCATCCCAGACTTTTTTCCAGACCTCCCTGTCTGCCGTTGCTTCGCAAAAACCAGCCCGACGAATCATCCTCAGATCTTCTGTCGGACGCGCGCATCTGCTCAGAATCAGATTTCTGGCGATTTCTTCCATCTTATACGCTTCATCATATGCATTGAAATCAAAAACTTCTGCATCCTCTACATTTCTGTGATCCTCTTCGAATGCATTCTTCTGTTTGTCATCAAAAAGATAGTTATACCATCCTGCATCAAAATTTAAAAGAATGCCTCCTTTTTTCAGAACACGGCACCATTCCTGATATGCCTTCTGCGGTTCTTCCAGATTCCAGGTGAGATTTCTTGTTACAATTACATCAAAACTTCCGTCCTGTATGTTTTCTAGATTCTGCACATCTCCTCTCATCCATGTGATCCTGGAAGCATACGTTCCCGCATTCTGCATAGCATGGTTCAGCATTTCCTGCGTATAATCTACCGCGGTCACATCATACCCTCTTTTTGCCAGGCTAATGGCGAAAAATCCAGGACCAGTTCCCATATCGGCTATTTTTATCTTTTTATCCTCTGGAATTTCTTTCAATATGACTTCCATCCAGCTCTTTTCATTGCTGTGATTCAGTTCATGACAGACAACATCCGAATAGCTCTCTGCCCGGCGTGTCCAATATGCTTCTACTTCTTTTAACATTTTCATAGTCTGTCTGTTCTTTTCTATCTGTAATTAAAGTCAAAATCCTCTTGCAGGTCTGCTGCAAAAGGATTTTGGAATTGATTTGCAGGAAGCAGAGGAAAACGCCCCGAAGCGGAGGAATGGCGGCGATTTACAGCTGTTCCCGCATCCTGCGCGTCAAAAAGTGCGGAACTTTCTGACGTTACAGGATCAAAAATTTTTGACGTAAGCATAATAACATAAAAAAAACGCTAAAATAAGCCCCTCTGGGGGATATTTTTCGCGTTTTTTCAAATTTTTTTTAATACAACCACTATTTTGCCCATCTCAATTACTTGCGTAAATTCGATGGACGCGTCTTATATCCCCATAGCTAAAGCCT
>ERZ857521.2362-NODE-2362-length-18319-cov-8.285425_pt1 | contig 18319 bp, 12 predicted proteins | sample MGYA00519701_ERZ857521 | MGnify/ENA primary metagenome ERZ857521 (study PRJEB31778, sample SAMEA3449346) | human gut metagenome | biome: human gut; feature: human-associated habitat; material: faeces | place: United Kingdom | collected 2010/2012 ...
GAGGACGTAGTCGTAGCAGGATCTGAGGGCTGACCTTCGCGGACACTCCGCAGGACGAAAGAACCCCCGCCGCACATAATGCGCAGCGGGGGTTCTTTCATGTCCGAGGACGTCCGCGAAGGTCAGCCCTCAGATCCTGCGGTGGGAGACCTAGGCCTCGTTATACACCGTTTTGAGCTTCAGCAGGTGCTGATAGCGGTCCATAGCAGCCTGCTCATTCTCCTTGAAGAGCTCCTCGGCGCGCTCGGGGAAGGAACGCGTCAGCGAAGCGTAACGGGCCTCGTTCATCAGGAACTCCTGATAACCGCCCGCGGGCTCCTTGGAATCGAGCGAGAACTTCTTGCCGGCAGCAGCCTCGGGGTTGAAGCGGAAGAGGTTCCAGTAACCGCACTCGACAGCCTTCTTCATCTCGGCCTGGCAGTTCTGCATGCCACCCTTCTTGATGGAGTGCATCTCGCAGGGGCTGTAGCCGATGATGAGGGACGGGCCGTCGTAGGCCTCGGCCTCGTGGATGGCCTTGAGGGTCTGAGCCGGGTTGGCGCCCATGGCGACCTGCGCCACGTAGACGTAGCCGTAGCTCATGGCGATCTCGGCCAGGGACTTCTTCTTGGTCACCTTACCGGCAGCGGCGAACTGAGCGACCTGGCCCAGGTTCGAGGCCTTGGAGGCCTGACCGCCGGTGTTGGAGTAGACCTCGGTGTCGAAGACGAAAACGTTGACGTTGTGGCCGGAAGCCAGGACGTGGTCCAGGCCACCGAAGCCGATGTCGTAGGCCCAGCCGTCGCCGCCGAAGATCCAGAAGGACTTCTTGGTGAGGTAAGCCTTGTCAGCGAGGATCGCCTTGGAAGCGTCGCAGCCGCACTTCTCGAGCTCGGCAACGTAGGCAGCAGCAGCGGTCTTGGAGGCCTCGGCGTCGTTGACGGAGTCGATCCAAGCCTGGCCGGCGGCCTTGAGCTCATCGGACGGACCATCGGCAGCGATGATGTCCTGGGTAGCGGCGATCAGCTTCTTCTGGACGGCCTCGTAACCGACGGCCATGCCCAGACCGTGCTCGGCATTGTCCTCGAACAGGGAGTTGTTCCACGCCGGGCCGTGACCGTCCTTGTCCTTGCAGTAAGGAGCGGTGGCAGCGGGGTTGCCCCAAATGGAGGAGCAGCCGGTGGCGTTGGAAATGAACATGCGGTCGCCGGCGACCTGGGTCACCAGACGTGCATAGGCGGTCTCGGCACAGCCGGCGCAGGAGCCCGAGAACTCCAGGTAGGGCTGCTTAAACTGGCTGCCCTTGACGTTGGCCGCGATGAGCTCCTTCTTCTCGGAGACGTTCTCGACCATGTAGTCCCAAACGGGCTGCTGGTCCATCTCCTGCTCGGTGGGAACCATCTCGAGGGCGCCCTTGGGGCAGACCTTGACGCAGTTGGTGCAACCCATGCAGTCGAGCGGGGACACAGCCATGGTGAACTTCATGCCCTTGGCCTTGGGGCCCATGGCGTCGAGCGTGCGGGTAGCCTCGGGCGCGGCGGCAGCCTCGTCCTCGGTCATCGCGAACGGACGGATGGTGGCATGCGGACACACATAGGCGCACTGGTTGCACTGGATGCACTTGGTCTCGTCCCAGTGGGGAACGACCACGGCGACGCCGCGCTTCTCGTATGCGGAGGCGCCCAGCTCAAACTGGCCGTCGGCGCAATCGACGAAGGCGGAAACAGGCAGGCTGTCGCCGTCCATGCGATCGATGGGCTCGAGCAGGTTCTTGACCTGCTGGGCGATAGCGGACTTGGTCTCCTCGGAGAGCTCGACGGGAGCGGCATCCTCGGCGGTAGCCCAGTCGGCCGGAACCTCGAACTTACGGAAGGCGGTAGCGCCGGCATCGATGGCCTTGTGGTTGGCGTCGACGATGGCCTGGCCCTTCTTCATGTAGGACTTGGTGGCCGCGTCCTTCATGTACTGCAGGGCGTCCTCGGCGGGCAGGACCTTGGCCAGCGCGAAGAAGGCGGACTGGAGCACCGTGTTGGTGCGCTTGCCCATGCCGACCTTGGCGGCCAGGTCGATAGCGTCGATCAGGTAGACGTTGACGTTGTTGTTGGCGATGTAGCGCTTGGCCACGGCGGGCATGTGCTCGGCGAACTCCTCGTCGCTCCACTGGCAGTTGACCAGGAAGGTGCCGCCCGGCTTGACGTCGCGGACCATCTTGAAGCCCTTGACGATGTAGCTGGGGTTATGGCAGGCGACAAAGTCGGCCTTGGTCACGTAGTACGGCGAGCGGATCGGGGAATCACCAAAGCGCAGGTGCGAGACGGTGACGCCGCCGGTCTTCTTGGAGTCGTACTGGAAGTAGGCCTGGACGTACTTGTCGGTGTGGTCGCCGATGATCTTGATCGAGTTCTTGTTGGCGCCGACGGTACCGTCGCCACCCAGACCCCAGAACTTGCACTCGATGGTGCCGGGGGCTGCGGTGTTGGGCGCATCCTCGGCCTCGGGCAGGCTCAGGTTGGTCACGTCATCGACAATGCCGATGGTGAACTCGCGCTTGGGCTCGTCCTTCTTGAGCTCCTCGAAGACAGCGAACGCGGACGCGGGAGGCGTGTCCTTGCTGCCCAGGCCGTAACGGCCGCCGACGACCTTGATGCCCGTCTTGCCGGCCTCGTAGAGAGCGGAGACGACGTCCTGGTAGAGCGGCTCGCCGATGGAACCCGGCTCCTTGGTACGGTCCATGACGGCGATCTTCTGGACGGTCTCGGGGAGAACGTCGACGAAGTGCTTGATGGAGAACGGACGGAACAGACGGACCTTGACCAGGCCGACCTTCTCGCCGTGGGCGTTGAGGTAGTCGATGACTTCCTCGAGCACGTCGCAGAAGGAGCCCATGCACACGACGACGCGGTCGGCATCGGGAGCGCCGTAGTAGTTGAACAGGCCGTAATCGGTGCCGAGCTTCTCGTTGATCTTCTTCATGTAGCCCTCGACGACGGCGGGAAGCTCGTCGTAGACCTTGTTGCAGGCCTCACGGTTCTGGAAGAAGATGTCGCCGTTCTCGTGGCTGCCGCGGGTGTGCGGGTGCTCAGGGTTGAGCGCGTGGTCGCGGAAAGCCTGGACGGCGTCCATGTCGCACATCTCGGCAAGATCCTTGTAGTCCCACATGGCGACCTTCTGGATCTCGTGGCTAGTGCGGAAGCCGTCGAAGAAGTTAAGGAACGGGGTCTTGCCCTCGATGGCGGCAAGGTGAGCCACCGGCGAGAGATCCATGACCTCCTGGACGTTGCCCTCGGCGAGCATGGCGAAACCGGTCTGGCGACAGGCCATGACGTCGGAGTGATCACCGAAGATGTTCAGGGCGTGCGAAGCGACGCAACGCGCGGAGACGTGGAAAACGCCCGGGAGCTGCTCTCCTGCGATCTTGTACATGTTCGGGATCATCAGGAGCAGACCCTGAGAAGCCGTGTAGGTGGTGGTCAGAGCACCGGCGCCCAGCGAACCGTGAACGGTACCGGCTGCACCTGCCTCGGACTCCATCTCGACGACCTTGACCGGGGTGCCGAAGATGTTCTTGCGACCCTGGGCCGCCCACTGGTCGACATGGTCGGCCATCGGGCTGGACGGCGTAATGGGATAAATTCCCGCTACCTCGGTGTACGCATACGAAACATATGCGGCCGCCTCGTTGCCGTCCATAGACTTAAACTTACGCGCCATATACCCCTCTCCTCTCATATAGGTATACAGGCCCCGGCGATCGCCGGGATATTGGCGTGATGGGATTTTCGTTGTTGCTTCCAATCATCTGGCAGGCGGACTCAGCAGCAGGTACATGGCGTGGAGAGAAGGCATGCCAAGGCGAGGAGGGCTGCACGCGCTCCACAGGCCCAGCTACCCGTCTTGCACATGACCGAGCGCCGCAAAGGCCGCATGTCGGATGCTCCCGGGCACGCCCCGGCGATGGGAAGCGCCCGCAACGGAAATCCGCATGCGGGTTTATTGTACCCCGCCGTCAGGCCATATTTCGGCAAATATAGGTGGCCGGTAAAGGTTTACCTCGGGTGACTATTGTGCGCCCGGCACCGACGGGCACAGTCCCCTGGAACCCCACAGCAGTTGCGGTGAAATAGGGAGTGTTTTTGCTGTTAACGGCCTTAATCAGTCCCTATTTCACCGCAACTCATTGGGGGGGGATGAGCTAGAGGGCGCCGAGGAGGATGGCGTAGGTGGTGGATTCGCCGAGTTTGAGCTCGTCACCGGGGCTGAGCCGGGCGGAGCGGCCGGGCTCTACTTGAATACACACGCTCGTGGCCCCGTTTACCACCACGGTGCCGTTCGTGGACGACAGGTCCTCGACAAACCATGTGCCAGAATCGTCGCACCAGATATGGGCATGGCAGGCCGAGACGTCGTCACCGACATCGGTGATGTCGCCCTCCCCCGTTGCCAGCGCGCCGATCTCGACGCCCTCCTCACTCGGCTGAATCCAGCGCGGGGCGCTCACCACGTAGCCGTTTTGCACGCGCAGCAGTCCCAGCGGATGCGCCGGCGCGACCTCGTGCTCGCCCGCGACCGAAGATGTGCTCAGCGAGCGTGGCGTCGACGTGGCGCCGCCACAGGTCGCATGAGCGTAGTCGATGGCATAGGTCACCGACGAGCGGACATCTGCCGAGCAACCCACGGCGACAAACAGCACCAGGATGGCCTCGGCGCGCTCGGCGGGCATGAGTTCAGCCGCCTGCGACAGGCGCTCGAGCGCATTGCGATAGAGATTCGTGTCCTGGTGGCATTCCTCGAGTGTCCGCACCATGGGCTCGCCAGCGGGGCCGCACACCATATTGGTCACGGCCGCGGCGTCCATGGGGTTGCGACGGCGCAGGGCCAGCTGCGACATAATGCGCGCGACCGAGGTGCCGTAATCGGCAAAATAACGTTCCTGCAGCGTGCCGACCGGCGCGCGCACGATAAAGCGCGAAACCCAGGAGCGATCGGCGGCACGGCTCTGCGGACTACGGCCGTCGGCGAGCGGGCGACTCGAGAGCACCAAGCCGCACAGTTCGATATGGCTCAGGTGCGCTGCGCGCTTAAAGATGTCAAACATTGCCCCGCACGGGGTGAGCTCAGCTTGAGAAGCCATGGCTTAGCCCTCCTTGGTCGCAGAGATGGTGTCGGATACTTCGGCCGGCCCGCCAAAGGCGCGGGCAGCCGCGGCTCCGCCGGCAAGCGGCGTCGCCATGGGAATTTTCGCACGTCGTGCTGACACGACGGGAAACTCAAAGGCAAACCTCATCGCCAGCAAAAACCACGTGAGCGCATAGGTTGCAATTATGGCGGCCACCAGGCCACCCGCCACGGCATGCTGGGAAAACACAGCGCATGCGAGTGCGGCCAGAGCCGGCACCTCGCAGGCGGAAAGGGCCAACACGCCCTGCAGGAATCCCGCACGGCGGTCGCGCGCCAAGGCCCCGGCAGCGATGCCCACCATGCCCGGCAGCGCCAACGCCAGCACAGCGACGATGCCTGGCAACTTTCCGGACCACATAAGAGGCCCCGCGGCAATCGTCACATGGGCGCCCGACGCCAACAGCGCCGCCGATACCACGACCACAGTCCAAAGCACGCCGCTTGCCGCCGTCGCACCAACCATCGCCGCACGCCGGGCTGTGTGCCCCGATGCCTCCATCGGGCACGGCATGAGCGGCTCGGCGCGAAGCGAGCGGGCGACATTTTGCGCATAGTGGTCGCAAAATGCCGAGAGCGCCGCCTCCACCGCAGCCGGCTCGGGACGATCTTCCTGATGGCAGGACAGGCAGGCCATCAACACATCGAACAGCTGAGCGTCGACAAACGCCAACGCATCGCGCAGATCCTCGGAATTTGGATCGAGCCCCAGCTGCTGAGCCTGTTCGGCCGCGGCAAGTGCCACATCGGGCTCGCGTCGCAGCAGTTGCGTCAAGTCGCAGCCGGGCGCGTGGGCGCCGACGGGATAATCGGGCAGCGTATCCATCTTGAGGCGATAGGGGCTGGCGATATCTCGTGTCTTTTTGCGCGAGCCCGAAGTACCCGACGCACCCGGCGCCACTTCGTACGGCGCGACACCGGCGATGAGCTCGTAGACCGTACTCGCCGCTGCATAGACATCGATCGCCGGCGACATGCGAAGCATGCGCAGGTCGGGGATATCGTCGGTGAGCATCTCGGGCGGGGCGTAGGCCACCGTCGCGCGGCGCAACGTGGCATAGCGCTCGGTAAACGACGCCTTGCCGCCGGTGCCGGCCACCGCAGAGGCGGGCTCGAGCGCCAGCGACGAGCCAAAGTCGATCAAGCACAGGTCGAAGGTGCCTTCGGCAAGCTGTCGGTCGAGCGGCAGGCGCGCCGTGCGCACCATTATATTAGCGGGCGAGATATCACGATGGACGAACCCCTCGCCTACCAAGCTCATGCGGCAGAGCAGATCGAACAGGTCGCGACCCAGGCGCGCCGCCACGAGCGGCGACAGACGCCCGGCATCATCTACGGCAAAGCGCGAGCGCAGGCGGGCGAGCGTCTCGCCCTCGACCCACTCCATGACAATCGCGGGCACGCCGTCGACCTCGCCCCACCCGTATAAGCGGGGAAAGCCCTTAAGGCCCGAAAGGGCACGATGGCATTCATATTCCTCGCGAAACGCCGCCTTGAACTTGGCGACCAGCGCCTCGTGGGCGACATCGTCATCAAATTCGTCGCGCGTTGGCAAGATGAGCTGCTTGAGCGCCACGGCCTCGCCCTGCGCGTTAACGGCACGCGTCACACGGCCGATACCGCCGCGGCGCATGGTGGCGTCATCGGCAAACAGCATCGTAAAACGGCGCAGGTAGGCGGGAAGCTCGTCCGTGCCCAGGGCGACGGCCGGCTCAAACCCGTCGACGCGCGCCAGGCGCAAGCCCACCATGGGATCACGGTTGAGCGACTGGGCTACCGTAGAAGCGAGGCCGTTCGTCATAGGGCGATCGCCGCCACATTGGTGTTGAAGTTGTTGAGCGCGACGTCGTCGTTGCCGTAGTGCCCAACCCATTGGCACAGGTTGGTATAGCAGCCCCACAGATTGGCATACTGCCGATACCACTTAGATTTGGTCGAGAACCTTTGTCGACCGAACTCGGCACGGATAACAAACATGTCATTCGCCAGGGTGTCGCACGGTCCGGTATCGCCCGTGGCGTTATAGGTCGACACCACGCTATTGGCGCGGGCGACATAGCCATCGAGCATATTGTATTTGGTCACGAGCCAGCTGTGGATACTCTCTTCCTCGGCAGCCGAGAGACCACCCGAGCCCGCGTCCCCGCCGGTACCGCCGTCCGTCGAGCCATCACCCGAAGATCCACCGCCAGAGGCGGAGCCCGAACCGGAACCGCCGCCCGACGAATCGGAGCTGGAGCCAGACGAACCCGAACCGCCGGGCTTGCCTGTCTGTTGGGCGTCCTGCCCCTTCTGCTGCTCGGCCTTATTTATGACAGATGCCACACTGTTGTTGGAAAGCTTCGTGATGATCTTGGTGTTGGTGAGCACGATGGTCTTGCCGTTTGCCAGCGTAACCTCGTTGTCCGATGTTTCGGGACTGTCCGCATCGTCGCCACCGAACACAACGTGCGAGACCACACTCGCCCACGTATATCCGGCTGTCGTTCCCAAGTCGCTTTTGGCCTTGCGCCCAATATGCAGCTCACGCGCAGCATGCGCCTGCACCATGGACGGCACCGTCATGCCATAAGCCGAAACACCGGCTATGACCAGCACGAGCGAGCAAGACAGCAGCACACACGCCCGAGGTGCCAGGCCCAGCCGGCGTCGCATGCGCACCGCGGCGCCATGCTTTGTCTGAGTGCCCCCGGGCCGCATGCGATCTCCTCCAACAAAAACACGCCGCTTAAAAGCGGCGCATTCTTTCACATCCACATTTGAGTGTATCAGCGAACCCAAAAGGTTGTGCAACGAATGGGCAAATACGAGGTGCGACCGGACCCATCCACGCGATAAGCGGATGAAAAGCAGGTTTGTTGCACAACAAATGTATGAACGCGCACCCAATTATGAGCGCCCCGTGCGGCAGGCCGACGGGACATGCCGCGGAGCTGACGCCGCTTAGATCGCGCGGCGGGCCTCGATAGCGCGGCCAAGCGTAAGCTCGTCGGCATACTCCAAGTCGCCGCCCACGGGAAGGCCGCTCGCAAGACGCGATACCTCAACGCCCAATGGCTTGATGGTGCGAGCAAGGTAGCTCGCCGTGGTCTCGCCCTCAATGTTGGGGTTGGTGGCGATAATGACCTCGTGGATGTCCTCGTGGCCCAGGCGCGCCAGCAGCTCGCGGATATGCAGCTGCTCGGGGCCGATCTTGTCCATGGGGCTGATCACGCCGCCCAGCACATGGTACAGGCCATGGTAGCTGCCCGTGCGCTCGATTGCCTGGACGTCGCGCGGCTCGCCCACCACGCAAATGCGAGTGGTATCGCGCATCGGGTCCTGGCAGATGGAACACTCGTCGGCCGTGGCGTAGTTAAAGCAACGGCTGCAAAAGTGGACCTCCTGCTTGACCTCCAGGATGGCCTCGGCCAGGCGGCGGGCCTCCTCGGCATCGGCCTCGAGCAGGTAATAGGCTATGCGCTGGGCCGACTTGGGACCAATGCCCGGCAGACGACCCAGCTCATCGAGCAGTTTTTGCAGACTGTGATTCGCGCTCATATATATGTGTGTCTTAGAACGGCATGCCCGGGATGTTGAGGCCGCCGGTGATGGCGCCCATCTGCTTGTTGGCGAGCTCGTTGACGCCGCGAACGGCCTCGTTAACAGCAGCCATGATCATGTCCTGCAGCATATCGACGTCCTCGGGATCGAGGGCATCGGGGTCGATGGTGAGGTTGACGAGCTCCATCTCGCCGTTAACGGTCACCTTGACCATGCCGCCGCCGGCAGAGGCGTCGACGGTCTGGGACTTGAGGTTCTCCTGCGCGGCGGCAAGCTGCTCCTGCATCTTGCGAGCCTGCTTCATCATCTGCTGCATGTTCATACCGGCCATGATGGCTCCTTTGCGTGCGGCCGCACGCCGAGCTGCAAGGGCAGCCGGGGCGCGGCGGGACTTTCAAACTCAAAAATCGTACCACGGCGCGAGGCCAGCAAGCGGGGCGGTCACGCTACCTCAGTCGATATACATGTCCTGAGTGCAGACCGCACCCAATGATTATGCAAAGTTGCATAATTCGCATCTGCATAAGATTGAAAGCTAAATCTTGTAGAGCCGGAATCCGACATTTAATGCGTACCACTAAATGGCTAAATGCCGAGCCACCACTCGAGGTGGCGCTCATGACGGTGGGGTATAATTTGATTGCCATAGATAGCAATTTGGAGGTACCCCATGAATGCCCCCGACGCGCTCCAAAACATCCGCTCAAAACACCCCGCTGCATATTTTGTTCTCTATCTCTTTGTCGGCTGGGCATTGTTGGTTGCCATCACCCATGCTATATCCTTTGGAGCAGAACTGCTAATAGCCAGCTCGGGCCAGCCCGTCGTCAAATGGGAAGCGACCGATGAGTGCACCGACGGAACCCGAACCGTTTACTACAACAGCCCATCCCTCTACCAAGAGTTCAAGGTCAAGATAAAGAACTCCAAGATTGTCGATGCCGAACTAGGCGTTTTCTCGACAATCGGAGCAACCGTCAGCGCCGAGCAAGTCGAGTACGCGGACAGCCATGCAACGTATCGTATCGACCTCAGCATCCTAGGCCGACCGTCACGTACCTGTCTACTCGAATGCGATATACGCGGCACCACATTACACATGTCCGAAATACAGATGCGCCCGGACAAAGAGTTCTCTTCTTGAGCAGTATGCCCGCCCGCGCAGCTACTCCACCGGCTTGAAGATGGTGGCCTGGCCGAAGACGCTGCGGATGAGGGCTTTGGCCTCGTCCTCGGTCTGCGGGATGCTCGGGGCTGCGCCCTGATGGCCGAAGGGGCTGCCCGCGCCTGGGTTGGACTCCCAAGGGGCAGCGGGGGCGTCCTCCTCTTTGGGGGCAGCTGCAGCGGGCTTGGGCGCGGACGCCGCACCCGGCACGTCGAACGGCGGCAGATCGTCCCCGCCGGCATCGGCAGCAAAACCGCCGACCATGGCATCGTCGTAGGGAACCTGCTCGGATTCCCACAGCGCAGACGACGCGGCAGGCTGAGATTTGGGGGCGGCAGAGCGCTCGGGCGCACGGGGCGCGGGCTCGGTCGGGAGCTTGCCCGTAGCGGGAGCGCCGGCAGGGTTGTCGGAGCGCAGCCAGGGGGCCTTAGCCAGGTCGGATGACTTGGGCGCAGGCGCGGCAGCGGGCTTGGGCGCGGGAGCCGGAGCGGCCGGTTTGGGCGTGGCGGGCTTAGGCGCCGACGGGGTCGGTGCCATCACCGGCGTCGCTTGCTGCTGCGGAGCGCTGGCGCTCGAGGATGCAGGGGCCGCCGAGGACACGGGTTGCGGGTCCGCAGATACCGCAGCCCGTGCAGATGGAGAATGCTCCTCATGTTGAGGAGCCGGCGTGCCACCCCCATCCAGGACATAGTCGACGGTACGACGACCGAAGACCGCACTGACTGTCGGCAGAACCACCGACTGTGTGTCGGCGCGACCGAGCATCTTGATAGCAAAGGTCGAGCCCGCGGGGAACGAAACCGTGAGCTTGGAGCCGTCGTCGGCCGTGGCGCGGGCGTTGAGCAGCAGGCCTGCGTAGGAAGCCTGACGAGCCTTGACGCGCTCGACGACCTCGGCCCATTTGCGCTGGAGCTCGCCGGCGTCCTCGACCGCGGGGGTCTCGGCAGCACCGGCGGCGGCAACCTCAGCGGCGTTGTTGGGCTTGGACACCGGCACGGTCGATGCAGCAGGCACGGGAGCCGGAGCCGCAACGGGCTGAGGTGCAGGCGTTACAGGCTTGGGCGCGGGAGCCGGAGCCGCGGACTTGGGTGCAGGCTGGGCAGCCGGAACAGCAGCGCCGCGGTCCCAAGGCATGCCGCCCTGATGCGCGGACGTAGCAGCGGGAGCGGCAGATGCCACAGGGGCAGCAGCCCGGGCACCCGAGATCAGCGTCGGCTGCTGGACAGCGGGTGCGGATGCAGCAGGCGCACTCGCTTGAGCAGCAGCCACGCTCGCCGGCACGGCGCCGTTGGCAACCATGGCCTCCAGGCGTGCCACGCGCTCGGCCAATGCCTCAATCGTTAAATCAGCCTCGGGACGTGCCAGACGCGTGCAGGCGATCTCGAGCACCAGGCGCACGTCGCTCGCACCCCTCATCTCCAGTGCGGCATCGTCGAGCACTGTCAGCACACGGGCCAGGCGGTCGGCAGGATGCTCGCCAAAGGCAGCGGCCTCGGCAGCAAGCGCCTCGGCCTGCTCGGAGCCGCCCTCAAACAGCTCGGCACGGGCACCGGCAACGCAGGCAACATACACGTCGCGCACATGCGCCACCAAGTCACGCGTCAGCTCAAGCAGGTCATTGCCCTCCTCGACCTGTGCGCGAATGAGCCCATACAGCTCGGCGACATCGCGATCAGCAATGGCGCGCGCAAACTCGCCTAGAATCTGGTCCGAAACTTCGCCCAAAAGCGAACGGGCATCGTCCGCATGCACGGCGCCGTTGCCAAAAACGCTCAGCTGCTCCAGCGTGGAGAGCGCGTCGCGCATGCCGCCCTTGGCATGGCGCGCCACGATAGCCAGCGCCTCGTCGTCGTAATCGAAGCCCTCCTGCTCGCACACGTATGCCAGGCGGCGCTCGATATCCTCGTTGCCGATGCGATGGAAATCGAAGCGCTGGCAGCGTGAGAGGATTGTCTCCAGAATCTTTTGCGGGTCGGTGGTGCACAGCACAAAGATCACGTGCGCCGGCGGCTCCTCGAGCGTCTTGAGCAGCGCGTTAAACGCCGCCGTCGTGAGCATGTGGACCTCGTCGATGATATAGATCTTGTACTTGCCACGCACCGGGGCAAAGTTGACGGAGTTGATGATTTCCTCGCGCACGTTGTCTACGCCGGTACGGCTTGCGGCATCGAGCTCGTAGACATCGGGGTGGTTGCCCTCGGCGATGAGCTCGCATTCCTCACAGGTGCCGTCGGGCATGCAGCCGCTCGCACCCTCGGCGCGCGCCGCCTCGGCATTGCGACAGAGCAGCGCCTTGGCAAGAATACGCGCCATGGTGGTCTTGCCCGTGCCGCGCGGTCCGCAGAACAGGTACGCATGGGACAGGCGCCCCTCGGTGATGGCGTGCTCGAGCGTCGAGACGATATGCTGCTGGCCCACCACGGAGTCGAAGGTGAGCGGGCGATACTTTCGGTACAACGATTCCATGGGTGCTCCCCCGGGTATACTGAGTCTTGTTGCCGCGGCGGCCATGCGGTCGCACGGCATACTGCATCCATAATAACCCGTACGGCGAGCCCGCCGCGATAGGAGTCCAAAGAGCATGGCAGACGCAGAGAGCAACCTCGTTCCCTCCGAAGCAGCCGACCAGGTCGAGGTCGCGCTCGAGAAGCAGGCCGCAGCCGACGACGGCATCCTGTACCTCAACGAGTATCAGTACGAAAACGACCTCGTCACCGATTTCGCCCGCTTGGTTGCCTCGCCCAGGCGCCGTGGCTCCCTGTACGTCGCCGCCGCGATTGCCGCGCTCATCGGCATCGGCATGCTGGTGGCCGGCGGCAGCTGGATCAAGTTCGGCGTCGTGCTGATCGTGTTCGGCGCCTTTTTGGCCTGGTGGAGCAAAAATCTGCACCATACGCTCGCGCGCGACTTTATCGAAGCCGTCGAGGCCGACGAGTCCATGGGCGGCCGCTACCGCCGCGTCGCCGCCAACGAGGACGGCCTGATGGTCTGGGGCAAGAGCGGCAAGTCGCAGTTCTTCCCGTTTGAGAAGCTCGACCACGTGCTCGACGGCGAGCGCATCTTTGTGGCCATGTTCGCCGAGCAGGGCGTGACGATCCCCAAGGACACCTTTGTACGTGGTGATGCCGAGCAGTTTGGCTCCTTCCTCAAGGCGCGCATCAACAAAAAGCTGCGCATCGAGACCAAACGCAAGAAGATGAAGGCCGAAAAGGCCGCTGCCAAGGCCAAGCAGGAAAGCGAGCCCAAGAACGCAAAGGCCAAACAGCGCAAGCAGAAGAAGAACAAGAAGAAGCGCTAAGGCCAAGTCAGATAGGCCACCTCGCCCCGCTACCTTCACCATGCGCCCGAGCGTGCTAAACTAGCAGCATCTATGCCACCGCGAACGGCTTGACACTGGCCCGCCGCTCGCAAACGAACTTTAAACGCACGAGGGTTGGCCATGCCGCTTTTCTCGCAACATACCGCCCGGTTCTCGCCGGACGTTCCCTTGGAGGGCACCAGCTCTCGCGAGCTGCTCAAGCGGTTCCAGCCGCTCGAGACGCTTGCAACCGGCGGTTTTGGCTCCATCGAGATTTGCCGCGACACGCACCTGCGCCGTCGCGTCGCCATTAAGCGTATCCCCCTCACAAGCGGTGCCGGCATGCCCGCCAGCGACATCATGGATGTCCTGCGCGAGGCACACACCGCCGCCATGCTTCAACATCCCAATATCGTGCAGGTTATCGACTTTACGCACGATACCGCCTATGCCTACCTGGTCATGGAGTATGTCGACGGCATGTCCCTAGCCGAGTTTTTGCATCGTGTGGACGGCCATTCGCTCACCTTTGACGAGGCCGCGGCAATTGCCGACACGCTGGGCCAGGCACTCACTTTCGCCCATAGCAACGGCGTGCTCCACCTGGACATTAAGCCCGCCAACGTGCTCATCGACCACTCGGGCAATGTAAAGCTCACCGACTTTGGCATGGCGCGGCTGTCGTCTGCCGGCGGCTTTGGCGGCTCGCGCGGCGGCACCATCGGCTACATGCCACCCGAGCAGCTCGACATCGAAACTGGCACGGTTGACGAGCGCGCCGATGTCTTTGCCCTCGCCTGTGTGATCTACGAGGGCCTGTGCGGCAGCGCTCCCTTTATGGCCGCCACGCCCGGCGACTCGCTCGGCCGTATCATCGGCGGTGCCACCTATCCCAGCGAGCTCATCCCGCACTTTCCCCCGGGAGCCGAGGCTGCGCTCATGAGCGCCCTCTCCCCCATGCCGCAAGACCGCCCCAACAGCATTGAGGCATTTTGCGACCAGCTGCTCGACGACTTGGGCAGCGTGCGCGAGGGCCGTCGCAGCCTGGAGCAGATGGTGGGCGAGCTGTCGGATGACGAGCGCGCGGCAGACGATATCGAATCGCTACCCTATGAGGACGACACCATCGAGGTCGACCCCGCACTCGGCTGGGCCGGCACGCGCTGGAGCCACGCACGCGATTACACCATGCGCGCCATCTCGGCGCTAACGTGTGGTGCCTTTAGCTTTTTGATCATGCAGACGGCTGGCGTCGCGGCGCTTCCCGGACTTATTGCCGCGGCCATCGCGATTGGGGCGGCCGCCGGCCTGGCCCCGCAGATTGGCTCGGCCATCTCGGCCGTGGGCTTTTTGGTACTTATGGCCAACGCCACCATGCAGACGCAGGGCATCCTGTCGATGCTACCCGTCGCGGTGCTCTTTGCCGCCACCATGTCCGGTTGGTGGATCGCCTGGGGACGCACCGAGGCGGCCGCGAGCGCGGCGCTCACCTGCGCGGTGGCACTTGGCTGTCTAACGGGCGACGTCCTCCTTGCCGCCGGGGTCGCCGCCGGCATCGCGGCCTTTTGGCTCGGCCCGGCAAGCGCCGCGGCCGCCACGGGGATGGGCGCGCTTTTTGGCCGCCTGGCTACGGTTGCGCTTTCCGCCGGAGGCGCGCTGGGGCTCGGCAATGTTGCCGCGGCGCTGGGAGACATGCTCTTCTGGGCTGCCGTTGTGCTTGTCGCGGCGACAGCTGCACTGACATCTCTGCTGCTCAACGCCCATGCCAAGCGTGCCGAGCAGGGCTCGAACCTGGCTGCAATCGCTGCCATCGCCGGCTGCGGAATAGGCACCGCGGCGTCGCTCTGTCTTGCACACCATATGGAAATTGCCAGCCTTGCGGGCGCGGTCGTCGTCAAGGCGGCGGTTGCGGGAACCCTATCCTCTATAATCGTTGGGATATGCCTATATTTGCTCGGATACCAAAGAACCTATACGGAGAGTGATCTTTCGTGAACTTCCTGAACATCTTCGAGGACCACGTGGCCGGCATCTTCGGTGCCACCCGTGCCCCGTTCTCCTTTAAGAAGCTTGCCAAGCAGGCCGCTCGCGACATGGAGGATCAGACTCTGGTGATCAACGGCGTCAACACCGCGCCGGCACTCTATACCATCCTGATCGCCGCCGACGACGATCCCATGCTCGCCCCGTTCTACCCCGAGCTTTCGCGCGAAGTCCGCGAGTTTGTGAAGGCACAGGCCGAAAAGCGCCGCTATGTGTTTGTCGGCGAACCCCTCGTTCGCTTTATGATCGACCCGCAGCTGCGTGCCGGTAAGTTCTCGGTCTTTGCCGAGAACGTCGACGCCCCCACGCTCGGTCGTTTGTACGAGGAAGAACGCGCTTACCAGAATGGCCTGGGCCAGAACAACTCGGCCGCAAGCCGCGCCGCCAGCGCTCCCCGCGCCGGCAAGCAGCAATTCGCCGCTCCGCAGCAACAGCACCCCGCCGCCATGCCCCAGCAGCCGTCGCCCCGTGCCGCCGCTCCCGACCCGCTTGCCGTGGCCGACCCCTTTGCGCCCAATATGCCCGATCCCGCCGCCGCACCCATTCCCGTGCCCCAAACCGTCTCGCGCGACGCGCTTGCCGGCATGGGCGGAGCCGCCGCGACCGGCGCCGCCGCTGGCCTTGGCGCCGCAGCCAGCATCGCCTCCAACATGGCAAGCTCTCGCGCCCCGCAGCGTCCGCTCGCCCAGCTCGTCGACGTCGTGAGCGGCGAGAGCCACGCCATCACCTCCGCACAGGTGACCATCGGTCGCGAGCGCTCGGTTTCCGACATCGCCCTGCGCGACCCCAACGTGTCGCGCCGTCATGCCCAGCTCACCTTTACCGGCTCGGACTGGTCGATCGAGGACCTCAACTCCACCAACGGCACGCTCGTCAACAACCGTCGCATCACGCGCTGCCCGCTGCGCAACGGCGACCTGCTGACGTTTGGCCTGAGCACGTTCGAATTTAGGGGATAGTCGCTTATGAACATCGATATCGTCCTGTTTGCAGGCCGCATCGTCCTGGTCGTCCTGCTTTATATCTTCCTGTTTGCCGTCATGAAGACCGGCGTGGGGCTCGTCCGCGGCCAGCGCCGCGACTCGGCCATCTGGACGATCGATGTGGACAAGGGCCCGCGCGGCATCCGCGGCATCCACGTGGATATGCTCGGCCCCGTCATCGTCGGCCGTTCGCCGTCGTCGGACATCTGCATCAACGAACCGTTTGTCTCGGCCTCGCATGCGCGTTTTTCGCTGCAGGGTCCGGCACTTATTATCGAGGACCTCAACTCGCTTAACGGCACGCTCGTCAACGGCCGCCAGCTGGTGGAGCCCGCAACGCTGCGCGAGGGCGACGAAGTCCAGATTGGCGACGTGGTCATGAAGGTGAACCGTCGATGATCGACGAGGAGAACAAGTCCGCAACCATGCCAGAGACGTCGGCCGCCCCCGCGACCGCGCCGGCTCATGCCGCCCCGGCGGGCCATGCGCCCGTGGAGCCCGAGGACACCGTGTTCTCCCTGCCTCTTTCGCATGTAACGCATGATATTTCGGATCTCGCCGATAACGAGGGCGAAGAGGATGCCGCAGCAGCGCCCATCGGCGCACATGCTGCGGAACAGCCCACAGCGCCCGAAGCAACCCCGGCGCCGGCTCACTTTGCAGAGCCCGTCGCCGCGGCAATCAACGAGAGCGCTGCGGTGTTTGCGGCACCCGAGCCCGCCGCGCCGGCGTTTCCCATGGCCCCGGCGTCCGAGGTTGCGCCCGCGTCTACGCCGGCGCCCGAGCCTATAGACGTCAGCCCGCAAGACGACGAGTCGACCGCCCGCGTGTCCGAGGAGCCCGACTCCCCGGACACCGGTGATTCCGAATCAAACGCCGAGACCGACACCGTCTCTCCCGGTGACACAGCAGAGATCGACGTTGCCGCCGTTGAGGCCAAGCTCAAAGACCCCGGCTCGACCATGAGCTTTGAGCCCCTGACCGAGGAGCGCATCGAGACCGACTCGACCTATGATGCCGGCACCACCACGCAACTCATGTGGGGCGCCCGCTCCGATGTTGGCTGTGTGCGCCCGCACAATGAGGATTCCTACCTGGTGCAGTCGCCGCTCTTTTGCGTATGCGACGGCATGGGCGGTCACGCCGCCGGCGAGGTAGCCTCTTCTATCGCCGTCGAGACTATTGCCAAAACGGCCCCGCAGTCCGCCGACGCAGCACGCTTGGCCGCAGCCGTCGAGGCAGCCAACGCCGCCGTAATCGAGGCGGCCCTGAACGGCCTGGGCAAGCCCGGCATGGGCTGCACAGCCACCTGCGCCTACATCGAAAACGACACGCTCGCCATCGCCCACGTGGGCGACTCTCGCGCCTATCTGCTCCACGAGGGCACGCTCATCCGCGTGACCCGCGACCACTCCTATGTGGAGGAGCTCGTGGACGCCGGCGAAATTACGGCAGACGAGGCTCGCGTCCACCCCAACCGCTCGGTCATCACCCGCGCGCTGGGCTCGGATCCCGCCATGTATGCCGACCACTTTACCCTGCATATCGAGGAAGGCGACCGCCTGATCCTGTGCTCGGACGGCCTTTCGAGCATGATTCCCGATAGCGATATCGAAAACATCGCCACACAGTCCTCGACCGCACAGATTTGCGTCGACAACCTTGTTGACGCGGCACTGGTCGCCGGCGGGCATGACAACGTCACCGTGCTTGTCGTTGACCTGGTCGACGATGGCGTCATGCGCGAGGCAAAGCGCGTCCGTCGCCGCAACATCACCATTGCCACCGTACTGGGCATCGCTTTTGTGCTGGCGGCAGCCATCTGGGCCTACGCAGGCATCACCGGCTCGTACTACCTGGGCACCTACAAGGACACCGTCGCGGTCTACCGGGGCATTCCCGGCAAGCCGCTCGGCCTTAAGCTGCACTGGCTCGACAGCACGACCACCATCAAACTGTCCGACCTGCCCGAAGACACACAAAATCGCCTTAAGGCAGGTATTCAGCAGACGAGCATCGACGACGCACAGGACACCATCTCCAAGTACCGCCATCAGATCGACGAGGAGCAGACCCGTCAGGTGATCGACGCGCAAACGATCCGCAATAACACCGACCAGGGTTCGACCTCCG
>ERZ857521.2364-NODE-2364-length-18308-cov-5.081959_pt1 | contig 18308 bp, 11 predicted proteins | sample MGYA00519701_ERZ857521 | MGnify/ENA primary metagenome ERZ857521 (study PRJEB31778, sample SAMEA3449346) | human gut metagenome | biome: human gut; feature: human-associated habitat; material: faeces | place: United Kingdom | collected 2010/2012 ...
CATATTCATTTTTCCTCCTTACCTTTGCAGTGATTCCGCAACGGATAGCGTTCCGCATGAGGGAATCACTTATTACATATTGTAAGCATTTTACGAAGATTATTCCTGTTATAAAAATCTGGAAAATTTTTAAGTCGAATGGAATAATGGACTGTAAATGCTTGCGCTTGGTACGTATTTGTTGTGCCCTCTTGTGTTTAACAAGAGGACTATATCATATCGTACAAGCGCGGGCTGTTGTTCTGTTATTATTCGACGGGGTTTTCCAGAGCCTTATAACAAATAATAGACAACAAGCCCGCGTTTTTTTATGCCCGTTCATAAACTTACCTGAGTTTGTTCCCTTTCGTAAAACTCAGCTGATACCTTTTATTTATTAATTAATAATTTAAAGTTTAAAGTTTATGAACAAAAAGTTTTCTACTCTTGTGGCTGCTTTAATGGCAGCAGGAGCGTTAGTGATGCCTGCGGACATGTTTGCGCAGCTTCGCTATGTAGGCGGGAAAACGTATTCAAGTGTGGATGCGGTAACGAAATTGCCTACAAAAGCAGATGAACCGACCCAGCAGTTTATTGTGTTTACTGAAGGAAATCAAGATTATGTAGCTATTGTAAAAGGGAATAAATTAGAAGCTGTTCCTTTTGAAAAAGCAAAACGGAATCAAGTCGTTACGATTAAGTATGTAGCATCCAAAACTTATACCATTACAAATCAAAATGGGAAACAAGTTTTAGGATTCTATGGTTCAGGGTCTCTCGAGTTTGGTTCTGATGTCGTTGAGTATCCCGTAACGCTATCAAAAAGTTCAATAACAATTGGAGGAGATAAACTTGTTGCCGGAAAATACGGCAGATTTATCAAACGAAACGGAACTAATTTCGATGTAGAGCAAAGCAAAATCACATTACAAGCTAAAGCCGTTCCGGTTTCTGCCTTGGAACCTGTTGTAAAAAACTCAGAAACTCCTGGTTTTATAAATGCTGCTGATAAAATTATCTCCACTTCTCAAAATTACATTATTTGGGAAAACGGAAAGGCTTTGACTAATGCTTCTGAAGATGGTAAAGCTGCTTGGGATTATTATACCAGCGCACAGAACCAATATTGGACAATCGAAATTGTCGATAATGGAAACAACACGGGAGTCGCTAAGTTCAAAAATGATGGCAAGTATCTGCAAGATGCTGACGGCAACCACATCACGGCTGTTGTAAAAAAGACAACTGACGGATGGAAATTTACTAGTGATGAAGAGAGCGCAATTACGTTGAGCACACCAGTTGGTGGTTGGACAAAAGTTGCTTTAGGAGCTGTCAACCAGTACGGCAATACACTTTCTGCTGCAGAGTTGGCTTCTATCAATGGCTCAAGCTTCGGTATTCAGATTGTAGACGCCAACGACAAAGCCTTAGAAACTACAAGCAATCCGTTCACTGGCAACTTGAAGCCGGTAGAATGGGTAGGCGACAACTACACAAGTGAGAAAGTTGAACTTTCTAAGACCTATAATCGTTGGGTAATGCTTCAGAATGCAGAAGGTAATATCCTTGTTGTAGACACCAAAGACCCGTATGCTTCTGCAGATGGTAGCAATAGTTATAAAGTAACAGCTATTACTCCGAGCGCATTGGCTCATGCTTTGGCTGATGATGATGCAACCGTTAGCGGAAGATATGGATATCGTTTCTTGTTCACTACCGCAGATGATTTTGTAGTAGGTAAGAGTCAAAATGTTACCATGATTCAAGTAGATTTGGGTGATGGTGAATTTGCTACATTAGGTGCATTAGAGTCTAACGGTAAAAAGTTGTTAGCTGCTGCTCCGGGTAACACTCCAAACAACGACATCAAAATCACTATCGGCAAGTTCAATACAATTGATGTAGCTAAGTTGTTAGGTACTTCTCCGAAGTTCTTCACCGTAACAGGTAAGAATACTAAGACTATCTATGGCAATACTTATGGCAAAGTCTTGGGCTTAGACCAAAATGGTCATATCAATTATGTAGATACCAAAGATGCATTGGTAGGTTATCCGGAAACACAATGGGCTATTACGTATGATGCTAAGGCAAATACGTTGACATTGAAGAACCGTGAAAAGCCGGATGCTGTTGAAGGATATTGGGACACAGAGGAAGGCAAAGTAATCAATGCTGCTGTTTTGTATTATGTAGGCAACTCTACGAACTTGTTCGCTTTAGGTCAGGACACAATCGCTATCGAGCCGGTTGCTTCATATAAGGAAAGCGATGGTTTCTTGCGGTTGGATGCAGACCAGTTGCGTGATCAGGTTTATAACGTAGGTGCTTCTTCTGCGGTTTATGATGCAGTAGGTTACTTCGCTGAGAACCATGCAAACAGCCACCAGATCGGTATGACTACAGACAAGGCCGTTTCTACCGAATGGAATATTGTTCCGTTGATGGCAAGAGAAGCTGATGCGTTAGACCATACTACTAAGGTATATCCGGATACAATCGCTATCGAATCTGTATTGGGTTACTTCAAGGCTGACGGTACTTATAAAGAAACTAATAAAGATGATAAGAACCAAGTATTCTTGAAGGTAACAGCTTATACTTTGCAGAATAGCGAAAACAAAGAATATATCGGTTACAACGACAGCCGTTATGCTTTAGGTGTAAAGGATAGCAGAAAAGGCTATGAAGCTCCGCAACGCTTCTTCGCATTCAAGGATAATGGTGATGAGAAGTATAACTTGGTTGAAGTTTGGAAGGATTATTCTACTACTGTAGTAGAAGAGATTAAAGCAGACAATGCGTTTTATTCGTTAAAAGAACTGGAATTGGGGTCGGTGAAGATGTACAGCGGTGACGGAACCGATAACGGTATCCTGAACAAGACGGATGCTTACAACCAGGAAGAGAATGACTTGTTCGTAGTAGAAGAAAGAGACGCTGCTATGTATAAGAAGTTGGCTATGGCAGATACAATCAGCTTGTATCGCGAAGCTGACGATGCTGACATCCTGTTTGAAAACGGTCAGTTCTTAGGAACAGCTACTTCTGCTCAATTCGCTGAAGCTAATCCGGCATTGTATGTTGATACAGCTTATGTAGATCGTGGCAACAACAATCGTTGGGAATATCTGTTAGCTGTAGAAGCTAAACATTGGGAAGATAATCAAGATTGTGGCGTTGAAGGTCATCCGAAACATAAGGCTGATACGACTTCTGGTCGCTTCTTGGTTAGCTTGATGGATTCTGCATACGTATATGCGGCTGAACATCTGCACAACAATATCTTCATCAACGAAGTAGATGGCGAAGAGTACGCTAAATTAGGCTTCGTAGAAGGTTACCATACACACGATACCTTGTATCTGAAACGTCCGAACGGAACTTACGACAAGATTGCCATGGACCGCAAAGATGCTTCTCACAGCATTGCTAAGTTCGCATTCCGTTTCGTTGACAATACAGAAAATGCATTCGTAATCGAAACTGGTTGCAAAGATTACAACAACGGTACTCCGACAAGCGAAGTTAAACCAGGTTACTTGAAGTGGTTGAACGGTACAATCGTTGTAGTTGATGATATCGAGAAAGCAGAAGTATTCAATATGAATACCGATGAAACTCGCACTCCTACCGCAAACGAAGAGATCAGTGCAGAAGAAGCTACGGTATCTGTAGTAGCAACCGATGGTGCTGTAATCGTTAAGGGTGCAGAAGGTAAGAACGTAGTAGTAAGCACGATTTTAGGTAAGGTTGTAGCTAACGAAGTGCTGAACTCTGACAATGAGACTATCGCTGCTCCGGCTGGTATCGTAGTGGTATCGGTTGATGGCGAAAGCTTCAAGGTTGCGGTGAAGTAAAAACAGCCCCTCCAAACCTCCCCTTGAGGGGAGGCCTATAGTCCCTTTCCGTTTGGAGAGGGTCAGGTAGAGGCCAAGATATAGGCTCTCAAAAGCTCCCCCACCGGGGGGAGTTGAGGGGGGCTTGTTCATAATTAGAAATAAATCCTGACAAAGTAACTCGTGAGAGTGAAAAGGATGATTAAATTGTTAGTAAATAAAATAGAGTAACAAAAAGTTCTACCTGCAAGTAGTTTTGTGAAGAACGAAAGCAGGAATCTAAAAGGAAAGCCTCGCGGATTTACTTCCGGGAGGCTTTTTGTTTTTCGCATCCGACAAAAGAACCGAACGGACAAAAGATTCCTATTTTTTCTGCCTTTACTCTTCCTGTGTTATTGTTATTTAAATAAAAATATTTGCTTATATTTGCATTCATTAAGCAGGAGCCTCGGGGGATGACACAAATTGATGAAGACATATTGCTACTGAACTTAATAAAAGAAGATGATAAATTGGCATTTAAATATTTGTTCCATAAATACATGGGCAATTTGTGCCAATTCATCGACTTTTTTATCCATGACAAGGTTACTTCCGAGGATTTGGCTTTAGACCTGTTCGCATCCATTTGGGAAATCCGGGAAGAACTGGAAATCAAGCAATCTTTCAAATCCTATTTGTTTCAGGCCGCACGCAACAAGGCCCTGACTTACCTACGCGATAAAAAAGAATATTCAGGGCTGGACGAAGCGGAATTATTAATCGATGCGACCAACGATGCCGCCTTTGAGGCGGAAGCCAATGAATTATACCGGTTGATCGAGGAAGCCGTCACCCTGCTTCCGGAACGTTGCCGGGAAATTTATCAGAAAAGCCGGAATGAGGAAATGAGCAATCGAGAGATTGCCGCACGGATGCAAATCTCGGAAAAGACCGTTGAAAACCAAATTACCATCGCACTCAAAAAGATTAAGAAGTTCTTGAACCGCAGATATTTATAAAATTGTAACCAAATTGTAACAGGATTATATACGAACTGTAATTGCATAGGTGTTAGAATTGCCTTAATTTTGCACCGAAATTTAACGAAGTTTCAATCTGAAACCTCCATTTTCAAGTGAATATCAGGAAGAAACTTTTGTATGTCTTATAAAATATGTATTTTTGCAACCGATTTTTATCATTTTAAACAATAAAAAGTTATGCAAAAACAGTTACACAGTTTGTTTCTCATTGCATTGTTTGGTCTCTTGTGTGTGGTTCCGGCCATGGCACAGGTTACAACAGCAAGCATGAGTGGTGAAGTCTCTTCAAACGGAGAGCCTGTAATCGGCGCTACCATCATGGCAGTGCATACGCCTTCGGGTACGAACTATGGAACCATTACCAACATGGATGGTCGTTTCGACCTTCAGGGTATGCGTACCGGCGGTCCGTATGAGATTACCGTTTCTTACATTGGCTATCAGACGGCAATCTTCAAAGAGGTGACTTTGCAATTGGGTGAAACCTACAACTTGAATGTGGATTTGAAAGAATCTTCTGAAGAATTGGATGAAGTAGTTGTTACCGCTGAGCGTACACGCTTCATGACGGAAAAGACCGGTGCGGCCTTGAACATCTCGAACGAGAAGATGAACAGCATCCCGACTATCAACCGTAGCATCGAGGATCTGGCACGTATCTCTCCGTATGCGAACGGCATGAGTTTTGCCGGTGGCGACGGACGTTCGACAAACTTTACGGTGGATGGTGCGAACTTCAACAACAACTTCGGCTTGAATGACGGTCTGCCCGGCGGTGGTAATCCGATCTCTATGGATGCTATCGAAGAGGTTCAGGTCGTAATCGCTCCGTTCGATGTCCGCCAGACCAACTTCATCGGTGGCGGTATCAACGCGATTACCAAATCTGGTACAAATACCTTTAAAGGTACTGCCTATACTTATCATCAAAACCAGAATATGCGTGGTAACAACATCGATGGCGAAGACTTAGGCGCGCGTCCAGCGGAATCAAAGCATATTTATGGTGCTACTTTCGGCGGTCCTATCATTAAGGATAAATTGTTCTTCTTCGCGAATGTAGAGTATGAGAAAGTTCCGCAACAGGTTATCCAGTGGCGTGCCCGCCAAGACGGAGAAGAAGCTGATGCCGATGGATATGTTTCTCGGACTTATGCTTCCGATATGGAAAAAGTAGCTAATCATTTGCGTGAGAAGTATGGATATGATCCCGGCTCATACACTGATTTCCCGGCAGATGAAACGAATTTGAAATTATTAGGTCGCATCGACTGGAACATCAATGACAACCACAAATTGGCTGTTCGTTACAATTACACTAAGAATACCGCTTGGAATGCACCGAATGGCAATTCGGGAGACTTCTTATCTGGAGGACGTTTGTACAATACTTATCGTGTAGGCCAGATGTCAATGGCGTTTGCCAACAGTATGTATTCGATGGACAACAAAGTGTCATCCGTATCGGCGGATTTGAACAGCCGTTTCTCCGACAAGATTTCTAATCAGTTATTGTTCACTTATACAGATATCCAAGACATCCGTGGCTCAAATTCGGATGTATTTCCATTCATTGATATTATGGCGGGTAAAAATGCGGACGGAAGCCAGATTTTGGAACCGTATATGTCTGCCGGTTACGAATTGTTCTCTTACAACAATGGTGTAAAGAACAAAATCTTTAGCGTAACGGATAACTTTACCTATTTCTTAGGCGACCATAAGTTGACCGCCGGTATCAGTTATGAGCATCAGATGGCTAACAACTCCTATATGCGTGAAGGAACAGGCTATTACCGTTACAGCAGTTTGGAAGATTTCTTAAACGATGAAGCGCCGGAAGCTGTAGCTCTCACGTATGGATACAATGGAAATAGCAATCCGACCGGACAGGTTGTATTCAATCAATTAGGTTTCTATTTGCAGGATGAATGGAGCATGCGCGAGAACTTCAAATTGACGTACGGTATTCGTTTCGATGAATTGTTCTTTAATGAGGATGACATCATGCGTAATAACGCTATCTACGAATTAGATTTTAACGGGCGTCACATTGATACTGGCGCATGGCCTAAAGCACGTATGCAATTCTCTCCGCGTGTAGGTTTTGTATGGGATGTATTTAATGACAAAACGTTGAAATTCCGTGGAGGTACTGGTTTGTTCGCAGGTCGTTTGCCATTGGTTTATTTCACCAATATGCCGACCAATTCAGGCATGATTCAAACAACGGCGATTTTTGGTCATAATTATAGTACAGGTGAAGTCAGCCCGGAATTGCAGTTGTTTAAAGGTGGTATTGAGACAACTGTTGATGGTATGATCGATAAATTAGGTTTGCCACGCAATATTTCTCCAGATGAAGGTCGTTTGCAAAACAAAATTGCGGGTGTAGATCACAATTTCAAGATGCCGCAAGTTTGGAAAACGTCTGTGGCTGTCGATTATCAATTACCAGTCTCATTCCCATTCACGGCTACAGCTGAATTTATGTACACAAAGAATGTGAATGCGGTAAGAATTGACAACTACAATGTCCGGACGGATACTGAAAATTGGGAACGCTTCAACGGCGCAGACAATCGTTTGATTTATCCGGAAAATTCTTTGATTTATGATAAGATAGGCCAAGGCGCCAGCGTTTTAACAAACACGCATAAAGGACATGGTTATACAGCTAATGTTACTTTGAATGCAACACCGGTTCGCAACTTGGATTTAATGGCTGCTTATACGCATACTGAATTTAAAGAAATTTCTGGTCTCCCAGGAAGTGACCCATATTCTACATGGACTGGTATGTTGACTATTGATGGTCCGAATTTAGGTACGGTTCAACGTTCTGAATACGTAATTCCGGATAAGGTTGTCGCATCACTCTCTTATTATGTACCGTTCACTAACAACAAAGTTACAAATGGCTTGCATTTTAATTTGTTCTATACGGGTTATTCTCCATACAGCACATCGTATGCTTATACCAACGATTTGAATGGAGATGGTGTTAATAACGATTTGATGTATATTCCAAAGGATGATAGTGAAATCCAATTCGTAAGTGATGCAGATCGTACCGCATTCTGGAATTTTGTTGAACAAGATGGATATCTAAGTAGCCATAAGGGTGAATATGCTGAGGCATACGCAGGTCGTGCTCCATGGGTACACCGCTTTGACTTCCGTATCGCTCAAGATTTCTCTATCAAAGCTGGTAAATCCACCAACACCTTACAAATCAGCTTGGATTTCATGAATGTAGGCAACATGTTGAACCATGCATGGGGCGTTACAAAGACAAATACTATTTCAAACAATGGACGTATCTTGACTGTAGACCATATCGATGCCAACAATACGCCGGTATTCTCAATGTGGAGAGACGGTAACGGCAATGTTCCGACAGAAACATACTCGTTAAATCGTAATTACAACGAATGCTGGAGCTTCCAAGTCGGTGTAAGATACATCTTCAATTGATAATTACAGACACAGATAATTGCTAAAGGAGAGGCGTTGCGATTAGGCAACGCCTCTTTTGTTGTCTATGCAGCCTCATAAACTTAAAAACAACAAACTTCATAAGCGGTTTTTTTTGCGTATTGCACAAATTATGTACTTTTGCGCCATAATTAAAAAATCTTGCGATGAGTTTTTCTTATTGCTTAAGCATAAAGAACACTTTTTCTTATCCAAATTTAAGAATCCGAATGAAATATCTATTTTTAATTTGTGCCCTATCCAGTCTCTCTTTTTCTGCACCTGACGCGGAGGTCAGGGGGAAAATAGTGGATAGAAAAACGCAAGAACCTTTAGTGGGAGTATCTGTCACCTTAAAAGACAATCCGGATGTAGGAACAATTACCGACTTGGACGGCAATTTTTCTTTGCCGGTAAGCGATTTACAAGGGACATTGAGAATCTCCTACCTGGGGTACGAAAACCGCGAAGTCAGCCTGGACGCTGCTACAGAACCGCTAACAATAGAACTGGACGAAGATTATTTTAATCTGGACGAAGTGGTGGTCACCGGCCAAGGAGCCGAAATATCCAGACGCCGCCTATCCTCAAATGTAGCGACTATCGATGGAGGTGAACTTAAGAGAATGCCTCAAGGACGCATTGACCAGATGCTGCAAAACGCGCTTCCCAACGTACAGATAACCTTATCGAACGGGCAACCGGGAACCACCTCGCTGGTCCGGTCGCGCGGTTTGTCTTCGGCCTATTCCAGTTCCACTCCCGTAATCTATGTAGACGGTGTCCGAGTGGACAATATGAATACCGCCGCAACGTTGAATAATACACTGAGCGGTAACACGGCTGCAAGTGGTTCCATTGGTGACATTCCGATGGAAAACATCGACCATATCGAATATGTAACCGGAGGTGCGGCTACCACACTTTATGGTTCGGACGCGGCCAACGGGGTCATTCAGATCTTTACCAAAAAGGGAGGCGATGGCCGTCTGAATGTATCTTTTGAGACACAACTGGGGGCAAGCGTGGCTTCCTCACAGTTCTATCATTTCAAGCGTACCAAAGATTTACTGCACCAGACAGGCTTCTACCAAAAATACGGGCTCGCCATGGACGGAGGGAACGAGAAATACGGATTCAGTCTGGGATTCAGCATGAGCAATAACAGCGGGACTCTGATACACAACACCAATGAAGACCGGAAATATGACTTGCGCTTCGGATCACGTGTCCAGATAAACAAACCTCTTGAATATCAAAATTCCTTCGGTATGACCATCGAAGATTTCGGACGCAGCCGGAACGGCAATGAGGGAGGCTACACCGGCCTGTGGTTTGCCGAAGGATCGGCTGCCGCCAATTTCACCTATCTGGATCCGGACGGAGTCTCGGTAAGCTTCAATCCGGACATTGACGCAGCAGATGATTACGAATACGAGCAGATGAAGGCTTTTGTCGATAAGGCCGAGGCTTTGCAGAACAACCGGGAGTCTGTCCGCCGGTTCCAGACTGCCCATTCGGTTATCTATACCCCCTTGGAAAATCTGACCTTCAAAGGGACTGTCGGCCTGGATTACCGCCTGAACAGCAACAAGGTCATCACAACGAATGAATACCTGATCCACACCCAGCAGAAACCGTCAGGCACATCGGATGCCGGCAGCATCAACAACTTTGACCGCAAATACATGGGGCTCACCATCGACCTGAACGGCCAGTACAAATGCCGTTACCAGGACTTGCTAAGTTCCGTCACAACGGCCGGATTCCAATATTTCAGCACCTACGACCATCAGTCTGTCTATAATGGGACCAACGTGAGGGACGGAGCACAGATTATGACCGGAGCCGGCATACTGACCGCCGATGAATGGCTGAGCTACCTGTACAATTATGGAGTATTCATTCAGGAAAACATCGGATTCAAAGACAAATACTACCTTGATTTAGGCTTACGGACAGACTACAATACAGCATTCGGCAGTAATGTAGGTTGGCAAATGTACCCGAAAGTGGGACTCTCTTACCAATTGTCTGACGAAGAGTTTATGCGTCCCTTGAAAGAGAAAAACAATCTGGTCAGTTCCTTGAAAATTTTCGCGAACTATGGCATTGCAGGAAGCTATCCGCCGGCATTCGCCTATCAGAAAACCATAGCGGTCAATTCCTTCTTAGGCCAGCAGGCCGCTTCATTCGGGCAGTATGGAAACGCGGACTTAGGCCCGGAGAAGAAACACTCGTATGAAGCCGGATTCAATACGGTACTGTTTGACCGTTTCCTGAACATCGGATTCACCTATTATTATGCGCTTACCAAAGACGCCTTGTTCAGTGTGCCTTCGCTTCCCTCCTCGGGTCAGGAAGCCAATTACCTGAAAAATGTAGGAGAGATCGAAAACAAAGGCATTGAAATCACCGCTGCTTTTCAGATCGTAGACACCCGCGACTGGCACGTGAGGCTGAACACCTCTTTCAATACGAATCATAACGAAGTGCTGGATGCCGGAGGAACCGTTCCGTTTGCCATCGGCGGATTCTCTTCGCGTACCGTACAAACGGTTGTAGAAGAAGGCAAGCCCGTAGGATTTATCCGGGGGTCAAAGGCTGTCCTGAATCCGGACGGCACCCTCAAAGAGGTACAGCAATTGCAGGATCTGGGGTCTACACTACCCACATTCTACGGGAACTTCTCACTGAACATCGATTACAAGAATCTGTCCTTTTTCCTGAACGGCGACTATCAGACCGGGGCGTATGTTCATTCATTCGACCGCCAGTTCCGTTTCGCAAAAGGGCTGAAAGACGCGAGCATCCCCGAACAGGCCCTGGAAGGAATCTCTCAGGCACAAGCCTGGCTGGACTTCACCAATTTCTTTGTAGAAAAGGCTGATTTCCTGAAAATACGTAACATCGGTATCGCTTATACGGTCAATCCGAACAAATGGCCGAAAAAAATCACCATCGGATTCAATGTCTACAATCCGTTGTCATTCACGGCCTCATCGGTCGACCCCGATGCGTCCTTGTCCGGAGCCTTGTCTCAAGGAGCCGTAGCGACCGGAGGAATCAACTATTCCACCTACTCCACACCACGCCAGTATATAGGCACCATCAACATCAACTTCTAAAACAGAAAAACAATGAAAACAAGCAAATACATCCTACTTGCTGCCGTTATCGGCCTATCTCTGAATTCGTGCGAACTGCTGCTTCCGGACGACATCATCAATCCGAACGTAAGTGACGAAACCTTCCTCAATTCAGCCAACGCCATGCAGGCTTGGGTAAATGGGGCAAACCGTTCGTTTGCCGAGGCGATAGGGAACTATTGTGAACTCATGGAAATTCTTTCCGACAACTACTACAACAATTACTCCCGGAGCAGTCAGGTGTTCGACATTCCCCGCATCCTTTATACCGATACAGACGTAACCAGCCTGCAACGGCACATAGGCACATTGCGCGAGGCAGCCGACTACGGCATCGGGACTGTCGCCGAAGCCGATGCTTCCACTACCCGCAACAACCTGTTCAACCTCTATTACATCAAGGCTTTTTCCTTTATCCTCGGAGGTGAATATTTCCGGGGTCTTCCTGATACGGAGGGAGGAGAGATCAAGACCTGGAACGAATACCTGCATACAGCCCTGGCTGTACTGGACAGCACCTGGGCCTATGCCGATACGGACGAAGAGAAAGCATTCGTCCGTACGCTGAAAGCCCGCACCTATTATCGCCTTGGCGACAAAGAGAATGCCGTCTCCGAAGCCCTGGCCTCTCTGGCGCTTTCCCCCGACTTTGTAAAGCAGGTGGAGTTTGACGGGACCAACGGGGTAAACAACCCGATCCAAGAGGCCGTATGGGACACGTGGTTCCAGCCGCTTCCGCGTCTGGACTTTCTTGATCCGAAATATTTTCAGACAGCAGCTACCGAACAGCGCCCCATCAATCTGGCTAAAGCCGAAGAGAACTACTTAATCCTGTCCGAAGCCTGCCTGGCAGACCAGAACGAGGCACAGGCTAAGTCTTATATGCAGCAATTGCTTGCTTTGGTCAAATCCCGGCCAATCCAGCAGGATGTCAACGACCAGCTTGAAGAACGTTTCAATGGAGGCTACAAACATTATCCCGACAATTCCGGATATAGCGTAGCCGCATCCGAAGGCGAGCCGTTCCGTACGGGGCTGGTTCTCGACCGCCAGGCACCCCATCTTATCGCTATCCCCTACATCTCCGGCACATCTGTAACCGAGGATTGGATTGACGGGACTTCCGGCATTGACGAGCTGCTCACCCTGCTCTATCTGATGCGGCAAGAGATCTTTTTCGGAGAGGGCCGGCGGGTCGCTGATTTGGGCATCCGGATGCCCGTATGTGAGGTGGAAGCCGCCAACACACCCTCTGCGGCCGATTATCTGGAAGCGCTCATCCCCCCTTTCATCCCCTCAGATTATGGGATGGACGATTTTACGATGGACGAAGAGACCCAACAGGTTACGATTACCTACAACATGAACCGGATAATTGTCGAAAACAAATCATCGGAATATGTAGCCCCGTTCTTCCATTAGAATGAGTTGACAAGGTTAGATGGTTAGAAGGTTACAAGGTTAACAGAAGGATAAACGAGCTGACAAGTTTACTCCTCGTCAACTCATAACCTTTTAACCATCTAACCTTTTTAACCTTCTAACCTATAACCTTACCTTCCCCTGTTCCCTATAGCTTCACCTTCTTGCTCTTCCCTTTCTTACTTTCATTATGGAAACGGTCTACAGCGGTTACCACATAGCGGTACTTGACTTTTCCCTCTTCGTACGGTAATTTATACTGTGTATTACGGGTGATGGCTACAATATGGGCCGGATTACTCAGATCAACCTTCTCTTTGTTGGCGAAACGATAAATCACGAAATAGTTCGCCAGCTCCGGATTCGTCTTGCTCTGCTCGGCTTTCCAACGGAGGATATACCCCTCCGGAGTCCACTCGGCCTTCAGTCCTTTTACCTCTTTCGGCGCCCGGTCATGCAGATGCGTATAGGCAGGAATCAAAGCCGGATAACGGTGGTAATGCGCCTTTAAACTATCCGCTACCCCCCGGTTATTCCAAAGTAATTCGTTGGCCGGCCAAAAACAATTTCCTTGGATGGCAGGAAGATTACGTTCATAGCGCATCTTCTCGGTCAACTGGTCTACCTTCATGGTACGTGCCACATCCTGCCCGATATACAACGGTACATTCCCGGCATTTTTGCTCCACCATTTAATCAACGTGATGTAATCAGCCGCCGGATGCCCTATTTCCCAATAAATCTGAGGTATATTATAATCTATCCACCCCTGATTTACCCAATACAAGATATCCGCATAAAGGTCATCATAGTTCTGTAATCCGTTGGTATTGCTTCCCGTTCCGTCCGGTGTGCTCTTCTTATTCCGGTAAATGCCAAAGGGGCTGATGCCAAAACGCACCCAGGGCTTGGTTAAAAGAATAGTACGCTTCAACTCGCGAATCAACTGGTTGACATTCTCCCGCCTCCAGTCGGCACGCTGAGATGGCTTATAGCCCTTGGCCAATCCATACCGGCGAAAGCTCTTGTCATCGGGGAAAGCCTGGCCCGCGGCCGGATAGGGATAGAAATAATCATCCATGTGAATGGCATCTACATCATAGCGGGTTACGATATCCTTTACCACCCGACAAATAAATTGGCGGGATTGCGGTAATCCCGGGTCAAACAATATCTGCTTGTTATAGGTTACGAACCATTCCGGATGGCGATGATAGATATGCGAAGCGGCAAACTTCGTATTCCCGGCCGTACTGATCCGGTAAGGATTCAGCCACGCATGAAACTCCATGTTCCGTTTATGGCACTCCTGAATAAGGAAAGCCATCACGTCAAAATCCCCTTCCGGGGCAACGCCCTGCTCTCCTGTATAAAAGCGGCTCCAAGGCTCCAGCTCCGAACGGTAGAAAGCATCGGCCTCCGGCCGCACCTGGAAAATAATGGCATTGATGCCGCAATCTTTCAGGAAATTGAGCTTGCGGATAAAGCTACGCCGCATTTCCGCCGGGGTCATCTCCTTGTATTCCCCCTGGAAGGCCGTCTGTATCCATGCTCCCCGGAACTCCCGCTTGGGGTATTCAGACAGCGTTTCACCTTGTGGCACCTCTACGGTCTTGCACGAGGTGACACATCCCACCCACAACACGAGCAGGCATTTCGCTATGTTCATTCCTACATTTTTCATTGTCATTCCGTTTTTTAGAAGCTGTTTTGAATTTCTTCGGAAAATAGTTATGCAGCTTTTTCTAAATTTGTTTCCGGTCTTTTTCCCCGTTCTTATTCGTCACATAGCCCGCTATGCTCCTCATAAGAACAAATAAAAATCCTCGAAAACATTCTTTATAAAAAGCTGGAACAAATTCCAAACAGCTTCTTAGTGTTCAAATTTGCGAAAGTACTACTTTATCTTTGCTTTTCATAGCAGAACGCTCTAAATTCATGCAATTTTTAATCGCTTCTTAATAAAGTATTCGCGGTTTTGTTCCTACTTTTGCACCAAAATTCAACGATAAGGTTATGACAAAATTAAAGTTATGCAGTTTCATCGGCGTTCTATGCCTCCTGTTGGCCAGTTGCACGCCAGCTCCCCAAGTGGCAGACCGGTATGTAGTTGTCTTGTCTATGGATGGCTTCCGTTCTGATTATCCGGCCCGGGCGCATACACCGACATTAGACTCATTAGCCCGGGTGGGCGTCCGCGCCGCGTTCCGGCCTTGCTATCCCAGCGTTACCTTTCCGAACCATTACAGCATGGCGACCGGATTGCACCCGGATCATCACGGACTCATCAACAACTCTTTCTATGATGCTGAATTAGACAGTGTCTATACCATGCGCTGCGCCGACCCGCGCTTTTTCGGGGGCGAACCGATTTGGAACACCGCGGAGCGTCAAGGCGTACGTGCCGCCTCGTTCTATTGGGTAGGGAGCGAGATAGCCCTTCCCGGCGGACAGCCTTCTACGTGGAAAAAGTTTGACTCGTCGGTGCCATTCCAGAGCCGTGCCGACTCGGTCATCGCCTGGTTACAACGACCGGAGAAGCAACGCCCGCATCTGATCATGTGGTATCTGGAAGAGCCCGACCATACAGGCCATCTGTGTACCCCCGACTCATCGGCGACCCTCCGTATGGTAGAACACGTAGATAGCGTATTGGGGTACTTCTTCAACCAAGCACGCACGTTGGACATCTTCCCGCAGATTGATTTTCTGGTCGTATCAGATCATGGCATGGCGACCTATACCCCTGAAAAATCGGTAAATCTGGCCGATTACCTTCCGCGCGATAGTTTCCATCATGTGTTTGAAGGGGTACCTACCCTGCTCTACCCCAAGCCGGGCTATACCGACAAGGCGTATGAGGTCCTGAAAAAGGTACCGCATGTTACGGTTTGGAAAAAGGGGGAGATTCCGGAAAAGCTTGTTTACGGGAAGAATCCGCGCGTACCGGAACTGGTCGTCGCGCCCAACATCGGCACCTACGTGGTGTTCCGCGACAATCCGAAAGCCTTTATCGGTGGAGCGCATGGGTATGACAACTATACCCCCGAAATGGAAGCGATATTTTATGCGGCAGGCCCTTCATTCAAACAGGGCGCAGAGTTGCCCGTCATGCCGAACGTAAATCTCTACCTGATCATTTGCCGGCTTTTGGGCATCCAGCCGGCTCCCAATGACGGGGACAGCACGGTTATCGCTCCGCTATTCCGGGAATAATTGTTGAAGAACAACAAGCGGACGGTGTTTCACATGGACACACCGTCCTCGCTTATTTCCGTCCGGGATGCCGTTCAGCAGAGAGATCTGGTTACATCCCCACTTTAGCATACTCTTCGAAATAAACGACAGAGCCATCTCTGTAAGTTACGTTCAATCCGCTTGTATCAGCTACTTGAATAGACTTCAGATTCAATTCTTCTACTATTTTCATATTTTCTTCGCTCTCATCAAAAAGGAAATAAGGTATCTTATATTTATATTTCACAGCTACCGTAATATCAGAGCTTATCGAATCTTCAAATATCTGATAATTATAATATAACTGTGAACTCTCAGGTGCAAATCGAATCATATCACCCGTTTCAAGTGAAATAAACAGATTGGTCTCAAACGGATACTGAGCCGCACAATCCACCACATTATCATCGTCATTACAAGCTGTAAAGACACTCGAAATGATACAAACTAATAAAAACAATATCTTCTTCATAACTACATAAATTTTTAGTTCGACTTTCCTATAAGACAAAACAGAGGTAAAATACCCCTACTCTGTCTGTACTAAAAAAATATATTACTTATGTTCAAAATGTATAACCGATGCCAAAGGAAACTAAATTATAAGCTGTTCCACGGCTTCTGTGATATAAATTAGTTTGATAATTTATTAAGAATGCAAACCGTTTCACTTCTACTCCAGCTTGACAGATAAATCCCATATCCCAACTATGCAATCCAGAACGATAATTGTATTCTGTATTCGTTACCTGATTATAATCGTCCGCATTAACATTTGTATAATTGCTATTTATTTTATCTGTTATTTGGTAGGCAACATATCCACCTGCACTTACATGAAAACGAATATCCTGCATAAATTTCCAAGCATATTGTACCATGACAGGGAGCATCAGATAATCTTCTCGATGCTTCCCGGTAATGAAATCAATGCTCTTCATGTCATATTCTTTCGGGAAAGAAATCAATGGCTTTGAATGCTGGTCCGGGACAACAAACATTGTCAATGTACCTTCTTTACCTGGTACTTGATAATTATATCCCAAATAACCTGTAGATATATACATCTGTTGCTGATAATATAGCCCCGATTGTACTCCCCAGCCTTTGTCTTGCCCATTGAAAGAATAACGAACATCTACCCCAATCTGTACTCCGGCTCCAGAAGATACTCCACTATGCGCTTTAGTAACAGAAATACCTGCATGGGGCGTGATTTTGAATTGTGCATTTGTATTCCAACTTATTGACAATAAAATAGAAGCTATTAAGAATGTTACGTTTCTCATATTTATGGTCTCATATTGTAAGTATATGTATATGTTTCATCTCCCTTTACTTCATTTTTACAGAAGTTAAAAGTACAAACAGTTCTGACTTGATCAACAACAATAAAGCAAAAGCTAATGTAGCTCCTAATAAATAAATTGTTTTCATTTTAACTTTGTATATTAGAAAATTAATAATTGATTATACTATATACTAAATTCTCTCCATCTGTTACAGCAACGGTACCCTCTGCTACAGTTCCTAAAGGAATAGTCAGGTTAGGGGTTTCTCCGGTCTCTACAGATTCCTGATAAACGGTATTTCCCTGTTTATCGGTAACCGTAACCCAGACCTTTCCCAAATCCTCCACAAACTCTAATGTCAGGTTTCCGCTTGTTTCGTCTACATTACCTATAATAGGTATAGAAATACTACGCGTGATAGATGTAAGTTTCCATTTACCATGCCAAATAATACCTTCTCCAAACGTGGGTGCCGCTATCAATAGGGCCATTCCCACCAAAACTTTTTGAATCGCTTTCATCTGCTTTACATTTAAAAATTTGCAGCAAAGAAAAAGCCTTTTGCTTCAAGAAAAAAGGAATCACCGTTTTTTTCTTGGGACAAGCCACTACTGATAATCAATCAGTTACAAACAAAGTTCAGGACAGAAGAATGTGGTAAGCCACAAAAAGACAAAGAGTTATGACAATTGCATAAAATAGTCGTACAAAGAGGCTCCCGAACCGGTGATATGCAGTTTTTGCCGGATCCGGGTATGGTTTTTATGCGGGGTATCGGCACTGACGTGAAGCAAGATGGCCTCTTGCTTGGCATCCAACCGGAAGAAGGCCAGGTAGCAATAGTTCTTTTCGGCGGGGGTGATACCGGCGGCATCCAGTACTCCC
>ERZ857521.2375-NODE-2375-length-18262-cov-4.445708_pt1 | contig 18262 bp, 17 predicted proteins | sample MGYA00519701_ERZ857521 | MGnify/ENA primary metagenome ERZ857521 (study PRJEB31778, sample SAMEA3449346) | human gut metagenome | biome: human gut; feature: human-associated habitat; material: faeces | place: United Kingdom | collected 2010/2012 ...
GGAATTCAGCAAGGTCACCCACCGCGGCACCGCATACGCGGACGGCGTGCCGACCAGCGAGGCTGAATACATGGCTCGCGTGCATGTGAACGACCCGGGCGATGTGGAGATGTTCGAGCAGGTACCGCAGCCGATGTACACCAACGGTAATGCGTACCTGCGCGGTGGCGACGGCACAGTCGCGCCTTCGTTCGCCGGCGAGCAGACCAAGTATGCGGCTCAGACCGGGGCCGTGGACGACGAAGGCACCAGTGCCGGCGCAGGCGCCGGCCGGGAGGCAGGCCCTGGCGGCGGCGGACCTTGCAATGGCGGTGGTGGACGGCTCCGCCCCCCTGACGCAGGAGGACGAAGAGATCCTGCGCCTTGCCGCCCGGTGCCCCCGGTGGATTTTCGTTGTCAACAAGGAAGACCTCCTCCCCGGTGAGGCCCGGATCCCCGCCCTGCCGGAAGGACTCCCCGCCCCCGGGGCGGCGGTGTGCCTGAGCGCCCTCACCGGCGCAGGGCTGGACGCCTTGGAGCAGGCGGTGGCGGCGCTGTTTCCGGAGGGGGATGTCCCCCAGGGATCCATCCTCACCAATGAGCGCCAGGAGCACGCCGCCCGCCGGGCCGCCCAGGCGGTACAGCGGGCCCGGGAGGCCCTGGCGGCGGGCTTCACCCCCGACGCCATCCTCACCGACGTGGAGGAGGCCCTGGACGCCCTGGGAGAGCTGACGGGCCGCACCGCCCGGGAGGAGATCGTCTCCGGCATTTTCTCCCGGTTCTGCGTGGGAAAATAAACGGCTCCACATGGTTCTCCGCCTTTCAAAAGGTGATTTACAAAATCACATCTCCGTGCTATACTTTCCTCTGTAAAATAAGGCCTGCCCGCTGGTACGGCGGGCAGGGAATCTGCTGCACAAGGAGGGAGACGCAGCATGCACGATCTGAGCGAACTGCAGGACCGGCTGCGCAAGGAACGGCCCGTCCCCTGGGACCAGCTGCCGGATTTTGCGCTGTACATGGATCAGGTCCTCAGCTATATGGACCGCCAGGTGATCCGGTTTGACGAGGACGACGGCCTCACCGCCGCCATGGTGAACAACTACACGAAAAGCGGCCTGGTGCCCCGGGCCAGCGGGAAAAAGTACGGCCGGGACCATCTGGCCTACCTCACCGCCATCTGCATCCTCAAGCGGGTGATGTCCACCCGGGACATGGATCTGCTGATCCGGGAGGAGCTCCAGGGGGAGCGCCCCGTCTCCGACGGGTACGCCGCCTTCTGCGCAAGCCTGGACAAGGCCCTCTCCCTCACCGCCGACGAGATCGCCCAGCGCACGGAGCCGGACGATCTGGCGGACGCCGCCATCCACTTTGCCCTCATGAGCTACGCCGCCGGCGTGGCCAGCAGCCGCTATGTGACCCTTCTGCGGGAGGCAAAGGGCTGCGGTGAAGCTGAGAAGCCCAAGCGGGAGAAAAGCAAAAAGGAAAAGGAGCAGGGATGAGACATGGGTGAATTTGTCATCATGACCGACAGCTGCTGTGATATGACCGCCGCCATGGCGGAGGAGCTGGGCCTCTGCGTGCTGCCCCTGAGCCTCCACATGGGAGACCGGGTCTATCACAACTATCTGGACGGCCGGGAGATCGGCTTCCAGGATTTCTACGCCCGGATCCGCAGCGGTGAGACCGCCACCACCTCCGCCGTCAACGTAGGGGCCTTTGAGGTGAAGATGCGGGAGATCCTGGGCCAGGGCAAGGACATTTTGTGCATCAACTTCTCCTCCGCCCTCTCCACCACCTACCAGTCCGCCACCATCGCCGCGGCGGACCTGCGGGAGGAGTTTCCGGACTCCAAGGTCTTCGTGGTGGATTCCCTGTGCGCCTCCCTGGGACAGGGCCTTTTGGTGTACCTGTGCGCCCAGGAGCAGCGCAAGGGCCGCTCCGTGGAGGAGGTCCGGGACTTTGCCGAGGCCACCAAGGGCTCCATCTGCCACTGGTTCACCGTGGATGACCTGAACCACCTGAAGCGGGGCGGCCGCATCAGCGCCGCCACCGCTTTCTTCGGCACCATGCTTTCCATCAAGCCGGTGCTCCACGTGGACGACGGCGGGCACCTGGTGCCTGTCAGTAAGACCCGGGGTCGGAAGGCCTCCCTGCTGGCCCTGGTGGACCACATGGAACAGACCGCCCTGGACGCCTCGGGCGGCACGGTGTTCATCTCCCACGGCGACTGCGAGGCGGACGCCCGGTTCGTGGCGGACGAGATCACCCGCCGGTTCGGGAACCGGGACATCTCCATCAACTTCGTGGGCCCCGTCATCGGCAACCACTCGGGCCCCGGCACGGTAGCCCTCTTCTTCGTGGGCTCCAAACGATAAATCAGCCTGCGCGTCCGGAGGGAGCTCCTTCCGGACGCCGCGTGTCTTTTCTCCCCGGCACTTTCCGCCGGGCCATTTTCTCCGCCCCCCGGGCGGATCTGCTGCAAGGAGCTTGATTATGAACTGGCTGGAACTGCACATCGACACCACCCACGCCGGACTGGAGCCGGTGGAGACCCTCCTCTCCTCCCTGGGCATCGACGGCGTGGTCATTGACGACGAAACGGAATTTCACGACTTTCTGGAAAACAACCGCCAATACTGGGACTATGTGGACGAGGATCTGGAGGCGGCCATGCGGGGCCGCTCCCGCATTACCTTTTATCTGGAGGCCGGAGAGGCGGGCTTTTCCCAGATGGCCCTGGTGCGCCTGGCCCTGGAGGATCTCAAGGCCAAGCGGGACGACTGCGGCAGCCTCCTTTTGACCATGGACACCATCCAGAACGCCGACTGGGAAAACAACTGGAAGCAGTATTATAAGCCCATGGAGATCGGAGAGCGGCTGCTGGTGATCCCCCAGTGGCTCCAGGAGGATGAAAAGGTGAAGCGGCTCCTTGCCCAGGGCCGGGTGCCTCTGGTGCTGGACCCGGGCCTCACCTTCGGCACCGGCAGCCATGCCACCACCCGGCTGTGTCTGACGGCCCTGGAGTCCCTGATCCACGGGGGCGAGGAGGTGCTGGACCTGGGCTGCGGCAGCGGCATCCTCTCCATTGCCGCCCTGAAGCTGGGGGTCAAACACGCCTTTGCCTGCGACATCGACGACAAGTGCAAGGACGTGGCCTATGAAAACGCCGCCCTCAACGGCATCGGGCGCGACACCTACACGGTGGAGGCCGGGGACATCCTCTCCGACAAGGGCCTCCAGCAGAAGATCGGCGGGGGTTATCAGGTGGTGCTGGCCAATATCGTGGCGGATGTCATCATCGCCCTGGCCCCGGCGGTGCGGGGGCTGCTGGCGGAGGAGGGGCGCTTCGTCTGCTCCGGCATCATCGACGACCGGGCGGAGGAGGTGGCGGCGGCCCTCACCGCCGCGGGCCTTGAAATTCTGGACACCCGCAGCTCCGAAGGCTGGTTCTCCTACACCTGCCGGTAAGGCGTTTCCCAAGCTTGCATAGAAAAGCGCACGGCGTTTGCCGTGCGCTTTTTCTGATGAAAAACGTCCCCCAGGATCGCCTCGCAGAGTTTCGCCGCCCGCAGGCGGTGAAATGAAGTTAAAATCTGTTTTTTCCGGGGACATGCGCCTCGGAAAAAACACCGCGCAGTCTGCAAGTGTGACATTTGGCCCCACGGGCCAAATGATGCGCGCAGCGGACTGGATGCCCCTTCAAAAAATGCGGGCATTTTTTGATGCGCACGGCGTTTGCCGTGCGCTTTTTTCCGCCCTTCGACACGCTCCCCCATGCTTTTCATGTCTTTCGGAGTAGAATGAGGGAAATGACAGGAGGTGGTCCCATGAAACGGCGGTTTTTGCGGGAGCGGCGGGTGATGCAGCTGCGCCCGTCGGAGATCCGGCCCAATCCCGCCCAGCCCCGCCGGGAGTTTGACGAAAAGGGGCTCAAGGATCTGGCAGCCTCCGTGGCCCGCCACGGCATCCTCCAGCCTCTGACGGTGCGGCGCACCCCCACCGGCTGGGAGCTGGTGGCGGGAGAGCGGCGTCTGCGGGCGGCAGTGCTGGCGGGGCTCTCCACCGTGCCCTGCCTGGAGACGGAGGCGGACAGCGATGAGAGCGCGGTGCTGGCGTTGGTGGAGAATCTCCAGCGGCGGGACCTGCACTATCTGGAGGAGGCGGAGGCCATCGCCGCCTTTTTGCGGCGGACAGGCCTCACCCAGGAGGAAACGGCGGCCCGGCTGGGGATGTCCGCCCCGGCCCTGGCCAACAAGCTGCGGCTTTTGCGGCTGGACGACAAGTGCCGCTGCGTGCTGACCCAGGCGGGCCTCTCCGAGCGCCACGCCCGGTGCCTGCTGCGGCTGGAGGACCCGGAGGAGCGCCTGGCCGCCGCCAAACACTTTGCCCAGGCCCACCTGAGCGTTGCCCAGGCGGAGCAGTACATCGAGCGGCGGCTCCAATCCCTCCAGTCCACGCCGCCCGCGGGACGGCGGGCCTATATCATCAAGGACGTGCGCCTCTTTCTCAACAGCGTGGACCGGGGGCTGCGGCTGATCCGGGACGCGGGGGTAGACGCCCGGACGGAGCGCCAGGACACCGAGGACGCCATTTTGCTGACCATCCGCATTCCCAAGGACCGCAAGCAGGCCTGAGACCGGGTTGTTACGGGATTGTAATGCTTTCCAGGAAAGAGGTGTGCTAGAATAGGCAAGTGAAAGCATAGACTGTGGAAGCGCAGCCTGATCTCGTGATCACAGGAGGGCGTCATGGAAGAGCACAACGAAGCCATGGTGCAAAAAGCCGGGGGGGCCCGGCTGAAAAAGGGCGGCAAAAGGCCGCTGATGGTCATAGGAATCCTCGTAGGCGTGGTGTGTGCCGCCTATGTGGGTCTTTGCGCCTGGGCCGGTTCCCTGGATACCTTTTATCCCAACACCACCATCAACGACGTGGAAGTTGGCGGGCTCACCGTCTCCCAGGCGGCGGAGCAGCTGCGCCAGGTGCTGCCGGAGAAGAAGATCGACTTTTATCTGCCTGCGGCGGATCAGACCGGAGACGGAGAATCCGCTCCGGAAGGAGAAATCCTGTATGAGGAAACCCCCGCCGCCACCGTGACCTACCGGGAGCTGGGGATCACCGACGCCCTGGACTACGAGTCCCAAACTCAGCTGGTCTTTGACCTGACCCAGGGGCAGACGGGCTTTTTCGCCCGGGGCTGGCGCTACCTGGGCTACCTGTTTGGCAGCCGGGGCGCCAAAGGGATCGCCCCGGAGCCGGAGGAGGCCGTTTTTCAGGAGAAGACCGCCCAGCTGGCGGAGGAATTTTCCCGGGAGCCCGTGGACACCTCCTATGAGGTGACGGAGGATTCCCTGCAGGTGACCGTGGCCCAGAACGGTCTGTCTGTGTCCGCCCAGGATCTGGAAGAGGACACGCTGCTCTCTTTGCGGGAAAATGCCGGCGGAGAGGAAAATGCCCGGGTCTATGTGGAAGACGCCAAGATCCTTCCCGCCCAGACCAAGACCGCCCAGGCCATCCACGACGCCACCGCGGGCGTCATGAAGAACGCCGGGTATGACGCCGCCACCAATACCATCATCCCCGAACAGGTGGGGGCGGAGTTTGACGTCTCCGCCGCCCAGGCCGCCATAGACGCTGCGGCCCCGGGGGAGACCGTCTCCATCACCGCCCAGGTGGAGCTGCCGGCGGTCACCGCCGACGAGCTCAAGGACGTGCTGTTCCGGGACGTGCTGGGCGAGTGCCGCACCCATGTCTCCGGCACCTCCGCCCGCATCAGCAACGTGAAGCTCTCCGCCGCCGCCTGCAACGGCGTGGTGCTCAACACCGGGGACGTCTTCTCCTACAATGCCACCACCGGCCAGCGCACCACCGCCAAGGGCTACCAGGCGGCTCCCGCCTATGTGGGCGGCGAGACCGTGGACGAGGTGGGCGGCGGCGTGTGCCAGACCTCCTCCACCATCTACTACGCCTGCCTGCGGGCCAATCTGGAGATCACCGAGCGTTACGCCCACCGCTATGTCCCCGCCTACATCGACTGGGGCATGGACGCCACCGTCTCCTGGGGCGGCCCGGACTACAAGTTCACCAACAACACCAACTACCCCATCAAGATCGTGGCCACCTATTCCAAGGGCTATCTCACGGTGAAGATCCTGGGCACCAACGTGGACGGTACTTACGTGAAGATGACCAACGAGGTCCTCTCCAAGACCCCCTGGGAGACCGTCTACAAGGACGATCCCACCCTCCCCGCCGGCACAGAGAAGGTCACCACCACCCCCTACACCGGCTATAAAGTGAAGTCCTACCGCAATGTCTACAGCGCTGACGGCAAGCTGATCTCCAGCACCTACGAGGCCACCAGCGACTACAAGGTCCGCAACAAGGTCATCTCCAAGGGCCCCGCCCTGCCGGAGGCCCCTGCCTCCGGTGAGGCCCAGCTGCCCGGTGATACCACCGGCGGTCAGACTCAGACCGGCGGCACTACCGGCGGCTCCACCACCGGCGGCCAGACTCAGACCGGCGGCGGCACCGGCAGCACCAATACCGGCGGCTCCGCCACGGTGGACCCCGGCACCGGCACCACGCAAACCCCTGGTACCAATACCGGCACCACACCGGAGGGCGAGACCCCGGTGATCGTGGTCCCCATGGATCCCGCCGCCTGAACTGGTAGTATCAGAAATTGGCTCTGTTGACAAAATCCCTAAAAGCTCCACTCTTACGATACAATAAAAGCAAGGGTGGGATGAAGCATTGAACTGAACTGCCCCAGATTGTGCGGACAGTACAAAACAGAGCCCTGGTAAGAAATTAGAAGGCTTTTTTGTGCTGTCGGAACAATCCGGGCGGTTTAGCGTTTTCTCTACGCTTCCGCGTACAAGTTTCTTAAGCTCCCCCTTGATAACTTCTCCGTTTAGCTATATCATTTTTTCACATGGTTTGCTATTTCCTCTCTGAATGGTGTGTCGCGACTTCATTCTAACAGAGATCTGCAAACCATGTCTTTTTATTTGCTTTTTAATTTGCGAAACTTATGTTACCTGACCTTTGGTGTTGGTGGTACTATAGGTGAATGGGGTCATCCTTGCTGGATAACCCCATTCGTTACACTTATTCACTTTTTTGTTGCGACTGTCTAAAATTACTAATCATGCTCCTGCATCCGTTGGCATAATGTAACTGCATAAATGATGCAGCCACGTCTGCATTACCAGCTATAATTGACTCAACAATCCAACCATGCTCCTGAACAGAAATCTTGAGTCGGTCTCTAGTAGACGCATGGTAATAGTGTAGTAACAAGCTGGTATTCCAAAGTGTTTGTAGCTGCTTTTCTAGCTCAAGGTTGCCACTCAGCCGAACAATTGCATAATGCAGCTCCGTGTCGTAATCCAAATACCAATCGTTATTGTCTTTTTCAAGATACAGCACGCCCTGTTTTTGAATTTTCTGAAGATTGGAAGCTCCGGAATCGTCAATTTTTTTTGCAGCAAGTGTAACTGACAATACTTCCAAGGCGCTGCGGACTTCCAAAGTATCATTGATAAATTTTTCGGACAAGGGGTGTACAACCACTCCGCTGTATGCATTATGCTCAATCAGCCCCTGTGTTTGCAGAATTCGAAACGCTTCCCGTAAAGGTGTCCTGCTGACGTTTAACTGCTGGCAAAGGGCAACCTCATTCAATTTTTCACCAGGCTGCAGAATTCCCCGCGCTATGCAATTCCGCAATTCCTGTGCCACCAACTCAGTGGTAGATTTATGTTGAAGCTGCTTTACTTTTCCAACAGATCTTCTCTGCATCAACAGTCACCTCATAATTAGTAATTATCTTAACCGTTAAGTCTGGGATCGGTCATTGCACTGCCGAAGCAGTACTCATCAGTCGGTTCCTTCAGGGTATCGACTGCTCTGTGGACCCAAGTAATATTGATATAATGCTTCCAGTTTACAGGCTCTGTAGTAATGTTTCCGCCCCAAGTACCACAGCTCATAGAGGTAGAGAAAGGAATACCATTGTTCCAAGCCCCTGCATTGGAGCGGCTCTGGCACTGATTTACCTGCACACGGCTGGTGTGAGTACGGTGCGCAAATTCCATAATGCGGTCTTCATTCTTGCTGTAAATATACACGGAATGTCCAGCGCCCTTGTATTCCTGAATATGCAAAGTCAACTGAATAGCATCCTCAAACTCTTCATAACGATAAACGGTCAAAACAGGGCTAAGCTTATCACCGGAGAAAGGATACTCAGGGCCATATCCAGTTTCTTCCACCAGCAAAACCGTGGTATCCTCGGGCAGGTCAATGCCTGCCGCCTGAGCAATTTCATAGGCGCTTCTACAAATCACATTATTATTCAGCGTAGTAGTTCCAGGAATCCATAAAATACTCTGAATCTTTGCCTTTTCCTCTGGTGTACAAAGGTGGGACTTCTGGTCAATCAAGGCTTTCATCAATTCATCATAAATGGAAGTCTGCACTACAATGGAGTTTTCAGTGGAACACCCAATGGCATAATCATTGGTCTTGCTGGACACGATCTTTGCCGCAGAATCCAGAATATCTACGGTCTCATCAATTACGCCCACCACGTTACCCGTTCCAACGCCATATGCAGGTGTTCCGGAAGAATATGCTGCTTTGACCAGAGAAGAACTGCCGGTAGCCACGATCAGATCACACTGCTTCATAATTTCAGCGCTGGCAGAGTGAGTGGGACGTTCTGAGCAGATCAAAAGATCTTCGGGCACATCGTACTTCTTCAGCACCTCCCGCATTGCTTCAACAACCGTACTGGTAGTCTTATAGCCATGGGGATGGGCACTGAAAACCACTGCATTTCTGCCCATGATGCCGTTCATCGCTTTCAGAATGGGGGTCACTGCGGCGCCAGTCAGAGGACAAATTGCACCCACAACACCCACCGGCTTTGCGATTTTAATCAGCCCGTGAGCATCGTCACGCTCGCAGATACCTACACTCTTGGCCGTCACATGATCGCGCAAAACACCCTTTACACGATTAAGTAACGTACCATATTTGCTTTCCCAGTTGCCCAGACCAGTCTCTTCATAATTCAGCTTCGCCCATGCTTCCGCGTTCAGAACGGTGGTCCAGCCAATTGCCTGAGAGAGTTCCAAGACCTGCTCCTGCGTAAAACCTTCTGCAATTTTCTGCGCCTTACGGGCACGCTCCATCAAACTCGCAACATATTCGGAATCACTCATCGTATTAATCATAGTACCATCCTCTTCTGATAATTGTAATATTTTTCTTGCCGCGTTTTAATTGTATTTTGTATGCAATTTAATTGTAAAGCAATTTCCTTCACTATGCAAGGACTTTTTAGGTAAAATTTTTAAATAATACTAAATCCTTGATTTAAATTACATAAAACCCTACAGAATCACAGCACTTATATCTCTAGATTTTTTACTTACAGATTTTTTAACAGCTATTGGTTACATATATAATTAATTTACACCAAAACACGGGGGATTCCCGCGCGACTAAGGACTTCTTCAGCACGCTTAACTACAGGGATATCCACCATTTTCCCGTCAATTGAAATCGATCCATTGCCTTGGTTCTCCGGAAGGGAAGCAATTTCTACAATTCGCTTGGCAGCGACCACTTCCTCTTGGGACGGTGTTAAAGAGCGGTTAATAATTTCTACATGTGACGGATGAATGCACCCTTTTGCTATCATGCCCATATTTCGCACATGAACAGTTTCCCTTTCTAATCCTTCTAAATCTCTTAACCCCACATACACAGTATCAATCGGCCAGACATTATGTGCTCGGCAAGAAAAGATAAAACGCCAGCGGGCATATTCAATTTCGCTTCCCTCTGCAGTTCGCTTAATACCTAAATCTGTCGCTAGGTCTTCTCCGCCAAATGCAGCATAAGGAGTGCTCGGCAACAAATTCAATACATCATTTATTTCTTCAAATCCCTGTGCTGTTTCAATAATCGGAATGACCGGAACCATCCATCCAGTACGTGATTGAATTTGGTAAAGTGCTTCTTCAACAATTTTTGCACTGGTACCAGTAGCTTTGGGAAACATAATACCTGATGGGCGGATCATTTCTACTAACTTCATATCTGTTGTAAAGTCGACTGTCTCAGGACTATTGATCCGAATGAGCCGAACCTTCAAGGCATGTTCACCTGGAAGTAAACGGGCCAACAGATCTCTTGCCGTTTGCTTCCTAGAGGGAATTACGGAGTCTTCTAAGTCAAAGATAACGGCACAATCATTTCGCTGCAATGACTTGAGAATCATTTTTTCTTGATCTCCCGGTGTAAACAAAAATGCTTTTGTAAAATTCAGTTTCATAATAATTACCTCTAATTACCAAAATTGCCTTTTTAATGCCTGCATTGCCAATACAAATTGCTTTTCTTTTATAACTAAATAAACAGTTGGTTCAGTTCCCCCCTTTTAATCGATATTTCCCATTATGCACATACTTTCCAACCGCCTTTTCCCCAATCCCCCAAACATGGATATAACCGATTTCCTTTTGCGGATAGTTTCAGCAGAAAACGGCTATGTTTCCATATGTAAGTTTTATTGTATACAATACGTTTTATCTCAGTATAGCACGAGCGATAAACTGACGCAAGCGTTTCTTGTATGTTGTTAAATATCAATACATTTAATCTGTGTTTTTTTTTAAATATAATAAATTTTGATACAAATTAGTCGTTTTTCACAAAATAATCAAAAATATTTAGATGGTATTTCTCTTTTATTTTTGTATGCAAAATGCATTTTTGATGATATACTGTTTCTAGGCTCTATAATTTATCTACTTAGATCTTTTAGATTGCTGCAGATTTACTAACAAGACCGTTTCCTTGGCGGACATCAAAAAAGGAGGAATGCTATGCTAACTTGTAACGTGACGTTTCATTGCAAATCAGGCTGTCGTTCCCAGTTCTATCAAGAAATTACTGCTATAAAGCTGCAAGAATATTCCTCACAAGAAGCCGGAAATATTAAATATGAGTTTTATTTTTCAGCAACAGACTCAGATACTCTGCTTTTGGTTGAAACCTGGATTGATGAAGCGTTTCAAAAACAACATAGTATGTCTGAAGCTGTTGCCAACCTCCAGCCTTTAAAGTCTCTTTACTGCACCGGGCTTACAGTGGATCGATTTATTTCCTAACCGCTTTTTCAGTGCAAAATAAAACAAAAATAAAATTTGCAGAAAGTTATTTTGTATTTTGTATGTATAATGTGACTTTGCAATATCACCGAATATGAATATAGGGGGTATTTTTGTGAAAAAGAGATCTGCTATTTTGTTGCTTCTTAGTTTAATTTTGCTTACGTTCCTTTTCAGTGGTTGCTCCAACAATAGTTCTACAAACACTCCGGGCAAGACCTCTACCAACGACACCGCTCCCGATTCTGAATCCGAGAAAACCTATACAATTAAATTGAGCCATCCCAGCGCAGAAGACCATCCGATGCACATCGCCTGTCTACAGATGGCCGAAGAAGCCGCAGAGAAAAGCAATGGCCGCTTGAACATTGAAATCTATGCTAACAATGCTTTGGGTGATGCCACGGATGTAATTGACCAGATTCAACAAGGCGTAGTTGACGCCGGTCTTTATACGACCGGCCAGCTTTCCGCTTACGATGTTAATTTTAACGTGGTTGCTTTCCCGTTCTTGTACGATGGCTTTGATCATGTCTTTCAAGCCCTTGATGGAGACGCCGGTGATATGATTAAAGATCTGGCAGAAAAGTACAATTTTCATATTATGAACTTTTGGGACTTTGGTTTCCGCCAGATCACAAACAGCGTTCATCCCATCAATACCCCTGAAGATATGAAGGGTCTAAAAATGCGCGTTCCCAGTGAACCCGTAAACGAAGCTACCATGCGGGCACTTGGTGCTGTTCCGACAACTATTGCATTCTCTGAACTTTATATGGCCATGCAACAGGGAGTGTGTGATGGCCAAGAGAATCCCCTGACCACGATTTTTACCAACAAGTTATACGAAGCCAACAAATACGTAGCAATGGTGGACTACTGCTACAACACCTCAGCGTTGGTATTCAACTTGGATATGTGGAATGAACTCCCTGAGGATCTGCAGAAGATTCTGACAGAAGTCGGCGAAAATGCCAAAAATTACGACAGACAGCTGGCAATTGAAGCTAACGATTCTACTGTTGCAGAAATGGAAGCTCTGGGGGTTGAATTTACTTATCCCGACCTCTCCGCTTTCCGTGAAGCTGTTCAGCCCGCATTGGACGAATTGGTTGCATCTGTTGATAAGGACTTTGCAAATCAGTACATGGATTTGGTAGATGCTGCAAGATAATGCTCCACATGTGTTCATTATTGGAGGAGTAAATGTTTATATTTTTAATCTTTCTGATATTGCTGATAATCGGAGTTCCCATCGGGTTTTCTCTTGTGGTCTCTTCTGTAGTATTCATTCTTCACACCGGTGGTCTTGAATTAATGAGTATGGCCGCTCAGCGAATATATTCCGGTCTGACGGGATTTACCCTTTTGGCCATCCCATTTTTCTTATTTGCCGGCCTCTTGATGAATACGGGTGGTGTGAGTAGGCGCATTTTCAATTTTGCCTCAGCATTGGTTGGACATATAACCGGTGGTCTTGGTCATGTGAACGTCCTTGCCAGTATGATTTTTGCCGGTATGTCTGGCTCCGCTGTTGCAGATGCCGCTGGTTTGGGGGCAATTGAAATTCAGGCAATGAAGGACGAAGGATTTGATCCTGGCTTTTCGGCAGCGATTACTGCAGCATCTTCCACAATTGGACCTGTTATCCCTCCCAGCATTCCTATGGTCCTATTTGCAGGACTTACGGGGACTTCTGTAGGACGCATGTTTTTAGGCGGTATTGTGCCGGGACTGATAATGGGCTTCGGAATGATCTTGGTAGTCTACTTTACGGCAAAGAAACGGAAATATCCTGTCCGTCCCAAAGCATCTTTTAGGCAAGTGGTCCACGCTTTCCTAGACGCGTTACCTTCTTTAATGATGCCGGTCATTTTATTGGTAGGCATCTTCGGTGGATTTTTTACTCCCACAGAAGCTGCTGCGGTCGCAAGTATCTACGCATTTATTTTAGGAGCAGTTGTTTACAAAGAAATTAAGCCAAAAGACTTACTCTCCATGCTTAAAGAAACCTTGCGTGGTACAATCCAAGTCATGTCGGTAATTGGGCCAGCAGCGCTATTTGGATGGCTGCTGGCATATCAAAAAGTTCCTGAAGCAATTATCGAAACTCTTCTCACCCTAACTCAGAACAAGTGGATTATACTCCTGATGATTCAAGCTATTTGCCTTGTGTTGGGCTGCTTCATGGAGGGCCTTTCTATTCTGGTCTTGACCATTCCTGTTATTATGCCGTTAGCCAATACATATGGAATTGACTTGGTCCATTTGGGCGTTATTATGACCCTGAACACAATGGTCGGTGTGATTACTCCTCCGGTTGGTATGTGCCTCTATCCAGCAGCCTCTCTAGCAAAAATTCCTTTGCATGTGCTGATAAAGGAAATATGGGTTTACATTATTGCACTAATTATCATTTTGGTCATTTTGGCCCTTGTCCCCCCCTTGGTAACATTTGTACCTACTTTCTTTATGGGTTGAAGGGAGGGCATATATGAAAATAGTTAAAGTATTTGCAAATGTCTTGGAAGCGATTTGCATTATCCTGTTTTTAATGACCTTCGGCTTCGTCATTTTCCAGATTATCTGTAGATTTGTCGGCCTCACTCAATTTGTGTGGATCGATGAAATCATACAGCTTTGTATTGTTTGGGAAGTATTTCTGGGATGTTCGTACCTGGCAATTCGAAATGAGCATATTGTAGTAACAGTCGTGCAGGATTTACTTAAGGGTATTCCTCTCCGCATCTCTGAAGTTCTGGTGCAAATTATTAATTTATTTGCTGGTATCAGCCTATTTTACGGCGGTTACATTTGGGCCTGTGGGACTCTTAAAAATAGCGCCATTTTACAGTGGCCAATGCGTATATGGTATATGTCTGTTCCTGTTTCCGGAGCCATTCTTTGTATTGCAGCAGTCTTCAGACTTATTGAAGTAGTAAAATGTCCCATAAGAAAAGAATCTGTAAAGCACGAATAATCTACCATTATTTGTATTTTTTATTTTAATGAGATTATTCCCTTATCATTCCTATATGCCTATATGTTTTAGCGGTAATCCTTGTGGATATAGGAATTCGAAAAAGATCAAATTTAAGGAGTCGTGAAAGCCGTGAACAAAGCGATCACTGCTGCGCAAACGCCCGGAACCAATACCGGCACCACCCCCGAGGGCGAGACCCCGGTGATCGTGGTGCCCCTGGGCTGACCCGGTCGGACGGCCGCAGGCATCCACATCAGACAAAACACCCGGCGTCTTTTAGACGCCGGGTGTTTTTTTGCCTGTATACTTCCTCTCCCGGCGGCACACCCTAAGGGGAACACCATCATAAGGGGGAATGGGATCTTGCGGCGGTGGCAGCTGGCGGCGGCAGCGGGGATCCTGGCAGCCGGGGCCCTGGCGGCCTGGTGCTTTCGGGAGGAATTGACGGCCCAGGCCATTGCCCGACGCTCCCCGGAGCAGGGGTTGGCGGCGGCGGCGTTCCTCATCGGGCTCTATGCCCTCAAGGGCCTCTCCCTGACCTTTCCCATCTCCGCCCTGACGGCGGCGGGAGGCCTCCTCTTCCCCTATCCAGAGGCTCTGGCGGTGAACCTCACCGGCGTGGCGGCGGCCCACCTTGGGCCTTTTTTGCTGGGGCGGCGCCAGGAGGGCGGGCTGGAGGCCCTGACGGCCCGGTATCCCAAAGCCGCCGCCCTGCGTCCTCCCGCGGATCACCGCTGGCGGACGGTCTTTCTGCTGCGCCTGGCGGGCGCCACCCCCGGAGACCTGGTAAGCATGTACCTGGGAGCCGCCGGGGTGCCTCTTGGCACCTACCTCTCCGCAGGTCTCCTGGGAGCGGCTCCCCGGGTGGCGGCGGCCACGGCCCTGGGGTCGGCCCTGTGGAGCCCCGGCTCCCCCCGGTTCTGGACCTCCCTGGGCCTTTCCGCCGCCCTGACGGTGCTGGCGGCGGCGCTGTGGCGGGGGATGCGGGAGTGATGGCCCCCTTTTGTGCAAAAAAACGCCCCGGAAAGCGCCTTGCATACGCTTTCCGGGGGATATACACCATCTTTTATTTCCGCTGCCGCTTGAGGATACGGATATCCTCCCCGAAAAAGGGCAGGACCTTGTATTCCCCCTCAATGCGGGAGGCGATCTGAGGGGAATAGCGGCTGGCGATCTCGTTGTTGTTCTCCACCATGCTGAGATTGGTACTGAGGATGGTGGCCCGCTTTTCCATAAGGCGGGTGTTGACGATCTGGTACAGGGCGCTCTGGACGAAGGCGGTGGTCATCTCCGTGCCCAGGTCGTCCAGGATCAGCAGATCGCAGTGGAGCACCCGCTCCACATCGGCGTCCGCCTCCTCCCCGTCCTCCCGGCGGAACTTCTGGCTCTCGAAGCGGCGGAAGATGCTGCCCGCCGTGTCGTACACCACGGAGCAGCCCTTTTCGCTGACCACCCGGGCGATGGCGGCGGAGAGGAAGGTCTTGCCCAGGCCCGTGCCGCCGGTGAGCAGCAGGTTGCCGCTGACCCCCGGCGCGAAATTCTGGGCATAGGTCCGGCAGGTGTTGTACACCCACTCCATATTCTCCCGGGGAGAGATGCCCGCGGTAAAATTGCGCTCCCGTGAATACCAGTCCAGGGAGAAGGTCTCAAAGCTCTGGGTGCCCAGGTCCAGCATCCGGGAGAGCTCCTTTTGCTGCTCCCGGGCGTAGTATTTCTTCAGGCACCGGCACACGCCGCCGTTGCGGTACCCCGTGTCCCCGCAGAGGGGACACACGGGCGCCTCCTCCAGGGCGTCCTCCGGATAGCCCATCTGGGTCAGCAGCCGGCGCTTTTCCGCCTGGAGGCCCAGGTTCTCGTCCCGCAGCACCTCCACCGCCGGAAGGGGATCCGTTCCCCGGCGCATGGCGGCGGCAATGATGCGGCTGGCGGTGCCGGAGAGCTCCGACTCAATCTCCCGCAGCCGGGGCTGGCGGCGGAAGATGGCCTCCCGCCGGGTCTGAAACTGCTGCTCCCGGGCGCGGCGGTCCTCCTCGAACTTCTGCACCGCCCGGCGCAGGATCCGTCCGTCGTAGGCCATGTGGTCACTCCCCCTTGTCTCGCTGCTGGATGAAGCGCTTCATCCAGCTGATGTCGTCCCGGTCCGCCGGGGCGGAGGGCTTGCGGCTGCCGGGTTTCTCCGTGCGCCGGATCTCCTCCGCCGTGTGGAGGCCCTCCTCATGCCAGCGCCTGAGGATGCCGTTTAAGTAGGGCCACCGAAGCTCGTGGCACTTGAGCACCGTCTTGTCGTAGGCGATGGCCACCGCCTCCGGGGAAAAGCCCATGTCCTGCCAGGCGGTGAGATACTTCTCCTCCGACGGCACGGGCATCCGCTCTCCCAGCCCCAGCACCCGCATGTAGCCGGGCATGGTGGCCTGGCGGCGGGCATAATCCTTTAAGTACGCGGCGGCGGCGGCCTGGGTGTCGATACCCTTGCGGGCCCAGGCATAGCCCTCCTTTTCGATCTGGCGCATGCCGGGGCGGCGGCCCTCCCCATACCGCTCCTGCGTCCGCTGGGCGCAGTGGCACACCAAGAGGTACACCACGTCCGCCGGAAGGCCCACGTAGTCCATGAGCCCCAGCAAAATCCCCAGGTCCGCGGTGGTGAGCCGCTTGCCCAGCTTACGCTCCACCTCGGCGGTGAGGGTGCGGAACTCAGAGCTGCTCTCCAGCCGCTGCGTCAGGTCCGAGCGGGTGTAGGCGGGACGCTCCTCCGCGGGTTCCGGGGGCGCCTCCTCCCCCGCCGGAGCCACCAGCCCCAGCTCCCGCAGCACGGCCTCCGCCGCCTCGATGCGGGTGCGGTCCCACCGCAGCTCTCCCGCCAGGGACCGGGGCATCACCGTGCCCCGGTGGCGCAGCAGCGCCAGATATAAAAGCGCCGCGTCCCCGTCTCCCCGCTCCAGCAGCCGCCGGGCGGCGGCGGCCGTGACGGTGAGATTTTCCTCCCCCGTGGATATGAGACAGCTTGGCATGGGATCCCCCTCCCCTCCTGGGCCCGGTGTTCCGGGCCTTGATTTCGAACCTCTATTTTACACGAATTCCGCCGCAAGAACAACCCCCTGGAGCCCCACTTCCAAAATCCGACGGTTTTTGAACTTTTTTGAAAGGTTTCTCATTTTTACTGGCACACGCCCGCGGGGTATGCTATACTGTAGGATACGATAATAGGCGGCATATGGGCTTTTTTACCGGAGAGGGAGATCCCGCCGCCGGAAAAACTTCCAAAGAGGAGGACTTTTTATGGCAAACCGTGTGGTCATCAGCATCTGCGGCGAGGACTATACTTTTGTGGCGGAGGAGTCTGCCGCCTATATGGAAAAGGTGGGCAATTACGTCAGCGCCAAAATGAATGAGGTCCTCAGCAGCGCCAAGGTAGGCCGGATCGACGCCGCTGTCCTCACCGCCGCCAACATCACCGACGAGCTGTTCAAATCCCAGGCGGCGGCGGAGCAGCTGCGGGGCCAGATCAAGGAGTATCTGGACGAGGCGGGCAAGGCCCAGGCGGAGGCCAGCGAGCTCAAGCGGGAGGTCTTCCGCCTGCAGCAGAAGCTGGACCAGCTGAACCGGAACACAGGCCGCGGATGAAGCCGGAGCTGTTGTCCCCCGCCGGGTCTCCGGAGGCTCTCCGGGCCGCTGTGGAAAACGGCGCCGGGGCCGTGTACCTGGGCTGGGGGGAATTCAATGCCCGCCGGGGCGCCAAAAACTTTACCGATGAAGAATTTGCAGATGCCCTTATCTACTGCCATGAGCGGGGCGTCCGGGTCTTTCTGACCCTCAATACCCTTCTGACGGACCGGGAGCTTCCGGCGGCCCTGGAAACCGCCCGCACTGCCTGCCGCCTGGGGGTGGACGCCATTTTGGTGCAGGACTGGGGCCTTTTCGACCTGCTGCGCCGGGCTCTTCCGGATCTGCCCCTCCACGCCAGCACCCAGATGAGCCTGTTCACCTCCGGCGGTGCCTGCGAGGCCGCCGCCGACGGCTGTGAGCGGGTGGTCATCGCCCGGGAGTGCTCCGGGGAGGAGACGGCGGAGATCTGCCGCCGCTGCCCTGCGGAGGTGGAGATCTTCGGCCACGG